>Ga0315291_10006521_pt1 | contig 14490 bp, 10 predicted proteins | sample YL17G12_20_MG_FD_203070 | JGI IMG/M metagenome (GOLD analysis project Ga0315291, IMG submission 203070) | Sediment microbial communities from Yellowstone Lake, YNP, Wyoming, USA - YL17G12_20 | ecosystem: Environmental > Aquatic > Freshwater > Lake > Sediment | place: USA: Wyoming | collected...
TCTGGTTTCAGGACGACGGGGCGCAAAAGGGCCTCTTCAGCGCCTGCGGCATCATCTCGAAAGGTGTCAAGCAGCCGGCCTACTACGCGATGGCCTCGCTGCGGCGCAACCTCGGGGACTACGGTTCCTGCATGGCCCTGACGGAGGAGCCGGGGGGCGTCTACGCCTACCGTTTCGACAGCGGAAGGGACCGCGCCTGCGTGGCGGCCTGGAGCCCCACACGCGAGGGCGAACCGCGCACCTGCCGGATCGCCCTCGATGCGGCGGGCCTGTCCGGGTTTGCCTTCGTCCGCGCTGTCGAGCCGGCGGTCTCGGAGAGCGGCGACAGGGCGGTGGAGGTGAGCGTGGCGGACGGGGCGGCAGTGCTCCAGGCGACGGGTATGCCGCGGCTCGTGTTTTTCGAGAGGAAGCGGTGAGCTTGTGCCGCGCCCGTCCTGATAGGCTCGTGAAGAACGTGACTGTCAGCGCTCGCACCGGACTATCTCTGGGAGAACACGCATGAGGAAGGCAAGCGTGCTTCTTGTTGTGCTGGTGCTGTGGGGGACGGGCCTGGCACGGGCGGAATCCGCTGCGGGCGGACCAGGCGCCAAGCTGCCTCCCGAGGTCCTGGTCTTCGCTGAAGTGAGAGACTTGCTCTCCGCCGAGGCCAAGTTGATGGACGTCGTCCAGCAGATCGCTCCTGACGCCCGGATGCAGAGGTTCACCGACTGGCTGCCGGAGAAGGTGTTCGGGACGGCGGACCCCTCCACGGTGGACATGAGCAAGCCGTTCCAGGTGGTCCGGCTGGCGCCGCCTTACCTTCATGAGACGGTCGGGGTGTTCAGCGTGACGGACGCTGCATCCTACCTGGACAGCATCGTTCCCGCGCTCGCGAAGCAGAGGGACGAGGGGGCGCTGCACTTCTACACTCGGGCCGGCGGCATACCGGTGGTCATCGGCATAGAGGGAAACCGTGCCGTCGCGGGGCGAACCGCCGAGGCGGTCGGGAAGGTGCTGGCCCTGGTGAAGTCGGGGACCCTCTCGGCTGATCCGGTCTTCCAGGGGTCGGATGCCGGCTGCATGGTCCGCCTGAAGCAGTTCCTGAGCGCCCTGGACGCCGAGGGGGGAAACCCCTTCGACACGGCGAGGCTGGTCGCCGGCCAGTACGCCACCATGGCTGCGTCCTCGGGGACGGACATGAGAGCCACGGTGAGCGCCTACTTGGACGGCGCCGAGGCCGTGGCGACGCAGCTCGATACCGTCACGGTGCAGCTTGCTCTCGACAAGGTCGCCGCAACGGCGACCGTCGAGGCCCAGCCCGCTGCAGGCAGCCCTGTGGCCGGGTACCTCGCCCAGCTCCACGGCGGCCAACTGGACCTGCTCAAGTATCTGCCGGCCGACTCCCTGGGCGGCATGGGCATGAAGCTCGGCGACATCAAGCCCATCGTGGAGTGGTATGGGAAGGTTCTCGCGGTTCAGGCGCCCGCCGACCAGAGCGCGTCCGCTCAGGCCCTTGCGAAGTGGATGGCGGAGTCCGCCGCCACCACGGGGGACGAATCGGCCGCGGCCCTCAGCCGCAGCAGCCAGGGGCCGCTCGTCTTCGTCTCGGCGACCAAGGTCAAGGATGTGCAGGCCCTGCAGCGGATTCGGGGGTCGCCCGAGCGGATGGAGAGCGTGAAGGCCATGCTGAGGATGTACGGCATGACGGCCGATGTGAAGTACAACCCTAAGGTCCTCTCTTACGCCGGCGTGGACGTGGCCGAGTGGCAGATCACGTACGACTTCCCGGTCCCGCCCGGCCCGTTCGGGCAGCAGCAGGCCGCCATGCAGCGCGCTATGGGCGAGGCGCTCTGGGGTCGCCCCATGATGGTCTACGAGGCCGTCAAGGACGATGTCTCCCTCCATGCACATGGCGCCGGCTCACTGGACGCCCTGAAGGCGATGCTCGACGGCCCGGGGAAGGCCATAGTCGGCAGCGAGGGACTGGCGGCCGCCCTCCAGGGGATGCCCGAGGATCGCGTCGCCGTCGGCTATCTGTCGCTTCAAGGCTTGGCGGGCTTTGCCGTGGGCGCGGCCCGCAAGGCCATGATGCCGCAGATGCCGCAGTTCAGCTTCGCAGAGGCCCCCGCCATCGGCTTTGCGGTAAGCGTCCTGCCGGGCGGCGCCCTGCATGGGCAGCTTCGCGTACCTGTGGCGGCCGTCCGCAGCACGGTGGACGGGTTCAGGACCCCGGCTCAACCTGCCGAGCCGTTTCTGATGCAGCCCTGACGCCGCGAACGGGACGGCGGGCTCTCGGGCGACGTGCGTGACGCAGCCCCTTGTCTTCGAGGGGAAGCCGTGACTGCGCGCTGAGCAGGGCCGTTCAGCTCTCCGGAACGTAGGAGCCCCTAACAGGACCCCCTGCTGGCTTCGGCCGGCTGCGGCGCCGCCCCGCGGTGTCGGCCTGCATCGGCGATGCTCTGCCTCTGCATCGCCTGCTTCGCCCTTCTTGCAGGGCGGCGCTTCGCTCGGCCTCGGGCCGACGCCCGGGGTTCTGTTAGCGGCTCCATCCGAGGCGGGCTTGCCGGAGGCACAAGACGGCCCCTGGCCTCTACTAATCCCTTGACTGGAATACAGGGAACGAGTATAAGTAGAATCATGGCCGCGGGCGTCCCATCCGAATCGGGCCGGAAGCATGTGAGGCCGCATGGGTTGCATTGCGCCCCGACCGCCGGTCCCTCGCCCAGCCTTGCTTCCCGCGGGAGCCCGGTTGAAAAAACGAACCCAGATTGTCACAAGGCAGCCGGCGCGCAAAGGTTACGCCGCGTCGAGACAGGCGTCCCCGGCCGGCCTTCCCGTGGCAGCACCGCCTCTCCTGCCGGAGTGCGCCTGGTCGAGGGGGCCGATACGCCTTGCTGGTACCCGCTGCAAAACGAACCCATTTTGTTACAAGATAGCTATTGCAAGCATGTTATGATACAAACATTACCTAAAAAGGTCCTATTTCGTGGACGCCGCCGCTGCCCAACTTAGGACTGGGGGCTGTGCGACGCCCCAGGTCGCCGGAAGGCCATGGATGGCCACGGCAGGCGGGATTGAGAAACGAGCATGTTCGGTGCGTCCGCCCGGCGAGCGCCGAACCGCCCGGTGACCCCCGTCGGCATCAACGTAATGCGCGAACCTTAGAGCCTCTGACAAGACTCCGCGTGAGCCGCGTTGCGCCTCCGGCCGGGTGGCTGCAAGGAGGGGCGACTGCGCCGTGCTCGGGTCGCGCACGGCAAGGGGCCTCGACGCCGTCCGCCGTACGGCGGAACGGCCCGAGGCGCAACCCGCAGGGACGGGCGTCTTTCGTCGCACGCCTGTGTCGCTCGGGCTTGGCGCATCAGTCCCCATGCGCCGCGCCCTTGCTCCTTGGCCTGCGCCGAGATCCGCTCCGTCGCGACCACGGGGGGTCCTGTCAGAGGCTCTTATGGGGCGGCGCCCATCGCGACCGTGCCGCCTCCAGGGCCGAATGGCCCTGCGCACTGAGGCCCTGCACAGTCTCGGCGCGGTGCTTGCAAGGTTGCGCCCTTCCTGATAGGCTCGTCAAGCACGTGCGTGCCAACGATCAGACTGGACCACCTCCGGGAGGATGCGCATGAAGAAGGCAAGTATCCTGTGCTTTGTGTTGGCGTTGTTCGGGACGGGTCTGGCGCGTGCGGAATCCGCTGCGGGCGGACCGGCTGCGAAGCTGCCGCCCGAGGTCGTCGTCTTTGCGGAGGTGAGCGACCTGCTCTCTGCCGAGGCCAAGCTGATGGACTTTGTCCAGCAGATCGCGCCGGAGGCCCCGATGGAGAGGTTCACCAACCGGATGCCCGAGGATGTGTTCAGGACGACGGACCCATCCACGGTGGACATGAGCAAGCCTCTGCAGGTGGTGCTGCTGGCGCCGCCTTACCTCCATGAGGCGACCGCTGTTTTCAGTGTGACGGACGCTGCGCGCTACCTGGACAGCCTCGAACCTGCGCTCACGAAGCAGCGGGACGAGGGGGCCGTGCACGTCTACGCGCGCGGCGGCACCGGCAGGCCGCTCGTCATCGGGATCGAGGGGAACCGTGCCGTAATGGGTCGGAACGCGGAGGCAGTCGGGAAGGTGCTGGCACTGGTGAAGGCGGGCAGCCTCTCGGCCGGGACGGTCTTCCAGGGGTCGGATGCGGGCGGCATGGTGCGCCTGAAGCAGCTCCTGGGCGCCTTAGACGCCGAAGGGAAGAATCCCTTCACAGTCGCCAAGATCGTGGGAGGCCAGTTCGCCGGCATGGGCGCGCCGGGCGGCATGGACATGCGCGGCATCGTCAACGCATATGTTGACGCGGCGGAGAGCCTGGCGCTCCAAATGGAGACCGTGAGCGGGCGCTTCTCGATGGACCTGGACGCTGCAACTGCCGCAGTGCGCGTTGAGCCCGTGGCCGGCAGCCGACTGGCGAAGTACATGGCGGAGATGCCCGGCGGGGATCTGGACCTGCTCCAGTACCTGCCCGCGGACTCGATCTTCGTCTTTGCGGGGCACATTGGCGACCTCTCGCCGCTCGTTGACTGGTACGGCAAGGTGCTGGCGGCCATGGCGCCCGCCGCTGCGGGACCTCCGGGAAAGGGGCTTCTCGACGCGGCCCGGCAGTCGCTGGCCTACATGGGCAATGAGGTCGCCTTCTCCGTCAGCAGCGGCGGCGAAGGGCCTCTGCTGCTCAGCTCGGCCATGAAGGTCAAGGACGCGCAAGGCATGGAGCGTCTCCTGCAGGATCTGCCGGCCCGGATGGCGGAGTTCCGGTCGGTGCAGGAGCAGATGGGCGTCGTCACAAACCTGAAGGTCACGCCGAAGGCCGTCACCTACGATGGCCTGGACATCACGGAGATGGAGTTCCAGTACGAGTTCCACCCGCGGCCGGGCCCCCTCGGCGCCATGATGGCCGCGCAGCAGAAGGCGGCCGTGACGGCCTTCTGGGGCACGGACGTCAAAGGCTACGGCGCGTTCAGGGGCGACACGTACTTCTACACGCAGGGAACGGGAGCTCTGGACGCGCTGAAGGCCATGCTGGACGGCAAGGTGAAACCGGCCGCCGGCAGCCAGCAGATGGCGGCAGCGCTCAAAGGCATGCCCCCCAAGCCCGTCGCGGCCGGGTACATATCGCTCCAGGGGGCTGCGACCTTCGCGCTGTCCATGGTCCGAACCATGACGTCCCAGATGCAGGGGCAGCCCGGCCAGCCCGGGATGCCGGCCATCCCTAAGGTGCAGTTCGCGGAGGCGCCGCCTGAGGGCTTCGCCGCCTGGGTCGCGGAGGGCGGGGCGTTCGAGACGCAGGTCCGCATCCCGCTTCAGGCGGTTGTCAGCGTGGTGGATGGCTTCCGCCAGATGCAACGGCCGCAAGAGCCGTTTATGCAGAAGCCATAGGGACGACGCCTGCGCTGGCGAGCATCGTGAGCCGGCCGCACGGTTTGACTTGACCGCCGTGCGGTCGGCTCATAGCATTAGGGGCGCTCTACCCGAACGCCCCGCTGATTGCAGAGGTCGTGCCAATGCGAGCGAATGATGCGGCACCCGGCAGGCCAAGAGCCCCTAACAGGATCCCCCGTGGCCGCGACGGAGCGGATCTCGTCGCAGGCCAAGGAGCGAGGGCGACGCGCATGGGAGACCGAGCCTGCTCCGCCGTAGCAGCCGCTGCGGCTGCGAAGGCCGGGTGCGCCAAGCCCGAGCGACACAGGCATGCGGCGAGGGACGCCCGTCCCTGCGGGTTGCGCCTCGGGCCGTTCCGCCGTAGGCGGACGGCGTCGGGGCTCCTTGCCGTGCTTGGCCCAGGCACGTCGCCGTCGCCTCTCCTTGCAGCCACTCGGCCGGAGGCGCAACGCGGCTCACGCGGGGTCCTGTTAGGGGCTCTAAGGCTCGGGCTCTTCGTGCTGACGTGCGCGCTGAGCCTGACCTCGTGCGGACGCAAGAGCGAAGCGGGACGCGGGCCGGAGCCGGCCGCGCTTCCGCGCGAGCAGACGCTCTACATGGCGGGGCTTCAATGGGGGCCGCCCTCCACGTTCAACCCCGTGGCCGCCGACCCCGACTGGCCGGTCGGCGAAGCCTACCGCGAACTCCTCTACGAGACGCTCTTCGCCTATGACATGATAAGCGGCGAGCTGAAGCCGCTCCTGGCGAAGAGCTGCCGCTGGGCCGACGACCTGACCGTCGAGGTGTCTCTGGACGAAGAGGCGCGCTGGCAGAACGGCGAGCCCTTCACGGCAGACGACGTCGTCTATACCTACGAGCTGGCCCGGCGCTACGACCTTCCCTACAGCGCCTTCTGGGACTACGTGGCCGACGTGAAGGCGGTTGACGCGCACACGGTGCACTTCAAGCTCGACCCGAAAACGCGCAACCGCCTGATGGCGCTCGAATACATCTGCCACACGCACATGCTGCCGAAGTCGGTCTTCAGCGCAAAGGAAACGGAGTTCGGCGGCGACGCCACCAAGCTCCGGCAGTGGACCAACCCGGAACCCGTGGGCAGCGGGCCGTACAGTCTCCTCGAGGCCACGCCGCAGAGGATCGTGATCAAGCGCCTCGACGACTACTGGGGTAAGGAGGCCCGCGGGCTGCCCGCGCCGCTCTACGTCGTGCACGTCATCTACAAGGGGAACGAGTCGGGCAACCTGGCCCTGGAGAAGGGCGACGTGGACGTGTCGCAGCAGTTCGTGCCGCAGGTCTGGAAGATGTGGGAAGGCGGCAAGCCCGTCGGCACCTGGCTCAAGGAACCGCCGTACTTCTACGTCAGCGGCTCGATGCCGTCGCTCATCTTCAACCTGCACCGCAAGCCGATGGACGACTTTGCCTTTCGGAAAGCCGTGGCGTTCGCCCTGGACTACAAGCAGATCGCGGAGCTGGCGATGACACGCTACTCGCCGACCATGGTGCCCGGCCTCATCAGCAAGTTCGGCGACGAGGCGCGCTACTTCGACCAGAAGCTGGTGGACGAACTCGGTTGGCGCTACGAGCCGGCGCGGGCCGAGCAGATCCTTCGCGCCGCCGGCTACAAGAAGGGCGCGGACGGCAAGTACCGGATGCCCGACGGGTCTCCGATGCACACGCTCAAGGTCGAGTGCCCGCACGGCTGGACGGACTGGATGAGCACGCTGAACATCGCCGCGCAGAACATGCGCGAGGTGGGGCTGAACGTGGAGGCCGAGTTCCCCGAGTACCCGCCCTTCTACGATCGTGTGCAGCAGGGGGACTTCGACATGGTGATGTACAACCCCTCCGGCAGTTACTCGCCGGCGCAGCCGTGGCTGAAGTTCCGCAACGTGATGTCCGCGCAGGACGTGCCCGCGGTCGGCGCGGGGCGCGCCTTCTGGAATTGGGGACGCTACCAGAGCGATGAGGCCGAGAAGCTCCTGGCGCAGATACCGACCCTCTCGGACGAGGCCGAGCGCACCAAGCTCTACGGAGACCTGAACCGACTCTTCATGACGGACATCCCTGTGCTGCCGATCGAGTACAGGCCGTGGCTTTTCTACGAGTTCAACACGACGTGGTGGCAGAACTTCCCGACGGCCGACAACCCCTATGCGCCGCCGCAGATCTGCACGGACGGCGCGGGCATGCTGGGCCTCTACAAGATCCGGCCCTCCCCGCGCCCCGCCCGTTAGGAGCGTGCCGTTGAAGCGCTTCGCCAGGTACATCGGCAAACGCCTCGGCTGGTACCTGCTGACGTTCCTGTTCGCTCTCTTCCTCAACTTCTACCTGCCCCGGCTCATACCCGGCGATCCCATCAGCCAGATGGTCTCCCAGATCGCCGCGGGCGGCATCGAGAGCGACACGATGAAGAAGCTCTTTGAGACCTACGTCCACGAGTTCGGCCTCGACAAACCCCTTATCGTCCAGTTCATTTCGTACGTGGGCATGCTCTTCCGGGGCGACCTCGGCACGTCCTTCAGCCAGTATCCGTCGCCCGTGACCAAGGTGCTCGGGCAGGCCATCCTCTGGTCTCTGGCGCTGCAACTGCCGGCGCTCCTGGTCGGCTGGCTGGCCGGCAACGTGCTCGGCGCCATCGCCGCTTACCGCAAGGGCGTCTTCGACCACACGGTCTTCCCTGTGTCGCTCTTCCTCAACTCCATCCCGCACTATGCGCTCGGCATCCTCCTGCTCTACTTCCTCGCGGTCGTGCTGGACTGGTTCCCCGTGGCGGGGGGCTACGACCAGGCCCTGAGCGTGACCTTCTCGTGGGCCTTCGCCGGGAGCGCCCTGTACCATTACGTGCTACCATTTATGTCCATAGTGCTCGTGACGGTGGGCGGGCAGGCCATCGGCATGCGGGAGATGTCCATCTACGAGCTGAACAGCGACTACGTCCTCTACTGCCGCAGCCTCGGCATCGGGAGTTCGCGCATCGTCGGCTACGTGTTCAAAAACGCCGTCCTCCCGCAGATCACCGGCTTTGCCACGTCCCTGGGGATGGTCATCGGCGGGTCGCTCGTGACTGAGGTGGTGTTCTCGTACCCGGGCATCGGCACGGAGCTGTTCAACGCCATCCGCCAGTCGGACTATCCGCTCATCCAGGGCTGCACGCTGCTGATCACGCTCGGAGTGCTCGGCGCCAACTTCCTGATGGACCTCTCCTACGGGCTCATTGACCCGCGCATCCGCGCCGCTGAGATGGAGGAGGCGGCGGCATGAAGGAACTGCTCAGGCGGATGTGGAGCGCCCCGAAGGTCCGGGCCGGCGGCATCCTGTTCGTCTGCGTGGTCGTCTACGGCCTCCTCGTCCCGGTTCTCTCGTCCGTAAGCCCTGTGAAACAGGTGGGCGATCCTTTCGAGAGGCCATCTGCCAGCCGTTGGCTGGGAACGGACAACTTCGCGCGGGACGTCTTCGTCGAGCTGGCCTACGGCACCCGCACTTCTCTTAAGGTGGGCCTGCTCGCCGGCCTGGTCGCCACGCTCATCGGCACGACGGTCGGAGCCCTGGCCGGCTACAAAGGCGGCCTCGTGGACGGCGTCCTCAACTCGCTGACGAACCTCTTCCTCGTCATCCCCCCGTTCGTCGTCCTGATCCTGCTCTCGATGAGCCTGCGCACGCGGAGCGTTTCCCTGCTGGCCGTCATCATTGGGATCACGAGCTGGTCCTGGGTCTCGCGCTCCGTGCGCGCGCAGGTCTACAGCCTCAAGACGCGCCGCCACGTGGACATCGCCCGCATCAGCGGCTTCGGCACGCTCTCCATCATCGCCCGCGAGATCCTGCCCTACATCCTCTCCTACCTCGTGATGGCCTTCGTGCTCCAGGTGGCCTCCGGCATCCTGAACGAAGCCACGCTCAGCATGCTCGGGCTTGGGCCGCTGGGATCGATCTCCCTCGGCACCATGATGTCCTGGGCGCTCATGTCCGAGGCGGTGCGCACAGGCGCCTGGTGGGCATTCATCCCGCCGGTCGTGCTGATAGCCTTGATCACTTTCTCGCTCAAGTATGTCAACAGCGGCATGGACGAGGTCTTCAACCCCCGCTTACGGCGTGGATAGCCTCCCAGCGCCCGTCGGCCGCCTCCGCCGCCAGCTCGCTGCACTTGAGCCACCGGACCTGCTCGCCCCATGCGGCATGGATGCGACGGCCCACTTCGTCGAGGGCGCGCAGGCCCGTGCGGCGGCCGTTCGAATACATGCTCTGCCAGTGCGTGTGGAAGACCACCGGGCAGCCCGCCCCGAACAGCTCGGCCAGGCGCCCGTTACGCCCGTCTTCCGTCACGTACTGGTCCGCGACGGACCGCACGTAGTCAGAGGTCTCGTCGCGCGTGTCCATCGTCTGCCAGAGGAAGTCGGGGCACTGGGACACGATGCTCACGAGCCAGTCGTCTCCCTCCCGCAGCACGACCTTCGAGAGGAACTCCGTGCCGGTTGTGACCGCGTGCAGGAAGTACCACGTCCGGCCGCAGTGGTTCACCTCTTTCATCGCCGCGAGGATGGCGCGCTGGTATTCCGGCTCGACCTCGCGGGCAAAGTCCCACGGCGACGTGACCCCCGTCGCCTCCAGGCGTGCCTCGTTCAGGAAACGCAGCGCCGTGGCGATGTAGGGCGTGAGGGTGGCCGCGGTCTGGTGCGACGCCCAGTCGCGTTCGTTCTCGTCCAGCAGCGTGAGTGTGTCCAGGTCCAGCGTGCGGGCGTGCGTCAGCATCTCCGGCGTGATGTCCATCAGCGGCATCACCTGGCTGCGGACGGCGTTGAGCCACGCCTTAAGCGCTCGCATATCGCATCCCGGCCATCCTGTGGCCAGCTTGCCGAGCCCGGCGGGGTACGGCAGGACGCTGAACTTCCCCCGGATGCCCCAGCGTCCGATGACGCCGACGAAGTCACGGATGAAGTCGGGCGCCACGTCCTTCGCGACCGCCTCGCCCGACTTAAGGACGGGAGCGTCCGACTTCTGGTGTTCGGCGGCGTGCCACCAGTAGACGTTGATGAGCGGCGCGCCATCGTCAATGATCAGCGACACGGGGATGGGCATGCCTGCGTCCTTCCGATTCTGGAGTCAGGCCCTCTGCCGGTCGCCACATTCTACCACACGGAGGAGTTCCCTTGGCCGGCGGCACCAACGGAAGGAGCCCGGCTTGAGGCGGCCGGGCCCCCTGCTCCTTGACGCCGCGCACGTGCGCCCGTTGGGCGCGCACGCTTCCGCGCCGGCCTCATGGGGCCGAGTGTTTGTCGAACTCCTCCTCGCCCATGGACTTGATCGTGAGCGTGCGTTCAATGGTGCCCCCGGTCAGCTCCTTGTCACCCATGGTCGTCTTCATGACGACCATCTCGATCATGTCCGCCTTCCTGACCCATCTGGACGCCAGATCCACGTAGATGTCGCCCCTGTAGTGGGAGGCCCCGACCGCCTTTACCTCTACTCCCGGCGCGGGCTTCATGAGGATCTGAAACGACGAGTCGCCCGAGTCGTAGCCGACCAGCGCGCAGGGCGCACCGTCCACGACGCTCAGGCCTTTGAACTCCAGCGTGACTTCGCCGTTGGTGAACTGCGAGCCCGGCTCGCTGGACCCCGGCAGGTTGACAGGCCCGACCGAATGCGCGGCCGCGTGGACGATGCGCTGGCCGATCGTCTTGAGGTCCTGAATGCCGGCGCCCGGAGCCGACGGCTCGGCGAAGACGTTGCAGAACGCGTGAAAGTCAATGAACGCGTTGTAAACGTGATACGAGATATCCGGCGGCACGGGCGCGCCGTTGGCATCCACCAGGCCCTGGAACTTCGCCAGTTCGATGCCGAACACCTGTCCTTTGTCGTCAATGCCCGGCACGAACACGTAAGACCAGCCGTCCAGGGCGGGTATGCGCACCTCCGGGCCCGTGCCCGTCTGCACAGTGAACTTGCGGCACACGTACCGGCCGGCAGCGCCTTCCGGCTGGTAGGACAGGTAGAGCCTGTGGAGGCAGGTGAGCGTTCGCGTGCCATCCGCGGCCACGCTCACCACTCTGGTCTCCTGCTTGTAGTACTGGGGCCCCTGGGAACGCGGCCGTCCCAGGTCATATTCCTTCGCCACCACGGATGCGACTTCCGCGTTCGCGTCCGGCCGGGCCTCGTCGGCCGCCACGGCGGCCCAGGCGAACACGGCCAGCACAGACGCACATCCCATCGTCACGACGTGCAGCTTACTCATGGCTCCCTCCCCCTAATGGGTTGTCCTGTCGGCCCGCGAGCCGACGTGCCCGCACGTGGTCCATTCACGTGCCTTTTGTCTTCTCAAGTTCCCTGGCAGCGCGACGCGCCCAGCGGGCGGTCGCTGCGTAACCTTCCAGACCGTGCTCAAGCGCCAGCCGGCCATAGATCATCTGCGGCTGGCTGACGTCCGCCAGATGCTTGCGCAACGAGGCGACGTAGGCCTCGGCCTCGGAGGCCAGTTCCTTCATGAAGGCGATCGCCTTCTCCCGTCCCAGCACCGACCCGGTGAACGCGGCGCGCAGCATCAAGTCGTCCATGTGCCATATGATGTCGTCTCGCGTGACCGGCCGCTCGAAGGCGCGCGCCAACACCAGCCTCCCCTTCTTGGTAAGGGAGTAGAGCTGGCGCGGCCGGAGCTTGCGCTTCCGGTCTATGCTCCCCTTGACCCATCCGCTTGCCTCCATCCGGCGGAGGGCAGGGTAGATGGCGCCGGGACTCATGCTGAAATGGCCCATGGGGGTCGTCGAGAAGACCTTGCGCAGGTCGTAGCCCGACAACGGCTGCTGCGAGATGAGGCCGAGCACGGCCAGCGACAACGTCGAGACTTCGGGTGCCGGTTTCATGTTACATATAGAATAGCACGAATCGTACTACTTGTCAAGGCCTTTTCCCGGCGCTCAAGAAAAACTCCTGGCCGCCGCGAAGTCGGTTGCTGCCGGCGGCCCGAGGCGGGAGAATACCTCTGGGCTGGTCAACGCAGACGAGCAGGCACAAGGGTGTCCGATGACAGCAGTGCTGGAAGCCACAGACGTCCGGGCCTACTACCGCACGCGCCTCGGCGGAGAGATCCGCGCGGTGGACGGAGTCTCGCTCACGCTCTGCGAGGGCGAGGTGCTCGGCGTGGCCGGCGAGTCCGGGTGCGGGAAGTCCACGCTGGCCAGGGCGCTCACGAACTTGTTTGACCCTCCGCTTCACCGTGCGGGCGGCCACGTGACCATCGAGGGCGATGACCTCTACGCCATGGACGCCCGCCGTCTGCGGGCCGAGGTGCTCGGGCGGCGCATCTCCTATATCCCGCAGAGCGCCATGAACGCCCTCAACCCGACCCGCAAGATCGGCAAGTTCGTGCGCGACGTCATGAAGACACACTTCCCGCGGATGGGCCGGCGCGAGGTCATGGCTCGCGCGCGCGAACGGCTCCGCTCGCTCTCTCTGCCGGAGCGCGTGCTGGACGGCTACCCCTTCATGCTCAGCGGCGGCATGCAGCAACGCACCGTCACCATGGTCTCGACGCTGCTGAACCCGGCCGTCCTCATTGCCGACGAGCCCACCTCGGCCCTGGACGTGAGCACGCAGAAAGCGCTCGTGATCATGCTCAAGGGACTGCTGGAGCGCCGGATCGCCCGGAGCCTGATGTTCATCACGCACGACATGGCCACGCTCCGGCACATCTGCGACCGCATCGCCGTCATGTACGCCGGCGAGATCGTGGAGATGGGCACGATGGAGCAGGTCATCTTCGATCCCGTGCACCCGTACACCCGCGCTCTGCTCGGCTCGGTCCTGGTGCCGGAGCCGGGCATCAAAGGCTGCCGCCTGCCCACGGTGCCGGGAGCGCCTCCCGACCTCGGCGACCTGCCGCCCGGGTGCCGCTTCGCGCCGCGGTGCGCCGAACACAACGCCGACTGCCGCGAGCGGCACGGCGACCTAAAGATGGTCAGGGGCAGACTGGTCCGCTGCCCCCGCCTTGCCGATGCCGGGAAGGAGGGGCCGGCGCATGGCTGAAAACGCCGCCATCCGCTTGGACAAGGTCTCGCGCGCCTTCGGCGGCGGCCGTCAGAGGGTGCTGGCCGTGCAGGACGTGTCCATGGAACTGCCGCCGAACTCCATCGCCTCCATCGTCGGCGAGAGCGGCAGCGGCAAGACGACCCTTGCCCGGATGATGCTCTGCCTGCTGCGGCCCACAAGCGGCGCCGTCTGCTACCGTGGAACGGACATCGGCACGTACGACGCCCGCCAGCGCCGCGACTATTGGCGCAGCGTGCAGGGCATCTTCCAAGACCCGTACGCTTCCTTCAACCAGTTCTTCCGTGTCCGCAAGATCTTGAACGACGCCTTCAACCTCTGGCCGGCGCGCCCGTCCCGAAGCGAGCGAGAGGACCGCATCAGCGCCGCGCTCGAGATGGTGAACCTGAAGGCCGGCGAAGTGCTCGACCGCTACCCGTTCGAGTTGAGCGGCGGCCAGGGGCAGCGCCTTATGATCGCGCGCGTCTTCATCATCCGGCCGGCCGTCCTCATCGCAGACGAGCCGACGTCCATGATAGACGCGTGCAGCCGGGCCAGCATCCTGGAGGCCCTCATACGCCTGCGCGAAGAGCAGGGCACTTCCATCCTGTTCGTCACTCACGACATGGGGCTGGCGTACTACGTGTCCGAGACGCTCTACATCATGTCGCAGGGGCGGATCGTCGAGAGCGGGCCGGCGGAGCAGGTGATGGAGAGCCCGCGCGACCCCTACACGCGCCGCCTGCTGGCCGACGTGCCCCGCCTCCACCAGGCATGGCTGTGACCCGAGTCGTTGCTCCTGCCCAGTCACCGCGCAGTGCTCCACAAGGCTGTGCCGCGCGCCGCATTGTGCCTCGATGGGCCCTGTGCTATCATCGGTGAGGTCGGGGCGCGGATTGGGCAGGCTTGGGGACAGATGCGATGCTTTCCGGCTTTGCCAAGCTGGTCGAACGGTCAAGGCGTGTGCCCGTCGTGCCGGCTGCGTTCTTCGGCGCCTACTTCCTGTTCGCCTGGCTGCGCATCTCGCCGGCTCTCATCTACGACAGCTACCGTCTGGCAGGGCAGTTCCGCGCGTGGGTGGCGGGGGGGGC
>Ga0315291_10006522_pt1 | contig 14488 bp, 12 predicted proteins | sample YL17G12_20_MG_FD_203070 | JGI IMG/M metagenome (GOLD analysis project Ga0315291, IMG submission 203070) | Sediment microbial communities from Yellowstone Lake, YNP, Wyoming, USA - YL17G12_20 | ecosystem: Environmental > Aquatic > Freshwater > Lake > Sediment | place: USA: Wyoming | collected...
CGCGATTCAATGGTTGGGGCAAAAAAAGATGAATGGGAGGAGTAAAAATCATGAAAGGAGTCAGCCGAAGAGATTTTTTGAGGTATTCGGGGGTGGTCGGAGGTGGATTGGTGCTCAACATGGATCGTGAGATTGCTTGGGCGAACACGGGAAGCATTGTGGCGATGGTGAAGACCGAGGATCGAAGACACGGAGTAAGGGCGTCGCTCTCTGCCCTTGGGATAAATCCCGTGAAGGGAAAAGATGTGTTGATCAAACCGAATTTCAATACAGCGGACCCCACGCCCGGATCCACGCACAACGATACGCTTACAGCCTTGGCAGAACTCCTCTGGGAAATGGGTGCGAAGTCTATCAGTCTAGGCGAACGGAGCTTGCGCCCCAACCGAGAAGTCATGGAGCAAAAAGGTGTCCTCCCCCTCATGGAAAAATTGAATGTCAAAATCATCGATTTCGACCAATTGGATAGTAAGGGTTGGGTTCTGTGTAAGCCAAAGGAGAGCCACTGGGCTGATGGATTTCGTGTTGCACGGCCAATCCTGGAGTCCGAGTGTCTCGTATCTACATGCTGTCTTAAGACTCATCGGCCACTGGGAGTCTTCACCATGGCGCTGAAGCTTGCTGTCGGTGTTGTGCCCACCACCCGGCATGGATTTAATTATATGCGGGAGCTTCACGGTTCACCAAATGGAAGAAAGATGATCGCCGAGATCAACCAACCCTTCAAACCCGCTTTGATCGTTCTCGATGGAATCGATGCCTTTGTCGATGGCGGTCCTGGAAAAGGAACGCTCGCCCAGGGGAACGTCTTCCTTGCTTCCACGGATCGAGTCGCCATTGACGCTGTCGGGGTTGCCATCCTCAAACACCTTGGAAGCAATGAAAACATCATGAAACCCAGGATCTTTGAGCAGGAACAGATTACCAGGGCTGTGGAACTGGGGTTGGGCGTATCATCGCCTTCACAAATACAACTGGTGGCCACCGACAACAACGCTCAGGAATATCGGAGCAAAATTGAAAAAGTATTGAGAGAAGGATAACCCGCTTCGAAGAAAACGGGGAAGGTCAGCGGACGTGAAGTGCAGGCATCCTCCTTCCTTTATTACTTGACATACAATTTTGTTTTTTGTATATTTAATCGTCTTTAGGTGGGTTCTTATTTTTTTAACTAACGCATATGAAGGAGTCGCCTCGTGGCGAAAAAAATCATTGATAGTCTGGTGGAATATATGCTTGCTGCGAAAAAGGCTAAGCTGCCGGAAGAAGTTGTCCAAAAGGGGAAGAGCCATATTTTGGATTCGCTGGCAGCGGTCGTCTCGGGTTCCCGGTTGAAGCCGGGACATCTCGGCATTCAATACGCACGTGAACAGGGAGCGAAAGGGGAATGCGGTGTCCTGGGTTCGGATGTCCGAACAGTCCCAATCATAGCCGCATTCGCAAACGGCATGTCAGCACACGCTGATGAGACGGATGATTCAAACAGCCAACTCCATCCCGGCTGTGCCATCGTGCCCGACTCGAAAAAAAATATTTGACAACCTATTTTATATTTGATATGTTCAATACCACAAAGGATTGTCTTAACTATTTTTAGGGAATCCATTACATTATCGAAAGGAGGGACTTAACATGAGGAAGAGAAGTTTGGGATTGTTGGTAGCGGTTTTTTTGGTTGGTCTTTTCATTGTGGCCTGTGCGGGTCCGAGCAAAGAGGTCCAAACAGGAGCGGTGTCAGTGGTGGTGGGTACTCCAATGGTAGAACTTAGCAAGACTTCGAAAGTCGTATTCTACGGTACGGGTTTTGCGCCCAAGCAGGAGATTCAATTCCTGTTCAAGGATACCGGCGGGGTGCAATCTATTATTAATAGTGCTCTCAGTCCGGAACCGGTTCCAAATGCAGAGGGTGCATGGGTTACCCAATGGAGCTGCGGTGATTATTTGAGCCTGATCAAGCCAGGTACGATGATGATTACTATCACCGACAAGGAATATAAAACGCTGGCTCAGGTTCCTGTTGCATTTGTTGCTCCGCCGAAGAAGGAAGCACCAAAAGAAGCACCGAAGGAAGCACCAAAAGAAGCACCGAAGAAGTAATTTCTTGTATAATCACTTGAACTCGGGGTCAGGTTTTGAATCTTGGCCTGACCCCGAAATGTATACAAGCAGGTTGTGATAGAAGCCGATTCAACTCTCTGCATTAAAATGAGTTTTTGTGGTTTTTTGCCTACCGCAGGCCCTGAACCTAATATGGTACAGGGCAGGCAGGTACTCCTTGCAATGACACTTTAATTAGCGCGTCTGTATTAGAGAAGGGGAATCCTTGACTGAAAGAATATGGGATCGCTTTCTCACAAAAGAGGACTGTGCCCATCTTGCCATAAGGGGACATCAAGCGGAGCCACCACCAAGAACCTAACCCAATGGCCCTTGAACCCAAACAAATAACATCTCAGATCTACCAAGGTGGCTGGCTATTAACTCGGGACATCCCCGAACTCGTCGAACTCGGAGTTACTCACATCCTCAATCTTGATCTTCACTATTCAGATCCCCTTCCTTTCATCGAGGCCAACCTCACGTTACACAACGTCCAGATACTTGATGGTTGTCTCATGACGCCACAACTTGTGCGGGATGTTATTGAAGTCATTGACAAGTCTCTTTCTTCCCCTAACCACAAGATCTACATCCACTGCAACGCTGGCGTGAGCCGTTCCCCAACAATCACCTGGCTCTATCTCATCCACAGTGGCCTCTCTCCTGAAGAGGCCACTGCAAAAGTCAAGCCCAATCCGGTATTATATGACGCCTACATTGTTCAAATGCTGATCACCAATCGTAGGAGTTAGGGAGACTTCCCATATTTCCTGAGGATTGAGTCTTGTAGTAATGTCGTCTTTTGATCCTCATTCTCAGGCTACGAGACCATGAGACTATGAGACTCCCTGGCTAATTTACTAATTTCCCAATCTCCTTAATGCTCTCGAGGCTGCTCATAAAAACCTGCCTACCGGAATACCGCAGGCAGGTAGGCAATTTTGTTTCGTTTCAACTACGTCCAACTTCTATATTGTTCTTTGGCAAATAATTTGTTTAATATTCTGTTGGTTTTTTGGTATATTAGGGCAACCTTGAAGGATGTCTGGTTCGCCCGATGTATCGATTTAGGCGAATACTGGGCAGATCACTACCTGAAAAACTGAATCGAGAGGTTGATATTTTTATTGTATGGACGCCCCCGATGGGGGGCTGGTGCTGGGCAGAAGATTAAGATGATACGGAAGTGCCAAGAATCAGATTTGAACAGGATCGTTGATATCATCAATGATGCTGCTCAAGCGTATAAAGAAGTTATACCAGAAGATCGTTGGAATGAACCGTACATGTCTTTTGAGGAACTCAAAAAGGAAATTGAGGGCGGTGTTGTTTTCTGGGGTCTGGAATATGATGGACAGCTTCTTGGGGTCATGGGAATTCAGGACAAAGGCGACGTTACACTCATTCGTCATGCCTATGTCTGGACACGAGCTCAAAAAATGGGAATTGGAACAAAGCTGCTCCAGCATTTGGAAAGCCTGACAGAGAAACCCATCCTTATTGGTACTTGGGCCGTTGCTTCATGGGCGATCTCATTTTATGAAAAGAACGGATATACCCTCGTGACGGAAGAAGAAAAAAATCATCTTCTCAGAAAGTACTGGTCGATTCCAGAGCGACAAGTGGAAACATCTGTAGTTTTAGCGAACCCAACATGGAATAAAGCTCAACATGTCGCTCCAGCCGACGGCTAACCGCCGAAGCTGAGCCATCCCATTAAACAGGTTGAAGGGGAGACCTTTCAGGAATAGGAAAGTTGAATTTCTACTCAAATCTGAGTGAGCTTAAATTTTAAGGGGGTATCATGATGCAGAATAAGCCTTTTCTTAGTTTGAAAGAGCGTGACCGGCGCTATAAGCTGGTCAGACAGGCCATGCGAGAGCGCAGTCTCGACGCACTGCTGATCTGGGGGCAAGCTCACTGGACAACAGCATGGGAATTCGTATAGGGGATACGGTGTTAGTGACCCGGGATGGCCGGCGTCGATTAGGGACAAAAGAACCCAAAATCGTGATATGTAAGTAGCTGCACCAACTCTTAGGGATGGTTACCTCAAGGCCAAGAGAGGAGAGGCAAGAAAAATTTTAAGGACACTTAACCCTATTGTTGCATAAAGATCCGGTCGAATTACCCGGTTGTCCTTATAAAGAGCCGATTTAATCCCTATTGATGATACCTTTTAAAAGTCACCATTAGTGTAATCCAGCAAATGACATTGAGTTAAGGTCCACTCCTGAATTGGCAAAGGCTTTATGATTACGAACGCAGCATTTAATGCAACAACAGGGTTAAGATTAAATAGCACCTCTTGTTCTCATGAAATAAAAGGAATTTTTTAGCGGATAATGTTAAAACAATAAAAAGCTGATGGAGATAAATATGGGTAAAAGAAAATTAACAACCCTTTTTGATTATGGGAAGGCGAAAGCAGCACCATTTTCAGTCCTTCCCCCCAGTATTATTCCGGTCGTTTTTTTATCTGGGTCAGACTACCAGATGGGCTTTCAGTATGGCCAACAAGCAGGGCAATACATTGAAATGATTAAAGAGGCTTCCTGGGTAGAAGTTCTTCAAGAACAAAGCCGAGAGGAAGTTCTGAACTCCCTAAAACGATTTCGATATTACATTGATAAATATACGCCTGAAGCGATCGAACAAATAAAAGGAATGGTTGACGGATCCAAAGCAGCCGGATATGAAATATCATTCGGTGATGTCTTAGTCATAAATTGTGTCCCCAAAAAGATGCCCCAGAATACTCTTTTGACTAATAAAAAAGAAGAGCCTCCCTTAGAGGAATGCTCTGTTTTTGCGGCCTGGGGGAGTTCAACGAAAGATGGGCGCCTTGTCTTTGGGGACAGCAAGGATTCGGTCTTTAATCACCAGGTGGTTATTGTGGCCTTTCCCGATAAAGGTAATAACTATATGACGGGGGTAAGGGCCGGGGAGCTGTCCGAACATTTTGCAATGAACAACAGGGGGGTCTTTATTGGGACCGGGAAAAATCCATCCAAACGAGATATCGACCTGGGTTACGGTCTTCCTAAGCCCTGTTTTATTCAGCATATGCTTCGTTTTGCTCGAGACGCTACGGAGGCCAAGGATATTTTTTTGCCATGGGAATTTCCTAGCCCGACAAACTTTATTATTGCAGATATACAGGGTAACGCCTATGTGGTTGAAAGGACGGCAGCCATTAAACCTGTCAGGAAATCAGGGGACCATGGTGAGATAGATTTCATCTATTCTACCAATACAGCCATGACAGATGAAATGAAGGCGGGCGTCAACGGGAAAGAATATATTGAGCATGCTGGGTGGAAAATACAAGGCAGTGCCATCCCGCGGAGTTTGGAAATCTGGAATTTGTTTCACAACTACCATGGGAAAATGGATGTTGAATTTATAAAGATGATGTGGCGTTTTAACGATCATCCCCATCCCTATTCTCTAAAAAAAGAGGAATTCAACATCGAACGTGATGAGAAGATATGCCATCGAGAGAATATGCGCGTTGCCGTCGGGGTGCCTGACGATGGAGATAAGGGTATCGTTTATATCTGTACCGGTCCAGCAGGTCGCATTCTCCACCCCCCGACCTCCAGGCATCGAGACTGTTTTCAAATAGCAGGCACTCATAGTTTTTACAAACTAACCCTTGCAGCTAATCCGGAAAAAGTCGTGGGTGCGGCAAAAAATGACGCCCATGATACCCTTGCCGATGCGTACCACGAATTCATGATGCTAAAATATAATGATCCAGGATATTGCTTTTTGGATGCGTTAAATTCTTTGGCGACCACCGAATATTATGAAGGTGTCCATGCGTATCACAGAGGGGTATTAGCAGACGGCAACGAAGCTCTTCTTTACTTTGCTCAAGCTGCGACAGCTTTTACCCGGTCTCAGGCCCATGCCAGACATCTATACAATTCATTAATACCGCCGGCGACGAAACCTGATGATCTTGGCCTTAAACCTTATAGCGCCGAATGATAAAAATGAAGGACGCTTCCCCTATTTTCTAATGCAGGTCTAGCGGGTAAGTAGCCCACAAGCCTTGTGTTACAGATGGGGTGTGGTGAGGGGGCAGTAATGGAAAAACTAAACCGCACGAAGAGAGGAGGAGATAGATGAATTTTAATGAGCTGATTAACAAGAGGTATAGTGTTAGGCAATATAAATTGGACAAGGTTGAGGATGAGAAGCTACAGCAGGTGCTTAACGCGGCCTGTCTTGCACCCACGGCAGCCAATCGACAGCCTATTCAGTTCATTGTCATACACACGGCGGGTCGGGAAGCAGAACTGAATCGTATTTACCAGAGAGAATGGTTTTCAAAGGCGCCAATAGTCATTTGTGCATGTGCGGTCTTTTCGCAAGCCTGGTCACGAATGGATAATAAAAACTATAGTGAAGTCGATGTGACCATCGCCATGGATCATCTGGTCTTGGCAGCCACAGACTTGGGGCTGGGCACTTGCTGGATTGCTGCATTCGATCCTGCAGCAGCACGGGAAGTACTAAGACTGCCCAATGGGGTAGAGCCTATTGCTTTCACCCCCCTGGGATATCCGGCTGATCAACCGAGACCGAAAAAACGCAAAGCGTTGTCTGAGTTGGTGCGGTACGAACACTGGTAAATCCCTCCCAACCTCCCTTTCCCAAAGGGAGGAGAAGAGGGTTTCCCCCTTTGGAAAAGGGGGATTAAGGGGGATTTTATAGTGATTCTTTTGATCTATTGACTCGTGAAACTCTTCTTTTCATAAGGCCAAATTGGTACTTGATCCAAGAAATTTGTTAAAGAAAGGAAAAGATCTATGACCGAGAACTTTCGAACCATTTGCAGCTTCTGTCATGCTTCTTGCGGAATGATCGCCCAGGTGGAGGCCGGAAAAATCGTCAGGATCAAGGGAGACCCGGACAACCCGTCCAGTCGAGGGTACCTCTGCAAACGGGGGATGGAAGGCAATATTCCTCTCGTCTACCATCCAGACCGTATCAAAACGCCCCTGCTGAGAACTAAGAAGGGGTTTCAAGAAGTCTCCTGGGATGAAGCTCTGGGTTTCGTCGCAGACAAACTCCTTTCCCTTCGCAACAAGTATGGACCTAAAACCCTGGTTCGGGCGTCAGGTGCCCCGTATACCTATGAGGGCCGGGATGCCTTTCTCCAGCTTCTGGGAGCCTTTGGATCAACATTGAACACAAGCGTTGGACATCTCTGCTCCCGTCCACGACAACTGGGCATCTCTTCCGTGTTTGGAGATATCGGCGAACCTGACTACACCCATACGAAACTCGCTATCTTTTGGGGTGCCAATGTGGTCGAAACCAATCGGTACACCAGACACTCATCGACCCCAAATTTCTCCAAAACCATTCCGATGATTAGAGCCGGAGGCGGAAAGGTCGTGCTCATCGATCCGATCAGGTCTGAGACGGCAGCTCTGGTTGACGAATGGGTGCCATTGAGACTCGGAACCGACTTAGCTCTTGCCCTGACCATGATTCATGTGATCATCGGAGAGGAACTTTACGATTGGGAATTTGTTCAAAACTATACGATCGGCTTTGAGGATTTGAAAAAGCATACCTTCCAGTACACGCCCGAATGGGCGGCAGGAATCACAGGGCTCTCATCGGAAAAGATCAAGGATTTTGCCAGGCAGTATGCGACGGAGAAGCCTGCAACCATCTATGATGGAAACGGCTTGGATATGCACACCCAATGCGTCGAGACCTGCCGGGCGCTTGGAATGCTGATCGCCCTGACAGGGAACCTGGATCGACCTGGTGCAAACGTCTTTATGGACTGGAGCAAACAGAACACGTTACCGACGGTAAATCTCCCGAAGGACCCCACCGAGAAGAAACCCTATCCTCTTTTTATGGACTATCCTTTTCCGGTGATCATTGATTCTATCCTTTCCAATCAAGAGGAATGTCCCATGGCGATGATCGTGACAAATTCAAATCCGGCTTTGGTGTTGGCCAATGCCGAGAGGACGCGTTCGGCTTTGCAGAATCTGGATCTCTTAGTGGTGCACGATCACTTCGTGACGGCCACTGCTGAACTTGCCCACCTTGTACTTCCAGATGCGACAGGCCTCGAACGTTTCGGTTACCGGGCCTTTTCGAGTGGTCAGGGATGCTTCTTCGCCCTCCGAAGGAAGGTGATCGAGCCCCTCTACGAATCCCGGCCAGGTTTTGAAGTGGAATACGCCTTAGCCCAAAAGATGGGTCTGGAGAAGCATTATCCGTTCAGAAATAATGAGGAATGGATTGACTTTATGGTTAAACCTTCCGGCATCTCCTTTGCTGATTTGAAGGAACAAGAAATCGTTTACACGACGACGCCCGTGGCATATGAGAAATTCAAAACTAAGAAGCTCCTGACGCCTTCGGGTAAAGTGGAATTTTTCTCTGAAAAGTTCCAAAAGGCAGGATATGACCCTATGCCCACCTTTCGAGAGATTGAAGAAGATAAGGTGATCAAACAAAAATTCCCTCTTTCTGGTACGAGCCGGAAACCAGGAATCTACTCCCATACTAAACACCGGAACATCCCGGAGGTGAGCAAGGTTCAACCTGAACCTTTTGTCTGGATGCATCCAGAAGATGCAAAAGAACGAGGGATTGAAAACGGTTCGTGGGTTGAAGTCGAGTCGCCCCAGGGCAAAATCGAGTTGGAAGCTCGAATCGGGGAAGGGGTTCCCATAGGGGCTCCCAAATGGGGTGTGGTTGTGGATTTCGGTTGGGGAAATCCATGGGACAAAAGGGCTAACATCAATGTCCTCACAGACGATCAGGATAGGGACCCAATATCATCAGGAACCTCAAATCGTCTCTTTCCATGTCAGGTGAGAAAAAAGTGACGATGCTTTTTTACGGAGGGACACGACCGTCATCACGAGGTATTTATGAGGTATTTATAAAGAGGCGAAGAGATTAGAGAGTAAGATTGAAAAGGTGCATGAGGCATTGAGAAAGACTAAGAATGTCGATAGACAAGTCTGAAAACAATTTTGGGGTCACCCATTCCTGCTAACGGTGAGTGTGGTAAAAGGTAGCCACGCCAATTTAGGAGGAAAAAGAAATGAAGTCGACAATTCTTAGTTTGTGTGTACTTATAGCCTTATTGCTTTTGCCACATGCGGGTCTTACTCAGCCAAACATAGGGCCATTCTAAAGTACGACCAATTCACAACATCCATCATGGATGAAGAAGGTACCAGCATTTATCAATAGAGCCCGGATAAAATTGAGGGACGCTTCCCCTATTTTCTAATACAGGTCTAGTGGATAAGTAGCCCGCAAGCCTCGTTTTACAGGCGGGGTGTGGTGAGGGGGCAGTAATGGAAAAACTAAATTCTAGATTACTTTGGTTTTTTACGGAACACTATAAACCAGGGATTATCGGTATCGTTGGAACTAAGGGAACAATAGGAATGGCGATCCGTGAGGCGCAGAAAGCAGTCGCAAAATTTGTGTAATCTTCTTGTAATCGGTGTAATCTGAGGTTGGTCGAAACGGTGCCCAGGAGAACTGGATTGGGAAATATTGTAGAGAGAAGGTTGAGAATGCTGGTGTCATAGATTTCGGATTATCGGAGAGCCAGAGAGACGATATTCTTGCGACTGCCCTTCAACTGGTAGACGAGCAGGTTCTCTATCCGATACAAGAGCTTCTTGGAACATGGTGGGCCATCATCACCAATAAGGAATGGCGTCCTAACCCAGTAGATGATTCCCATGCCATGTATTGTAGTGCTTTTGTTAGATATTGCTATAAAGAAGCGGGAGTGGACTTCCTCGGTCGGAAGGTAAGCATCTCAAACACAACCCCCGAACACACCGCCCAAGCCGGTATTGAAGCAGGTAAACTGCTCCTTTATAAGGCGTAGTGTGAGAAAATTCAAAGTGTCAGACAACTCTACATGGTGAATTGACTTCTTCCTGAAGTCCACAACTGGATATTTTTGCAAAGGTTGCTTGATTTGAAACGGTCATCATCGGTGCTCCTTTTTCTTGACATACTACTCCCTTATCCGTATAGTAACGTTACCTAAAGCGAGCTCTTATCAATAGTTTAATCAATATCATCTTCAAAAAGGTGGGTTACCGATTTACCCTTCGCTTGGTTCTGGACAAGGGAGCGGTGGCTACCGCGAAAAAAGAAGGTGTAATTTGCGCAGACCATTTTATGGTTGGATCATTGTTGGCGTCTCCTTTTTGATTGGCATTACAGAGGCAGGCGTCTTTCAAAATATTTTATCCATATTCATGAAGCCGATGGTGCATGATTTTGGGTGGAGCCGGGTTTCTGTAACCGGGGCGATTGCCTTCGGTTCCATCTGCGGGGGCCTGTTGTCCCTGGTTTTCGGCCCAATTCTGGACCGGCATGGAGCGAGAATGGTGGCTTTCTGTGGGATATCCCTTTTAAGCATGGGGCTGGTTGCCATGGCGTTTATCAATCACATCTGGCAGCTTTACCTGTTTTTCGGGGTAGGCCGAATGATTGCTGTCGGGGTGCTTAGTCTGGCAATATCGGTTTCCGTATCCAACTGGTTTGTTCGTCTAAGGGGCAGAGCCATGGGAATCACGAGGATAGGCGATCGGTTCGGTAGCACCCTTCTGCCCTTGATGGTTCAGTTTTTAATTTTAGCTCTGGGATGGAGAATGGCATGGGGCATCCTCGGCATAGTAGTATTTTTCATGTCCGGCATCCCCTCTTTGCTCTTTCTTCGAAGAAGACCCGAAGATATTGGACTTTTGCCGGATGGCGCATCATCCGCTTCAGAAAAAAGTTCTGGCGATCCTTCAAAAAAAGAAGACCGGGTTAAACCTTCCGATGTCGATTCAGACCCAGTCTGGACCCGGGCGCAGGCAACACGTACCAAGTCTTTCTGGATGTTAACCTTCCTGAACATCCTGATCCCTTTTCTGCAAGCAGGCATTAATTTTCATATCTATCCATTCTTGACTGATCAAGGGTTCAGTGAAATTACCGCCGTTTTGATTCTCAGCACCATCTCCGTCTCTGGTATGGTAGGATCGGCATTATGGGGTATACTTACCGAAAGGTTTCGTATTCAGGGCCTTCTGACGATAAACGTTTTTGGGAATGGCCTGGTATTTCTTTTGCTTTATTGGGCGGTAAAGTTCAAGTTTGAAGGCGTTCTGGGAACCGGGATCATCTTTTTTTTAGCGGCATTGCATGGAATCTTTCACGGCGGCAGGAATCCGATGATTAACTTCACCTGGGCGGAATTTTTCGGCCGCCGTTCTCTTGGCAGCATATTAAGTTTGTCACATCCGTTCCATACCACGGCAAATGCGATAGGCCCTGTTTTTGCTGCGCTTTGCTTTGATCTGTTTGGCAGTTACGCGTTCCCTTTCTATTTTTTTGTGGTTATATTCTTCCTTTCAGGAATTATCACCAAACATATACAACCACCCAGGTATCCCTCTCAGGCTCCTATAAATTAAGCATGCCTCTTTTTTAAAACGCACCCCAAGGCACCGGGCATATTCGGGGGACATCATACCTATTATTTTGAAGATTATTAATAATAAATATCTCCCCGAAGAATCCAAAGTTGTCTATGAATCCAAGGCCTGTCCTTGATGGCAATCGGGGAACCGCAAAGCGAAGAAGGTCTTTGACGCCTTGGAGTGGTTGGCGACCCTGGGCTCCCATGTACCAGACAAGGGAGAACAGATGGTCAGGTATTGTTACGGATAAATTCTCATGTGAGATCCTGATTTCACCAAACTATCTATTAAAGATTTTTATCAGTAATCCTCCGTTTCCAATCCAAACTACCGGTGAAGACTTATAGGTGGAGTCATCACCCCCCCCTTAAATTCAATTCATCTCATTTCAAGTACATCCAAGTTCTGAATAGTCCTTTATTTTTAGTGCTTATAAAAACAACCATTGGTAAAAATATTTGCTTTATATTTTATTGCCTTTTTGGTATATTAGGACAACCTCAGGGGAAAAGGGAAGTTCTTGGGTATTTAAATAAGTTAACTGCGGAAGCAATCCAGAAAAGGAAATTAGTTATTCCTGACCCCGCAAAGGAGCTTCTGCCTGCAATCGAATAAGGCAGGGGGAGATAACCTTAGCAAAAAAAATTAAAAAGAGAAAGGAGAAAGAGTATGCGTAAACAACTGGTTATTTTGTTAATCCTATTTGGAATCGTCTACGGTTTGTCCCTCTTCATGAGCGGACCTTCTTTTGCAGCAGAGGATTACCCCAAAAAGCCGATCAAGTTCATCTCCTCCTGGCCCGGAGGTGCTGGAGGAGACCAGGAAATCAGAAACTTTGCTCTGTATTTAAGAAAGTACCTGCCTGTATCCATGCTAATCGAAAATGTGCCTGGAGCGGGAGGCAAGATCGGGATGATCAAGGCCGCGAAATCGGAGCCTGACGGTTATACCCTTATCTACATCACCCCGCCCCTTCAGATGACAAATGAGTACCTTTCCAAAACTGATTACGTCACCAAGGATTTTGTTTCCATCTATTGTTATTTTAAGAGAACCACTCTCTTGCTTGTTAATTCTGAGAGCTGGAAAACGATCGAGGATTTCGTGAAGGAAGCGAAGGGAAAAACCCTTTCCATGGGAATATCAGGCCTTGGAAGCGCTACCCATCTGAACGCATTGGGAGTCTTGAAGGCCTGGGGGATCAATTTCAACTGGGTCCCTTTTGAAACCGGAAGCGATGCAATAACGCAGCTCGCGGGGAAACATATCGACGTGGTTATAGGGATGGCCACGACGGTCCTTCCATTGGTGAGGGCCGGGAAAGTCCGGGCCCTTCTCAGATTTTCTGATACCCCCGTGGAAGGTTACGAAAATGTTCCGGGTCCTATGGACAAGGGTTATAAGATACCCTTTATCTATGGCCTTGGGGGCATCATAGCCCCTCCCAAGACCCCGGCCAATGTCATAAGAATCCTCGAACAGGCGGCGGACAAAACCTCCAGAGATCCCGAATTCCTCGATTGGGCGGCCAAGGGCAAATATGAGGTGATCCACTTATTTTCTGAAGATTTCAGGAAAAAGATCCTGGAACAATACATGGTCATAGAAGAAAATATGCCGACGATCAAGGCAATGGAAAAAAAATAATATAAGAATGATGTCGCGGGGTGCCATTTAATGGGTGCCCCCAAGGATTTCCCAGCACTGTGTGATACAATGAGGTGAACCATGCGAAAAAGAATATTCTCATGGTTGGGAAGAGAGTTCGTGGAGTTATCCGGCGAAGCCAAACCGGCCCCCACGGCGACTCAACAAGCGCATGAGCTTTTTCGGCGCTTCGATCAAGAACTGCGACAAACAGGCTTGTCCTTGGACCACACAGTTCGGTCGAGACTTTGGGGACGCGACCGTGAAAGCCGAGACCAGGGCAGCAAAGAGCGGGTTAAGATACTGTCTGGCAAGGCACGCTCGGCAAGTTCCAGCTACATCGCACCGACTCACTTCGACTCGGACGCAAAAGTGGCGATTGACCTGATCGCCATGCGGCCCTCCTGTTCGGACGCCGAAAAGTTTTTGAAAGAGTACGATCCCCCCATCGTGCCGCTGCGCTATCTGACTTATGATTCAGTAGTGGTGCTCTCCGGAGTTACCGCGGTGCTTGCTATCCTCGACGAGCAATTGGACAACATTCTGCAGCGCATCGAAGATTCCCTGAAAGACGCCGGAAGCTCGTGGGATAAAGTCGCCCGCGTCTCTTTTTTTCTGCATCGAAGCCAGCGGGTAGAGACACTGAAAGGATTGTTTCAACGGCACGTCAAAACAGAGATTCCCCGGTTGGAGTACTCCTTCGTGGATGGTTATTCGTCCGAAGGCAAGCTCTGCGAAATCGAAGTCACCGCAAGCGTGTGAGAGAGACTTGTATTACAGTAATGTTTCTCGGGAGGAGCGGGAGAAGGAAACCGAGGATACTTTGATCCCCCCATCCTGGAGCCGGAAAGCTCCTCAAAGGAGTATCGAAAAGATTGGGCCAGGCTGATTCAAAAAATTTATGAGATTGATCCCCTGACCTGTCCCAAATGCCAGGGGCAGATGTGAATCATCACTTTCATCGAAGATGAAGAAGTGGTCGAGAAGATCCTCAAGCATTTTGTAAGAAGACTTAGGGTCAAACCTTCAAAATTCGATTGAGAGAACTGCGAAAGACAAAGCAATCCCGAATAGGAAATTAGTCATGTCTGACTCCAAAGCGATTTTCCATTTTTGAACCGATGTCCCCCTTTTTGGTTCCAAAAAGAAATCAATTGACATACACATTAATTTATAGCATTATGTGTATAGATCGGAGGTGATTCGGGTGGGTAGAACGAATGTTGTTTTAGACGATAGACTCGTGG
>Ga0315291_10006523_pt1 | contig 14488 bp, 11 predicted proteins | sample YL17G12_20_MG_FD_203070 | JGI IMG/M metagenome (GOLD analysis project Ga0315291, IMG submission 203070) | Sediment microbial communities from Yellowstone Lake, YNP, Wyoming, USA - YL17G12_20 | ecosystem: Environmental > Aquatic > Freshwater > Lake > Sediment | place: USA: Wyoming | collected...
AATTAGACTTTCACCAATATTCCATACTCCATCTGCTTTAAATGTACTGTCTAAATATTCGTTTTCTCCAATTATAATATTATATATGTTCTCACCTATCTCAAAATTGACTTTTGTTTGCAAAGATAGTGATTTGCCGCCTCTGTGTAAAAGTATTATGTTTTTTCCTTTTATCTCACCAATAATGGTTACAAATGGTTGATCCTGTGTAAATTGATTAGATAAAACATTAAATTGAATTACTGTAAAAGATACCACAGCTATTAATAATAATAAAATGGTTCCAAGCATTTCTGATATTGCAACATTGTTTTTTTTGATTCTCATAAAATATCACAACAATTTTTCCCTATTTTCCAAATGTTAAACCCAACCTGGACCTACCTGAGCATTAATATTATATAAGCTTATGATTAAATTTGGTTTATCCCAAACATTACCTGCAAAAAAATCTACTTTTAGACTGTTACTATTTTTACTTATTGAAAAATGAATCCCATATTCAAGATCTTCTGATTCCGTTATAGTTCGATTGAAAAAATTTTCCCATGCATTGGGATATTTAGTATTAATAGTCAAATTATTTACTCCTGTTATTATAACTGGTGGCAAAGAGTTTGAAAATTCTGTCTTTAGTGGATAAGTTCCATATCCACTAACTGATGTTTTTTCTTTAACTCTTGAAATGTTTGCAATATTACATGAGATATTTATTTCATAAGTATAAGGATCAAGTTCAACAGAAAAAGAAGGACAAATTGCCATTATATTTCCCTTGATTTGATCCATTATTATAGCACCACCTTCATAAATATAGGACTGATCAAGGAAGTATGAATTTTTTGATGAATATTTTATTGTTCCAAATGAATATGAATAAGTATTAGTATCGCTACAAACTGATAAACTAAATTGATCAGATAAAATATCTAAAGAACCAAACGATCTACTTGATGAAAAAAATGGCATTTCTTTGCTTCCTAGTTTTATTGAGGTAGATATCGGGATGGCTTTTTCAGTTATTAATTGTGTATCAATTGCATATTTTAACATAGAAAATTGGTTTGCAATATCCTCCATATGTTCTGCTTCTTTTTGTTCCATCCAAATAGGTACATAAATTGTTTGAATGCTTGTGATAATAGTGACAAATAAACCTATAATTAAAACAGCTACAACTATTCCTACCATACCTTCATTAGAATCTCGAAGTTTTTTAATCATTCTAATATTTTTTTTCATTTTTTCACCTTTTTATTAGGTTATGAAATCATTATAACGTTGAGTAATTTCATCTTTAGTGATTTCTACTTCATGAATAAAAATCTCATCGATAATACAATTAAAATCTCCAAAATATAAATTATTAGTATTGATGTTTATATCTTCAGAAAATGTAATATTGATAATTTCTATTGCATTAACATATAGTTTTGTATTATTTGAACCTGCATTTTTATTATATGTTAAAACAATGTAATTAAAACCTGGGGAAATAGGCGCTTTTAATTCAATATTGTTTAAATAGGCAAAAACAGTCGTACTATTTGCATAGATTTTATAGGCACCTTCTTTTGCTATTACTCGTCTAACTTTTTGTGTTTCATTTATTTCGATTGTTGTAACATAACCATCAAGATTACTCCTTCTACAAGTAATAGCATAAATGTTATTGCTAACTTTGATTACATTTGGCTCATAGCCATCAGTATCAAATAAAAATGTATCATCATTTTGATCAGTTACATCACCGTTTTCTCCTATTCTAAGAGTTTTTAAATATCCATCAAATTGACCTCTGTAAGCAATGGCTACTATTCGATCATTAATATGAATTATATCTGGTTCATAACAATAAACATCACTTGTTGGATTATTAATATTATCAAATCTTATTGTATCAAGAACATTATCATAAATTAATCCATTTACATCAATTTTAACTGTTGATAAATAACCACCTAAAGTTGTGCGTGAATAAACAATAGCGTAAATATCATTAAACATATAAATTATTTCTGGATAATAACCTCTAACATTATCAAAAATTAAAGTGCCAATAATAGTTTTACTAATGCTCCCATTATTTTCAATTTTAACAGTTTTCAAATACCCATAACTATTAACTCCTCTATAAGCAATGGCAAAAATATTATTATTAATTTTAAAAATATTAGACTCATAACTATCATATACATCAAATTCAAAAACATCAATAACACTATCTGTAATTTGCCCATCAATTGATATTTCAACAGTTTTCAAAAACCCATCATTATCCGCGCCTCTAAAAACAATAGCATAAACAGAACCACCAACATTAATAATCTTAGGTTGATAACAATCAAATGTATCAAACTCAAGAACATCAATAACACTATCTGTAATTTGCCCATCAATTGATATTTCAACAGTTTTCAAAAACCCATCATTATCAGTACCTCTATAAACAATAGCATAAACAGAACCACCAACATTAATAATATTTGGATTGTAGCAATCTAGTTTTTCGAACTCAAAAATATCAATGGCGTTATCATTAATCTGTCCATTATTAGTAATTGAGGGTTTTGAATAACCCCTCATAGAAACCTCTATTTGCCCCTTCACCATTCCTTATACATAAGGAGTGATGATGGTGAGTTTTGACAAATTTATTTTGAGGCAACAGTATCAAAAAGTAAAGGGACTCGGGGATCGTTTAGAGCTGATGAAACAACAAATCGACTGGAGGCCGTTCATCCCGTTAGTAAAGAGTGTCTTCCGTGACAATAAGATAACAGGAGGATGTCCACATACAAATGAGCTTATTGTCGTACGTTCCATGTTGTTGCAGGCATGGTACGGCTTATCTGATCCTGAGTTGGAGTTTCAATGTCATGACCGGTTGAGTTTCCGGAATTTCCTAGGATTCCCTGAGCGAATCCCTGATTTTACCACGATTTGGAAGATCAGAGATCGTCTCAAAGAATCAGGTGTCGATAAAAAGATCTGGGATGAGCTGCAACGGCAGCTGAACATCAAGGGTTATCGAGTGAAGAAAGGGGTGATCCAGGATGCCAGTTTCATCGAGGCAGACCAAGGGAAAAAACGAATTCAGCAGGAGAAGAGAGCACGACGTCAAGGTGAACCCATTGAGTACACTGAGAAGCAGTTGCAGCATATCGACAAAGATGGTGGATACAGTGTGAAGCATGGTCAGATTCATTACGGGTATAAGTCACACCTCAAGGTCGATGTCGATCATCATTTGATCCGTGACCTCGATGTGACACCCGCGAATCTGCATGACGGTGATATCGATTTGGTTGAGGAAGGTGACCAGGCTGTTTACCGAGATAAAGGGTATTTCGGGAAACAGCTTGAGGCATCTGGTGTTGTTGATAAGACGATGAAGCGCGGTGTTCGTGGACGAAAGTTGAACGGTGGAGAACAGAAACGAAACAAAGCTATTGGTAGAGTACGAGCACCGGGTGAGCGACCATTTAGTGTGATCAAACGAGTGTTTCATGGTGACCGGACAATGGTGAAAACACTTGAACGTGTTCGGGTGAAAGAGATGTTCAAGTGTTTCGCTTACGATTTGTATCAACTGGTCACATTGGATCGTAAGCACTTAGCGGTAGCTATGTAGACAATGAGAAAATTTGAAGGAAAAACAACAATAAATAGGTAAAAAATTAGCGAAAACGGTAATTCCAGGCTGTTTTCATGGCTGAAAACAACAAAAGACAAATACAAGATGGTTATTCAAAGTCCTCAATTAAATAATGGCTCATCTTTCCCTGTTAAAAGTTTATTCAGTTTCTCTTTCAGTTTTTTCTCTGTTGGTCTTATCCATTCATCTGGAAAAAAGTAGTAATGTCCATCATCTTTGAGCTGTTCAATTCTTTCAGGTTCAATTCCTACAATTTTACATACAGTATGATATTTGTTAGAATCAATTATCCCAAGTTTATGTAAATCTCGAAAAGTCTTAATGCCATCGATTTTGTAATAAAGGATTGCTTGTTTTTTCTCAGTTTCAGAATTAATCTTTTCAAAGTAAATAGGGTCAATAGCCATCTTAAAACCAGATAATAATCTAAATGGCTCTACACTAAAATGAGGCTTTTCATCCTCAACTATTTTCTGAATAACATCTTTCTTATAGTACGAGGCAACTGCTTTTTCAAGTTCTTTTAACAAGGGTAATTGTTTTTCAAATATTTCTTTAGCATCTCGCCAGATGGTATCGCCGTTTAATATAGCTTCCTTGATTTCAGCAGATACAGATTTAGAATTTAGAAAATTTACTGCCTCACGAGCATCACTAGGATAAATTTTTCCGTCCTTAATCCTGTCACAGAATTTTTTCTTTTCAGGGAGTAAAAGAGTTTTGATTGCCCGTAAAGTTTCAGTAGAGATATGGTCCGAGGTTCCCTCGTTTCCAAAGATTTTAATCCTATCTATTTTGCCTTTTATTAAATCTGAAGTTTGTCTATCTGAATAACAAATTCTTTTACTATAATCAGTAATTGTCTTGTATCTTCCGCTTTCATAACCTCTTATCCATTGAGCATATACTTGGTCTTCATGTTCCTCTGAAGAAATATCTGTATTATGACGAAGTGATGCAAGAGCAAATTCACAAGCCTCATCATCTGTTAAATCTCTTACAATTGCTGGTATTTCCTTTTTCCCAAGATGTTTAAATGCCTCAAGAACTTCTTGACCTGTTACCCATTGAAATTTTTTTCCTACTTTTCTTACAATGATTGGAACTATTTTGCCTGTGGACTTAATATTATCAGCAATTCTTTCAATGTCTTCGTTTTTGATAGTTCTTTTTAGTTTTTCGTTTGAGATTATGTCAGCAATAAGTATCGAAAAAACTTTTTCTTCTTTTTTATCAAGAGTCATATACTACCTCCTTTTCTTTAACAATCAAGGAGGTTTACATACCAAAAGTTTGAGTTTAGACTCTTGATTGTAATTTGTATGTAAACACAATATGGATTCTTATTATTTAATTTTAACTATTATAATGTTTTATAAAACATGTTTATATACCATGGTTTCTAAATTTTTTATTTTTAGGTCAAGCCATGAAATATATATATTAATTTTTACTATTACTAAATTATTATGTTTTTGACGCAGGGGTAGCCAAGCCAGGTCTACGGCGACAGACTCAAGATCTGTTCCTGAAGAGGTTCGGGGGTTCAAATCCCTTCCCCTGCACTATTTTAATGGCAAAATTTTAAATAGTGAATAATAATACTTTTTATGATATTATGAAAACTGGCAACAGAAAGGAATCTAAAACTGATACTATAGTTCAACGCACAATTAATGTTTATCTTCCTACTTTTGAAATGAAAGAAAAATGGAAGGAACTAGCGGAAGCATCAAAGCAATCTATATCTAAATTTGTTATTGAACATGTCATAAATTCTTTAAACCATGAACAAGAAAATCCTAGTTTAGAAACAAGAATACAACTTATCCGAAATAAAAAACAACTACAAAATGAAAACAGAGAATTGATAAAGCAAATTAAGGACAAAGAAAAACTTGCAGAGATTTATGAAAAAGAGGCAAGATCGCATTCGATAAAACCTTTCCTTGAGCAAGATTTCAGTGGTATTAGAAAATTTGAGAAAAATCTTATTGAATTATTCAAAAAAGAACTAGAGGTACGAAAGGAAGAGATATACAAAAAATTACACATAGACATTATGGAAACAGATGCAATGACTGCAATTCAAAAACAGATAGAAATTCTTGAAAGATACGGATTGTTGAAGGATATTGGGAGTGTATGGAGATGGAAAGGGTAAATGATAAGCATTTAATTGAAGATTTTTTGAAGGATTGTAAAACAAGGAGAATGAGTACACATACAATAGAGAGTTATCATTCGTCTTTAAACCTATTAAAAAATTTCATATCAAAGAAGGGATACAGTTTTGTAGAGTTGGATAAAAGAATTTGTACAGATTATATTGATTATCTAAATAAACAAGGTTTGTCATTTTCTACTATGAAAAACCGTTTTTCAACCTATAATTCTTTTTATGATTTTTTAAAATATGAAGAGTATGTTAAAGATAATATTGTAAAAGAGGTATGTAAACGGTATCTCAATAAGTATAAGGAGAATAATGTGGGGAAAAGAAAAATCATATCAATTGAGGAGATGGCACGATTCATAAACATGATACCTGATATAAGGGATAAAGCCATTGTTTTATTATTTGCAAAAACAGGTATAAGACGTAGAGAATTGGTGTCTCTTGATATTGACGATATTAACTGGGAAAATATGAGTATTACTTTGAAGCCAACAAATAAACGTAGCAATAGAGTTGTGTATTTTGATTATGAAACCGCTAACATATTAAATCGGTGGATTAGAAAACGTGAAATGATCACGGATCCACAAAACAAAGCATTATTCACCTCATATACAAACAAAAAAAAACGTTTAAACAGAAACGGTGTAGGATATATTTTTGTAAAATGGGCGGAGATTGCCGGGTTACATGATCCAAGTTCAGATAGGATTGAAAACCATTTCACACCCCATTGTTGTCGCCATTGGAATACGACTCATTTAAGTAATGGCGGGGAAGGAATGCCACGTGAATATATCAAAGAATTACGTGGTGATGTAAATACAGATGCCATGGATATATACAATCATATAAACCATGAGAAATTAAAAAAATCATATCTTACTCATATTCCTCAATTAGGAATTATTTAATCGTTATTCTAAATATAATTTTTTTTAAATAGTAAGTTAATGCTCCCGTCGGGAGTTATACAAGCTAACAGAAGGGAATTTCTGGAGAGTTTTTTAGAAAAATGGCGTGTCTGGTTAAAAATCAAACAGAGTTTTCATTTTACCTGTTGTTGTTTTTCCCTTCATAACGGTGTCATGTATTTTTTTCATTGTTTCAATGTCTTTTTTATCAACATACTTTTTTTTCTTTAAGTAATCTTCAGGTTTTTCTTCGATGATTTTTCGAAGTTTTATAGCTTCAAATCCTTGCTGTTCCATGTTGAAACTATGTTGGAGCTCATATTTTGAAATGCGGGTATTCAAAAAATCAGCTAATTGAATTCTTGTATCTTTCGGTAAAATATCTCTGATTTTTTCAGGTTTAAGTTGATAGTATCCATAATCATCTTTGTTGAACAATCGAAATTTTCGTTCAGGTTGTGGTGGTAATGATTCGATAAATTTGGCTGGCGGAGGTTTTCTTGTATTTCGCCCCATGCTGTCAAAACCTAACCCGAAAGAAAGAATATCCTTAGCATTAATTACCAAGTCGCTCACTAAGAATCGTCCCGAATAAATATTGGTCGAGTGTAGGAAACTTTTTTCTATCATATCCTCATCTTTTAGTTTCCTGAGGAATTTTGTTATGTTTGCATGTAATTTTAATGGTTGTTTACACTCGAAATCGAAGTAGAAGGCATTGATATCATTATCGTAATAAAAATTAAACAAAGTATCCATGTATGTTCGTCCAATTTTCGGAACAATTCCGATTATTGGTTTATCGTTTAATGCGTTGAGTATCTCAAGATATCTTTTTAAAAAAGTAAAATATTTTGAAAAATCTTCTAGAGATTTAATCGTTTTTGTATTTGAAATAACCGGAAAGGGAACGAGATCGGAATATACATATGACATGTCTGCAAGAAACTCAATTTCTTCTTCGTTTGGATAATGATCTCCTTGGTAATCCAAGATGCACATTGTTATGTCTTTTTCTCTTGCTTTTTTCTTAAGAAAGATTAGCTGGTTTTCAAACTGCTCCTGAAGTTTTTGATCATCGTTCATACGTTTAATTGAAGCAATCCGCAGAGTCCCTTTTCTCCCTTCAGAAGAATATAGTTGATCCTTTTCGTAAACTGTTTTATAAATTTCGTTTACACCGAGGTCTTCTCTGCCAAAACCAATCTTAGATGTAATTTTAGAAAGATCCACTGCTTTTACCGGTGTTATGGCTTCTCGTCCATGAGTTCCTATTTTCATTGATTTGTATGAGAAGCTTTCACCGATTTTAAAATCTTTAATTTCTAATTTTTTACTCATGAGACTAATCCTTATTTCCAACTGTTAATCATGTTTTTACTATTCATATGTTATGGTCATTTTATTCGAAAACCTGATGTTTTTAAGTCATGTACAATGCTTTTTTGTTCGCTTGATGAAATAACATTTCCTCTGTAAAGATTCTCTAATAATCCTATGGTGCCCATAAGGTTTAATCCGTAATCTTGGGCGACTTTTCTTGCACGTCGATCATCGATGACACAATAATATTGAATGTTTTTCTTTTTCGTTTTTAATCCCTGTAATATTACTTCGATTTCTCCTCTATTTAGGTAGGGGTGTTTATTGTTTAACGTCTTAATCTCGTTTTCATCCAGTTTTTCTAAAATCACGATCGTATTTTTATGAAGTAGTTTTTGGAATTCAGGATATGTTTTATCGCTTTGTTTTATTTCATTGGCAACTCCGATCGGAACAAATAGGTCGAAGTGATTTTCAGTTAGTTTTTCAAAAAGATATGGATGTTTACATTCTGTGCAAAAAGCAATGATGACTGATGTATCGAGGAGTAACTGCAAAGTTTTCACCTATTCTCGATGCACCTCAATGTTTCGTTGTTTAAGAAAACGGATAAAGGTCTCAATGGTCATCCCTGCAATTTCTGCTGCTTTCCCTACGCTTATTTTTCCTTTTCGATACAGGCTTAGGGCGATAGTATTTCTTTTTTGTTTGATATTTTCGAACTTTATAGATTCCTTTCGCATTTCAGGATATGAAAAATAGATAAAACCCAGCAATTCATCTTGACTTAAATCATTGAGGAATTCTTTAAGATCGGAAATGAATTTCTGATTTTCGTTATTAATTTTTTGACAGAGGTATAATCCTATCTCTTTTCCTCGTGGGGTGAGTTTTATCTTGGTATCCTCCCTGTCTACTAAACCGGCTTGAAGCATATCATCGAATTCTTCTTCAACAACTTCACTATGTGGACCTAAGAAATATGGTTCGAATTCACTATCATTTTTTAAATCATCATAGGTTTGAGCTAATAGAAAAAGCTCTTTTTGAAGCCAAAGATTACCTTTTATAGACTCATAATTATTTGAACTTAATAGGACTAAGATATATTTTTGTATACTGCTTAAGTCAGCTATCATCTTTTTCTTGGAATCTTCCATGGATCTCTTTCTCCAGAGAATCAAACATATCTGATTTTTATTATATTAAAGTGTTATCCAGGATACTGAAAGTATTTTTCCACTTTTCTATTTATTCCATTAATATGTTATTATAGTTCCTTTGTTGCTTCTTCTATTATCTTTATATCGTTATCAGTCAATCCATATAATTCATACACAAGCTGATTTATTTGCAGGTCGGTGGCATCGATTTGACGTTGGATTATTGTTCGTTCATTCTCTAACTTTGTTCTGATAAGGCGCTGATGGAGGTCAAGCATTTGATCGACAAATTTGACAATCTTGTCATTAAGAGACTTTTCTTTTTTGTTTTTCAGATCTATTTCATGGATGGGCACCTGGGATAGACTGAAAATTGTCACTTGGGGAAATGATGCCTTAAAATCTGTAAACATTATTTTCCAGAAGAAATAAATGGATTTTGAGTTAATAATTCCGAGTATTAATTTTTCCTTGTCGAGGTCATTGCATTGTACAGTAAAAATATTGCCTGTTACCGCTAAAGGTTGTTGGATTAGGCTTGCGGTTGGTCTCTGACCGATTTGTCGTATTACTAATTTATGTGGTGCATTGTGCATTTCTTTATCCCAACAACCTCCTGCAGAAGAAGGACGTTCAAACAGAACAAATTCTGACGGCGGATTATTGTAATATCGGAATACATCCGATCCTGCAATTATTGGAACCTGGGTATCGGTCAGTTTTGATTTTGAAAAATATTTATCGCGATCGCCAGTTATCAACCCACGGTTTATTTTTGCGATATCACCTAGAGATCTATTATTTTTTATCGTCTTGAATATTATCTTCGAATTTTTATTATTTATAAGGACATTCCATACAAATCCTTGTAATTTCATAAGGTCTTTCTGTTTTGTTTTAGATGAAAGTTTAACATTTCGATTAACAAAATTTTCATTCAATTCGATAGTAGTGAATATATCATTATTTTCTCTCTTTTCTTCATTTGGTTCTGTGCGTAATATAATAACACTTGTGAATACATCAGCAGTAAATACTTTATCATTAGCCACAGAAATATTTTCAATGCAGCATCTTTCTGTTATCCAATGACGTAGATTTTCAATATAAACATTGTTTAAGAGTGTAGCTGGTACAATGAAACCTAGATGTCCATTTCTTTTTGTAAGTAAAGATACACCTTTTTGAAGGAAGAGGTGGAAGAAATCGATTTTGAAATCTGCAGCAAAGAAATGCTCTTTTAGGTAATTCAAGATATCAACTGTTGTGTTATGAGGTTGTAGCATACGGTATGGTGGGTTTCCGATAACTATATCGAACCCGCCATTTTCCATTATATCTTTAAACTCGCTATTCCAATTAAATGCATTAATATTAAACATTTCTTCATCTTCAATCAGATTTGTTTGATTACCGCTATAGAAATCAGAATCGATAAGAGAATTACCACACTTTATGTTGTTACTCAAGTCTGGAAGTACACGTTCTTGCCATAATTTCTGTTGTTTTTCAAAAATATCTCTACTCTCTCCCTCAAGGACTTTCAATAATAAGCTGAGTTTTGTTACTTCTACTGCTTGATCGTCGATATCAACACCGTAAATACTGTTAAGTAATATTCGTTTCTTCTCCTTTATTGTGAGGAACCATTGTCCATCTTTTCTTTGGTAAATTTTATCTTTGAAACGTTTAGGATTTTTCGACTTTGTATAATGATTTAAATGATAGTCCAATAAATATGTAAAAGCTCCGAGTAAGAACGATCCCGAACCGCAAGCAGGGTCTAAAACTCGTAATTTTTCTATCTGTTTCGATGTTTTTCCTTCACAGAACTTTCCAACTGTATTTTTTACGATATAATTGACAATATATTCTGGTGTATAATAGACACCACCCGCTTTTTTCACCTCTGGTTTTTCTTCTACTTTTGCATGATGCCCTTCTGTCAGACGAATTACTTTCCCGAGAAATTGTTCATATACATTACCTAGAATCTCGGGACGTAATACTGAAAATTCATATGGGCTTTCGGGGTAGTATAAATTCTTGATTATATCTTCAAGAACATTATCGTCAATATTCAACTTCAGGGAAAGTTCATCAGCTGGGGTAGTCCATCCTTTTTCTTTTTTAAAATGGAATAAACCTGAGTTATATTTCTCATCAGCTTTTTCATAGATTTTACAGAGGTTTTCATAGATTTTTTCATTTTTCAGGAGCATCTGAAGTTGCCCGTAATGTTCAATGCTGCGATCTTCGCACATGCGTAGAAAGATAATTCGATCTATGGTACTCTGAACCGCGTAGTTAAGTTCATGAACGGATAGCCGAGGATTACGAATTGCGATTGTACGAGCGAAGGCTTCTCGCCATCCTTCTATTTCTTTTAAAAATTCAGCTCCCACTTCTTGGGTTCCACGTTTTTGTTTTGCAGATTCAATAAATTTATCGAAAGAACCTTGCAGGACTGCGTTCTTCGAAAAAATATTTACAATTTCGTCCCATTTTTCAATATAATCCTTATACGTAAGGAGAAATATTCTTTCCACTGTCGCTTTATCGTTTTCTTTTGGTTTTTGTCTTGATTCGTAGATTACGAACTCTTGAAAGTTTGTCAATATTGATACCGGTAACTCGGCACTCCACGCATATCTCCGAAGTTGATATGCTGGGTGTGGGTCTTTTATCACATCAACCGCGGGTTTCTTTGTTTCAACAAAAAACATACGTCGTCCGGATAACGTAAAACAATAATCCGGTGCTTTTGTTCCACCAGCCATTTTTATCGAATCTTCATGGATTACATCTCGATATGCTGGTGCAGCACCGCTTTTATTGTAAACATCCCATCCAAGTGCTTCGAAAAACGGATTAATGAATTCTTGTCGTAGCTGAAGTTCGTTGTAACCTTGATTTTTATATGCATTTATATTACGCTCAAATCGCTCTACGAGATCTTTGATAATTTCCGGTGCTTTCTCTTTTTTTCTCTCATCCATCTGTTTTAGAAATAAGATATCAATGATTTAAGTATTGTCAATATAAAAATTCTCACTCATTGAAATATCGTATGGATACAATTTGAAAATTAAATAATTAGCTGGTAAATTCCAAATATTACTAAAATTATTGTAAGTATAACTACAACAATCGTGAGAATATTTATTCTTTTTTGTAAAATAAAATCAGTAAGACTTTTATTAAATTCTATTAAATTTTCGAATTCTTGCCTTGTATTTTCTAAATCTTCTCCTTCAATATTTAGAAGTTCTGTAGATCCATTTTTAAGACCATCTGAAACGTTACAATTGGGATGTAATAAATGTTTAAAATTGAAATCATATCTAGATTGTCTCCTAATATTATGTAACTCTTTCAAATGGATTTTTTCCAGAAAATATAGATCTTGATATTCATTATAAATATTCATTATTTTGTAAAAATAATTTCCCAGAAACCATCTTTTTTCTAGAATATTTTTTTTCAAATTGTTTTTTTGTTTTTCGAAATAAGATATTTTAGATTCAACCATAAAGTTTGTCTTATGATATAAATAGAAGGTTGGTAAAAGCATTTCAACAGTTTGATCGAGCGCGCAATCAGCATATCCTTCTTTAGTAGTGAAACCGTTCTTAGGTTCAATATGTTTAAAACTAAATAAAAAAACAAGACCCGCATTAGTTGAACTCGTTCCAAATGATCTTGATCTTTGGTCCGAGATTAAAAGTTCTTCATACTGAGAATAAAAAGGATATTGCATATCAAGAAAATCCAAAAATTCTCTGTTTTTTAATTGCCATTGTTTGAAATGAGGGAAATTAATATTTTTTATTGAAAATATTTTAATATTGGGTGGAATTGCATTTTCTTTCTTGAAAAAATCAGATTTATTAATAAATAATCCTTCAGTATATTCAGATAAAAAATCAACCATTTTTCTAATTTTATCATTTAAAATAGGATCAACTTCGTGGATGTTAATCTTACGAGTACTGGAAATCATATTACCTTTAAGAATTGTAATAAAATCATCTTTATGTAAAAATGCATTTTTCAAATCACTATTTTTGTAGTTGTCATTAATAACACATTTAAACACAATACAAAAAAATTTATCATCGTAATTATGTATGAACACTTCCATTCTATCTAGAAAATCGGGTAATTGTCGTATAGGGCCATGCAGGAAAACAGGGTTTGAATAGTATTTTTCATTATGCAGGGTTCCTCTAAAGCTACACCCCGTTGAAAGTAAAATTCCAGTTTTCGTGAAATCAGGTATATTTTCAAAATGTAACTGAGTTTTATCAAAATCGGATAATTCTTCATATCGAAATATTTTTTTTAGCCCTTCAATCATTGATTCTTTATATTCTATTTTTATAAAATCAATTATGTAGAAACGTTCATATTTTGTATCAATATATAATTTTGATAGTTGTTCTTGTCTTTCTTCATTTCTTTTATTGATATGTTTTTTTTTCTGTTGAAATTGCTCTTCTATTTTTTGACTTCTTTTTTGAATTTTATCAACATTACTTTTTGTATCTATTCTCATCGCGTCTCCTAACCTAATTTTCACAAAAATAAATAAATACTTAATTATATACTTTTTTATCTTAGATTTTCCAATAAAAATGGATTTTTTAATATTTGTTTATTGGAGAAATCTTTTGATTAAAATTATCATAAGATATGACCGTAATACCTGGATATTTTCTCCTATTGTACCAGGAGGAATACTTTCACTCTACCCACCCCGAGGTTTATATGGAGAGACACTCCTTATGGTCTAGGAGAGTTTCTCCTGTAGAAAATAGACTAAAAATTAAACCTGATGGCTACCAGAGTACGCGAATACCCTGGCAGCCTGGAGGTCTGATAAATATGGTATCAAACCCCAAAGAGCATGAAGAAAAGAGTAGGTATAAATCTTTTTCCAGACCGCAGATCATAGACCAACAGGTTGTTCAATCAACATTACCCAAACAGCAGTCTGATGATCTATCGTATCAGCTCAGCAAGTTTCGAAGATTAGATTGTCCAATGATCCTTAATCCACAAAATTCAACGTTCTTCGATGTCGCATTACATGGAAAATACATGCAACGCCTCTCTGATTCAACGATTGAGAAACGATTGCGATATGCACGATTTATGGAACATCATCCGATGCCCGTGGATTTCAGAAATCCAAATTACGAGAATTTTCGCAGACACATGGATTACCGAGAAGAAATCGAAAACGTCT
>Ga0315291_10006524_pt1 | contig 14485 bp, 14 predicted proteins | sample YL17G12_20_MG_FD_203070 | JGI IMG/M metagenome (GOLD analysis project Ga0315291, IMG submission 203070) | Sediment microbial communities from Yellowstone Lake, YNP, Wyoming, USA - YL17G12_20 | ecosystem: Environmental > Aquatic > Freshwater > Lake > Sediment | place: USA: Wyoming | collected...
GCATTTGCTGGAAATCGTCGGCGAAGCGGCCAGCCGGATTCCCAAGTGGGAGATTGCGACTCAAGATCTCCCGCCCCTGATTGCGGAGCTGGAAAAGATCCTGGAGAAAGAGCCGGGGGCGTGATTGGAGCGCGGGCTTGGATTGAGCCTAAAGGCGGACGGGCGAAAGAGCGGAGCAAGAAGAAAATTGTGAATTGCCAGGCTCTGACCCTCCGCCCTTGCAAGAGATTAGAGAAAGGATATTCAGGCATGACGCCGAAAATCGAAAGCCCCTATTTACATGGCTGGGATGATGAAAAAGTTTATTTCTATGATGAGAATGGAATCGAGCATTGCGTCTCGGACGAACCTGATCTGATGGCGAAACTTATTGCCATTTGCCAAGACTTTTTCAAAAGTTACCACCGCCCAAAGACTGAAATGAAACAGAAAGCGGTTATCGGTGAAGCTCTAAAAAGCATTTTTTCCGGGATCTCTGAATTACGTAATGCCTTCCCCGACAAGGTGTTTACTGTGGATGGCCGTCTTGTCGGCGACATCGGGGAAGTAATTGCGGCATCGGAATATGACGTTAGACTATATCCTGTCCAGCAAGCAGATCACGATGGTGAAACACCGGAAGGAAGAAAAGTTCAAGTGAAAGCAACTTTCAAGGATTCCCTAACCTTCAAGGCGGTACCCGATTACTATTTAGGGTTCAAACTGTACCAAGATGGCAATTATGAAGAAATCTTCAACGGGCCAGGAGGCATAATCTTTGAGCGATTCAAACATAGGAAAGGAATCGGGGAAACTCTCCTATCTTTCCCGCTCAATGAGCTTATAAGGTTATCAGATACAGTGCCCAAATCAGAGAAAATAAAACGACGTGAGGGCTAACTTGGGCAGCAGGATTTCCGAAGGAGTCAAAGCCTTAGTTTAGGAATTACATATTTGAATAGAAGATATTCCTGATTGGGTTGCGATTTCTTTTCAAATATTAGGTCAAGGAGAACGCCATGACTGACAAACCCATCCGTCGCATCGCCATCTCCACCGGCGGGGGCGACTGCCCCGGGCTGAACGCGGTGATCCGGGCGGTCGCCTACACCGCGATCAACAGCTTCGGCTGGGAGGTGATCGGGATCTGCGACAGCTTCGCCGGGCTGATCTACCCCGACCAGATCATGAAGCTGGACCTGGATACGGTCCGCGACATCCTGCCCCGGGGCGGCACCATCATCGGCACCACCAACCGGGGGAACCCCTTCAAGTGGGAGAAAGAGAAGGACGGCAAGAAGGAGATCGTGGACTATTCCGACCGGGTGATGGAGAACTTCGCGCACCTGGGGCTGGACGCGCTGATCGTGGTCGGGGGCGACGGGACCATGAAGATCGCCCAGGGCTTTTTCGAGAAGGGGATGCCGGTGGTGGGGGTGCCCAAGACCATTGACAACGACCTCAACGCCACCGACGTGACCTTCGGTTTCGACAGCGCGGTCCGGACCGCGAGCGAGGTGCTGGACAAGCTGCGCACCACCGCGGAGAGCCACCACCGGGTGATGGTGGTGGAAATGATGGGCCGGCACTGCGGCTGGATCGCGCTCCATTCCGGGATCGCCGGCGACGCCCACGTCATCCTCATCCCCGAGATCCCCTTCTCGATTGACCGGGTCTGCGAGTTCCTGGGAGACCGCCAGCGCCGGGGCGCTAACTACTCGATCATGGTGGTGGCCGAGGGCGCTATCCCCGAAGGGGGTGACATGAGCGTGCTCGACCGCTCGCCCGACGGCACCGTGCGCCTGGGCGGCATGGCCCAGAAGCTGGCTCCGATCATCCAGGAGCGGACCGGGCTGGAGACCCGGGTCATGATCGTGGGCCACGTCCAGCGGGGCGGCTCCCCGACGGAGTTCGACCGCATCCTCGGCACCCGCTACGGGGAGGCCGCGGTCCACCTGATCGCCCGGCGCGAGTTCGGGAAGATGGTGGCGCTCAAGGGCACGGCCATCGTGGGGGTGCCCATCACCGAGGCCATCGGCGAGACCAAGAAGGTCTATCCCGACGGCACCCTGGTCAAGGTGGCGCGGAGCATGGGGATTTGCTTCGGGGATGCGAAAACTTGATCCCTCGGCCGAGGGCCTTCAAGCGCCGGATAAAAAAAGATTGACAAGCCGTTCCGGGTATGGTAAAAGTTCGCTGATTTTTCAGACAGTGCCGGTCGTTCCCTTCCCGTTTTTTACCCCTTGGACGATGGAAAGTCAGCGCCGTGCCGGGATCGCCTAAACTATCAGGTCCATGGCCTCAGGGAGGGGGCCCTGCCTCGGAGCAGAATAAGTGGCGCCGCTCCCTCGGTGTGCTCCTGGGCTTGAGCGCGGTGGGGATCGAGATGGGGGCGGCGGTGGGGATCGGCATCGGCCTGGGCTACTACCTGGATCGCAAGCTCGGAACCACACCCTGGCTGTTGCTCTTTCTCAGCGTCTGCGGCCTGGGGGCGGCGGGCCGGGCCTTGTGGCGGCTGATCCGCCGGCTGCAAAAGCCCCTGGATGATGAGGGCAAGGGCGGTCCCGGATGAGGAGCCCGGCGGAGAGCGCCTTTGTCCGGCGGATCGAGATCTCGCTTACGGTTTATACCGCGCTGGCGGCGCTCATCGGCTGGCGCTGGCATTCGGCCCGTTTTGCCTGGGGCATTGCCGGCGGCGGAGCCATCACCTACCTCAACTTCCTGGTGGTGGCCGGGCTGGTGGGCAAGGTGCTGCGGGCGCGGAAAAAAAGGTTCTGGGCGGCTTACGCGGCCAAGTCGCTCCTGCTCTTCGGGCTGATCGTGGGCCTGATCTATTCCCGGGCGGTGGACGCGCTGTCGCTGCTGGTCGGGCTGTTAAGCATCTTTGCCGCGGTCCTCGTCGTAGCGGGGATGGCGGTGGTGGATTATATTCGGCTCCGGAGGAACCTGTCTCCGGGCCCACAGGAGAAGTGATGCACGGTTTCAGCATTGCCGGTCTGTTGTTCCCGGAACATGGCACGCCGCCGCTCTACGGCGCTTTCTTTCAATACGTGCCCATCTTCCACGCCGGCCTGGTCTTCCTCCTGATGCTGGGCCTGGTCTTCGCCTTCCGCCGGCAAATGGCCCTGGCCGGCGGCGACATCCTGCCCCGGGAAAGCTTCGACCTGCAGAACCTCTTCGAGCTCCTGATCGAATACATCGTCGGCCTGATGCGCGACATCATCGGCCCCAAGTACCGCGCCTACGTGCCGTTAGTCGCCGGCCTGTGGGTCTGGATCCTGCTCCAGAACTTCTTCGGGCTGATCCCTTTCTTCGCGCCGCCCACCGACAACGTCAACACCACCGCCAGCATGGCCATCATCGTCTTCCTGGCCACCCACTACTACGGCATCAAGGTCCACGGCTTCAAATACATCCACCACTTCCTCAGCCCGGTCTGGCCGCCCACCCCGATCCTCATCATCATGAGCCCGATCTACCTGCTGATCGAGCTGATCGGGCACTTCGCCCGCATCCTCTCGCTCTCCATCCGTCTCTTCGCCAACATGTTCGCCGACCACACCGTGATCTCGATCTTCCTGATGCTGACCGCGCCCTTTATCCCCGCCATCTTCATGGGGATCGGGGTGATCGTGTGTCTCTTGCAGGCGTTCATCTTCAGCCTGTTGACCATCATTTATATTTCCCTGGCCGTGCACGAGGCCGAGGAGCACGAGGAGCACGGCGAGCCGGGGAAACCCGAGGCCCACTAACGCGGGGTCTCGAAGGACTAAAGACAAGAAAGGAGTAGCAATCAGATGTGGAGGAAATGGACGGTAATGGGGATTCTGGGATGGCTCATCTTCCTGATCGCCGCCGCGGCCCTGGGCCAGGAGCATGAGGCTGCGGCCGCGGCCGCCGCGGATACCAGCGGTCGGGCCCTGGGGCTGCTCGCCGCCGGCTTTGGCATCGCCCTCGCCAGCGCGGCCGGGGCTATTGCCCAGGCGCGCACCGCCGCCTCGGCCCTGGAAGGCATCTCCCGCAACCCGGGGGCCGCGGATCGGATGTTCGTGCCCATGATCCTGGGCCTGGTCCTGATCGAATCCCTGGTCATCTACACCCTGGTCGTCTCCATCATTATGCTCTTTACCAAGCTCTAATCCACGGCTTGCATTCCCGCGGATCGGGTCAAAACTACGTTGGCGGGGCACGGGGTGTCGGGCGGCTTTAGGCCGCGGCTTCGGCCGAGAGCTCCCTTCGGTCTGCCTTCGGCCGTGAGCTCAGGCCGAACGGAGCCTCAGGGTCGAAGACAGCCGAGCGGCGCTCCGTGCCCTTGCCTTCGGTTTTCGTTCCCTCTCTCCATCAAAAAGCGAGGGCCTTCCCGCAGGAAGGCCCCCTGATGAAAAGGTTCGGCTATTCAAATAGACATCGGGCAACCGGAAAGGTTCCCGAGAGGAACTTTTTCTGCCCGCTGGGGTATTCTACGTTTAGAAACCCTTGGCAAGGAAACATTCATGGCCGGTCTTCAACCTGCCCCGCCTGGGCAAAAACCACCTCCGCGCCTGGCAAGACCGCCGGCTGGCCATGATCCGCGCCGACGGCTCCCGCATCTACGAGTTCCACCCCTGGGAAAAAAACCTGGAGAACGTGCCGCCTTATTACTTCGTGGACGTCTCGATCTGGGAATACCTCGAAGATCTAAAAAAACAGGGCGAAAGCCTCTCCCACTACCGCACCATCTGGTATTATTATTGATCCAGTGCACAGTCCTCTTCCCCGTGAACGTGAACGTGAACGTGCACGTGAACGAATCCAGTAGGCGGCAAACAGTAGTCGGTAGGCCGAGTAAGATATGAGGCATGAGGCGTGAGGCTTGAGGCAGGAGGCTTTTGGCCTCAGGCATCAGACCTCAGATCTGTAAACTTGAGACCTGCCACTTGACACCTGACACCTTTTGCTGCCACCTTTCCAGGGTTGACAGCCCCTTGTGCTTGGGCTATAAACAAGGTCAAAACCCGCGGAAAGGGACCCATGGCCATTGAAGTAACCCGACACGGTCTCAAGCTCGACGGCAAGCTCTTGCCGCTGTGGAGCGGGACGTTGCACTACTGGCGCCTGGAGCGCGACAAGTGGGGCAAAATCCTCGACCGGGTCCAAGACCTCGGCTTCGAGGTGGTGGAGACCTACATCCCCTGGTCGGCCCACGAGCTTGCCAAAGGCAAGTTCGATTTCGGCCGGGAAAAGCCCACCCGCGACCTCCCCGCATTCCTCGAACTGGTGCAGGAGCGCAACCTCAAGATCCTGGTCCGGCCCGGACCGCACATCAACGCCGAGATCACCTACTTCGGCTATCCCCGCCGCGTTCTGGAAATTGCCGAGTGTCTTTCCCGCTCGGTGGACGGCGACCCGGTGTGGATGCCGGTGCCGCCCAAGATGTGGCCGGCGCCAAGCTACGCGGCCGAGGCTTTTTACCAGGAGGTCGGGCTTTGGTATGACGCGGTCGGCGCCGTGCTCCAGCCGCGGCTCCATCCCCAGGGCCCGATCATCGCCATCCAGGCCGATAACGAGTTCTCGAACTTCTTCCGCACCAGCCCCTACGACCACGATTACCACCCCGACGCCATCACTCTCTACCACCGCTTCCTCGAACAAAAATACTCGAGCCTCGATACCCTCAACGCCCTCTACGGCTCAAGCTTCGCCTCCTTCACCGAAGTCCCCCCGGCCCGCGAATGCACGGCGAAAGACAAGACCGACCTGCCCTATTACCTCGACTGGATCGAGTTCCGCGAATACTACATGCAGAACGCGCTCAAGCGCCTGGCCGGGATGCTCCGCCAGCGCGGGATCACCGGCATCCCGGTCTTCCACAATTATCCCAGCGGCTTTGACCTGCCGCCCAACAACTACACCCGGCTCGAGGAAATCGTGGACTTCCAGGGACCGGACATGTATCCCCAGCGCAAGAGCTATCCGGCCCTCAAGTCCCTCGCCCAGTTCGCCGCCGGGCTCTCCCGCTTCCCCTGCATCCCCGAGTTCTCCTCCGGCGGCTGGCTCTGGAACCCGCCCGTCTCCCTCGACGACCAGAAGTTCACCACCCCGGCCATGCTCATGCACGGGATCAAGGGCATCAACTTCTACATGCTGGTCGAGCGCGAGCGCTGGTATGGCTCGCCTATCGCCCGCGACGGCCGGGCCCGGCCCGGCTACACCGAGTTTTTCAAGGCCTTCCACGCCACGGTCAAGAAGCTTCGGCTCCATGAGCTTTCTAAGGTCGCGCCCGCGCTTTTACTCAGCAACCGCGACTACGAGCGCCTGCAAAACGCGACCACCCTGATGGACCCGGTGCCGCTCCTGATGCCCGACCTGCTTAACCCTGAAGAGCATTGCCGTGAAGACACCTTCGGCTTTGAGGACTGCATCCAGATGGACGCTTTTCTCATGGACCGGGCGCTGTTCTGGGGCCTGGATGGGGCCAAGATCACCTTCAACTCCGGCAACACCGAGCAGCCCCTGGAAGCCTTGCAGCCATACCAACTCATCCTGCTCCCCACCTTCGGCTTCCTGGCCGCACCGACCCAGAACAAGCTGGTGGCCTATGCCCAGGCCGGCGGCACTTTAGTCATCGGCCCCCGGCTGCCCGAGCTCACGGAGCGCATGCAGCCCTGCACCGCGCTCAAGGACGCGCTCGGCCAGGGTGTCAAGGTGGCCGCCGATCTCCCGGTCCAGGAACATTCGGTCGGCCAGGGCCGGGTCATCTGGATCCAGGCGCTCCTGCCCCGCGCCTCCCGCAAGGATCGGCCCCCGGCCACCACCGAGCTACTCCTCCGCATCGCCGAGCTCGCCGGGATCAGCCGCGACTACACCGCCGACGACCCGGACCTTGACACCGTGCTCCACCAGGACCAGAAAACCCGCGTGCTCTTCGTGGCCAACCCCACCGACCACCCCAAAGTGGCGCTGGTTAAGCTCCGGGGCGCGGAGGCTCTGACCGACGCCGAGAGCGGGGAGCGCTGGGAAGGCCGGGGCGAGGTCGAGGTGCCGATGCCCGCCTACACCGTGCGCATCCTGGAGGTGACGCATGCTGGCTGAAAATATCCAGATCGTGGATCTCGACGCCACCCACTGGTCGCGGCTCTTGAAGCTCGTGGCCGGCGAGTTCTACCCCCACCGCCAGAAGCGGCCGGCCCGGCCCTCGCTCCGCATCATCCACCAGGGCGGCAAGGCCCTCAAGGCCGTGCACAGCGAAAAGGGCGTGCTCCGCCACCTCGATTTTCCCGGGCTCGACAAGCTCGAGGACCTGGCCCGGCGCGAGGGGGTGAAAAGCATCATTTGTCTCGAGCACGGGGCCATGCGCCGCTTCATGCACCAGGTCCAGTCGCGGCTCCGCCTGGACGGCAACATGGTGGAGCAGGGTTTCGAGGTTTACGCCTGCCTGCGCGAAGAGATCCTGGTCCGGGGCTTTGTCCGCTGGCCGGTCCGGCCGCTGCCGGAGGTCAAGTATTCATCCGTGCATACGATGCTCAAGATGGCGGTCCCGGCCCTGGAGCCGGTGATCTTCGTGGTCTTTGACGACAAGCACCCCGACCTCTCCGGCCTGCCCATCCTCACCAGCCTGATCCTGCGCATGAACAAAAAACACGAGCTCGACCTGCTCACCACCACCGACGGCCTGGTCCCGCTCGGACTCAAGCTCCAGGACTGGAGAAAAGACTACAAGAACATCCTGCTCCTGACCGAGCAGCTCTGGGGCAAACCCTTCCTCGGCCTCTTCACCGACCTCAACGGCATAACCGCTTTCGACGCCATCCCCCAACCCCAACAAGCCAAAGCCTTCCTCGAATTCGAGAAAAACGGCGCCTTTATCGTCGAGCCTTTCCCGTTGCGGCTCAAGATGATGATCAAAATGGGCGGGTTGATGGGGAAAAAGTAAGCCAATACTCGTGCTCGGTCACACGATAAATGTGGAATAAATTCTTGGTAGGGGCGGGGCTTGCCCCGCCCTGATCCTGGGCACGGCAAGCCGTGCCCCTACATTCCCATTCCGCAAATTTACCTTGACCGAGCACTAGCCCGGCCCGGGCTTTCCCTCAAGCCCCCGCGATCATCTTCTTCAATTGCCTGAGCGCCGCTTCGGCCCGGGCCCGCTCGGCCGGAGCCATCGGGCGCTCGCCAAAGCGAACCCGGTGGTAAAGCTCGGTCACCGCCAGCACCGGCCCTTGCGCGGCCGGAAGCCGCGCCGCCGCGCGGTCGGCGAACTCGAGAGCGGTCTCGGTCTCGCCGCGCTTGAGCTTGAGCGGCCTGAGCAGGCGGAGCAGGCGGCGGTAGAGGGCGAGCGCGGCCTGGACTTCCCTGCTTCGGGAGAGGGGGCTTTTGCCGGCCGGCCGGCTGCGAAACCGGGCTCGCGCCCAATAGAGGAGGAGCAAAGCCGCGGCTGCGGCGAGGATGGGGAAGAAGGGCAGGCGGCGGAGTCCGAGCCAGGCGCGGAGCGCCAGGGCGACGCGGCCGGGCAGGTGGAGCAGCCGGTTGCTGACCTGGAAGCTTCGGCTCTGGACGCGCTGGACGGCGCGGATCTGGTCGAGCAACGAATAGTCCACCACGAAGCGGTCCCAGCGGTAGCGGAGCGCATCCACCCGGTCGGTGAGCAGGGTCCAGAGGGTGGGGACCTGGGCGTAGGTGATGGAAGAACTCGGGGTGGGGTCAAACGGCAGCCAGCCCAGGCCCGGGAAAAAGACCTCCACCCAGGTGTGGGCGTCGCTCTGGCGCACCAGATAGTAGTGCTCAAAGCTGTTCCAGGCGCCGCGCTGGAAGCCGGCGATCATCCGGCAGGGCACACCCAGGGAGCGGAGCATGATGGCGAGGGCGGAGGCGTAATATTCGCAATGGCCGCGGCGGTCGCCGAAGAGGAAATCTTCCAGGGGGTTCTCGGAAATGGTCTGCACCCGATCCAGGGAGTAGGAGAAGTTTTCTTCCAGGAACCTCAGAAGCGCGATCATCTGGTCATAGGGGTTGCTCCGCTTTCCGGCCACTTCCTGGGCCAGGGCGGCGATCCGCTCGCTGCCGGGGGGAAGTTGGAGGTCGGGGGCATAAGAGTCGCGGACGGCCTGGGTGTTGTTTATCTCCCAGGCCTGGCGGAGCTTCTCGGCCGAGTAGTTGGGCGGGCGGGAATAGACGTGGTAGAGGAGCCGGTCGTAAATCGGGGTGGAGAGAGGCAGGGAGTAATAGTCATTTTCATGAGTGAGCAGAGCGATGGTGAAGGTGAAGGGCCGGGGGAAGAAGAGGCCCTCGGCCCGGTCGAGGGTGAAGAGCACCGCGCTCTCGGTGGGTTCCAAATAGATCTCCTGCACCACCTGCTCGGCTAAGGGAGAGGCGGGCCGGACTTGGACCGTAGTGCCGTAAGGATAATATGAGACCGTGTAAGGAAGCGTATCTCGCCAGGAGTAGCCGTCGTAGTAATCCATGGCGTTGCCGCGCCAGAGGAGTCCTTCCCGGGGTTCGCTATCGCCCCGGATCTTGACCCGCATCACCGGGGTGGGATCGAGCTTGATCTTGCCCACCTCGCCCAGGCTCACGGTTTCGGAGAAGCCGGACAGGCGGGGATGGGCGCGGGTGCTCCAGAGGAAAAAGGTGCGGCTGACCCGGGGGATGAGGAAGAAAATGGCGAGGGTGGCCGCGAACAGGCCGAGGGTGAGGCCCGTGGACGAGAGCAGGAAGGCGCGGTTGATCCAGGGCCGCATGAGCAGCCGGCGGGCCTGGCCGTGGGCTTCGGCGCGCTCGGCCTCCCCGAGCAGGTTGAACAGGATCAAGGTGACGACCGCGGCGGCGAGGTAAAGCAGGAGGCTCCCGAGGAAGCTCAGGTTGATGGTGAGGATGGAGGCGCCACACAGCTCCATGAGGGTGAGCAGGAACAGCAGCCAGTAATCCCGGGGCGCGTGGCGCTGGAAGAGGCGGGCCGCGGCCAGGTAAGCGACAAAGTAAATTCCGGCCTTGAAAAAAAACTCGGCGAACCAGATGCCATAAACCAGGCACCCGACCAGGAGCAGGCTCAGGGACCAGTTCCAGAAGGAGACCGGGAGGCGGAAGGAGGCGGTTTCCGCGAGCCAGGCCGCGAGCAGGAGCGCGAAGAGGAGCAGGGCGTGCGGCCACGGGATTTCCGGGGTCAAAATCAGGGCGAGATGGCCGGCGGCCGCCATCAGGAAAGTGCTGAGGCGGAAGGCCCGCCGCAGGTTCACGGGAATTCTCCGGGCCGGGACGGTCGGGTCAGAAGTTTCGCAGCCGCATCAGTTGTCCGCAGTCCACGCAGATGCGGGCTTCGAGCTTGTTGCTGTGTCCGCAAACTGGGCATCTCTTGGCTTGGACGGTCTCGCCGGGCGGCGCCGGCATGGTCCGGGTCAGGCGCCGGCCGCACTTGTCGCAGAACTTGCCGGCGGGATTCTCGTAAACCGCGCCGCAGAACTCGCACCGGATCGGTTGCGGCGCTGGCGCTGGTGCGGGCGCCGGCTGGACCACAGGCTCCTCCGCCACCGGAGCGTCGTTGAGAACGATCGCGGTCGGCTCCAGCACGGACTCCATCGAGGAGTCCGGCGGCAAATCCTGCGCCGAGCCGAGAGGAGTTCCGCCGGAAGTCTCCAGGAGCGAGTCCAGATCAAGATCCGGCGCGTCCTCGGCCGGGGGTCCGGTCGGCGGTTTCGATTGGTCATCAGGCATCGGTCATGCTCCCTTGAACTTGGTTTTAATTTATCAGGTTCCGCCTCTGAAGGCAACCTTGCGAGCCAAAGAGTTCTGTGATAGTTTATTAAACTTATTTTGAAGGAGGCGGAAACGATGGCGCGGGCCTTGGTCGGCGTGGTGATGGGAAGCGACTCGGACTACGAGGCGATGGAGCCCTGTCTGAAGTATCTCGAGCAACTGGGCATCCCCTGGGAGATCACGGTGGCCTCGGCCCACCGTTCGCCCCAGCGGGCGGAGGAGTATGCCCGCCGGGCCAAGGCCCGGGGCCTGCGGGTGATCGTGGCCGGGGCCGGCGGCGCCGCGCACCTGGCCGGGGTCTTGGCCAGTCGGACCACCCTGCCGGTGATCGGCGTGCCGCTCATCGCCGGGCAGTTGGGAGGGCTGGATGCCCTGCTCAGCACTGCCCAGATGCCGGCCGGGGTGCCGGTCGCGACCGTGGCCATCGGCGCGGCCGGCGCGGCCAATGCCGCGGTGCTGGCCGCCGAGATCCTGGCGCTTGCCGACGCCAAGTTGTCCCGCCGGCTGGAAGAGTTCAAGCATGCCCTGGCCGCGGGGGTGGTGAAGAAGGCGAAGGCGGTGGCCGACCGGGCCAGGAGCCGATCCACAGGACGCCGGGGCCGCGCTTGATGGAGCGGATCCCCGTCCGCCCCGACCGCGCCGAGGGGCGGGTGATCGAGCAGGCCGTGGCTCGGCTCCGGGCCGGCGCGGTCATGGCTTATCCCGCGGAGGCGCTCTATGGTTTGGGGGTGGACATTCGCCAGACCGCGGCGGTGGCTCGGTTGATCAAACTCAAAGGACGGCCGGCGGGGAAACCGATCTCGGTCGTGGTCAGCGACCGGGAGATGCTGGAAAAATGGGTGCGCGTGCCCCAGCCGGCCGAGCCGCTGATCGCGGCTTACTGGCCCGGTCCCCTCACCCTGATCCTGCCCGCCCGGCCCCTGGTCCCGCCGGTCCTGCTCGGCAGCGGCTCGGGACTGGGCATCCGCGTGCCGGGAGTCGAGCTCCTGCGCGAGTTGTGTCGGGTTCTGGGCGCGCCGATCACGGCCACCAGCGCCAACTTGAGCGGCGCCGCGGAGCCGCGCACCAGCGAGCAAGTGGCGCGGGTCTTGGGCCACGGCCTGGACCTGCTCTTGGATGCCGGGCCCTTGCCGGAAGGAAAAGCCTCTACGGTCTTGGACCTCAGCGGTGAAGAGCCGCGCCTGATCCGGGAAGGGGCGATCACGCGGGAGATGCTCGCCCCCTACCTCAACTGAAGGCGGCAATTAGACATGGCCGACGTCGCGCCCTTCCGGGGCGTCCATTATAACCGCGAACGCCTGGGCGAATTGAGTGCGGTGGTGGCGCCGCCCTACGACATCATCCCGCCGGAGCTGCAGGAAGATCTGCACCGGCGCTCGCCCTACAACGTGGTCCGGCTGATCCTGGGCAAGGACCTGCCCGAGGACGACCCCGGCCGCAACAAATATCTGCGCGCGGCCGAGCAATACCGGCAGTGGCTGGAAGACCAAATTCTGGTCCGCGAGGAATCGCTCCGCTTCTATCTCTATCACCTTGAATTCGACTTGAAGACGCCGGCCGGGGTCCGGCGCTTGCATCGGCGGGGCCTGGTCGGCCGGCTCCGGCTCTCGCCTTATTCCGAGCGGGTGGTGCTGCCGCACGAGCGGACCTTGGCCGCGGCCAAGGAAGACCGCTTCCGGGTGCTTTCCGCGGCCCGGGTCTCTTTCAGCCCGGTGTTTGTCCTGTTCACCGACCCGGAGCAGGAGCTTTTCCGCCGACTCGAACCCGGGGCGCTGCCGGCGCCGACCTGGGAATGCCGCGAGCAGCCCGAGGTGGTCCATCGGATGTGGCCGATCATGGACCCCGATCAGATCGAGGCCATCACCGCCTTTTTCCGGCCGCGGCGGCTGTTCCTGGCCGACGGCCATCACCGCTACGAGACCGGGCTGCGCTACTGGGAGGAAATCCGCCGCCGCGAGCCGCGGCTCGCGGCCGGCGCGGAATGGACCCTGGCCTACTTCACCGCGGCCGAAGACCCGGGCCTGATCGTCTTTCCTTATCACCGCCTGCTCCACAGCCTGGCCCCGGAGAAGCTCATCGGCATGATCGGCCGGCTGCGCCAGGACTTCGAGGTCATCCCGGTCCCGGCCTCGCCGCTTTCGCCCGGGCCGGCGCGGCAGGCCTTTGTCCAGACCCTGATCGCCCACGGCCAGAGCCGGTCCGCTTTCGGCCTGGTCTATGCCCGCGGCGAAGCCTATTGGCTCCTGACCAAGCCCGAGATCCACCGCACCCGCCGGGCCGGGATCGCCTCCCGCCTGGACGTGACCTTGCTCGAGGAGCACGTGCTGGAGGAAGTCCTGGCCATTGACCACCGCGCTTTGGTGGAAGAAAAAAATGTGACCTATGAAACCGATTATGATAAGGTGCTCGACGCGGTCAGTCAGCCGCCTTATCAGGCGGCGTTCCTGCTCAACCCCACCCCGGTGCGCGATATCCTGGCCGTGGCCGAGGCCGGCGAGATCATGCCGGAAAAGTCCACCTACTTCTTTCCCAAGCCCATCTCCGGCCTGGTCTTCAATCCCCTGGATTAAGAGCCCCATTTTCGCTGGCGATTTACAGCGCTATTTCATTTTGCCTATAATAGGCTCATGCCCGAATCGGCCAAACAACTTTCCAGTCTCTCTATTTTTTTCCCCTGCTACAACGACGCCGGGACCGTCGGCTCGCTCGTGCTCCTCGCCTTCCGCGCCGCGGGGTGGCTGACCGACGATTACGAGGTGATCGTGGTGGACGACTGTTCCACCGACAACAGCCGGGCCATCCTGGAAGAGCTGGCTGGCCACTACCCCCGGCTCCGGCTGGTCTGCCACGACACCAACCGCGGCTACGGCGGCGCCCTCAGGAGCGGGTTCGCCGCGGCGCGGAAAGAGTTCATCTTTTACACCGACGGCGACGGTCAGTACGACGTGCTCGAGCTGCCCCGCCTGGCCGAGCGCATGCGGGAAGGGGTGGACGTGGTCAACGGCTACAAGGTGAACCGGGCCGACCCGTGGTTCCGCCGGCTGGTGGGGTTCGGCTACAACCTGGTCTCGCGCCGGGCCTTTGGGCTAAAGGTGCGGGACGTGGACTGCGACTACCGGCTGCTGCGGCGCTCGGTGTTGGACCAGGTGAAATTGGAATCCGACACCGGGGTGATCTGCGTGGAGATGATGAAGAAGATTGCGGACGCGGGCCTGCGAGTGGAAGAGGTCCCGGTCCACCATTTCCCCCGGCTCTACGGCCGGAGCCAGTTCTTCACCGTGCCCCACGTGGCCCGGTCCGTGATTGCCCTGGCTCGCTTCTGGCGGCAGACCCGAAAGCACGCCCGATAAAAAGCAAGGGGCTTGAGGGGGCGGCTTCTCCTCGCCTTTTTCCCGGCCTATATCCTCTGGGGGTTGCTGGGGGATCGCCCTTTCGGGGAAGAAGCCCGGGCGGTGTTTGAAATCCCTCGCCGCCTCCCGCGCCACGGCGCCTGCCGAACTCTGAGTGCCCTGACTGGGACCATGCCCATGCTCTCCCATCCGGCTTGGCTGGAACCGGGCCTCGACCTCTTACTCAAACTCCGGGCCCGAGCCATTCGGGAGCGACCCCTTCTTCCGGCTTCTCTTCTGCCCAGACCTCAACGGGCAGCCCCTTGAAAAGACGAACCCAAAAAGCGCGATCAAAATTTTTTATGAATAAAAAACCCCGTTGATTTGGTAAGATAGAGGCTGAAGATAATCCCTCTATCCAAACCAACGAGGTGAAAAGATGATAAACA
>Ga0315291_10006528_pt1 | contig 14481 bp, 12 predicted proteins | sample YL17G12_20_MG_FD_203070 | JGI IMG/M metagenome (GOLD analysis project Ga0315291, IMG submission 203070) | Sediment microbial communities from Yellowstone Lake, YNP, Wyoming, USA - YL17G12_20 | ecosystem: Environmental > Aquatic > Freshwater > Lake > Sediment | place: USA: Wyoming | collected...
TTGACAAGGAGCAGGGGCACGTGGCGGAGGCGCGCCGGCTGTTCCGCCAGGGTACGACCGCCACTCCGGCCAATGCGCCCTTGTGGCAGGCGTGGGCACTGCTGGAGAATGAGCAGGGCAACGCGGAGGAGGCACGCCGGCTGTTCCGCCAGGGCACGACCGCCGCCCCGACCGATGCACATCTGTGGCAGGCGTGGGCGCTGCTGGAAAAGGAGCAGGGGGACGTGGACGAGGCGCGCCGGCTGTTCCGCCAGGGCACAGACGCCGACCCGACCAATGCGCACCTGTGGCAGGCGTGGGCGCTGCTGGAGAAGGAGCAGGGGGACGTGGCGGAGGCGCGCCGGCTGTTCCGCCAGGGTACGACCGCCGCCCCGACCAATGCACATCTGTGGCAGGCGTGGGCACTGCTGGAAAAGGAGCAGGGGAACGTGGCGGAGGCGCGCCGGCTGTTCTGCCAAGGCACGACCGCCAACCCGACCGACGCGCCGACTTGGCAAGCCTGGGCCATTATGGAAGGAGAGGCGGGCAACTATGGTGAAGCGCGCCGGTTATTTCAAAAAGCGGTGGAAGTGAATGCCCAGGATGCAGTGACCTGGCAATCCTGGGGGGTCATGGAAAGCAAGGCTGGTGATCTCAAAAGCGCTATACCTCTTCTCGAGCGCGCACTGCAATTCGATTCTCGAAATCCGATTATCCTGCAATCGCTGGGAATTGTCTATGGTGAACTCGGAGACGTGGAAAAAGCCCGTGAGTATTTCGAGCAGGCTGTGGCTTTGACGCCGGATGATCCCGTGATCTGGTGTGCGTGGGGACAGGTGGAGATGAAGCACCGCCACAACGAGCGTGCGCAACAGCTTTTTGAGCGCGCGTTAGTACTCAATTCACAGGATGCCCTCACCTGGTCCTTACTGGGAAGTGTCAAATGTTTCAGAAGAGATTATGAGGCGGCGGAACACTGCTTCGATGAGGCAATCCGGTTGAGCAAAGATCCGCGCAGGCAGGCCCGCGCCTATCTGGAAAAGGCCAAAATGCTCAGCCGCATTCAGGGACGGGAAGCAGATGCCGAGTATGTGTATGAAGCTGCGCTGCACCTTGATGCGGGGAATGCTTTTGCGCACAGTGCGTATGCTGCCTTTCTCTATTGGCGTCATCGGTATCCAGAGGCCGAGGAACATTACAAATGCGCTTTGCAGTTGCGCTCGGATGATACCTATGTGATGGCAAGTTTGGCCAGTATGCTGGCGCGTTTGGAAGGCCGTGGCGAAGAGGCTGAGGCTTACTTCCTGAAGGCGTTGCAAGCTGCCCCGGATGATGCTCGGACGCACGCGTTTTATGCCAATTTCCTCAAATGGCGGCAGCGTTTTGACGAAGCGGAACGGCACTTCGTGCGTTCCCTGGAGCTTAAAGAGGACGCAAAAGTGCGCCAGCAGCATGAAGAGATGCAAAGGCGTCGTAGGTCTGAGCAGGAGCAGCGATGACCCAAACCACCCCCACCACCATCACCACCTCCGGCGGGCTACGCTGGACAACCCGTACCCGCACCCCAAACCACCGTGCGGCTGAGCATGCGCATGAACCGGCAGCAACTCTACGCCAGTTTCAACGCCATCGGCAACCTGGCCGAGGCGGCCGGCAGCGTCCGCATGACGGTGGAGGCGCGCAAGTTGGACGGATTCGATCCCCACTGGCTGCGCAACGCCGTGCGGGAGCCGCTCGACGAGGCGGACGTAGAAGTAGAGGAGTGAGTGATCCCCGTGGACAAAACGCAACTGTTCGAGTCCCTATCTACCCAGGACGTGCCCTTTCTGCTCGACCTGCTGAGCAAGGCCTATGACCAGATGAGCCTCGACCAGCGCCGGCGGGTGTTTGGCAATCTCGTCAAGAAACCGCCGCCTGAACCGGTGGATGGTGAGGTGTTGCTAGGCGAGGTCGAGAACTTCCGCCGTGAATCATTGGCCGGCGCGTACTACGAGCCATTCGACGTCAACTCCAAGAACTGGACGTACATTCCAGAAGAAACCCGAGAATGGTTCGAGCGCCTCGGCGATCTGCTGAATGCCAGTTGTCGCCTCACTGCGCAGGGAGATCACTTGCACGCCGTCGCCTGCTTCGGCATCCTGTATGAGCTGATCGGCACTATGGAGAGAGGCGAGGAGGTTGTCTTCGGCGACGAGATCGGCAGTTGGATGATCCCCGGCGACGAAAAGCAGTACGTGGCTTCCTACGTGACCTCCCTGGCCGCCACCGCCACGCCCGAGGAGTTCACGGCGGCGGCCCTCCCGCTGGTCCAGCGCGATCGCTGGCAGTCGTTTGCGACTCAGGCGTATCCTGCCGCCATCCAGGCAGCCAACGAGGCGCAGAGAACCCACCTGGAGGCGGAGATCAAGCGTCAGAACGTCCCGACAGGACCCCAGTGAGGGAACGGTATGAGCGACCGGATTGACAAGAGCGCGTTGATAACCCTCGTGACCGACCGCGTGGGCAGAGACAGGGAGATGGTAGAGGAAATCGTCGAAGCCACGCTACAGGAGATCTATGAGGCGCTGAAGCGAGGGGAATGCGTCTCGCTGCGTGACCTTGGTACCTTTTACGTCCGGCCGGAGCGGGACAGTTGGTGCTTCAAGTTCAACCCATCGCAGCGCCTGCGCAAGCTGTTCGGGTGGTCCTCGACGTACAAGGGTACGCTGTAGACATTGTGGGCGCCGGGCAGTCCAGGTACTACCACCATGTGCGACCCGCACGACGCAGTTCGAGAAGCCCAAAATGATATGGGCAAGGTATGGCATTGAGCCCCAATACCAGACTGGCTCAGTGCCATCAATGACCTGGTGCGCAAGGTGCTGGATGCGCGGGGGGAGAGGCTGCAGGCGGCAGAGTGGGAACGGGAGTTGAATGCGCTGGTCTACCAGGTGTATGGGCTGACGGATGAGGAAACTGTCATCGTGGAGGGGTTAGGCGATGAATGATGGGCGGGAACTTGCTCAATCTTATCTGGAGCCTGAGGACGACGGTCTGGTCATGCGTCCCTCCGGCTCCTGGGCATGCGAGAAACTGGACTATCTGGAAAGATATATGCATGTGTTCATTACTTCAATGCATGGCAAGCCCTGGCGAGGGATACATTATATTGACCTGTTCGCCGGACCGGGCAAGTGCCGTTCAGAGGCTGGGCAGATCTATCTGGGTTCTCCTCTCATTGCTCTAAAGGCCCCGTACCCTTTCACTTGTTACTTTTTCGCCGATCTGGATGCGGACAATATCGCTGCCTTGAAACAACGGAGCTCAGCTTCCCCCCAGCAAGACCACGCCCACTATCTCGTTGGTGATAGCAACATCATCGTAGGCAAGATCGTGGAACATATTTCGGCGCTAGACCGTGAATTCATCCGTGGCCAATGGCCGTCGCTCAACCTGGCTTTCCTTGACCCTGCAGGGTTGGATCTCCATTGGAGCACTGTGGAAGCCCTTGCCAGGCTGAACAGGATGGACCTGATCATTCACTACCCTCAAATGGGGCTGACACGATACATGCCCCTTGCGTTCAACTCCGAAGAGCCCAACAGGATTGATCTGTTCTTCGGTGATCGAGAGTGGCGGAGAATATACGAGAAGTGGCGTGGGAAGAGAGGCCTCCACAGCCAACTGATCGATCATTACAAAGCACGCCTGCAAGGGCTTGGATATAAAGAAGTACTGAGGGGCGATGAGACAGGCTATGAGCCTCTCATGCGCAGTACGAAGAGAAAGGCCCCACTTTACCGGCTTTTATTCGCCAGCAAAGATCATCTGGGCCACGATTTCTGGCGCAAGGTGACGCGAAGAGATGTCTACGGTCAGGCGCGTCTCTTGTAGACAGATTAGAACTTTTGTGCTATTATAGGGATAGAGGGAAAGAGCAATCACGTTTCTCCAGAGGAGAGTGCCCCATGAGCACCCGCTCCGGTATTGAGTGGACAGAATCTACCTGGAACCCCTTGACCGGTTGTACCAAGATCAGCCCCGGCTGCACACACTGTTACGCCGAGCGTATGGCGCGCCGGTTGCAGGCTATGGGCCAGCCCAACTATGCCAATGGCTTCCGGTTGACCCTACATGAGCATATGCTTGAGCAACCACTAGGCTGGAAAAAGCCGCAGATGGTCTTTGTCAACTCGATGAGCGATCTGTTCCATGGGGATGTGCCCCCGGAGTTCATTCTCAAGGTCTTTGACGCTATGCGCCGGGCCTCGTGGCACACGTTCCAGGTGCTGACCAAGCGCTCCGAGCGGTTGGTGGAGCTGGATCCGCTCCTCGAGTGGCCTCCCAACGTTTGGATGGGGGTCAGCGTGGAAAATCAAGACTATGCCTTTCGCATTGAGCACCTGCGGCAGACCAGAGCGTGCATCAAGTTTCTGTCGTTGGAACCCCTTCTCGGCCCGCTACCAACTCTGGATCTGCATGGGATAGATTGGGTCATTGTGGGCGGGGAATCCGGACCGGGAGCACGGCCAATGGCGGAGGAATGGGTCCTCACCATTCGTGATCAGTGCCTTACGTCCGGCGTGTCTTTCTTTTTCAAGCAATGGGGTGGTGTGCGCAAGAAGCAGGCTCGGCGAGTTCTCAGAGGACGTACTTGGGATCAACTACCTGCTTTAGCCGGTGCCTGAGCGAGACTATTCTGTGTGGGTGCTACAGTGTCTCTGTGAGTGGCGTCACGGGCGATTCGTGACTTTGTTGTGTGTGAAGAGGAAATCGCCATCATGGAAGGACGTGGTTGATGCGCGTGCAAGTTGAGGTGATATGTTCGCCTCATCCCCGCGAAGAGATCGAGACTGCGCTCCGAGCAGCAGGGAAGCGGCTGGCCCTGACGGCGGATTCCGTCTCCGTGAGCATAGACCCTACAAAGCCGCGAATCGCGATCCTGGAATTCGAGATGCGCCGGGCCGCGCAATACAAAGTAGTGGACGATATCGGTGATGCGGTCAATATCTGCGCATGGAGGTTCTATCAAGACATCACGATTCGGTTTCCAAAGGACTGAGCTGACCCGGCTGATGTGTGAGGTCTACAGGTTGGAGGCAACATTGTGAGCAAAACCGATGCCATTTTGCGTGGACTGCTACGGGAACTTGCCGCGCAACAGAAATTCACTGATCTGCGGAAGACGGCACAATGGCTGATCCACGAACACAGCTGGGAGGAGGTCACGGGCGTGCGGCAGGGTGTCCTGACACAACTCCGGGATCTCCTGCAGGACGGTGAGTTCACGCTGGGCGAGTTGTACGAGGTCGTCAAAGGGCAGACGCTTGTGGGTGGCCATAGGATTGCCCGTAGCCAGGTAGCAGGTTTCTTGAAACAGGATGAGGCCCACACACTGATTCAAGATCTCATCGGTGGGGGCGACCGACCGCCGGATGCCGAAACGATTAACCACTTCATAGAACGGGCTGTCAAGCTTGCCTTTCACACAAATGATGGCAGTCGCACGGCTCCAAACGCGGCCAAGTTCGCAAGCATTCTCCTATCTGCTGTCTATCCGGATCAGTTTGTGGACTTTGTTCATAGACATTGGGAGTGGGCTGCCGAACATCTGGAATTTGGCGAGGTTCCCTCATGGGATTATGGTGAATGCTTGGTTTGGGCTGGTCAGGTCGCACAGCGGGTTGCCCGCACACCGACTTTCAGACAGTATTTCTCCACCGATATCCCAGATAATTGGATTGTCGCAGGCCTGGTTTATCTATTTGCCAATGACGGCAAAATGCAAGCACTCGCTGATAAGGTACGATCGGGACAAATGATAGACAGAGACGAGGTGATGAGCATGAGCGTGGAAGAGATCTGGGATGTGCTGCAACATCATAACCCGCAAGTGATCTTGCAAGGTCCGCCAGGTTCAGGCAAGACTTACCTGGCGGAGCGGGTCGTGCAATTCGTAGCCGGCACGCGAGACGTGACACCCTACCGCCTCGCCAAACTGCGCGACAGTGAAATGCTGGTCAACGTCCCCGTAATTTGGGAAGTGGTGCAGTTTCACCCCTCATACTGCTATGAGGATTTCGTGCGCGGCCTGGTCACTGAGCCCACGGAGGGGGGCGTGGTCTTCCAGGTGAAAGACCGTATTCTGGCCCAGGCTGCGGCGATGGCGGCGCGCTATCCGCAGACGCCCGTCATCCTGATCCTGGACGAGATTAATCGGGCGGATCTGGCCCGCGTGCTGGGTGAACTTATCTACGCGCTTGAGCGGGATCGCCGGGGTGAGCCGGTGGCGGCCCAATACGGCGTCGGTGATCCACCCGATCGCACTCTGCGTCTGCCAAAGAACCTCTATCTCATCGGCACAATGAACACTGCGGATCGCTCCATTGCCCTGGTTGATTATGCCATTCGTCGGCGCTTTAGCTTCTTCTCCGTCTTGCCGCGCGTTGAGGTCATTGAAGACTTTTACGCAACGCCGGTGCTTCATGAGGGCGATGATGCTATAGCGGCACGGTTGGCGCCGCCGCTCGCTGCCCTGTATCGGGCCGCGTCGGCGCTCTTCGACGAGGTGCGGGACGCCGACGACATCCGCGTGGGACATTCCTATTTCCTGGTGCGAGGGCAGCGCAACGGGGAGCCGCTTTCGTTGATAGAGTGGGCTGATGCTGTGGCGTTCCGGTTCGCCTACGAGGTTGTGCCTATGTTGGCAGAGTACCGCAAGGAACGGCGGCTGCGGGACGATCAGGAGCATATTGAGGTTGACGGGCAGCGCTTTTCTCTGCGGCTGGATCAGCAGCGGGAGACGCGACGCGCGGTAGCACAGTGGTTGGCCCGGGATAAGTCGGTATGATCATCGCGCCCTCCGCTCCGCTGAATATCGCTGAGGTTGCCACCGATGCCGAGGTCGCGCAGTACGTCCTTCGCTGGTTACGCGGCGACCTTCCGGCGTATCCCTTCGATGGATTGGAGGAATTGGGGCACGTAGAAGTTCCCACAGCTGTCGTGCCGCCAGGGAAGGGAGAGATCCTCGACCGATTATTCCCGCCAGACAATCTCCTGAGGATCCGCGTGGAGCGCAGGTTCACCGGCGACCTATTGGAGGGCTACCGGCTTCGTGCCTCAGGACTGGTAGGGATTGCGACGGTGGGAGAAGAGATGGGTACGGGATCTCTCGCCACCCTGGCGGTCCGGCCCAAGGTGCCTGGTTCCAGCTTGCTGACTATGCTGAGCTATGCCCTGGTTCCCGATCTTTCATCCGAACGTCGGCCTGAAATCGCCGTCAAGGATGCGCCCATCGCCTCTCTCGTCTTGTTGATCTATCTCCTCCGCCTCCATCAACTTATCGAAGGTCCTGGTTTGCAGAGGGCCTACATCCGCCTTGAGGAGTCCTTGCGTGGGACGGTCCGGGGTCGGTGTGTGCTGCCGATTTACCTGCAGCGGAACATCCCGATGGGGAGAGCCCAGATCGTACCGTGTGATTTCTGGGAGTTGCGTGTTGACAGCGAGCCCAACCGGGCTTTGCGTTGGGGCGTCGAGGTCTGCCGTGTGTTAGCGGATTGGTTGTCACACTCTCAGTTGACCAGGGCCATTGAGGATCTATGGGGCGCACTGGCGCCGCACTTTGCTGATATTCCCGTCATGCCTTATGATGCCTCCCAGGTACGTCGCCTTCCCCGGTCTGGTAGATTTGCGCCCTATGGGCCGGTGCTGGAGTTACTCGAGTTCTTATTGGACCGTTTGTCTTTCGATATCAAGAGAGGGCAAGTCCACGTTCGTGGATTTGCCGTGGAGATGTGGGACATCTTTGAGCGTTTTGTGGTCAATGTTCTCGCTAGTCGTATGCAAGGTCAAGTTCAGGGGCCTCAAGTCAAGTTTGGTTACGACGTAATGGGTGAGAAAAACCGGTTGGCTGCGAAGGCTATCTACCTGGATGCACTCATCAGAGGGCAGCGCACGTTGGTCCTGGATGCGAAATGGAAAGAGGGTATCGTCTCGTACAGCGCTGGCTCCCCAGAAGAGGGTGAAGTGCTCGAACTGGAAGGCTTGCATATACGCAACGCTGATCTCTTTCAGGTCGTCGCCTATGGTCGTCACAGAGCCATACAAGCACAGGGTAGCCTGCTCGTCTATCCCGTTCTGGAGCCCGAATCCATCTGTCGGCAGCGATGTATCCTGGATTTTCTGGACTCTTCTGGGAACCCCTGCCCATTCCCAGTCTTCCTGATTGGGATTCCGGTAGGGGAGACGCTCTACCAATCTATTGGCGACTTTGTCGGGATAGTGCAGAGAATCGCAGCAGGGCCGTTGGAGTTGGAAGCCGTTCACAATCTGGCTGTAGGTCGCGCTTCGGCGTGAGTATAGCCCGTGAATTCGGACCTTTGTAGGAGCTATTATGCTCCACGACGTCATAGACAACCGCACCGCCAAACTGGTTGACCACATCCGCCGCATCTTGCCCGGCAGCCAGGTGGCCCGCCTCGCAGTCGGCTACTCTTTCCTCTCCGTCCTGGAGCGGCTAGACCACTCTATCGCGCAATTGGCTCCCTACACCGCATGATAGGCCCGCAACATGGCCGGCCAGTGATGTTGCTGCGCATAGTCCAGGTCGGCGTAATAGCGCGAGATTTCCATGAGGGGTGGCAACAGGTAGATCGTGATCCCACGGCAGCGTTCCACCTTGGTGCCATTGTGCGCCTCGGCGATGACTAGATTTCCTGCGCCGGGTTGCAGTGCCGTTCGCACCTCCTGGGCGGCCCCCCGTACCGCACTGCTGGACGTTCCCTCTTCCAGTTTCTCACAAAAGTGGGCGACGTCCCACAGGGTGTTATGAAAAAAGCGGGCCGAATTGCGCTGGGCGATCCAAATCTCATCCGCTGCCTTGGGCATGTGCGCGATCAGGGTCTCCGCCAGGCGGTCCAGCGGAGTCACCAGCGCGTCCACACGCGATAGATCAACCGCCGACTGCGTGACCGGGCCGCTGTAGCCCCGCTCTACGTAGGACTTGATGTAAGCGTGGACAATGTGAGCCGCCAGGTCGGGCGTGGCGAGGTGCGGGTTTTCGACCAGTTTGCCCAACACGGCGTCGTATGGCCAGCCATCGTTTGGCTCACTCTCCTCCGAAGCCACGACGTACCGCACGTAGGGCCGCGACTGGTAGGCTACCTCCAGGTTGCTCATCAGGCAGGCATCCATGCCCAACAGGTCCAGGGGCTGGCCCAGCATGCTCGCGACCTGCGCCAGGACCTTACCTAACTCGACGGTATCCAGCGAGTGGCCACTGCCATCGTCGCAGCAGATGGCGCGTTCCTCCGGCGAAAGCAGGCCCAGAATCCCCGCCACCGTAGGACGAAAGAACACCCTGCCCAGGGGGCTGGACGAGCGCTGGCTGCCCTCGGCCTTCCCATAGTCTCGCGTCCCGACCTCCTGCGCAATGCGGTCTATCTCCGAGGGTTCCCAGCCACCGCCATGGTTCCACAGCACCAGCGCGTAGCGCTCGGCCGGGTATTCCGTGGCCGCCCATTGGACAAAGTCGAGCAGAACCTCGGGATCCCCGCAATCGGTTTCGCCCAGGTCCGCCACCTCCTGGAGCTGGCCTCGCTGCACGTAGTAGCGTTTGGTGTGGTACGTGTGGCCGATGCGATCGAATTCGGCCACGACGTTGACGTCGGCGGTGGAGCCGGCGGCGCACATCTCGCCCAGGTCCTTTTCCCCGGCCGTTGACAGGTTGTTGTCACCGGCCAGGTACACGATAAACGTCCACCTGGCTTGCTCCTGGTTCATGGTCTTCTCTCCTTTCACCGCACCAGCCATAGCGTGGGTTGTCCAGCAGAGATGGACGTACTCACGACGCTATCCAGGTCGCCAGCAGGCACGGGGACGAACTCGACCGGGATGCCCACCTGCCCCAGGTTCTCGGCGATCCCGTGCGCCATCGCCTCGAGTGCGGCATCCTCGGCGGGGAATACCAGAAACAGTCCAAAGCCGTCCGGATGGCCTGTTTCGGAAAGCAACTGCCTGGCCCGCTCCAGGTCGTATGGGATGGTGTAGGCGTCGGTCTCCTGGCCTCCCAGGGCGGAAGTCAGCACGACGTTTTGGCCAGAGAATGCCTGTTGAGTCACGGCCTGCTTGTCCAGCGCGGCCAGAACCGCTTCCTGGACGCGCGGGTCGGCGAGGGGGCCACCATCGGTGAACAACCCGATCCGGGTTGAGGGTCTTTCAGGCAAGGGCTGCTCAGGCCAGTTGGGTGGCAATACCTGGTCCATGCTCGCCCGGTCCTTCACGGCGCTCATCCAGTCCAGGACATTGGGATCCTGGATGGCCAGTTCCTGGACCAGAGGCGGTAACTTGTTCAGGTCCACCGGCTCCCGTGGGGGTATGCCGGCGAATACTGCCGACGTGGGCCCGGGCGTGGTGTACAGGAACGAACCTGCGTTCACGGGGATTTCGTTGCCTAACCTGTCCATTTCAGCGTCCTCCACGGACTGCACCGTCGCCGAGCCATCGAGCATGGTCACGAGGGTGAGTTGGCTTTCCGGCAGGTAGGTGACAGAGAACGCGGTGCCCTTGATGATCACCCTGGCACCGGGTGTATCCACCGTGAACCTGGCCGAACAAGTCAGGTTGAAGGATGCTGAACCTGCGGATAGACAACTCCCGCTGCCGCTGGCCTGTTCGCTCTTGCGACAGGTGTACACCCCAAACTTGGTATTCTTGAAGACGTACAGGCTGCCCGTACAGTCACGGAGCTGCAGCTCGGCCTCACCCACACCGTCTGTCTTGACTGCATCGCCAGTGTTCAGTGAGTGCCAGTTGCTGTCCGTTAACTGGGGTGGGGTGGCTGGCGATCCGGCCCACACCTTGTCGGCCAGGCGCCGAACCTGGTCTGTGGTCGTGGTGGGGGGCACGCAGCCTGCAACAGCCAAAGCGAGCAGCAGGCCAACCAGGATGGCCTGGCTCAGTCGAAAAACAGCTCCTCTCTTCCCTTGCATCGTGCACCTCCTTCTGCCTGCTACAGGATCAAACAGCCTGAGCGCCCTTTCTCTTGAGCCGTGCCGCTGATAGGCTCAAGCCGAGCGTGATCCCGGTGGTTAACACAGCCCCAACCAGGGCCGCATCGAGCAGCCCCAGGTAAGCGGGCCAACGGGGGAACTGCGTGGCCAGGCCCGGCCACAATCTCTCGACAGAATCGGCAAAGTGTGACTCATAGAAGACGCCGCTCCAGGCGATAGTGAGCCCCACGCCCTTGTCTCGAGCGACGTCAAAGATCGCCTGGACAAGTACCCCGGCCAGCACGGCCGTGCCCACCCGCAACAACCAGCGCCCGCTCCCCCAATGCCTGCCCGCCTGCGGCTGATCGTGCACTGCTGTGCTCAGCCCCAGGCCAAACAGGAACCCCAGCGGCAAGACCAACGGGGCCATGGCGGGCGAGAAGCCGACCAGCCAGGCCTGCAAGGCGTGGCCCAGGCCAAAAAAGAGCGTTCCTAACCCCACAGCCACGAGCGGGCGCGACCAGCGGGCGTGTGCGGGCGGAGCCTGGCCCGCACCCACGGGCGTCTGCAGCAGCAGCGGCTCGGCCAGCAGCAATCCCAGGCACAGCGCCGCCCCGACCAGGCCACCCCAGTAGGAATACATGGCGAACTGCACGCCTACTAGCAGGTCTCCAGCCAAGGCCGCGACGATCGCGCGCAGCACGCCCAGGCCCAGCCCGGCGCCAAGTGCACCCCCCAGCGTCAGCATCCCGATCCGGTGGCCATCGCGCTGCAGCCGGCGCCGGACCCGCCACAGCCAGACACCGGCCCGGCCCGGGGCCGATAGATCCCGGGTGTAGCGCGCCGCGTTCTCTGCATCCGCATCGGCCAGCGCCCCCAGCAACTCCGCCTGGCGCCCCCGAACGTGCCCCTCCTGCAGCGCCTGCCCCAGCCGCTTCAGCCCCTCGTCGGGTGCCGGTTGGAGCGTGGCCAGGGCCAGGGTGGCGGTCTGCCGCGTCACCAGGTCCGGGTGCCGCACCGCCGACCAGGCCACTCGGCCTACTTCTCCGGGGCGTTCCGCCAGGGCTGGATCATCCAGCCCCAGGATCGCCTGCACCTCTGCCGGAGCCGTGGGTTGGCCAGCGCCGGGATCGTCGAGCGGAATGAGCAGGTCGCCGCCCTCCCGCCGCAGCCGGTCCAGCCAGGGAGCGACGGAAGCATCCTCGACGAGCGCGGAACGGAGCAGGAGCAGGACCTGGGGCGGTGACAACTCCACTTCCTGGCCGGCCTGTTCCAGGTGCTCGAGTTGGCTCCGGCTGGCCAGGGCTTCCCTGGCCGTCCATCCCCACCAGGCCTGCTGCAGGCTGGAGCGCTGATTGGAGATCCTCTGCGCCTGTTCGCGCGCGTCCTCGTCTTTGACGGCGTGAAATAGGTGGCCGCCGGGAACGCGGGAATAGAGCACCGGTGCGCCCCAGTCACGGGCATACGGCCGGCCGAGGAGCGCCCGGTTGCGCATCGCCGCCCGCCCCTGGCTCACGGCCTCATCAACCTCCCGCCGCTCGTCCACCACGGTCTGGTAGAAGGAGGCGATGAATGCGGCAGCCAGGTCATCGTAGACGGTGAACTGCATGGCGACCACACACGGAATCCGCCCCTTGAGTAGCGAAGCGACGGTGCTGCTCCACATGTGGTACCTGTCGCGCTGGGCGGTCTTGCATGCGCTCAACACCACCAGCCGGACCCCCCGGCCACGCACGATCTCTGCCAGCCGCTCTGCCGGTACGCGGACTGCCTGGTTGTCATCGCCTGCCAGGACAATCCAGCCTTCGCCCTGCACCGCGCCAAGCTCAGGCCCCAGGTCCTCTTCAAAGTCGCCATGCCCGCTGAACTGAAATATGTCCGCAGACGGCTGCAGCGCTGCGTCAACATTGTCAATGGTGGCACTGGGGAGCGCGCCTGGAATGCCAGCCCGGTCATAGTCCGGCACGTAGTGGTCTTCAACGCCGCGCACGTTCCTGAGCGCCTGCTTGATCCTGCGCTGCTCTTCTGGAAGATAGTCGAGTTTCGGGTACTGCCCATACGGTTCTGGCGTGGCCATAGCGACGACGACCCGCCGTTCGTCGCCGGGTGGCGACCATTCAGGAGGGATCGGCAGGGCTTCGTGGCGTACGATGGAGATACGTGGATCCAGGGCCACGAAGCCACTGGACGTGGATTCGCCGGGGACATCCTGGACGTGCATGTACTCCCAGGGCAGGTCGGCCAGTTCGGGTTCCAGGCGCAACCGCAGACGCAATCCGTCCTCCTTCAGCCAGTCCAGACTGCGGCGAAATAGCTCGCGTGCATGCGGCGGCAGCAGCAACTCGCCAAGACGGGAGCCTAGCCTGATTAGACCCGCCTCGTCCTGGTCAAAGGCACGCTTCGCCAATGCGTTGACCTGTTCCCTGAGCGAAGCATAGTCCGGTACAGGGACCCGTTTCTTTTCGCCTTGCCCCACGGGCGAATCAAAGACGCGGACAGAGAAGGACTTGATGCCGCCGCCATCATCCTTCTCGACGTCCTCGGTCAAGATGATGAAATCGTGATAGGTGCGGATGTCCATCGCTCACTTCCCTCCCTGTTCTCACTCCTCTTCCAGCGGCCACTGCTCGCACGTCTTGCGATAATCCTGCCCTGGGAAATACTGTTCCCACTCCGCGCGGGTCAGGTTGTGACCGACCGTGCGGCAGGCCAGGTCTACCAACTCGTCCAGCCGGAGATTCCACAGGCGGGCGGTGGTATCAGCGCTGCCGGTGACCAGCCAGTGGCCGTCGGGGCTGGTGGCGACGGCGGTGATGCCCCACTCGTGGCCGCGCAGGACGATGGGCGCGGCAGCCGGGTCGGAACTGCTCAGGTCCCACAGGCGGGCGGTGGTATCATCGCTGCCGGTGACCAGCCAGTGGCCGTCGGGGCTGATGGCGACGGCCAAGATAGTACCCTCGTGGCCACGCAGGACGACCGGCGCGGCGGCCGGGTTGGAGGCGCTCAGGTCCCACAGGCGGGCGGTGCCGTCATAACTACCAGTGGCCAGCCAGCGGCCGTCGGGGCTGATGGCGACGGCGGTGACCCAACTCTCGTGGCCACGCAGGACGACCGGCGCGGCGGCCGGGTTGGAGGCAGTCAGGTCCCACAGGCGGGCGGTGCCGTCATAACTACCGGTGACCAGCCAGTGGCTGTCGGGGCTGATGGCGACGTCCGAGACACCACCCTCGTGGCCGCGCAGGACGACCGGCGCGGCGACCGGGTCATGGGCGCTCAGGTCCCACAGGCGGGCGGTGCCGTCCCCACTGCCAGTGACCAGCCAGTGGCCGTCGGGGCTGATGGCAACGGCGGCGACCCAATTCTCGTGGCCGCGCAGGACGATGGGCGCGGCGGCCGGGTCGGAGGCAGTCAGGTCCCACAGGCGGGCGGTGCCGTCCCCACTGCCGGTGACCAGCCAGTGGCCGTCGGGGCTGATGGCGACGTCCGAGACACCACCCTCGTGGCCGCGCAGGACGACCGGCTCGGTGGTCGGGTC
>Ga0315291_10006529_pt1 | contig 14479 bp, 16 predicted proteins | sample YL17G12_20_MG_FD_203070 | JGI IMG/M metagenome (GOLD analysis project Ga0315291, IMG submission 203070) | Sediment microbial communities from Yellowstone Lake, YNP, Wyoming, USA - YL17G12_20 | ecosystem: Environmental > Aquatic > Freshwater > Lake > Sediment | place: USA: Wyoming | collected...
GATTTCAAGCCGGCCCACCTGTCGGTGGCACTCGCCTGTGACGAGCTGCTGCGGAAACCGCGTCTGGCGTGGGACCAGCTGATCGAGGAACGGACGACGAGCGGGTCCAACTGGCTGCATATCGGTCTGGCGCCGGATCAGAAGGTGCCCCGGCAGCAAGTCCTTCGCGCCCGGGGTGAAGTCCTGGGTGGCGTCATGCACTACGAGGAGGTCGTATGACCGGTCCCCGTCCTGATCCCCGGATGCTCCAGCAAGCGTACCATCGCGGCACCCAAGGGAACGCGCTGGATGACGCCTTCTTCGAGGAAGTCCAGCGCCGCAAGCGCATGGAAGCGGCGGCAAGCGCCTTTGCGCCCCGCGCCCCCGCTGATGCCAGCCGTCCCGCGTCCCAGGAGGAGATGCTGGCCCCCCGCCGCTGGAATCCGGCCCTAGCGGAACAGCTCTCCAGCGAAGCGCCCTATGGCGGGGGCTATCAGGCCCCGGAACGGGAAGTGCAGCGCCACGCGGAGCAGTACCAATCCATGCTGATGGCGAATCCGGATCGGAAGTACCTGCATCGGCAAGCGAGTGTGTTCGATGATGGGGTGGGGGAAGACCCGTGGAACTACCTACGCTCCCAGCGGGCCGATGATGACCCGAGCTACATGGCGGCTCGCCAGGACTTCCTGCGCCACCAAGGCGACACCCAGCGCATCGAGCAGCTGACCGATCCCGAGGGACGCGCCCAGGAAGGGATCAATCCCGACTTCTTGGAACTCGCGCGGCGGGGCCGGCGCGGGCCAGACAAGTGGGCCTCCTTGGACAACGAGATCGAACGGAGTGGGGGCATCCAGCCCGGACAACGCCGCATCAGGAGATGGTAACATGCCGCTCAAGAAGGGGTCGAGTCAGAAAACGATCAGCAGCAACATCAAGACCGAGATGGCCCACGGCAAACCGCAGAAGCAGGCCATTGCGATTGCGCTCTCGAAGGCCGGCAAGTCGCGTCATCCCGGCCAGAAGGGCGGCCGGGGCAAGTGACCCCGACCTGGGTGGCGCTGGCCCACAAGTATGGGTGGATCGCCCTGGCGCTGGTCATGCTGGCGCTGGGCTGGCTGCTCCGAGGGTGGGCCGCCCAGCCGGTCGATGCCAACACCCTGGCGCTCATGGACACCCTGCGTGTCACCCGGGCCGCCTATGAGGCGAGCACCCACGCCCGCACCCATGCCCTGACCAAGCTCCAAGCCAGCACCATCCTCTTGGAGCAGAAGGAAGCGGTCAACGACTCGCTGGTGGCCCGACTCTACGCGGAGGGGCGTCGGCATCGCCAACAGGCCGGGGCGCTCGAAGCCGAATTGGGCGCCGCGCAGAGCGCGGCGGATTCGGTCCCCATTCTGGTGACGCAGAAGGCCCAGCTCATGGTGGCGCTGGATACGATAGAGCGGGTGGTCACGACGATGGAAGTCAGCCGGTCCTTGGTGGAACAGCGGAACGAGCAGCTGGCCGCCCAGCTGGGGCTCTATCGGGAGCAACGCGCCACCGATAGCACCCGCCTCCATCTCCAAGAGATCGTGCTGGCAGGACTGAAGAAGGCCAAGGCGCCGTGTGGGCGCTGGTGTCCCACCCTGATCGGCGTCTACGATGTGAAGGCCAGCTCCGTCAACCTTGGCGCGGGTGTGCGGCCCCGCTCCTGGCTCACAATCGGAGCAACGTATCAGGTGACGCCGTAGTGGAAATCAATGGCGTTCCTGTCCATCCGGTTGTCACCGTCGAGGACAGCGGTGAAGTCTTCTACGCCCTCCAGCAGAAACAGTACGAAGCCTACTGCCTGACTCCGCTGGTCACGCCTGCCGATGCTCCCTATCCCGAGTGGATCGGGTACGGGGGCGCCGCCGGCGGGGGCAAGTCCTATCTCTCCCGCGCCATCGCGGTCGCCTGTGCCTTCGGCTGGCCGGGAAGCACCTCGATCATCTTCCGCCGCACCGAGCGCGAAGTGATCGAGAATCATGTCAACAAGCTCCGGATGGAACTGCCGGATCGCTTTGCCGATGGGTCGCGCAACTACTCGTGGAATGGCGAGGAAATGTGCGCCACCTTCTTCAACCAGAGCCGGATCTACTTCGGCTACCTGAAGTCGGCCTCCGATTTCATGCGGTATCAGGGGCAAGAGTACGACTGCATGATCTTCGAGGAGAGCACCCACTACGAATGGCGGTGGGTCAGCTGGCTGATGGGCAACCGGAATCGGGCCACCACCAACCTCTCCCGGCCCTTCGGCTTCTTCCCCTCCAACCCGGGTGGCATCGGGCATAGCTGGTACAAGCGGCTGTTCATCTCGAAGGTCTACCACACCGAGAATGACGAGCAGCCCGAGGACTTCGCCTTCGTCCAGGCGAAACTGTCGGACAACGACATCCTCCGGAAGCGCGACCCCCGGTATGAACGACGGCTCAATCGGCTCCCTGAGCCCTACCGGACATGGCAGCGGGATGGCGACTTCAGCCAAGGCGCGGGCGCGGCCCTCCCCGAGCTGGACCGCACCAAGCACTTGATCCCAGCCTTCAAGCCGATGGATCATTGGTTCTACTTCGGCGCGTTCGATTGGGGCTTCAAGCATCCATGGAGCTTCGGCGTCTACGCGGTGGACGAGGATGGCACGGTCTACAAGCTGGAAACCATCACCGGGATGCTCATGCACCCGCCGCAGATCGCGCAGCGGATCAAGCAGAAGTCTCCGATCCCGATTGAGCGGCTCCAGAAGATCGTGGGCGGCCACGACCTGTGGGCCAAGCGGCGGGCCTATGGGGAAACCGGCAAGACGCTCTATGACCGCTTCTCCGAGCTGGGCCTGACCTTCATCCAGGCCGACATCGACCGGATACAAGGCTTGGAGTCCATGCGGAACGCCACCGCATGGCGCATGGCGGGCGTCACGGAGGATGGCACCGCCGGTCCGGGGGAACCCCGCTTTCTGCTGTTCGACACCCCGGGCAATCGGAAGTGCTTCCAGCAGCTCGAGGACATGACTCCGGACCCGGAGAACGAGGAAGACGTAATCAAGGTCAACGCCGACGAACGGGGCGAAGGCGGCGATGACATGTACGACGAAACGCGGTACGCCCTCCATACGTGGCCGATGCTGGGCGAAAGCGGTAGCACGGATCGGCCGACCGGCTGGGAAGCCACCACGTTGCTCAAAGAAGCGGAAGAACAGCGGGTGCGGCATACCCGCGATGACATTCCGACCGGAGCCGCCGCGATTCCATCGGAACTCACCTTTGGCGAGTTTGGGGTGTTCATATGAGCCGGAAACAGAAGGATCGGGAGGCGATTACCACCAGCCGCGTCCCGCTCGCTACCTGGGCCGCTCTCGAGAACCAGGATCTCTTGGTGAAGCGGTGGGAGCTGCTCTCGATCATCAACATCGCGCTCGACAGAGAGCGCCAGCGCGTTGCCGCTGCCCGCTGGCACCGGCGACTGCTCACGACACTCAAGGAGGTTTGGCCGTGGAAACGTTCCTCGCCTTCACCACAGGGCTCTGCTTCGGAGCCCTCCTCGGCGCCCTCGCCGTCGGCGTCCGCTACGTCCGCGCCCTCGAACAGCTCCAGGCCGTCCACCCCACCGGCGCCGGCCAAGTCTACGTCCCGCCCGTAGCCCCGGATGGGAGTCTCGACCCCATATTCGATCAAGCCACGGTGGATCGGGGGGCGCGAGCCATTCAGGAGCAGCTGGAGGAACAGGGTCGCTCGCTCCCGTGGGAAGATGCCCAGGCGCAGGCCCGGGCGATGCTTGCGGAGACATTGCCCCTGATGCGGTGACATTGACATGATCCGACCGCTGGTTCCATTATCGTATGGGGAGGAAGCCCTGGTGACGCTGCTCTTTGCGGGCTACGATCTCGACCAGATCGCGGTCCTCCAAGGGGTCAAGCGCACGACGATTCAAGGCCGTTTGCAGAGCGTTGGCCGAAAGATTGGGGGGCCCCGGTGGGCATCATCCGAGAAGCGTTGTCTCATCTGGAAGGCGATGGAGATAGGTGTCATCCAGTACCTTGCCGCCTTGCGGGGGGACGATGGCCGCTTACTGGCCCCACCACCCGACAGCCCACCCATCGTGGTCGTTCCCACCTAGCCGGAGCAGCCATGCTTAGGTGACGGCTCGCACCAAAGTCATAGAGGCCCCTCCCTTTCGGGCCGATCCCTTTACGCCGGAAGCGAATGACGCGGCACGGATCGGCTGGGCGCGGGGGCTGTGGCACGGCCAGGATGATGTCCTGCGCCAGCGCGATAAGCAGGTCGAAGAAAACCTCCGCATGTTGGCCGGCCAGCAGAACATCGTCTGGAACGCGCTCGCCGGTCGCTGGCAGGATGTCACGAACTGGCTGAGTGACGAAGACCGGAAGTGGCGGCAACGCCCAATCGTCAACCGGCTCCTCTACTGGTTCACCCTCACGCACTCCCGCCTGACAGAGAACGTCCCCATCGTCGCGTTCAAGCCGGCCACGCTCGACCGGATGGACGCGATGCTGTCCGAGGTCATGGACCCCGTGTACAAGACCATCTGGCAGCAGACGAACATGGAGGACGTGATTGACGAGCGGGCCAGTATTCTGATCCCCTGCGGTGAGGTCTTCACGGTGTCCCGCCTCGATCTGACGGCAGGCGATATGCGGCCCCGGATCGGCCCCGCCATGTTGCAGAGCCAGGGCAGTCAGGGCGAACCGCTCGAGTTGTACGCGGAAGCGGTCCCCTACGACGAGCAGGGGCAACCGCTGGCCCAGCTGGCGCCAGATGGCACCTACGAAGTGACCGGCGAGCCGTTCATGGAGCCGGAAGGCCAGATCAGCGTCGATGTGCTGAATCCGGTCCAAGTCCGGGGCGAGTGGGGCGCCCGCCCGTGGCACAAGAAGGGCTGGCACATGTTCTATGCCTTCGTCCCCCTCCAAGAGATCGCGGATCGGTATGGGGTGACGGTAGATGCCGAGGCCGAACCCGTCCTGGGCACCTCGACCGAGATGGGCCGGATTCTGATGGGGAGCGGGTACTTCGGCTCGATGAGCGCCCGGGCAGGGTCCGAAGGGGTCATCACCAACTTCGCGGAAGGCTACGCGGGCGTCTGGACAATGTGGCAGCGGCCCGCCACCAATGACCCCCAGCTGCGGGAAACCGAGGAAAGCCCCGGTGGCCGGCTGCTGATCTTCACCAAGACCCAGGTGCTCTATGATGGGCCCCGGGAAGCGCACTTCCGCTACACCAGCCCGATCCGGAAGTACTCCTTCATCCGGGTGCCGGGACGGCCAGCGGGCACCAGCCCGCAGGAGCCGATGAACAGCCTCCAGCGGGCCTACAACAAGGGCTGGGGCCAGATCCTCCAGCACCGTGACCTCTGTACCAATCCCTTCATCGTCATCGACCAGCACACCGGCCTCAAGAGCAAGGACATCACTAACCGTCCAGGCACCATCCTCAAGGTCGTGCGGCGCACCAACATCCCGCCCATTGAAATGATCTCTCCTCCCCGACTTGGCGAGGAAGTCTTTCGGACCCAAGGGCTCCTGCGGGATGAGTTGCAAGACTTTGGGAGCCTCGAAGGGACCGAGGGCCGGCCGCCCACCACGGATTCATCTGGCGAGCTGGTCAAGGAGCTGCGGGTCAACTCTGATCGCTACCTCTCGGCCACCGCTCGTCGGTCGGTCGTGGAGGACGCCCGCATGATTGAGGACTGGATCGCGCTGGTGCAGGTCAGCTGGGATCAGGAGAAAGTCATCACCTACGCGGGCGAGGATCAGGCGGCGACAACCGTGGTGGTCTACCCCGAGCTGTTCAAGCAGGGACGAGTGAATGTGGTGCCCGACATCGAGAGCGCCATGCCCGAAGGCCGTGGCGAACGGCAGGCGAAACTGCTCCAGCTGTACCGGGATGGGGTCTTCGGCCCGCCCGGGACGCCAGAAGCCGCTCGCGTCTATCTCGACATGTTCCGCTTCCCCCACCTGGGCCGCGCTGCCATGTGGGGTCGCACCGATGGGGTGACGGCACGGCAGGAGAATGGCCGGCTGGCGATGGGCGAGCCCGCCGAAGCGATTCCGCTGTTCCCCTGGTACTCGGACGAAATCCACATCGCCATTCATGAGGAGTACATGAAGGCCCCGGAGTTCGTGGGGCTGGACCCGCAGATCCAGATGGCGTTCATGATCCATTGGCAGGCGCATACGCAGCGCCTCCAAGCACAGCTGGCGCAGCAACTCGCGGCCCAAGCCGCCCTCCAAGCGCAAAGCCAAGCGGGGCCCGACACGGGTTCCGCCGGCCCACCGCAAGAGGCCGCTGGTGCCGCCCCTGCCGCTTCGGCGGCCTAACGAGGAGTCCGGATGACCGCACCGCTCACCGAAACCATCGAACAGCCTGTGCCGGGGCCCATGACCCCCCGGGAACGGATCACGCAGGTCATTCAGGCCGCCCGCGCCACGTTGAGCGAGGACGGCACCACCGCCCGGGTTGAAGTCCCCGGGGATACTCCCGGGCAGGGCGACACCGGCGACGAGAACGATTTTCCGCTCGTGGAGGACGTACCTGGGGAAGTTCCGCCGGAGCCGGCGCCCGAGCCGGTGGCGCTGACACCGGAACAGGAAGCCGATGAGCGCACGGTGATTGTGGAGCGTCAGCCTGGGCAGAACGTCAAGATGACGTTCCGGACCAAGGAAGAAGCTGACGTGATTCGGGGCCTCCAGCGCGGGTCGATCCGCCGGGAGGAGCTGCACCGGGAGCGTCAGGAGGTCGCCGCCCAGCGGGAGGAGCTTCAGCAGTTCCAAGACCTGCTCGAGATCGACCGTGCCGGCGTCATCACCGAGATGATTCCCCCCGAAGCACGTCGAGAGCTGCTGACGCAGCTGCTTCTGGCTGACGATGTGCTGGACGATCCGGAGTTCACCGCTGCGCTGGACCGGTGGCGCGAAGACGGTGCCCAGCGGCGAGCCGACCGGCTGGAGGTCGAGAACGCCCGCTTCAAGGCCCGCCAGGATCTCGAAGGGAAATACGAGCAGCGGCGGGCGCTCCGACAGACCGCCAACACGGCGCTCGATGTGACCGAAGCCCTCGGGAAGCAGTTCCTTCCCGACCGCCAGCTGCGCGAGAGCTTCATGGACGATATGGTGGCCGACATCAAGGCGTGGGCCAACGGCTATCAGGCAGAACATGGGCGCGTGCCTGCCCTTACCCCGGCACACATTCTTCAGATCACAGCGCGTCGGCTGGCTGTCTACCGGATTCCGGTGGATGCCGCAGCTCGGGCGCTGGACCCCAACACGGCCACTCCACCCCGGGCGCGTCCGAAAGGCCCGGAGGCAGAGCGCATCGCAGAGGCGGCGCGGAAGGCGCGTGAAACCGGGGCGCGGTTCACAGCGGCGGCGAATGGACGGAAAGTGGCCGCGCTGATTCCTGGGTCCGGGGTGGCAGGTGCTCCCGGCGATCAGAGCAGCATGACGCCCCCCAAGGGGCAGTCGTGGAAGGAACGGTCCACTTGGCTGAGAGAACGTCTCGGCCTCAAACACTAATCGGAGCCAGTCTTCGTCCCATGAAGCGATCCACCAAGTTCTTGTGGCTGTTCGCCGCCGCACTCGCCCTCGTCGTGGCCCACCCGGGCTACATGTGGGCGCTGCCGATGCTCGGACTGACCACCGATGTCAACGACATCGACGAAGCGATGAAGATTTTCTTCACCGATCCCATCGTGGAGAACTTCGTCACCGACACCGAGATCATGGATCTGTTCGAGGCTGACGGCAACGTTCAGGTCGAGCAGACCACCGGTGGCCGGTACATCGAGACAGCGCAGTACTTCGTCCTGCCGGGAGCCGTGGGCTCTCGCGCGGCCGGGGATTACATCCCGGTGCCGGAAGGCCCCGTGATCCGGAACTCAAAGGTGTACCTGAAGAAGCACTTCGGCGTCCTCCAGATGACCGGGGATGTGATGGAGCGGGTCAAGGGGAACCTGGGCGCGTACATGGACTACATGGATCGCGCGATGCCCGACCTGCTGGAGCGGTTCAACGATGACATCGACCGCCAGCTGCTCGGGTACGGCAACGGCGCGTTGGCGCGAGTCAACGGCGCTCCGGGTGGCACGTCGTTCGTGGTGGACTCGGCCTTCGGTGTGACCGGCTGGACGGACCCGTGGGCCAACTTCCTCGAGCACAAGCGAGTGGTGTTCTCGGCCGACGCGGACGGCGATCCGCTGCGGAACGCGGGCTCAGGGCAGTCGGCGCTGGTGACGGATGTGGACCCCGACACCCTGACCGTGAAGGTCGATGGCGTTCCTACTGGAACGCTGGATAACGACTTCATCTTCAACGGCGATGCCTCGGGTAGCTCGGGGCAGAACGCCGGCGAAGACCGCGAGATGATGGGTCTGGCCGGTCTGGTGGATGACGGCTCGATCCTCGCCACGTTCCAGGGCCTCATCCGGAACGACTACCGCCTGTGGCGGTCGCATGTGATCGACGGACAGGCCGCCCCCTTCACCGGCGACCTCGATGAGATCGTGCTGACGGCGGCCGACAACCGTGCCTTCGTGCGCGGCAAGGGCAAGCCGAACGTGATCGTCACCAGCCGCACCCAGGCTGACAAGTACTGGCTCTCCCTGATCGGGGATCGCCGGCTGGTCAACCCGAAGGCGTATGAAGGTGGGCGCGGGTCCGTGTTCGTTCGCCTGGGTGATCGGGTCGTGCCGATCCGCGTTGCCCGCAAGATGCCGCCCGAGCTGTGCTACATGCTGGAAACCTCCACCCTCAAGCGGTGGCAGCTGGACGGCGGCAAGTGGGATGACAAGACCGGCTCCGTATGGAACCGTGTCACCGATGGCACCGGCCGCAAGGATGACTTCTACTCGGTCTACATCTGGTACTGCCAGACCGGGAACCTCGCGCCGGCGAAGTCCGTTCGTATCCAGAACCTCGTGCCGTAAGGCACCCAACAGGCGGGGGGAGGGGGCAACCCCTCCCCTACGTTAGCGGAGGCTCCACATGGTTCGCATTGGTTCGTTCGACTCGCGGGAAGCGGGGCACCGGCTCCGTCATTCGGTGCCAATCACGACCGCCACCGGCGTCACGCGCCGGTTCTTCAACCTGTTCAAGCCCGGGTTCCCCTTCAAGGTGCATGGGGTGGACCTGTTCTGTCGAGCCACCACGGTCGATGTGAACGCCTACGTCCAGATCGTCGGGAACACCGACATCCTCGTGGCCGGGGCCCTGGGTATCGACAGCGCCCCTGAGAAGTTCCTGCTCGCGGCTTCCCGCTACATCCTGGGTGGGCTGGTGGTCGAGAAGACGGCCGCGACCGCCCTGACCTTCACCGCCGCGCATGTGGTGACGGCCAGCAAGTCGGGCTGTATCCTCGTGCAAGTGGACAACGCGGGCACGATCAGCACGCTGGTTGGCGAAACCACGCAGACCACCGCGATGGCCTATGCCACGGCGGGTGAGGCGGCGCTGCACTTGCCTTCAGCCGCAGCGGGCAAGCTCGCCATCGGCTACATCACCATCAACAACAACACCGGCACGTGGACAGCCGGCACCGATGACATGACCAATGCCTCGGATGTCACCACGGCCACGTTCACCACCTACGCCGCCGTGGCAGAGGCGCTGGCAAGCTCGCCCATCTTCGCGGCGAACAAGATCGTGTCGGTCGCGGAAGCAACCGCCGTGACCGCGCACCGGGACATCACCGGCGACAAGATGATCGCGCTGTCCTATACCTCGGACGGCGATGGGGCTGTGACGGAAGGCGTGTGCTCCGTCATCTACCGCGCCATCCCGATGTACCGCGACCCGAGCCTCGGCCTCGGCTGACCGTCACTTGGGAGGGGCCAGGGTAACCTGGCCCCAACCCGCTAGGAGGCGTTATGGGCTGGCCTGAGACTCCCGACTACAGATTGCCGTATGCCTTTGTTAGTTGAGTGGCCCAGGCTGCGGGATGCGCCTGACGTTCGGGCGCGGCTTCAGGCCATTCGGCCCAGCGCCGAGCTACTGTATACCTGGGACGGGATCTGGATGCTGGGCGAAGTCCTGCCTACGCAGGGCCGGCGGCAGGAAGCCGCTGGCCTATTCCGGCTCTATGCCGAGCGGGTAGCGGAGCAGGGGAGTCCGGTGTTGCACCGGGGGTTCTGGCGGGACGCGCACTTGCTCTGGCAGGGGTTCACGTGGATCAAGGACTACCACGGCGACCCCGATGGGCGGATCGTGCTCGACTTCAGCCGGATGTGCTGGAAGGAGGAGAACGGCCAGCTGGACAAGGAGTACATGCAGATGGTCACGAACTCCACCGATGACCAGAAGCTCAAGAAGAAGATCGAGTGGTATCAGAAGGAAGGCCGCTATGGGCTGAAGAACGCGCTGCGTTATACCCATAGCCGTCCGAAATCCTTTTCCATGAAAGCAGGGGTAGCCGCATGAAGATGTCCGTGTTCGGCAGCAAGGTGATTGGGGAGGAGCGGGCGAAGGAACAGGCCACCTTCCGCGCCGAGCGGCGGCACAAGTTTGGGCCGCTCGTCCTGGGTGACAAGCCGGCGCTGGTTGGCACGAGCACCCCGGACCCCACAGCCCGCCAGCTCGACGCCGGCCTGAAGATGAGCATTGATCGCCTGAAGGAAACGCTGAAGGCGAATCCCTACCTCGTCACCACGCTGTTCGAGAAGGAACTGTATCGGCCCCGGGGCGCACGGGTCGAGGCGCTGGCGGCCATGCGGGATGCCATCCCCAAGGATTGGGTCCAGGGTGGGTCGCTCAAGGCCAAGATCGAAGCCATGCTCCTCAAGGCGACGGCGGATTCCGGGGTGGTCTTCACCGAGGAAGCCCAGGCCGAGGCCAAGCGCACGGCGGCGGCGCTCGAGAAGAAGGGGTTCGTGCAGGGTCCGGATGGGGAGTGGGTCAAGCCGACACCGCTGGCTGAGGAAGACATCGAGGAGGACTGATGCCCCTGATCGCTGGCACCATCATTGACGAGGCGCGGGACATGCACCCGAGCTTCGACATCCAGACCCACCCGAACAAGGTGTGTCTCCGGGCGCTGTCGCGCTGGCAGGAATCTTTCCTGAAGCGATGCCTGATCGCCTACCCCGAGCTGATGGACGATGGCGTGGCCGAAGTCACCCTCCCGCTCGTGAGTTTCGAGGCCGGCGCGGCACTCGCCCAGGTGGTGAGCGTTCAGGATGTGGTGGTCGTTATCGGAGAGGCCGAGTACCCGCTGACCCTCCTCGCCTACGCGGCCCGTTTCGATCCCCAGCCACTCTACGCCGGCTGGATCATCAACAGCACCCTCTATCTCCAGGGCAAGGCCAGCGATTGGGCAGGGGCCAGCAAGCTCCGGCTGCGCTACATGGTCAATCCGACCGCCCTGGCGTTGCCCACGGACGAGCTGATTCTACCGGAGGCAGCCCGGACAGCAGCGGTCCATGCGGTTGCCGGCTTCCTTGCCGGTCGCCAGATTAGCAGGACGAAGGGCATGCTGGCCGATCCGAACTACTTCCGGACGATTCAGCAGGAAGCGGAGGAAGCGTACCTCGAGTCGCTGTGGCTGGTGGACAGCGCGACCACGCACACTATCCGAGATGTGATGTGATGTGGCTACTGTCGCTGACATTCTCGCCGCTGCCGTAGCGCGGTCGATTCGGAACAAGGGCCAACAGCTCGCGGGTGATACCGAGCTGCTCAACGCGTTCAACCGGTCCCTCTCGGGCATGTTCGCCGTGGGTGCCCGCGTCAACCCGATCTACTACGGGGTGACGGCTGATGTCGCGGCGGGCCCCGGCTGGCCCTGGCCGACCGACAGCAACCTCATCTACTTCCTTCAAGACAAGGCCAACGCCTACGCCGAAGTGGCGGTGGTTCCCTACGATGATGTGGATGCCGAGCCCGTCCTACCCTGCGTCTTCCAGCTGGGCCGCGTCTACTGGCCGGCGGGCCTTCCCAATGACCCGACCGGCGAGCTCCGGTTCTGGTACAGTCGCCAACCCACGGTAGCCGCCACGGTTGGTGCGACCATCGACACCGGCTGGCCCAGCGCCTTTGACGAGCTGCTGGTGTCCGAGATGGCCGTCTACCTCTCCCTGAAGGACAATCGGGGAGACGAGCTGGTGAGTCTGCGGGAGGAACGGGACCGCTGGCTGGCCCTCTACATCGCCCACCTCGAGCACTCGTCCTCGATTGAGCGCCGGCGGCGGCCGAACATCCGGCGGTTCAATACGCCGTCGATGGTCCCGATTGGGCAGCTGGTAGCCGGCGGATCAGGAGTCGGAGCATGAACGCCGGCGAAATCCTCAACACCGCCCTCGGCAAGTTTGCCGAGTTCAACGTCGCCATGCCCAGCACGACCTCGGCGGCCTACGGGCGCATGACCCGTCGCCAGGAGCAGCTGTTCGCCAAAGGGGCGGTGCTGAACCGGGAGTTCTTCGGGGCCGACGAAGCCCTAGCGGTCGTGGCGAACGAGGTCGATACCCAAGACCTCAACCCACTCCCCATGCGTATCCATGTCGTGCGGGTGGAAGCCCCCGGCACGTCCACCTGGGCGCAGGGCACTCAGGTCGCGGTCGTGCATGTCGATGACCTCGAGGCCGAGCTGCCCCCCCGGGCCACGCTGCGGGATGGCGTGCTCGAAGGGGTCGGGACGGATTGGGACGGTCTGACCTCCATCCGGATCTTCCACAGCAAGCGGCCGGCCGAATTGACGGTCAAGACGGACATCCCCCAGCTGCCGAAGCAATTCCACGAGTTGCTGGCGCTCGACATCGCCAAGTGGCTCATGCGGAAGGCGATGGGCCTGACGGACGGGGCGCGAAAGCAGTACATCGACCTGCTCACCCAGGAGGAGTTGGAGCTGGAGAACGACTACGAGCGGTTCTTGAAGGATTGGGCGTTCGCGGAAACACATCGCTTCGGCTCCAGCGCGGACCAAGGGTGATCTATGGCTGACGGGGTGCTGTTCCTCGAGGGGTTCGAGACAGATACGACGGCCTCGGTGTGGGAAAACTGCATTACCGATCACATCACCGCTGACCATGCGCGTTCAGGTGGGATGGGCCTCGGCGCGATCAACAACCTTGGGCTGGAAATCAACCAGGGCCCCCTGTTCGCGCCCACGGTCAACGTAATCTTTGGCTTCGCCTTCCGGTGGCGGGATGCCCACGACTCGCTCAACTACATATGGGAAGTCCGGGGCCCGGGGGATGTCTCCCATGTCAGCCTGGGCCTCAATGGGCAGAACTGCCTTCAGGTCATGTGGCAGGGCGGCGCGGCGGCCTACACGAACTTCGCCCTCGACAAGAACACGTGGTACTACATCGAGTTGCGCTGCTACATCGACCGGACCAATGGGTACATCGAACTGCGCGTCAACGGGGCGGACGCCGGGGAGCAATACCTTCTGGTCGGACCGGTCAACACCGCTTCCGGGGCCGCGAGCCAATGGTTCGCCAATCAATTCCATTGTGGGTCGGTATTCGGCTTTGGGCGCAACTTCAGCTTCGATGACATCTATGTGCGGGATGCGAGCTTCGGCTTCATGGGCGACTTGGAGATCCTCGGGGCGCAGCTGGTCGATGACTTCTCGATTGAGTGGACCCGGAATACGGAAGACCACAACTACAAGTGTGTGTACGAGCTGACGCCTGACGAGGACACCAGCTACGTCGAAACCGAAGTCGAAGCCAAGGATCTCTACGAAGTCGGGGACACGACCTACGCGGGCGAGATCGTGGCGGTCCAGCTGGTGAGCCGGGGTCGGAAGACTTCCACCCAGCTCTGGTCGATCCAGAACAAGCTCTCCGTGGGTGGGCTCGAGTTAACGGGCGCGAAGCACTACATGGGCTTCCCCAACTACGAAACCTTCCCACCGGATGTCTTTGGCACGCAACCCAATGGTGATCCGTGGGATGTCGCCGCGTTCAACGCGATGAAAGTCGGCTTTACCGCTAAACCGGAGACATTGGTGCCATGACTCTTGGCTTGATCGACTTCGACGGCTGTGGGGATGGCGACCGCTCCCTCACCCTGTGGAGCTCGGCTTCGTTTACGAACGTCGGTACGACCTACGGCACCTTTGGGGGCTACGGCTTTCAGGTCTTGGGCCTGGGCGGCAATGCGACCCGCTATCTCAAGCCTGAGAACACCGCCTTCGGCACCACGCACATCATTGCCGGCTGCCATCGCTACATGGAGTCGGCCCAGGACATGAGTTGGTGCTTCAAGGAAGGCACGACCACGCACATCGAGGTCTACGTTCAAGCAGACGGCACTATTCAGGTCTATCGGGGCACCGGTAAAACCAGCTCCCTCGGAGCCACGGCCGCTGGGGTGTTCCCGCTCACCCAATGGGTCTTCATGGTGGTGGATCTGACGATAGCCGATGGGACCGGTGGCTCCTGCTACATCTACCTCTACGGCACCGGCACCCCGGTCCTCAGCTGTACCAGCGTGGACACGCGAAACGCCGGCACCGCAGGGGTCATCAACAAT
>Ga0315291_10006531_pt1 | contig 14478 bp, 8 predicted proteins | sample YL17G12_20_MG_FD_203070 | JGI IMG/M metagenome (GOLD analysis project Ga0315291, IMG submission 203070) | Sediment microbial communities from Yellowstone Lake, YNP, Wyoming, USA - YL17G12_20 | ecosystem: Environmental > Aquatic > Freshwater > Lake > Sediment | place: USA: Wyoming | collected...
AAGAAAAAATCGAGGCAATCAAAATTATTGATGTCAAAGGATTCGGCAATAACCCAGCAAAAGAAGCATGCGATCAACTCCAAATAAAAAGTCAAATAGAAACAGAAAAACTCAACGAAGCAACCGAGATTGTGTACAAAAAAGAATTCCATACCGGGATATTAAATGAGAAATGCGGCAAATACGCTGGTATAAAAATCGCAGAAATCAAAGACACAGTAAAAAACGATCTAATACAAAAAAATCTTGCGACTCTAATCAAAGAATTCTCAGAAAAAGTAATCTGCAGATGCAAAGAAACAGTCGTTATTAAACAAATACCCGATCAATGGTTCATCAAATACAGTGACCCTGTTTTGACAAGAGAATCCAAAGACTATGCAGCAACCATGAATATATATCCCCAGGAATACAAAGATGAACTACCAAAAATCCTTGACTGGTTTGGCGACCGAGCAGCGATCAGACGAGGCTCCTGGCTTGGAACTGAGTTTCCCTACAAGAAAGACTGGATAATCGAACCAATTTCAGATTCAACACTTTATCCGGCTTATTACATACTCTCTTCGTATGTGAATCAAAAGAAGATTTCAGCAAAAGATATGACCGATGAGTTCTTTGACTACGTGTTCTATGGACTCGGGTCTCCACAACATAAGATCTGGCAGACCATTAAAGCAGATTTTGACTACTGGTACCCTGTTGATATTAATCTGGGTGGAAAAGAACATAAAACTGTTCACTTCCCGGTCTATATCATGAATCATGTTGCGATCATGCCAGAGCAGAAACGCCCACACGGGATTTTTGTGCACTGGTGGGTGACACAAAAAGGCAAAGAAAAAATCAGTAAATCCAAAGGTGGCGCAGAACCAATTGTTCAGGCGGCCATCACGTATGGTGTCGATGCGATGCGTCTCTATTACCTGCATATCGGGTCACCTTTTGTTGATATTGAATGGGACCCTGAAACCGTCCTTAAATACAAAAACAGAATTATCAACATCTGGAAACTGGTTCAACAAATCTCTGAAATAAAAGAAAAGAAACAAGAGAATCTTGATAACTGGCTGAGAAGTAGCCTGCAACGACGGATACAGAAGGTTTTTAATGCATTTGAGACCTTTGACCTGCGGGTTACATCCAACGAAATCTTTTTTGAATGCCAGAAAGACCTACAATGGTACTTGAAACGAGGGGGAGCAAATAAAAAATTACTTGCCCAGTTTGTACGCACCTGGATTGTGCTTATGACACCGATCACGCCACATCTTGCTGAAGAACTCTGGACGACACAGGGACACAACCATTTTGTTTCTAATGAAAAATATCCAGAGTTCAACTCTGAAGAGATTTCTGAAAAGGACGAGGTAGGGGAATATCTCCTGACCAGGGTCATTGAAGATACCAACGAGATTCTCAAGGTCACAAAGATTATACCAAAAAAAATCTGTATCTACACGTCACCGGAATGGAAACAAAAAATTTTCAGGAAAGCTTTACAACTTGCTGCTGGAAATCAATTCAATGTTGGCCTGATGATAAAAGACACAATGACAGATCCATTGATGAAGCCACTCGGTCAACAACTGTCTCAATTTGTTTCAAAAATTGGTAGCGAGATAAAAATGTTCAGTGAAATAGACCGTGAACGATTCCTTATTCCTATTAACGAAAAAGACCATCTCCTCAACGCAAAATTATATCTCAAAGAAGTGTTTAGCTGTGAGGTGGAAATCTACAGTGCCGACGATGTAAACCTTTATGACCCGACAAAGAAAATAAAGTTTGCGACTCCCTTGCGACCCGCAATCTATATCGAATAAAGAGGAAGGTTATGCCAAAGAAATTTGTTCGAATGTGTCCGGAATGTAACAGCACTGATACAAAACCGGACATGTCAGCAGACTCCTACTCCAAAGGCCTACTAAATCAATGGCAATGTAACACCTGTGGTCATACCGGGTTGTTTTTCCCTGAATATACCCAAGAGGATCTAAAAAAGATAAGAGAAAAAAAATAAGGAAGAAACCTTTGTTACTTTCGTTTTCTCCATTTGATAAAGATGACCGTACTGATTAGCGAGAGGACAACCACAAGACCAATCATGACCAGTATAAGGGTTATTGGGAGCGGAAAAACTTCTATAGGGGACACCTTAGATTCCACTTTATTGCCTGCGTTATCGGTAACGTTGATTATAAACTCGTAATAGCCATCCCCTTCTGCGGCTGTGAACTCCCACTTAAAAGGGAAAGATCTCAGTGTGTCCCCGTATACAGTCCAGTTGCTCCAACTCGAATTATCCTTAGAAAAACGATAGTGCAACGAAACTTCTTTAACACCGCTACCATCTTGATCAGTGACAAGTCCGGATACGGTAAAGTTATATGACAAACTTATTTCCGTTTCCAAGCTAGGGAAATCAATAGTTCCATTCGGTTTGGCCGTGTCTTTTCGGAAAGTGATTGCCTGGTTATTACTGGTGACATTCAACGTGTTTCCTAATGTATCATTGATTTTGAAATACAGGTAATAGACCTCACCTTCATTCATTTGATCCCAATATTCTTCTTTTAAACTCCAGGGCTGGTTATAAGTGCTTGCATTCACGTCAGTCGCAATGGTGGTCCATATAGTCTCAAAATTCGGGCGATATTGAATAGTATCTAAACGGAAATCATCTTTGAACTTTACAGCGTACGTTAATCGTTCCTTGGACCAGAGAGTATCACCGGAATATTCTGGAAGATCCGGTACTTTCCAATCATACAAGAACGACACATCACCACGATCTGAAAGATTCTCAATGTTGCTTGCATTGTCAGTCGCTACAGAACACAGCTGGTAGTATCCCCCATATCGATTTGGTTTGTTCGTGAGATTAAATTGGAAACTTGGTGATTTTCTTGTTGAGTTTGCATAATATACCCACTCAGATTTAGAGAAGTTCCCTGTGGACGAATAACGATAGTACAAATCTACTCGTTTAATACCGCTCGCATCAGTTCCATTATCAAACGATGTAATATTAATCCTTATCGAAGACGTTTTTCCATTATAACGAGGTCTCATCGACTTATTTAGCACATAGGAGACTGGTGGGGATTTATCTTGTTTAATTTGAACATACAGGCTTCCAGTATTTCCCGCGAGATCTGAAATATTAATCCAGAGTTTTTTTAATGTGGAGATATTTGAAAAGAAATCCAACTTAGAGATATTCACCGTTATCTGCTCAACATTTGTTGTTCCGTTTACTCCTGTGCAAAATGCGTGATAGGTCGCATGTTTCGTTTGGTTCTCAAGGTCCTTATATTCCAGCGTGTAACGAGCGGAGCTTACCAGCAGTCCGGTGTCGTTATCTTTGGTTTTTACCGTAAATACCTGAACAACTCCATTGAGGTATCCTGAAGGATTGGGCGTTAACGTACCACGGTAGATATATGGTAACGTCTGATCTGGTGCGAAGGTGACGTTCCAGAAGAAGAGTTTGGGATTTACCGAGCTGTTTTTAGCCCAGAAATCAGCGTGAAGTCTCATCGTTCGCCCTATGATCTGATTCGATAAAAGGATATCACTCTTATTGCCTACTTTTTTAAGGAAGTTACCATTTTCATCAAGGATGCTAAAGGTGATTTTATTAATCGTTGAACTCCCATCTGTTTGGGCTTGCGCATAGAACTTCTTCCACCAGTATCCAGTTGGAAGAGTAATAGGTACTGAGGTAATGTTCCCGCTGATTTCCTGGTTTGGTGGCACATATATTCCACGTGCATAGAGAATCCCATTTTCAGCACCGAAAAACACAATACCATTAGAGATTATTGGATCGGTAACGACCGATATATTTTTATCGTAAGGGAGGACTTTTCGGTGCCATGAGTAATTCCCTTTTATTGCTGTATTTAACGCACAGAGGAAACCATCTGGAGTACCTACATATACGATACCATCAGCATATGCAGGAGATGATGTAAGATCCAGATAAGGAGGTGTAAACTTTGAGTAGACCTCTTTACACCATAGTATCGTCCCATTACCTTGAATATCGATTGCAAACACCAATCCACCAGGTGAGGTCACATAAAGGATACCATTTGCGATTGCAGGGGTCGTTTGAGCCAAGCAATAAGTGGAATTTAGAATAGGGGTAAATAAGGTTCTTCCTAAGGGAACTGTCCATCGAATGCTACCGTCATCGAGATTCACTGCAGTAACCTTTGTCTTTTTTCTAATCCCGCCAAATTCTTTTTCTTCACTTACAATATAAACAGTGTTATTGTAAATAACAGGGGAAGATTTTCCGATAGCACCATCAACGGAGATATTCCATAACGGACTACCGTTTTGTGCTTCAAACGCAAAGAGGTTATTACCCCGATCATTCATACATCCAACCACGATTATATGATTTGATACTGCAGGGGTACAAAAACTCCAGGTTTTAGACATTATAGGGTTTGAGGAATTAGAAAAACTTCTATTCCATTCTTGTTTCGCTGTTACAGGATCTATCGCGAGGAGCTTGTTATTATTATGATACCCGGAGAGGCTTGCATCCCCCCCCCAGGTGGAAAGAAAGATTAACCCATCTGCAATAACGGGAGAACCCCAATAACAAATCTCTGGGTTCACTAAATTATTATCACTATAATTATAAATCTTTGGTTTGCTCGATAGTGAATTTTTATCAAATATGTAGACGCTATTTTTACTGTTTTCTTTTCCAGTAGCTACAACGATAAATTGATCAGAAATCGCAGGTGAGCCGACAATTGGTAAATCATCAGGAAGTTTTAGTACTTCAATGATACTACCTGTAAATCGTTTCCCGATTTTATCGGATGAAACAATGATATTTTTATATTTATATAATGAACCTTCACCAGTATACTTATTTCGCCCATAGATATAAAGGGAGTCGCCATCAATGACCGGGTTTCCCAGGGTTTGATTTTCATGATAATAACTTATCCAATAAAGTGCATCTGATGTCGCTGCTGGTCCGTTAGATGCACGGGTGTTTTCAGCGTTCTGGCCAAACATTGGCCAGCCTCCACTAACCAGACTTATATTTACAGAGTCATTATCGACTACCACTGAATCTTTTACTGAGATGCGATATGATGAATTGAAATGATCTTGCCATTGATTTTTTTTCTGCCACGTCAATGTCCAACTATAAATTTTCGGCGTAACCGAGGGATCTTTTGTTGTAAGGTTCCCCTGAATTTTAATTTTTGGATACGTATTGGAAAGTGAGATTAGCGAGATTGGAGGTATGGTAAATCCTTGTTCATTTCCAGCTAAAATAGAATTTTTTATTGGGACATAGACCCCCGCTGCATTGCTGTATAGTATTTGATAATTTACCGTAGCTGTACCACTTTCGTAATCATCCCATGTCAGAAGATCCCAATAGTCGGTACTGTCTGTTAAGTTAATTGTATTTTTTGTTTGAACATTTCCATATCCTATTTTATAGCCTGTTTGTTGTGTTGCTATGAGTTTAATGTAGTCAGTAAATAGTGTACATTCGGAGCTATCTTTTGTTGCGACGACACAAATGTCGATGTAGTTATCAGAATTTAAGGCATTTTTAAGTTTACTTGAAGACAAATTGTCTCGAAGAATAAGGTCACCAGATGAATCGGAATCTGCTAGTAGCGTCCATTTACCAAATAATGACAGCGTAGCGTATCTCCAATAGAACAACTCGATCTTCTTCGTATTTTCTCCTTTTCCATCCCAATATATGTCTAAATCACCGATGGTTTCTGCAGTACCATCAAGTTTAAATCGGAAATGATGGACAGCATACTTATTCCTCCCCATTGCTGAGGATTGCGCATATCGCTCAGCGATTACAGTTTCATTGGGTTTTTCAATCCTACCATAATAAAAATCATCTTTAGCAAACTGAGTTTCCTTTGAATCAGTATGTCTTGAAGGGGAAAAAAGAAAAGATAATATGCTGTCTATCGGAAATATCGATTGATAATAGTAAGCTTTGTGTGCGTTATTTTTATATGATCCTCCATCAAAAAAATCATACGGTCGACCCCCAGATGTCGTCTGAGTAAGGATAATGGTATTATCTTGTAAAATACATGAACTGGTTCTATTAATAAATGCAGTTGTATATTTATCATCGAAGGAATCAGTCCAAATCCCATCTTTTAAATCTATTTTAATTGCAGTAATAGTACTCGGGGTGATAAAACCAAGAAATAAAAAAATAATAATACTAACAGTAAGAGAACGTTTCATCGGACGATTCATTGACATATTTTATCTCCACATATAGATTTTTAATTGTTTATATTACTTTTGCCCAGTTAGATACTTCCGTGATATATGGTAACTAAACATCCTTTATACTATATTTATGCGATATATTTATATATTAGTTTTGGAACAGTTTTTTGATTGAGGTCATCCCAATTTGTTATCTCTTTCCTCCTTAAAAAGTTTATTAATTTAGTATCATAAAAAAAATGATGGTTCATTACCGTATCAATATCTGGATATCCATCACATTCGTCCCTGTAAGGCCGGTACGAAGCGTATCACCCAATCCTTGGAAAAAAACATAAGAGTTGTTCTGCTCCAAAAAATCAGATGGATTCAGCTTTTTTTTCAGTGCACGAGCAAGCGTAAAACCATCGGCGAGAGCGCCAGCAGCATCGCTATTCCCATCAATCCCATCTGTCGCAAAGGAGGCGACAACCATATCTTTGCCTACAATCTTCTCTACACAGCTGAGCACTAATTCTTGGTTTCTTCCACCAGTCCCACTACCCCGTACTGTTACGGTTGTTTCGCCACTGGTGATAACAACAGTCTTTCCATGGCAGAGAATATTTTTTACTCTGTTTATTAAATATTTACCAATGACCCGTGCTTCGCCAGTGATTGACGTCGTTATGAGTTTTGCATCATATCCAAGTTCTTTTGCTTTCTGTATAGCACCTTGACACGCACGCTCATTATTTGCTATAATAAAATTAAATACCGTCTTAAACACAGGATCATTTTCTTTGAGAGTCTCGGAAATACGCCCAGCGATACCTTCAGCTATGACTGTTCTTACCGTTGCTGGTATATTCGTCCAAAGTTCATATCGTTTAAGGATTTCTCTTACATCAGAAAATGTAGTTGGATCAGGACACGTGGGACCAGACGCAATTGACGTGACCGGATCATGCACAATATCGGAGATAATAAGAGAGACGATAACTGCTTTTGTATATTGAGCAAGCTGCCCACCTTTTACCAAGGAAAGATGTTTCCGAATCGTATTCAGTTCATCAATACTTGCACTGGACCGTAACAGCAGATCGATCGTTTTTTGTAGATCATTAAGAGGAACACGAGGTTTACAGAACAAAGCAGATCCCCCACCAGATATTAGGACGATCACGCAATCGTTCTCACTACACTGGCTCACGAGATCAAGGATTTTTTCCGCGCCATGTATACTGCCTTCATTCGGAAGAGGATGTCCCCCAATAATAACCTCTATTGAATGATTTGTAATTATTGCAGATGGATCATTAGTTATTACAACACCTTTTGTTATAGTCACCGCATCGCAGATAGCTTGTGCCATACCCACGCTTGCCTTCCCAAAACCTACAACATACAAATGATCAAAAGAGGAAAGGTCAATAGTTTCCGATGCAAATACCAGCTTCGTGTCATAAAAAACATCTTTCACAACACGTGAGGGTTGCACTGCGTCAACCGCAGCAGTCAGCATATCAAGGATGTCCCTTCGTTTCTGCTGAAGCACCGGTGTTCGACCATTCAAGACCAAATCATCATAATTTTTAAACAACATACGTCCAAAACAATCATTTCCCAAAATCAAGTTGTCGCATCAGATTTCGCCGCATCTTCCGATCGCTGGAAAAACCTTTCATCATCCGCTTTGTCATATTGTAATATTTCAGCACCTCTTTGACGTCCTTATTCTCCATACCAGCACCCCTAGCGATCCGTTTTATCCGTGATGCCTGGATAAGCTCCGGGTTCTCCCGCTCCTCATTTGTCATTGAATCCATAATAATCCGGAATTTCTTCAGCTTATTCTGCGTCTCATCCATATCCACATTTTTCAACTTCCCAGACATACCACCAGGAAGCATCTCTGCGATCTTCGATAACGGACCCATCCCAGAGATCATATTCATCTGTTCATACATGTCATTCAAATTGAACTTGCCTGACATGAGTTTCCGCGCGGTTTTCTCAGCATCCTTTCCTTTTAGGCTTTCTTCAGCACGTTCCAGCAAGGATTTAATATCACCCATACCTAAAAGTCGTGAGATGAAACCAGAGGGATCAAACTTCTCAAAATCAGCGGAATGCTCACCAGTTCCCACAAACACGATCGGCGCACCAACCTCAGCAGCAGCACTCAACGCACCACCACCTTTAGCCGTCCCATCAAGCTTCGTCAGAACAATACCGGTGATACCAATTGCGTCATTGAAGGCTCTAGCCTGTGGACCAGCCTGCTGACCCATCGCTGCATCCATCACCAGAAGCTTCTCATCTGGTTTAATCGCCTTAAAAATATTCTTCATCTCAGAAATCAAATCAGCCTCTAGTTTATGACGCCCAGAGGTATCAACAATAATCACATCAGCGGCCCGCTTGAATTTATTAAGACCTTCCTTGATGACATTCACCGCATTTTTCTCGTTTTTATCCCCATAGAACAGAACCTCGACTTGCTCAGATATCTGCTTTAATTGTTCGTAGGCTGCTGGACGGTGAACATCACCAGCGATTAACGCAGGTCGAAGCCCTTTTCTCTTAAAATACGTGGCCAACTTCCCACAACTCGTGGTTTTCCCTTGACCGTATAAACCCACCATCATGATAACTTGCTTGCGAATCGTAAGTTCCCGGGACGCTCCTACAATCCGAACCAGTTCATCGTAGACAATATGAATAACATGCTCCCGGTTCGTCATCCCTGCAGGCGGTTTTTCCTCAAGCGCACGCTGCTCTATTTTTTTAGAAAGCTCAAGAACAAGTTTGACGTTGACATCGGATTGCAATAATGCTCGTTGGATGTCTCGTACGACTTCTTTTACAAGCTGTGCATCGACATGGACTGCGTTTGCGATCTTTTTCATTGTCCGTTTCAGTGAGTCCCCAAGATTATCAAGCACCATAGCAATCGACGCCGTGACATACAACAAGGCAGATTAAAAGGTATCGTAGGAGAGATTCTCCTCTCCATTTTGGATAGATATATAAATTGAAAAAAGGATGTCATCACAGGTGGATGAAACAGATGGGCATTACTAAAAAAATAATAGGAATCGGTATTGTAAGTTTGTGTATCATTGGAGCATTCTCAGGATGTGTAGAACAGACCATGGGACCAGGGACTGGAGTCATAACCATTCCTGCAATTAATGCTGGAGCATCAAATGACCCTAACTATGCACTCGCGTCCTATTATTCATCTGATGAACTAACCATTGATGTGAATACTCCTCAATACAAGTTACCACTGGATTTATCTCAGGTGTCAAATGTCAGCACTATTGACTCGGTATTTTCTCTTACTGAGGAACAAAAAGAGTTGTTGAGGAACAACGGGTTTGTCATCAGACCTTACAGTATGGAAGATGATATCACTGCTCCGTATACCGCTTTGAAAAACCACAACATCCCTATTTTTGTCACCTCAGATACGTTACTGCATCTGTACCACATTCAATTTGATCAAATCCTGAAAGGAATCGAGGAGCGGGAGTTCTTTGATAAAGTCCTTGACATGAGCAAAGCACTCTTTGACCAATCACAACAAGACTATGTCACCTATACCGGTAATCTGCAGGAAGCAGCACGCAGAAACGTCGGGTTTTTTGCTGTCGCATTAACACTCCTTCAGACCGCTACTGAAGGGTATAACGGATCAGAAAATATCAGGTCGATTGATTTTACTGTCCCATCATATGTGAATGAAAATGTTACTGATGAACTGTATAGTATCTCGCTACAAGATGGATACCATAAAAGCCCTCTTTTCCGATATCAAGAGGATTACTCACAATACAAACCACGAGGACACTATACTCAGTCTGAGAAACTAAAACGGTATTTCAAAGCGATAATGTGGTATGGACGCATCGCATTTCTTATGAAAGGCGGTGAGCCTGCGTGCCAAGCCTGTGATTTTCTCATCTCAACATATGACGCAAAGGTTCAGACCATGCAAGCAAGCCTTATCGCAACCGCACTCCCAAGCATCACAATACAACATATATCTCTTGATGAGATCTGGATAAGGCTGTACAGTGTGACATCTTTTTTTGTTGGGACCGCAGATGACCTTACCCCATACGAATATCTTGATTGCATCCATACTGTCTTTGGTTCTTCCTTCAACACAACAGAATTCAATAACGATACCAAACTCCTCGATTTAAAAGTCCTTTTAACTGAGTTGCGCAGTCCTCAAATCTACGGGGGGACCGGGGAAGCAATTGTCTTAAAGAATATCGGTGAACCAATTACGGTCGATGATCTTAACGATGTCCTTGATAAAACCAAAGGCATGCGGTTTATGGGACAGCGGTTCATCCCAGATTCGTACATGTTCCAACAGTTTGTCGCGCCAGCGTCTGGTTTCTTTACAGGAACTGGTGAACCGTTCACTATGAAGGTGACGCCTTTAGGGCCTGCTCGGTGTTTCCCTCGGGGCCTTGACGTCATGACGGTGCTTGGGTCAGAACGAGCACTTGAAATACTCACAACTGAAGGAGATACCGTTTATGAGAATTACACGCAACAACTCACGATGCTTCAACAGAATTTTAGCTCACTGAATATCACGGAATGGAACCGCAATCTGTATTTCAGCTGGGTGTACACCTTAAAGGCATTGCTTGAAAAGTTCGATGGCCGGTATCCGACATTTATGAATACCACTGCATGGCTTGATAAAGAACTACAAACAGCACTTGCATCCTGGGCTGAACTACGACATGATACCATCCTGTACGCAAAACAAAGTTATACGCCCATTATGGAATATGCAATGCCCCCACAAGAAAAACCAGTTGTTGGTTACGTTGAACCAGTCCCTGAATTCTACACCCGCATCCTCGCTCTCACACAAATGACAAGAACAGGGCTGACCGCCTTAAATGTCCTCAATGAAACAGAAACCACACGTCTTACCAACCTTGAATCGATTCTCACTCGATTACTTACGATTTCAACAGACGAGCTTGAAGGAAGAGAACTCAGCGAAAACGACTATAGCTTCATCAGAGACTTCGGCGACGAACTTGATTCTGTTGTCACCGGTGTGAACGACAAAGGAAAAGAAACAACCTTGGTCACAGATGTCCACACTAACACCAACGACCCACAACAGGTCCTCGAAGAAGGTATCGGCTATGTCAATCTTCTCATTGTTGCTTACAAAGTCCCTGATGGTAGAATCATCGCAGGCGCAGGGCCCGTGTTCAGTTACTATGAGTTCAAACAACCAATAGACAATCGTCTCACCGATGAACAATGGATAGAGATATTACAAAACAATGAGCAGCCTAATCGACCCACATGGACAACGTCATTCCTCTCAGAATAATCAAGAATATTGAGTGACTCACAGATAAGGTTCAAGAACAGGAATCAATACACTGAGATCCTTCCCATTCACCAAAACATCCGCACAGGCAACCACACATTTATCCTCAGGGTTAAACGCGATACCAAGACCGCAGACTTCAAACATCGGGATATCAAAACAGGAATTCCCGACAGCAGCGCATGCTTCAAGAGGAACATGAAGCTTGCGCGCAAGAGCCCGTATGTTTTTATCCTTCTCTGTCAACTCCACATGGAGCACGCCTTCACCGGTCAACCGTCCATCAGGCCCGACTGTTACTTCATTGGCAAACACGTACTCAATCCCGAGATCAGCAGCCACCCTATCTGCAAGCAGCGTCATACCCGCAGTCACAATAGCGGTATGAATCTGCTGCCTCCGTAAAGCGGAGATACACTCAGCAGCACCATCAATAAAAGGAATCGTATTCATAATATCCTGAAGCGTCTGTTTCTTCACATGCTGACCGTTCTGTTTCCAAAGAGAGACATCACGTCTGATGAACTCAAGATAATCAATCTCCCCGCGAAGATACGGCATGATTGACCGTTCATTGGTCGTCCTAAAATGCTCATGGACATACTTCCAAGAGCTCACGGTATCAAGGATTACACCATCCATATCAAAAAAAACAAGCTTGATGTTCTTTCTTTTTTTCCCGAATCGAGAAGTAGGCGTTTTATAGGCCCGGTAACATGGATAGATGCAGCTAGATTTCATCTGAGGCAACTTCATACCTCAACTCCTATAAATACGTTTATGCATTGAGGAAAATAGATTGTGTACGTCCTAATAATTAAGCAGCGACAAATTATTGTTTTAGAACAGCACAAATGCCTTTGGACGTCATCGGTTTGTTTTGTATGTAACAGGGATAAACATTTATTAAGTGCAAAATATACTATATATAGGGAATTATCTATGAAGAGACCGAATACAACAGTAGGAAAGAAAGGACTTGTTATTCTCATAGTCGTATTAGGATTTCTTCTTGGTCCAGCAATCACAGCACAAAGGTCTTTTCCTCAAAACGAAATTGAAAACAATAAAAACGTTTTTTCTATTAAAAACACAAGCCCAGTCACCTATGATCTTTTAATTATTACTCCAAAAAAATTCGCTGACGCATTACAACCACTTGTCATCCATAAAAACGCAATGGGTCTGAGCACAAAACTTGTCACCCTTGGCCAGGTCTATCACCAGATGTATTGGCATGGTCGTGATAATGCGGAGAAAGTAAAATATTTTATAAAATCAGCAATTGAAGAATGGGGAGTTCGGTATGTCCTTTTTGTTGGAGGAAGAAGTAGCCAGTTTCAATCGACCTGGTATTGCCCGGTAAGATACGTCAGCATGGTTGATGATTGGGATGTTGAGTATCTGAGTGATTTGTATTTCGCTGATATTTATGATACAGGCGGAAATTTTTCTAGTTGGGATAGTGATAATGACGGCATTTATGGAGAATGGTATCCAAGAGAAACAGCTCAGGATACTAATATTGATCTAATTCCTGATGTTGCGGTTGGTCGTCTCCCCTGCCGAAGTGAAAGAGAATTAAAAATCATGGTTCAAAAAATCATCACGTATGAGACGACCATATTCAATCAACCATGGTTCACCACCATGCTTGTCGCTGCGGGGGATACCTACCCGGAATCTCAAAATGCAAATTGGACAGGATATGAAGGTGAATATTACAGTGATCGTGCCATAGAAAATATGAGTGGGTTTACATCAACCCGATTATACACCTCTGATGGATCGTTCGCAAACAAAAAAGACGTGATTAGAGAATTCCGGAACGGATGGGGATTTGTGTACCTTGTTGGCCATGGTAGTCCAAAACAATGGGGGAATAATGCTCCGAACGGTACACAGTTTATTCAAGGACCAAACAGCAATGACATGTGGCGTTTTCGAAACAAAGACAAACTCCCAGTCTGTGTTGTCAGCGGTTGTCATAATAGTCAGTTTGATGTTTGTTTGAGACGTTTGTTTAACGCCTCTGCCCGATGGAAACAAGAATATATCCCAGAATGCTGGAGTGAACGCATACTCAGGGAACCAACAGGTGGTGCAATCGCAGTTCTTGGATGTACAGCGCTTGGTTACACAAAAGAAGATAAAACATCTTTTAAGGGTGGTATCAATGAGCTTGAAGGCGCGTTTTTTCATGCTTACGGTGAAGATCATGTGACGGTACTCGGTGATACGTGGGCTGTAGCAATTACGTGGTATACGCAAACCTATCCAGTGGATTGGAATTCATCGGCCTGGGGCGACTCATGGATTGATACGAAAGTCATGCAGTCCTGGGCATTGCTTGGGGATCCCAGTCTTAAAATCGGCGGCTATCCACTGTAATCTTACTTTTTTCTCCAAGACGTAAGGAATAGTTTTAAAAAGGGTGTTCTCCTTACCTTCTGCCATGTCCTTACCATTAGATGTCCTAGAAAAAGCAGTGAACCAAAAATTACTACTTCTCTTAAAGGATGGAAGACACATCGAAGGCAAACTTTTAGGGTATGACGAATATATGAACCTGGTGCTCGATGAGGTCGAAGAAACTAAGGATGAAAACAAACGCCGACTCGGGAGAATTATCCTAAGAGGTAGTAACGTTGTCAGTATTTCCTTTATATAATAGAAAAGCATATATAGGGGTTATTACTATTTATTAAATGGAAGGAATTGGGCTGGTAGTTGTTATTTTGTTAGAGTGCATCCCATCCCCTCCTAGTGAGGCCAGCCGTCCTTCCCTTTTATTCAATATATACTAAAGTTTTAGTATATCGTATCCTTTTTGAAATGTTGATACTATGGGT
>Ga0315291_10006532_pt1 | contig 14478 bp, 9 predicted proteins | sample YL17G12_20_MG_FD_203070 | JGI IMG/M metagenome (GOLD analysis project Ga0315291, IMG submission 203070) | Sediment microbial communities from Yellowstone Lake, YNP, Wyoming, USA - YL17G12_20 | ecosystem: Environmental > Aquatic > Freshwater > Lake > Sediment | place: USA: Wyoming | collected...
TCGAAGGGTTCTGGGGATACCTCAAGCGGAAACTCGCGTCGAAGGGAGGAATCTCACGTCGAAAAATGCCGCTGTACCTTGCGGAATACGTCTGGCGATACAATCATCGCGCGGATCCGGAACGATTGAAAATGCGGAGGATCATCCAGCTACTGGAAGCAGTTTAGGGGCTGGAATGGTACCTTACCCTTATAAATTTACATTAAGTTTATTGGATATTAGACTATGATTCGCCGATTCCTAAATTACATTTCTGTGAGAAGGAGATTTCAAGGATACTTCCTTTTAGCAACGATATTTTATTCTTTTGGGATATTATTGGCTTTCTTTGTTCCAATGATAACCTTGAATTATAGTTCATTTAATCGAACAGAAATATTAATTTCAATTTACCAAAACTATTCGGAAAGGATTCCTGCTCTTTCGAATTCAATTTTTTCAATTTATTTTGACAATTTTATTCTTGGAATTCTAATTATGATTTGTCCAATCGCAATATTATTAGCCCCTACTCTAATTGGAAAGGTCAATAGTTCGGATTTAAGAATTCTTTTTGTTTTTTCTAAAAATATTGCTTTGATCTTATCAATCATTTCTGCATTTCGAACATTCAGCAAGCAGGATTTATATATTTACTTTGTTATAATGCCGATTAACATTTTTTTAGTATCGTTTATTCATGCAATATTTGAGATTCCAGCATTTATCCTCAGTTTTACCTTTAGCTTGATCTTAATAGACGATATTTATGATATAACTTCAAACTATATTGCTCATAAAAAATCGAAAACGCAGATTAAGAAAGTAATAGGGAAATTAATTGTATTCCTCGCAATAATTGCATTCATGTTGTTGATTGCTGCGTATATGGAAGCTAAAATAACGCCATATGAAATAATAAATGGATTAAAGAATTATTTTCAATTAAATAATATTCCAATCCCTAAATAATATTAGATCTGATATACCTAAATTTCGATTTCTGATCACTGAATGACATCCGGCAATTGGTTCATCTGCTATAGGCACATCTCGGATCACCGGCCCAGGCCCCGGGACGGGGTGGGGCGACGATGTGGCGAAATTCTCGATGAATGAGATGAAAAATTGGGAGATATTATTCTCTTATTGATTTGCCAAACTAGCAATAGCAATAAGCAGAATACCTGCGCCTAGGGCTGCACCAACCCAGAAATTGGACGCTTCTGGTGTGAAAGCATTAGGCGGTAGATGAATGTGAACTTGATCCGTTAATTGAACGGCACATTCATTATTGCCATTATTCACGAGATCACCTCCTTGGAAACGAATGGGCTTGGTGGCCCTTTTCGCCCCAAAATATTTGGCTGGAACATTATTCTCCACCTCCGAATATAGTCTCCAGTATCTGTGCGAAAAGAACCGCTCCGGCTCCAATTATCGCGATTATTGCGAGAAGCTTCAATAAATCGTCTTTATTCATTTCCTCTAGCGCGGTAACATATTTATTAACTGTATTTCGATGTATACCTAGATGTTGAGCGATCTGGGCGTTATTTAACCCTCGATTCCTTTGTAAAACGATTGCACGCAATAAAACAGGGTTTAGATCATATTTCCTAGCAATGTTAATTATTTCATAATTGGCCTTGTCTTCATCAATGAATACCATGCTACACTTTCTTAAGCTCTTTCTATATTTAATACTTCTGTATAATTATATTCAAAAAGCATAATTTCATACTATTTCTTCGGCATCCGAATATGGCCGGTCCAGCCTTCGCCCCATCTCGCCGGCCCAGGCCCTGGGGCGGGGTGGGCGGACGGGTGGGATGAGGAGGATCCGGCCCCCCTTTCTTCGTTATGCCTGAGCCCCGTCCCTGGATCAGGAGTTTGTTCGGCCCTAATCGATTGGTTGCCTTCGGTCTGGGTCGCTGGGCCACACACCGGTCATTGGGCCTTCAGAGATGGTCGAACCATATTCCACCCCCATTAGATAAAAAATTATGTGAAATCACTCCAATAAACAGGTAGATATACCATGAATATAATTTTTAATCTATCCGGGTTCACTCCTCATGTTCGCAGATTACTATGTCAAAAATAAAGGTTTATAGTACTGATGAATGGCTAGACAAATACAGAAAAATTCGACCTCATTATCGGGAATACTGTAAAAAATTGAAAAGTTTACTTGAAGAGTTATTGAAACAAAATTCAATAGAATACTATTTTATCGAGTGTAGAACAAAAACAGAAAAAAGTTTTTCTGAAAAATTAAATCGTGAGGGTAAAAGGTACTTCGATCCCTTAAAAGAAATCACCGATTTATGCGGTATACGGCTGATTGTATATTATAATGACGATATAGATAAAATATGTGAATTATTAAAAAAAGAATTCGTTGTAGATGAATTGAGAAGCGTTGATAAACGAAAATTATTGAAAGAAGATCAATTTGGTTATTTGTCGGTTCATAAAATAATTTCACCTAATCAAAATAGAACGAAATTATTTGAATGGTCCTCATATAAAGGATATTTTGCTGAGATACAAATTAAAACAGTTTTACAACATGCGTGGGCTTCAATTTCTCATAAGCTTCAATATAAACGAGAATCTCAAATACCATATGAATTACGTCGTAAATTAGTAAGATTATCCGGACTTCTTGAATTAGCTGATGAAGAATTTTTTGAACTAAAAAATCAGCAAAAGTTACTTGAAACCACGATTGAAGAATATATCAGTGATTACGAATTTGAAATCCCAATAAATGCAATTTCAATTCTTAAATACACTCAAAAAACGCAAATCGATAAAAAAATTTGGACTATTGCGAATGAACCCAAGCAAATATTTGAACCCATAGACATCGAACTTAACCCGGAAGAGGAATGGGAACAATATCCTCAATTGATTAGCGCCTGCGAGATTAACGATATATCGCAGATCAGCCAGCTCGATAATGTTTTAGTTTCATTATCACCAAAAATTCCTCATTTTTTTCAACAATTTTACAAATATGAAAAAGCTAAAGAACGATCCATGTCTTGTACCCCAATACATTTAATCGCATTAGTTTTAGTTGGATATAATGAAAATCATCGAAGTGCTAGAGAAATTGTGCTGAAAATTGATTGGGATCGAGATTATATTAATCATGCATTAAAAGCTGGAAAAGTTTTCGGGGCTCAATGAAATTTAAAATATTTGATATAAATTATTCAGACAGTTATGTCCGTTCCCCGATCGGCTATCCGCCCTCGTCTTGGTCGTCGAACCATACCATAAGCCAGGTCGAGGGCCTTCACCCCGCTCGCCGACCCAGGCCCTGGGGCGGGGTTGGGCGGACGGTGGACGGGCGCTTCCTTTTTCTCCTGATTATCAACGAATGAAAAAAGGGTGAAATTCGTTGGCGGTTAAAAACGAATGCCAAGCGTTTTCATAACCGCCCGAAGGAATGCCGCGCCGATTATTGCGACTAGCCCTCCTTCTACTATTGACGTTATAGCATCAGTAATCATGCGATCCTCCTTTTTTTGCTTTCTCTTTCCATGGAGGGCTTATTTTTCAAAAGGAACAAATTAGCGTCAATATTAGCGGAAACCTTTTTTAGGTTTTAGTATGTCAAACATGGCAGCAAATCGTTTACTAAGTCAGCTGCTCTTACCATGGATGGATTATCATATGCATTCGAGTCTTATATTTTTTCCGTCCGAATCCCTCCCAGTACTTCGCCCCTCTCGAACCAGGTGCCCTAAGCCCCGTCCTTAGATCACCAATCATGTTCGGTCCCTACTCAGGTGCCTGGCCTTCGGCCTGGGTCAAATCATCAAGCGTGGGTGCCGGCGGGGGCGGGGACCTGGGCAGTTTCCGCCGGATGCCGCGTACCGTGCGATATCCAGGATGGACCCAATATTTTACATCACCCCACCAAACGCCTTCGCCAGCACAGCCGGCACCAGCGCCTCCATCTCCCGCTCACTCTCCGCTTGCAACCGTTTCACCTCATCGACCTTCGCCTGCAAGCGATCGAGATGGGCGACGATACGGCGCTGCTCGGGGATTGAGGGGACGGGAATTTTTAGTGACAAGAGACTAGGGGTTGGAAGTCTGCGCGTATCGTGTCCTGATTTTTCTACAAGTTGTAAAATTTCCTGATTAAGACCCCATAGAATAGTACAAAGATACTCAGGTAATATTTCTTTACGAGGAATCAACGCCTTCATATCCTGATTTATTGTTGCTGGAACTCGAAGTATTGCAGATGGCACAGTATGTACTAAAATCATCCCACGAATAACAACAAGAATGGCTCCGGGCTGAATAATTTTTAATGACGAATCGTCTATTGCGGATTGGGAGACGTAATCCGATGATTTATAAATCTCAATGGTTTTCATATTTTGAGGTCGAATCCACGGAATATTTCCTCCATAGTAAGTTGGGTTACTTTTTGAGGGAGTACTTCCCCCCTCAATATCAATGACTTCACGGAGCGCTCGCCAATATTCGGTGGGGTATTGTTCTAGAATTTTTATGGTTGCATCTCTCCGTAATTCTCGACTCTCTTCAACAACCCCCGCACGTTCCTTTCTCGCCCCCGCAATCTTCCCCATTAAACGTTCGAGCATGGCGACTATTCTCCCTTGCTCTTCCAACGGTGGGAGCGGGATACCTAATTTAAGCAATCGAAATGGCTTTAATTCAGTTTTTATACCATTGGGGAGGGAATAAATCAGAAGATTCCTGAACATTTCACTTCTGAAAAAGAACCAGAGAAATTTTGGATCGGCCTTCTTTTTATCGATGCTGTATGATGAATAATGGATTGTTGCAGCACAATTTTTTGAATTACTTTCATCATAAAGAGCAATTGCTCCTTTCTCCGCATTTATACCGGAGACCACCAGATCCCCCGGCTTCACTAGAATCATATTGGTTTTGGTAGCAAAACCGTCCCGAAATTCAATTATACCAGTGTTGAAACCAATTTTTGCTATGATGGGGATTTCACCTGTCATCACGGACTCAAGGTTGGGTTTTTCCTGGTGTTCGGTGAGCACCTCGCCCAGTTTCACCATCGGCACATTAATCTGCATTGCCCCAACCCTTGCCGATCTCCTGCCGGATATCCTGCATCAGCGCGATGATGCGCTGCTCTTTCTCTACGATGCTCGTCACAATCTCCTCCGGCTCGCGATGTTCGTCTGCCTTCGCAGAGTTCGGATTCTTAATGTCGAGATTGAAGTTGTTTTCGAGAATAGTATCGATCGATACCTTCCACGCCTGCCCGTTCTCGGTCCGTTTCTTCCACCATGTAAGCACCGGTGCATACTCCTCGAACTTCATCGGCTTGGTCTTGGTGTAAGTCTTGCGCCCTTCCGGCAATGGCACTTGGTAATACCAGATCTCCTTGCTTGGTCCGCCGTGCTCGAAGAAGAGGAGGTTCGTTTCGATATCGGTGTAAGGGGCAAATACCCCTTTTGGCAGCCGCACTATTGTGTGGAGGTTGAAGTCCCGAAGCAGGTCTTCCTTGATCCGTGCGCAGACGCCATCGCCAAAGAGCATCCCGTTAGGCACGACCACACCGCACCGCCCGCCCTTCTTACCTGCTGTACTCCGCCGGAGTTTGCGCATGATCAGTTGCAGGAACAGGAGCGTGGTTTCGGAGGTCTGCTTGTCCTCCGGGAAATTCCCGAGAATCCCTCTCTCCTCCTCGCCGCCGAAGGGGGGGTTGGTCATGATCACGTCCACGCGTTCAGCATCACCGATCTCCCGGAGCGGGAACCGGAGCGAGTTGCCGGGATCAATCTTCGGGTATTCAAGACCGTGAAGCAGGAGATTCATCTGCGCGAGAAGATACGGGAGAGACTTTGCCTCACCTCCAAAGATGGAACCCATTTGGATACGCTCGTGATCTTTCGTCGTCTTCTCTTGCTCCTTCAGGTGCTCGAAGGTTTCGACAAGGAAACCCCCGGTGCCGCACGCAGGATCAAGGACGGTCTCGCCGATCTTCGGGTCGATCACCGCGACAATAAACTGCACGACTGGGCGTGGCGTGTAAAACTCACCGGAGTCTCCCGCTGCATCCCGCATCTCCTTGAGCATCGATTCATAGAGATGCGAGAGGGTATGGATCTCTTCCGATGACGTGAAGTGAATGCCGTTAATCTTGTTCACGACATCCCGGAGCAGGTAACCATTTATCATCCGGTTGACGGTGCCTCGGAATACCGTTGCGATTACATCGCGCCGGTCGCCCCCATTCTCGCCCTGCAAGGACTTGAGGTATTTGAATAGCCCCATTCCCCGAGTTCCGTCCGGCCGGACCGCTTCGTCTTGATTGATGAACGCGATCAGATCGTCGCCAGTGATCCCATCTGATTTTTCGGCCCAGTCTTGCCACTGGTACGGGGGTTTGATAGCAGGGACAAATGGGTTCCCTGCAAGCTGCGTCTCAGTCTCCCGGATCTTCTCAATATCGTCGAGGAACTTCAGGAACATGATCCAAGTGAGCATCGGGAGCCGGTCAAGGTCACCGTTCAGCCCCTTGTCCTTGCGCATGATATCCCGGCATGCCTTGATGATGCTGGCTAGCTGCTGCCCGGTCGTGACTGGAGTCTCAATCTTCCTCGTTCTCGCCATACAAAGTATCCTGCCTTATGCGTAGATCATCGTCTGAAGTTCTAACAGCGCCCTTTTTAGTTCCGGAACCCCTCCGAACGCTTGCGCAATCTCCATCACGTTCCCATGCCTGCTAATAGGCGGCACCTTAAGAATGTTCATACTGTCGAGCTGGTCTAACCCGTGCTCAATATATTTATCGAGGATCTCATGTAAAATCTCACGTGCTGGGATACTATAATGTTCGAAAAACTCCCGGCGCTCTTTTATCACCCGATCTGCGCGCTCCTTCCGGGTTCTGATCGGAGTATTATAAGCGACATGGCATAGGAGATCGAACGGATCCGCATCCGGTTGTTTAGTCACTTCGGCAAGGTGATCAAATGAGATCCCCCGATCTGCAAGGCCATCGAGGATTGCTCTTCGCTCATCGGCAGACGTCCAGTGCGAACGGAACTCATCATAGGAAGGGAACATCTTTCGTACTTGCTGCCGGGTATAATCTGTAAATTCAATTGTCCGGAGCCTATTCCCGCTGCCGTCAAGCTCATACACCATCTCGGTTGTGATCTCAACGACAAGGTCATCCACGTAGTACTTCCGGATCTTCCCTTCGGAATCATCTGAGATCCTCGGCCTCCAGCCCTCCCGAGGAGGTGCCACTTGTAGAGGGGGTGGGGGCTCCACCGGTTCACCTGCGGTAACAGGATCTCCATTGACATCGATTTCCTCCTCGGTAAGTGTGACCGGTTCTCCGTCAAAGTCCGGATCGGCGAAGAGGTGGGTAGCGCTCCCGGTATAATCAAGGATCGTGAAGAACAACTTATCATAATCCTCGCGAACTCGGGTACCTCTCCCGATAATCTGCTTGAACTCGGTCATAGAGTTGATCACGGCGAAGATCACAATATTCTTGCACGTCGGAATATCAACGCCGGTTGTCAGCAGCTTCGAGGTCGTAGCTATTACCGGTGTATCCTTCTCAATGTCCATGAACCTGTCAAGGAATCCGCGTCCAATCTCCCCTTCCTCTGACGTGATTCGCACCACGTACTCCGGATATCTTCCGAGAAGGTCAGCATTAAGGTTCGAGAGAGAGCGCCGCATTGCATCGGCGTGCTCCTGATCCACGCAGAAGACAATTGTCTTGGCAAATCGGTCGGTCTTCTTGAGGAATTCAGTCAGATGTTTTGCGACCGCTTCCGTCCGCGAACGAAACGAGATGGTTCGCTCAAAGTCCGAGGTTTCATATACGCCACCTGGGATCTCCCGGCCGAGTTTATCTTTTTGCCCTTTGTATGGACGCCAGCCCGTTGCGTCCACTGAACTAACAATGCGGTGCAACTTGTAGGGTGCAAGGAATCCGTCTTCGATCCCCTGTTTAAGTGTATAGGTATAGATGGGATTGCCGAAATATCGGTACGTATCTACGTTGTCGTTCCGAAGCGGTGTCGCGGTCATCCCGAGTTTTACCGCAGGAATGAAGTAGTCGAGAATATCCCGCCAATTGCTCTCATCCTTTGCGCTTCCTCGGTGACATTCATCTACTATGATGAGGTCGAAGAATTCAGGACTATAGTCTTTGTATAACCCTTTTCGCCGTTCATCTTTTGCAATTGCCTGGTAAGTGGCAAAATACACGTCTCGACTCTTTATTGCTTCACCTTTGATCTTCCACCGGGCATCTCCTAATTCGGCGAACTCATTATCCTTAGGCTTATCGATCAGGACGTTCCGATCTGCGAGATACAGGATCTTCGGACGCCGATATTCTCCGCTTCGATTCCACCGCTGGTTCCATAGTTTCCAGATGATCTGGAAGGCGACGAAAGTTTTCCCGGTACCTGTGGCGAGCGTAAGGAGGATACGTTTGCGGTTCGCATAGATCTCCCGGATCGCCCTGTTCATCGCAATCTCCTGATAGTACCGAGGAATTTTCCCTACGATGTGGTGGAATGGTTCGAGGACCTTCTCACCTATTGCATCGGAGAAACCTTCGCCTTGTTTGAGACGCTGCCAGAGGTCGGAGGGGGAGGGGAATTCATGAATCTCGCGCTCAATATGGGTGATATCATCATATTCGATAATCTGGTGCCCGTTTGTGGAATAGACAAACTTCAAGTCAAGAGTCGTTGCATATTCCTTGGCCTGCTGGATACCATCACCTGCTTTCTTATATGCGGCCTTGGCTTCAACCACAGCAATAGGAAAATTCCGTGAGATCCGGAGGAGGTAATCTGCACGCTTCTTCTTACCGCGCCGGGTTTGTGAACCGGTGACAAAAATTTGACCGTCAGTAAATGATTTCTGCTCGCTGATCTGCTCATTGGTCCAACCTGCCCCATAGAGTTTTGGCAAGACATAATTACGGCAGGTATCAGCCTCAGTGATCATTAGAGGTCTATTACAATTGAGAATTAAAAACTCTATTGCATCAATGAAACAACTTGAGTTTCGTCCATTTTGCAGAGTAAGACAAATAGTTATTGTTGTTGGACAATCAAGATTGTTCCGTCTGGAAAAACCGATGTGCCAGCATCATCAAATTTTGTATATTTTTTTAATTCACTTTGGGGAATCGGTGAGAGAAGCTGATTGAGCTGCCTGTAAAATGAAATTAATAATCTGAGATTTCCTTTTCAGCTAATACAGCTTTCACTTCTGTATCTTGCTCGTCTTTTATATCTTTAATTTCTTTAATTTTTTTAATCAAATTAAATGTTCTTGCATGGGCTTGTCGTAGAACTATATCATAGGATCTTGGAATTAATTTGATCGACGTTCCTGTTGTTCTTTCATCAGTTTTTACGATTTTTCCTAGCACGTAACATATTATATTAGTGAAATCATTGACGTTACCAGATCTTTTAATTATTAATGCGTAATCTTCTGCTTGACGTGCATCATCGTCATCAATCGCTGATTTACTGCGTTTTAATTCTAAAATCAGAATTTTATCATACCCACAGACTTCTGCATTGTTATCATATTTTTCATTTGAAAAGATATTTATTGAAGATTTATCGTCAAAAACGACAATATCTGGTCGTTTATTTTCATTTCCCATTACCTTTGATTTATATTTTCCTTTTATAATTGTTTTTAAGGTTTTATTCGAGGTAAATTCTTTTGATTCATATTCCGGCCCAAAGATCCACAAACCTCGTTCGAATAAGGGGTGTAAATCATGCAATTCATCAGCCCTGGGATCTTTAATCATTTTATCCATTTTTTCAATTAATTCTAATCTCCATTCGAGTTCGCTTAAAACAATTTTTGCCTCGTTTACGCTCCATCTCTTTAACAAATCTGCTAATGTATCAATTTCCGTTTCGTCCAATTGTGCTATTTGTTGAAGTAAATCGTATCCGGTTCTATTTTGTTCCATTTTAGTAAATATTTCAACAGTATGATCCAGATGTATCTGATTTATAGAGGGACATCTCATTTGAACTTCATTTATAAAATTCCCGACCAGATTTCTTGAAAATGTACTCATCTCTTTCAATTGAGGTTTATATTTCTTTAAAATCTGAATTTTAGATTCACTTCTTATATCTTTCATTAAATCTTGGATTGTTTTTAAAATAAATTCATTAATAGAATGTCTAATTTCTTTAGATCTTTTTGTATCTTTAAACCAAGTCCAATCTTGTAAAACTTCATTTTCCAGAATATCGGCTTCTATAATTATTGTATATTTTCTTGAAGGCGTAGATCTACCATCGAGATATGTATCATCAAAATCTCTCCATGAATGTTCACCAACTAATCGTTTATTAACCCACCAAGCTACTCCACCCAATGTACTTAAACGACCACGTGGCGATTCAATCACATTAATAATTATAGTCCCCTCATTCGGAATTTCGTAAGTGATTTTTTGGGCATCTTTTAAAAAGTCAATTAAATTCACTCTAATTTTGTTTAAGTAAATTTCAAATAATGGATCTGCAATAAATTTTGAACCGATTAAATTCTCAATCTCTTCTATTGGAATATAATTATTTTTTATATTACATGAAATCTTTGTCCCGTGTCCAAGATGTGGTGATTCACCAACCGAAATTATTTCATAAGGATTTTGATTATTAGATAATTTATTCACCAGATATTGGATTTTATTACCATCTTTGCACGTTTCTACATTATAACTGTCTGAAAAACAAAATAAACTATGCCGTCCTTTTCCATTTTTTCCATATACCCTTCTCTTTAATGGCATATCTGGGATTTCTGTCATTGAGCCTTGGCTGATTCTCCTATTATAATTAAAAGTACTCCAATATGTTTCAAATTCATTTTTTATCATTCCAATTCCATTATCGAGAATTTCAAAATACCCGCCAATTGAATTGGGCCAAGTTATATCAACTCGTTTCGCACCAGCATCCCAACAATTTGCAACTAATTCAACCATTGCAACTTTGGGATCTAAAATCAAATTCCCGGCGTAATCTTGAAAAAATGCATCATCAAAACGGAGAGGAACTTGACGTGTTGCTTTCATTAATATCATTATACCTAAACGAAGAAATTTAATACCTTTGTCTATGGTTGATATTACCCGTGAGGTATTCCATGCATTACCCGCATCAAAGCCCCGTGATGTGTCATTTCCTTTCACCTCCGATCACCATCCCAGAAAAAAGCCGGAGCTATAGTTTCACATCTATCAACCGAGTGCGACAGCGGGGTCTTGGGAAGCTCGATCAACCGGCGATGCAACAGAACCGATTGTATTTAGTTTAACTATACTTGGTGGCCTCCTTTTTATGTTTATAGGAGGCTGGTATTTTCAAAACCGAAGACACACTTAGGGCGCGCGCATCTATGGGATCGGAATTTCAGAGAATAGGATACTATTGTAAAAAAATAAAAAATAATCGAACAAAATATAGAAGGATTTTGGACTAATTAAGCCAAAAGGATTTGAACTAAATTAAAAGAGCCGCTGGAGGGATTCGAACCCCCGGCCTGCGGTTTACGAAACCGCCGCTCTAACCGGCTGAGCCACAGCGGCAGGGATACCTGAGCTTATCGGCGTTGCTGCGTAATTAAGGTTGAGCTGTTCGTCCTGCATAGTAGTCCGGAAACAGGGGATGCCATCCGGGAGCGGATATCCTCCCATAGGGGAGGGTTCGGGATGGAGCCAACCCCATCCCGCCACAGCCCGCGGAAATGTCCGGAAAGGAAGATCAAAGGGTCATCCAGTTCAGGGAGAGACGACGACTGGTACGCTCTTGGGGGCTCCGCCCCCGCCGCGTGGGCATCCCCTGCGGGTGGATGGGATTCTCTGCCTTTTCTGTCACCAAGGATCTGGATCCGAAGATCGGACTATCCTTACGGTGGGGGGGGCGCCCACGCGGCGGGGGGGGACGCCAGTCCCCCTCCCCCCTGGAGCGTACCCGTACTCTTCCGGGAATAAAATGCCTGATTACCAATTTTTAAAGAGGGAACCCCCTGCTTCCCGGCAGAGCATCACAGATATAGGAGGAGCACACTACCGGGCACTCATGCCCGGACCGCCGGAGATGAAGTCGGATCCTGCAGCACTGTACAGGGACTTCTCCATCCAGGTGCCCGAATACTGGAACTTCGGCCATGATGTCATCGACCGGTGGGCAGAAAAGGACCCGGGGAAGCCGGCACTCTTCTGGATGAACCAGCAGGGGCAGGAGCGGCAGTACAGCTTCGGGGATATCAGGTCCAACTCAGACCGGGCCGCAGAGATCCTGCAGCGGCACGGGGTCAAGAAGGGGGACCGCGTGCTTATCATGCTGCCGAGAATCCCGGAGTGGTGGATCCTGATCATAGCCCTCATCAAGCTGGGTGCTGTCCACAGCCCCGCGCCAACGCTCCTTTCTCCCCAGGATATCCGGTACCGCCTGACGATCGGGCATTTCAGGATGGTGATCACCACCCGGGAGCACGCCCCGAAGATCCAGCAGGTGAGGGAGGACTGCCCTTCGGTGAAGGCCTGCATGGTGGTGGACGGGGAGGTGCCCGGCTGGATCAGCTATCGTGGAGAACTGGCATCTTCTTCGCCGCAACGTATGAAAAGGGAGAGCATCCTCTCTGAGGAGAGGACCAGGACCTCGGACCCTCTCCTGATCTTCTTCACATCGGGGACGACCGGGAACCCGAAGATGGTGCTCCATGACCACAGTTACCCCCTCGGCCACATTGTCACGGCCCGGCTCTGGCAGGATCTCTCGATGCAGGACCTGCACTTCACCCTCTCAGACACCGGCTGGGCGAAGAGCGCCTGGGGGAACCTCTTTGGCCAGTGGATCGAGGGAGCCCAGGTCTTTGTGTACGACATCCGGGGCAGGTTCAATCCCGGCGAGATCCCGCCGCTCCTAGAGCGCTACCCCATCACCACCTTCTGCGCACCACCCACTGTGTACCGGATGCTGATCCTGGAGGACCTCGGACGCTTTTCCTTTCCCCACCTCCGCCGGTGCCTGAGCGCCGGGGAACCCCTGAATCCTGAGGTGATCCGGATCTGGAAGCGGCACACCGGCCTTGACATATTTGAGGGGTATGGACAGACCGAGACCGTGCTCTGCATCGGTATCCTCCCGGGCATGGAGGCCAGGCCCGGTTCCATGGGAAAGCCTGCCCCGGGCTGGCGCATCGAGCTCCATGACAGGCACGGGAACCCTGTCGGCGTCAACCGCGAAGGTAGGATTGCCATCTCCACCGATCCCAGGCCCGTCGGGCTCTTCTCCGGGTACCTGGAGAACGAGGAGGCGAACCGGAAGGCCTTCAGGGGGGGATGGTACTATACCGATGACCTGGCAGCCATGGACGAAGATGGCTACTACTGGTTCATCGGAAGGGACGATGATGTCATCAAGTCCTCGGGGTACCGCATCGGCCCCTTTGAGGTGGAGAGCGCACTCCTGGAATACCCGGCGGTGGCCGAAGCCGCCGTCGTGGGCTCCCCTGATCCGGTCCGCGGGCTGATCGTCAAGGCCTTCGTGGTGCTGAAGCCCGGCTACGAGCCCTCGGAGACCCTGGTGAGGGAGCTGCAGGAGCACGTGAAACGGGTGACCGCCCCCTACAAATATCCCCGGGTCGTTGAATTCGTGGAGAAGCTCCCGAAGACCATCTCGGGCAAGATCCGGCGGAATGAGCTGCGGGAGCGGGAGATGCGGAGGGCGGGTTCGTAAGGGGGGCCCGCCCCCCTGGAGTGTTCAATGTAAACACTAGGGGGAATTATCGTACTATTCTTACGACTGGTATGCGCTCGGGAGCTCCGTCCCCGCCACGTGGGCACCACCCGGTCGGTTTTCGCCCCTAGCGAGCCATATGAAGGGAACCAACCAGAAGACCGGCTATCCTCACGTGGGGGTGGGGCCGGGAGGGGGGTTGCCCCCTCCCGTCGCAATCCCCCGTTCCAGGAGAGAACAGGATATTTCCTTCCCCGTATTTTTCCCGTACCGGATTCCCGTACGGGATTTCTCGTTGTCCCGCGGGAAATGGCAACATTCATGAGCCCCGGCAGCGGAAGGTCGAGCATGTATCAGCTCAGCGGATCGAAGCGTCTGCAGGACGGTATCAACGTCTTCTGGAAGGAGGGGGGGCGGGAGGAGAACATCTACCTCTCGTTCGGCCAGCTGGTGGACATGAAGGTGAATGCCCTGGACCTTCTCGAGCACCCGAAGAACTACCAGATTGATCCAAAAAAGAAAAAGATCGAGTTCAAGGTATAGGGAAACGAGGGGTGCGGGGAGAGGAGAACGGTTCAGGAGTAGCCCCGCATCGTCACCTGGTCGCTGGGGGCAGGGGAGGCAGCAGGCTCGATCTTCCCGAACTTGCCCTCGTAGTCCCGCACCGAGTTGCCCAGCACATCAAAGAGGC
>Ga0315291_10006533_pt1 | contig 14478 bp, 14 predicted proteins | sample YL17G12_20_MG_FD_203070 | JGI IMG/M metagenome (GOLD analysis project Ga0315291, IMG submission 203070) | Sediment microbial communities from Yellowstone Lake, YNP, Wyoming, USA - YL17G12_20 | ecosystem: Environmental > Aquatic > Freshwater > Lake > Sediment | place: USA: Wyoming | collected...
ACCGCATACAACAAGGGCTGGTCGGACTCACGCCGGAGAAGGAAAAAGCGAGAATGAAGGAGACCGCACGCACGGAACGACCACAGCTAATCGATACCAGGTGAGGACTATGGACTACCAAAGAAAGAAGGCAAGCGTGGGAAGGCCAAGGAATGACTCCCCAGAGGCTGTTGAGGCACGGGTGGCGGCGCAACTCGTCGAGATGAAGCTCAAGATGGATGGGTTCGCCTTGGCGGTTTTTCAGTGCTTTGACCAGCTAAAAGACCGCCAAAAGAAGCTCCAGCAACGGGTATAGATTCGAGCAAAATGAAAAAAAATAATAAATGTGTACAGTGTAACGTCAAGCGTGCGCGCAAGGACCTTTATTTTTGCTCACAAAAATGCGCAGCTTACTTCGGCCATCAGATAGTAGCAGAGCATTTCCTATGGTGCCAGGCCCACGGATTCTACGCAAGCGCCCCTGGGGACGAGTGCCCAGAATGTTTCCGACAACGCTGGATCGCACAGATCAAAAAATAATCCTAGCCTTTTTTCGCCTCACGGTATAATGAGCGTAGGAGGAAACGAAAATGACCAAGGCCAAGAAAAAGAATATGTTCGAGCAGGCCGACGAAGCGGCCAAGACCGAAGCCCCCGCCAAGGGGAAGGGAAAGGGAAGGTCGGTCATAGTGCACGGGCTGAAAAAGCTCGCCGTGCTCAAGACCGTCGTCAAGACCCTGCAGGCCCTCTGCGACACCACGCAGCCCGAGGTATACAGCGCGGTGAACGAGGAATTCATCAGGGAGGGCCAGGCCGCTGGCAAGCAGCCTGAGAACTTCACCGCCACCGAGGACAGCGCGGAGGCCAGCGCCCAGTTGCGCAAGCGGTCCACGCGCTCGCCGCTCACGGAGGAGGCGCAGGCAACGCTGACCGACCACGGCATCACCTTGGGCAAGATCATCGACCGCAAGGCGCTGTACGCGGTCAATGAGAAGTACGAGCGGGACCAGAAAGTGCTGGCCGAGGTCTCGAAGTTCCTCGAAAAGCGCTGGCCTGACTTCATCGTCAAGCAGACCGAGATCAGCAGGGCCGTCACCACCGAGGATACCATCGACGAGGTGTTCGCGAAGATCAAGGATACCGAAAGGCTGCACCAGGTGCTGCCGCTCGTGTCCGACCTCGCGCTGAAGATCACGGACGAGGACACCGCCGTCGCCGACCAGATCGTGGCCGACGTCCTGGAAAAGATCAAGTGAGCTTCGACGCCTACCAATACCTCTGGCCTCCTCGGCCTGAGCAAGCAATCCCCAAAACCCTACTGAGCTATTACGAGAAGCAACGCTGGATCGCGCAGGTCAAAAAGAACGGCACCTGCACTGTACTCTACGTGCGGCCAGACAAGCAGGTCATCGTCAAGACTCGCCACAAGACAGACCACAAGCTCTGGACACCCAGCGAGGAATTTTGCAGCCAGTTTGAAAGTTTGCCAGGCAACGGCTGGTACGTGTTTGCGGGCGAGCTGTTGCACTCCAAGACCAAGCACATCAAGGACACTATCTACCTGTTCGATCTACTCGTAGACGACGGCATCTACCTCGTAGGGGCCACCTTGCAGGCACGCCTGAAGCGTCTGTACGCGCTCTTCCCGACGAGAGTAAACACGATCACCAACAGCCACTACATCATAGCCCCGAAGCTCTGGCTGGCCGCGACCATCGTCAAGAACTTCTCCGAGAGATTCGCGGCACTGTGCATGCCGGAGGATGAAGGCCTCGTGGTGAAAGACCCCAGAGCTAAACTGAAGCTTTGCGTCAAGGCAACAGCAAATGCAGGCAGCCAGGTCAAATGCCGCAAACCCACCAAAAACTATAGTTTCTAAACAAGAGGTAGAGGCATGAGCCGCACACAGGGCGCAGCGAGGTTAACAGATGGTCCACAAGACACAGCAAGACCGATGGACGTGCCAGTGGTGCGGCGCGTCTGGGTGGTGGACACCTTCAACGCACATCGGAGAACCGCCGACCAAAGACCACACCAGACGAGATGGCCGAGTCTGCAGGCGAACGGGGAGTCACATGCTACAGGCGCAAAAGGGCAAAGCAATGAAGCGACTCACTGCATATCAGCGCATCGTGCGGGCGGCAAAACGAGGCACCGGAGCGCGCTTGACTGCAGCTGAAGTAACCCTGTTGGCACAAGATGAGGCCATTCGATCCGTAGCCGATCAGGATGACACGGGTCCAGAAGATCTCTCGTGTTTTGTGGCTACTAAGAAGGGACTCAGGCGGCGCGGGCCTGGCAAGCGCGGACCTTGCTACGGTCTAGAATATAATGGCTTGTGCATAAAATGCTTGCGGTATATTGGACCACTCCCTTGACTCTTGAACAATTTATTCAACAGGCAAAACTATCCTGGCCCCAACGCCAACGCAGGCACCTACAAGAACCCGAATTCTCCTATTTATATGTGCGGTATACCGGACGGTATATTCTTGGGAAAGCATGCCAACCTGTGCTAGACATCGCGTCTATCGAGGCTAGAAAGCCAGGCAAGGGAGCATTTACCCGGCTGCTCCAGCAAATCCGCACCAGCCATCCAGAGCTACCCATCTTCATTGAAGCAGTAATCAATCCTCGTTTCGGGGACAAGCTAAAAGCCTTGGGTTTCCAAGATGTAGGCCCAGATCTTAGCCCGTGCTTCTATATGCCCACAAATATTGCCCCCAATGATGGGTGGTTTGTAAACGATTGTAAAAAAAAATAAAACTATAGTTTTTTGCTCCTCGAAGTATAATGTACAAGTACCAACAAACAAGCGAAAGGGGATCGCCATGCTTCGTCTGTTTCTCATGCTTTTTGTTTTGTGCAGCACGGTTCAAGCAGCGCCTATGGTGTACTTCAACAACGACATTGGCATCGTCTTCAACGAGGAACAGGCCGACATCAAGTTTGGCATGACCCTAAACGAGGTGCAAAAGGCGCTAAAGCAAAAAAACGCAAAACTCCTCGACTCAGGGAAGAATTTGATGTTCGACTTCGCCTGCAATTCGGATGACTGCACTATTGACAATGAGGGTGTCGTGGCCTTTGCTTTTGTCAAAAACGTGCTAGTGAGCATACTGCTCACAGCCACTAATCAAGTGGTCGCAGAGAAGTATTATACTATTCCACCAAAGATATATCGCAAAGGATACGACCATAAATGCGAGCAGATAGAGGATGGAGTACATATTACCAGTTTTGGATGGAAAGGCGCTTTAAAAACTACGGTTACAATGTTAGATCTGGGAGGACCAGGTAAGGGTATATTAATTACTGAGTTTCGTACAGATAAATTCCGATTCAACTTTCGCAAGTCGGTCTGTACACTAAACCCGTAACCTAGTAAAGGAGAAAGAATGAAAACGCTCTTCTGTATCCTGTTCGCTCTGCTCTTCGTAGCGTGTGGTGGCTCGGACAACGACAACGACAAACTGGGCGACGAGCCCCTGGGCGTCTCCGTCACCGAGGCGCTCAAGGCAGACTGCCCCAACGGCGGGGTGGTCATCAACCAAGGCATCGATGCCAACGGAAATGGCAAGATCGACACCGCTGAGATCACCTCCAGTGAGAAGGTGTGCAACGGCGTGAACGGCACGAGCAACAAAATCGTCAAGAGCATCTTCTGCACAGGCGATCTCTCCAGCTCCCTGACCGCGATGTACGAGGTAGAAATCTTCGCTTCGGGAGATCTGTTCGCAACGGCTGGCGTCTACGGAGTCGCGTTCCAGATAGGTGCGAGCACGATGTACTCCGCTGGCCAAGTCGGCGCAGGGACAGCGGCAGTGCTCTTCACCTACGACTACGCAGGCACCTTAAATGGAGGCTATTGGAAGATGTCGTTGGATCGGACCACGCTGGTCTCCACCGTTGAGTACAACGACGTAGACGTGACTAGCGGAAAGCTCATCTGGACCAAGCCTGCGTCTGAGTGCGTCGTCAACAACTACTAAACCCTTATCTCAGCGCATCGGATCTTCATTAATTCCATCCCATTCTTTAACGTATGCCCAGTTCTTATCGCCTGGGAAAATTCCCTTTCCATAAAAGCAAACTATCGGCCCAGTAGCGGTAAGCGTATATACCCCCATATGGGCTCCTCCCGGCCCGCCAAAAGGACCAGCCATACGAAAGGTTAAGGTCGTCCATGTCGAATTACCAGTAATTGAGACAATAGTACCCCTGCCAGTATAGACCCAATTACCCGGATTAGAAACTGAGACTGAATCCATTGCATAAGCCCCTGAGAAGGTAAGGCCGAATGACTTGTTGTAAGGTTCGTACAGGTTGGGTACTCCCTCAGGGTATACTCGATAAGAATCGTCTATATATGGAGATGGTGGTTGATACAAACCCTCACAAATTACTGATCTATCACACGGATTCAACGAGGCGCCACCTGCATTTTTAACATTATCATTTGCGACTAGCTCATACCGGAAGGTTGGGGGCGGAAGCCAGGGAATCTGACAGGGCCGAACCAATCTATCATTACTAAAATGGAATCTGAACCATGTAGTACTTTGGTCGAAAATTTCACTAATAACAATGTTACGCCAAGAGGCGGGTTCCGTTGGTACGGAGATAGGTACTACGTTAAGCGACCAATTTGTTTTCAGTTTAGTAGCCGCAAGATTCATTGCTTGATTGAAATATATATCTTTCCAGTATGAATATTCTGGTTGTGGGAATGGCGCAATATTAATGGAAGCGGTACTAATAATAGGACCAAATCCTACATACATATCAGAATCACTAGAAGGATCAGGATTAAGATTTCCATCTGATGCAGATTTTACATTACTAACTTCAACAACATGAGTATAACTGCAATGTAGTACATCTACCTGTAGAATTATATCCGTTAGATTAGCTTGTAGGGTTGCCAACTGAACAACAGTTGATAATTCTGGGTGACCAGCAATACTAACTGAATAATTAGCAGTATTTTCGGCACTAGATTCATCTAAATTAGAATCAAAATATACCCGGATTGTTGTTGCTGTAGTTATTACTATGGATGTTAACTGAACCTCAGCTAATGCTGCATATGTTGCAGTATCATGTGCAGGATCAATCACGTTTCCTGCTACATCAGTCACAGCGTCTACATGAACTGTATAATCTCCATGTATCATATTAGCATCCAAATCAAGAGTTACAACTAATCCAACAAGTGTCGCGGCCATTACGTTTGGCGTACTTGGGCCGGTTAATGTATAATTGCCCGCAGTTTGTGCCGTGGTAGGATCCACCGACCCATCGAACGTTACTGTACACTGTTGAAGATCTGCATAGGCGGCAGAAGACACCCGGGGCGCTACACCTAAACCACTAAATATACCCGTGTTAAACAGGGGGTCAATAACGTCATTATTTACACTCTTTACGTGTATAACAGTAACAGTATAGTTATCTACCCCTGTTTTCATCTCTCCCGTAGCCGTAACAGTTACCTGCGTTGAACTATTCTTTACAACTAGACTCACTACAAGTGGTGCTGTTCCTGGATTTGAGAATGAATAGTTATCAAGGTCTTCTAAACCAGAAGATCCAGGGTTTCCATCAGACATCGGCTGATCAAATACAATAATAACGTTTTGAAAGCCAGATCTTGTAGCGGACACTACTTGTGGAGCTGTACCAATTATGAACGTTGCCTCGTCGTGCGCCGGATCTACGACAACTCCGCTCAAGTTCTTAACGTTTATTACTGCCACTGTGTATGGCCCACCAACCACCATCGCCGGATTTACTGTTAACCGGACTATTTTGGCAGTCTGTTTTACTGCAGCGGTTACTGTAGTAACAATTCCGGAGATAGAATAATTGGTACTCGTCTCCATGGTCGTTTGCTCCATATCGGAGTCAAACGTAACGTCCACCGTAGTAGCGTTTATATAAGTAGCCGAGGATAATACCAGTGGGGCGGCAACAGGCAGCTCAATAACCATAGAGTACTCGTGCCTTCCAGCTGTCGTGGGCGGATGTGCTGGAAACAACTCTGTCCAAGTCCGTGTTGCGCAATCCCATTCCCAAGTATCATAACGATACGCACCAAAGTAGAAGCCGCCAAACAAAAGAATTTTATCATTACTAGGATTATATACCATTTGCATATCCGTGCGAAGAGCTGGCTTATTTACAGGAGTGACGTTTGTCCAAGATGTCCCATCAAATTCCCACATATCCTGATAAATACTGGCACCACTGCGCCCCCCAAATACCAAAATTACGCCCCTAGAACTATCATAGGTCATAGCATTACCGTACCGCACACTAGGAGATCCTCCTACTGGAATAATGTTAGCCCAATTAGTTCCATTCCAGGACCATAGGTCATTTTTTCCGCTGGTCAATGCGGATCGTCCGCCAAATAGAACAACTCTAGTGTTAATGCTGTCGTATACCATGCCAGCCTGATATCTAGTTGGCGGCAGTAGACCACCAGGAAATTTTTGCGTCCACGTTTGAGTAGCAATTACGTATTCCCAAGTGTCCTGTTTGTAGACGCCATCCCAACCGCCAAATAACGTGAATATATTTGTTGAAGCATAATACACCATCGACGCTCCCCGTCTAGCAGAAGGGGCACCTATCGTAGTTATCTTTGTATAAGCGCTACCATTCCATTCCCAAGTATCATTCATATTGCCTGGAGTGGCCCCACCAAACAAAATGGATCTGGTATCCATAGAAGAATAAGCCATTGACGGCAATAATCTGCCGTAGGGGCTAATAATAGGCGGAACGCCAGGAGTCACATCGGTCCAGTCTGTACCATCCCAAAGGTGAGTGGCGTATGTTAAAGAGGTCGTCACAAATCCGAAAGCAATATATATATTCTTACCCAACGACGCTACTACAAAATTAGCAGAATTGTGAGCTGGATCAATTACATTACCAGCCAAGTCTTTCACATTCGAAACGGTCACAGTATAATTTCCACCCGCCACAAACGGTATAGTCAATCTAACTACGGTAGCGCTTTGTCTAACTACCGTCGAAACAGCAGGAGAACCGGCGCCAGAGATTACATAGTTGGTTGTGGTTGTTAAAGCGGCATCGTTCAACATAGCCTCGTTAAACAACACATCGATATGGGTAGCGTCAATAACGGTAGCTGAAGAAACTTGCGGAGCTATTCCAATCCCACTAAAAGTAGCCTCATCGTGCAACGGATCTATGACGTTACCAGCAAGATCTGTTACGTTTGCAACTGTAATTGTATAACTTCCAGAAGTGCGCATTTCTCCGGTAACGTCCACGTCCACAATTGTCGCGTTTATCCTAGTCACAAGCGCTGTTGTTAATACCGTAGGTCCAGCAAAAACATAATTTGCAGTGTTTATCAAGGCTGCATTGTTAGCCATGGCTTCATTGAATACAAGCCGAATCGTGTTATAATCTTGCGCGGTGGCCGATACCAGCTCCGGCCCAAGCGCTAGACCCATAAAGCTTGCAGAGTCGTGCAGTGGATCTATAACATTGCCCACTAGATCCTCCACATTGGAAACCGTAACTAAATAAGCTCCTAAATTCAACATCTCTTCGTTTATATTCACGTCTATCGTCACTGCATCAATGCGCACAATCAGGGCAGCAGTAAGCACCGTAGGTCCAGAAAAAACATAATTTGCAGTGTTTATCAAGGCTGCATTGTTAGCCATATCTTCGTTGAACGCGAGTCGAATCGTATCGATGTCCTGAGCTATAGCCGACGACACTCGCGGTCTGGCCCCAACGCCTGTAAACGTCGCAGTGTTATGCCCTGCAAGCAAAGGCACGCTATTGGCATCCAGCACATTACCAACTGCAGCCACGTACGCCACGCCATTCCGCATTTCCCCTACGACTGTTATGTTTACGGTGGTGCTATTTATACGCGTCACCGATGTAACAGATACTGGGGCAGGCCCAATAATGCTATAATTAGCAGGATCGACCAGCGCGGCATCGTTGTACATGGGCCTACTGAACACCATTTGCACGGTGGCGCTGTTCAAGGCCACAGCGCTGGCAACCTCAGCGTAGACATACGAGCCCGACAGGATCACGGTATCATTAAGCGTGTACGGGTCTACCTGGCGGTCAACCTCGTCAGCCGCATTGCTTATCGTTACTGTATAAAGTGCTCCGCCAAATGCGTTTTCATAATCGTAATACACGTCTACTGTATGCCAATCTATCCACACAACCATTGTTCCAGAGAAAATAGATGGGCCGCTGAAAATATAATTGGCAGGGTTTAGCAACGCAGAGTCGTTCACCATCAAACGGTCAAAGGATATACGCACTTTATACGGCGGACCGTAGCATGTTGTGCTCTCAAGCATCGGGCGAAAGCTACTTGGGAAATTCTTCTTGCCCAGCCTCGGAATTATGATATTGCCTAGCCAATCGAACACATTTAGCACATGGATGAAATATCCTGCCTTGGGTACCATCACCGAAGTAAACACGTCCACTGTATTTGAGCTAATCACCGTGATCGATTGCGCTACCACGTCGCAGGGGTATACCAGATCATAGTCGCCCGTGAAGGTGTAATTAGCAGGATCGAGGAGCACTGGGCCGTTGGTCATGTCGTCAGAAAAAACGACGCGTACGGTGCGGCTATCCACAGCTGTTGCGGTCATCACAATAGGCGAGTCGCCGTTGCCCACAAACGTATATGATTTTGGCGCCACCAAGATACGCTCGAATACGTCACGAACATTTGTGACATGCGCGGTGTAGTTTATTCCTGGCGCCATTTCGTTTACTTGGGCGTCGATATAATCACCGCTGCCGTCACAGCTGATTGTTGTCAGAGCATGCGCCCCAGTAAAAGTATACTTAGCTGGATCTCTGTTGGCATCCGATGCTTCTAATGGACACGTAAAATAAATGCGTACGTGGGTACCATCGATCACTACAGCGCTAGCAATTGTAAAATCAGGTATTTGGGACATTGCAACCCCAGCTATATATGATCATTCTGCATCCAGGATACTCTATAATGGCCTCTTAGCAGTTCAGAAACTTTCGTATGTGAATGGCACTTTGGATTATTCTAAAATTCATGGTACACTAGGTACATGAAAGCTCATCTACAAAGCGAAATTAAGTGCGACTTTTGTCACCGCCTGCTTAATCAAAACGAAAGTTTGGACGATTGGCAATCCTACGCAACTATAGATCCAGGCAATGTCTGGTATGAACTACTTGCCTGCCCTGAATGCAAAAACTCTCCCAAAAAACGAAAAGAATCATATAGCACACAGGTAGAAAAAGAGTGAATGCTCCTCGCCCTAAAGGGCCAACGCCAGACGGCCACGCGCTAAACAAGATCCTTATCCTTCTGCTAGATAAACAATACCACTCGCGCATCTCCCTGTGGGATACTAACTATTGGACTCCCTATATAGAAATTTGCCGACCGCAAAATTACAAAGTCGAGATTACAAACAATGCAGACAGCAAGGTAGATAAGATTGTTGTATATTCTGAGAACACGACGGCTATAGTCGGACGATACTGCGTCCATAGCGCGGACGTAACTGAGTTAGGTACGTTACTAGGCTCCCCCGGCAGCTACGAGCCGGTCTTCGACAACTGGGTACGCTTCGTGCGGAAGTTCTACAGGGTCGATGTAGCGAAGCTCAAGCCCGACTACGTGTGTCAAAAACGGAATACGCTAGTCTGACCGCACCTCGGGCAAGCAGTGACCTTCTGGTTGTTCTTTGTGCGCCAAGCATAGATCGCTTTGCAGCTGCAGCACTGCTCTGAGTTGTCGCGGGGGATGTAGCCTTCGCCCTGGCAGAAATGGCATTTGACCCCAAACCTATCCAAACCGACACCTAAGCATACAGTGCAATCAAGCATCCCGAATTCCTTTCGTTGGAGGAAAGCCAAAGCATAGCAAGATCCGAGCAATGGGTCAAGTTACAGAAATTTACCTATCTGGCAAAAGATCAGTAGCATATAAATATAACTTTGAAAGGAAAAACCATGACAATCATGAGAGTATACGCGGCAGGCGTTTTGAAGAGAGCGCAAGAAGCACCTATGATAAAAGCAATTAGAAGTGATCCTCTAGTTGGAGAAGGAACTGGAAGTAGTATCGACGAAACCATGGGGGATGACGAGTTGATCGAAGAGCTTACCAAGGAAGGGATTACAGACCCCGCCAAAGCGGTAGCGTGGGCGCGAGAAGAGGAGTTGAACTGGCTAGAGCAAGGGACAAATGCATCATCTGGTGAACTAGATTGTCCATTGATTGCAGCTTATGAACAGTTCGAGAAATTGATGGAAGAAATACCTGTCAACACAGACCGTACTAAGGAAGAGTCTGACCGTGCGCTGAGCGAAGCTTATGCAAGGTTTGAGAAGTTGAAAGCACCATCAAAACGGGATTACGGTTGGGAAGATTATAAGCGGGAGCAAGAGGATGAAGAACACTGGGACATGAGGCATTTGAAACCACACCCGAAACCACACCCTGACGATGGGTCATTACTTGATTAGCGGGTAAGGTCGCACACGACTTCGGCTCATGCACAAGCCGCGAGATGTGGACGATGGGTGTGCAAATATGGCTAATGGCAGCGCCTCTGCAGAAACCGTACTGCTAAAAGTGCATTACATTCCAGTACCCGCCTAATTTGCAAGATTCTGCCTTTTGTTGTACATCACATACACTCCCATGTCGTTTCGGTTGACCACCACGCTGACCCGCAGCGTCTGTTTGTGCGCGTTCATGTGCCCCAGGGCGGAGAAGTACACCCTGTAGAAGTTCTTGTAGGTCAATGGGACCTCGCGCTCCATTGCCCACCTCTTGAAGATGGCGTACAAGGGCTCCGCAATCTCCCGAGAAGCGTCCGCGTGCTTGTCGAAGTACATGACGTCCTTGAATATTACGATGTCGCCTGAATTGAGCATGTCCAACGACTGCGCGACCATCTCCTTCACCAATTTTGCGTCTATCTTGATCATGGCGGATCCTCCTTACCCCATTATACCTTTGGTGCACAAAAACACTTGGATTAAAAAAATTACCGCAGTTGCGGGGGCTGTCAAGAAACAATCTGCGCAGCTTGCGCCAGCCAGTCCGCCCGGTACAGGTCGGCCTCTACGCGCTCCTGGACCCTCTCCAGGGCTAGCCACCACGGAAGGTTGGCATGCGTAGGGTCTGGATCGCGCTTGAGCACATCGGCGTTCACAGTGTGCCACAGAGCCTGGGACAGATTCGAGGGGGTAAATGGAGAGCAATACTTTACGGCCATAAGCTTGCCGCGCTGGGAGCAACCCTCATCCCGCACTTTCCACTCTAGACCATTTAGGGATAGCTCATCCCGGGTAAATAGTATTTTGGCCCCGCACAGCATCTTCTTGAGCTGATCTCGGGTAATCAAGCGCTCGGAAGTAGCCAAGTTAGGAGCGGTTTTTACTACCTCCAATGTTTTTTCGCAGAACAGATTAAGGAAGTTTTCAAGATCCATAGAGGTTGGAAGAACAAAGCTACGCTCTCTAACGTCGGACCATACTTGCACCTGCTGCCCAGTAACATAATCCGGAGGGGTAAGAAACGCGGCAGCTGTAAAACAAACACATACACCAGTAAGCAAAATCGCAATTGCCCAAGAGGAAACTATCCGCTCGAAATTGCTGGTACCCAGGAAGAGACTGCCCACGTAAACAGCTGATATTGCACAAATAGAAATCGCACCGTAGATATAGATGATCCGCCAAGGTATAAATCTGGGCATAACCACCTCCTAGTAAGATGGGTATATCGAGAAGAGAAGGGTACTGTCCTCCTGCTGTTGGTGCCCCCAGATGGCCATCTGGGGGCACTGTTTTATTTCTCCACCTTGTGAATCCCCACCATGTTCTTCTTGGCCTTATTCCGTGCAACAATATAGGCCCTCTCACGCGCATGCGGTGGATGAAACTTAGCAGCGTCGCACACCCCCTGATTGATAGCGAGCAAACTATAATCTATACCGCCTTCTAGTTTAACATAGCGGGTTTGCATCCGCGCCTGCTCGCAATGATCTACACACTCTAATGTGATTGTCTTATTCAGCAACTTTTCTGTCGCAAAAGCTGCCGCACGCTCACCGGGTTCAAACTTCTTACGGCACTTGGCCATGTCCTTCGCCCGTGCGCATATGTCGGGTCCCCCAGCACTGCGCTTATTGTTTGGACAAGCGACACCAAGAATGCGCACATAAGCATCAGCGCCAGATGAATTACGCACAACAATATTACCGCCATTGAGAACTTTCGTGACAGATACAGACTCCGAATTGGCGCCATTCGCAACCAGAAGCAGCACGAACGCAGTAACTATCATACCCTCCTCCTATCAATATAATCCAAGAAATCTTCCTTTTTCGTCGCGCTCAATATAGGACTCGCAAAAATAGCGTATTACAAAATCGACCATACCACGTTCGCCCTTGTCTCCGTTAAGTGCTACAAGGTACACGTACAGATACTTTAATATATTACTTCTACCGGTTACATAGTTACGTTGAGGATCCAAGATCTGCCGCTCGATGCATAGTTTACCGCGCTTTGCAAGAGCCGTAACGTGGTCTCGGATCGTATCAATGCTAAGGTTGATGCCGCGTAGGGCCAGGCCATCTCGAATATTTGTAGTGGTTCCCCAACGCGCCACGCTATTCTTTTCCCAAGAAAACAGGACATCCAAAATGGCTTTGTCCGTAGCTTTACCTCTTTCGACGCTTGCTGCAAGCAAGTGGGCATAGGACTTTGGGTCAGGTTTCTTTCGAACCTTGGTAGCCAATGGAATTATCACAGGCTGCTCTACAGGCTGCTCTACAGGCTGCTCTACAGGCTGCTCTAGTATCCTCACTAATTCAGGTTTAGGATCAACTCCCACAGCTGCTGCTCCAATCCGGACAATGGGTTTTGTTACCAGCGCCAATCCGTAGCGCATCGAAAAACATCGCAAGGCAAACATAATTATTCTCCTATATATAGTTTACCCAAATCTGGCCAAAACATACAAGAAATGACCAAAAAAGGCAAGGCATTTTAGAGGTAACAAGGGAGAGCTACATCACTAAGCTTGCACAACTTTGTTACTTCCGCGCGGAAAAACATTGCAGGTGTCCACGATAAGCGGGGCGTGCTCGTGAATAAGCGCATAATCTACGCCATCATGGGCCACGGCCACGACGATGCAATCCATGTTCTCAATAAATCTAGGAATAAGCGCTACGTGCAACAAGTCTGAATCCGGTATTTTTGCAACGAATGGATCGTGGTAAGCAATCTTAGCTCCCAATGTCTCAAGTTCGTTAATTAGCTTAATCGCCGCGCTCTCCCGAGTATCGCCGATGTTCTTTTTATACGCCACGCCGAGCATTAATATCTGCGCGCCCTTGACGGGCCTGCTTTTGGCGTTCAACGCGTCCTGAATCCGCCTCGCCACATAGCGTGGCATTTCCCAGTTTATATCTCCCGCAAAATCAATAAAGCGAGTAGGCGTCTTTACTTGCCGTGCTCGCCAGCTAAGGTAATGCGGGTCCAGAGGCAAGCAATGGCCGCCACAACCGACGCCAGGATAAAAAGCCTGAAAGCCATAGGGCTTCGTCTTTGCGGCATTGATTACTTCCCAAATGTCTATGCCCAAGCGATGGCTGACTATCTTTAGCTCGTTCACCAACGCTATGTTCACTGCTCGATATGTGTTTTCCAAAATCTTAGTCATCTCTGCAGCGGCGCACGAGCTGACCGGAACAACTTTATCTACGATTTGTTCATAGAGTAGGACAGCGAGCTTTGTACACTCTGCAGTCAACCCACCAACGACTTTAGGCGTGTTTTTCAGCGAAAAATCCTTATTACCAGGATCCTCTCGTTCAGGACTATAGGCCACAAAAAATTCCTCGCCTGCCTTGAACCCATTAATGTTCTGGTTCAAAATATTTACTACCACTGTTTCCGTTGTGCCGGGATACGTTGTAGATTCCAGGATTATCAGCTGTCCTCTGCGCAGCACGCTAGCAACATGACAACTAGCCTCCTCAATAAAGTGCATATCCGGATCGCGAGTGCTAGTGAGTGGCGTCGGCACGCAGAGCAAAATAGCGTCACAGTAGCTCAAAGTATCTGGATCAGAATATATCTCAAATCTACCCTCCGCTACGAATTGCTTAATAGGCTTAGGATCGATATGGGTGAAACATTTTTTGCCTGAGGTCAGCGCCCGGACCTTATCAAGGTCCGTCTCATAGCCAATTACCTCGAACCCAGCTTCCAGGAAGCGCAAAGCCAGCGGGACCCCCACGTAACCCAGCCCTACGATACCGATACGGCTTTTCTTGTTTTTGATTTTTTCCGTTAGCACACGCGTAAGCAGGTCGTCAGGCATTTTAGATCTCCAAGATCAGGTCATAGTTAAAGTCCAAATTCTGGTCTCGCCGCACATAACCCATAGGATTA
>Ga0315291_10006535_pt1 | contig 14477 bp, 11 predicted proteins | sample YL17G12_20_MG_FD_203070 | JGI IMG/M metagenome (GOLD analysis project Ga0315291, IMG submission 203070) | Sediment microbial communities from Yellowstone Lake, YNP, Wyoming, USA - YL17G12_20 | ecosystem: Environmental > Aquatic > Freshwater > Lake > Sediment | place: USA: Wyoming | collected...
CTCGACCTTCTCGATCATGCCGCTCGGGGTCATCCTGGCCGCGAGATCCTTTGCAATCACGTCCGGCGATTTCCTGAGCTGCTTGGCGAGCGGAAAGCAGGGGAATGCGATGTCTCCCATCCCTGCGGGGGCTTTGTCAAGGACGATCGAAGCGTCTGACCCCAGCTCCTTCAGCGCCTTCGAAACGGCCTCTCTGGCCTCACCTCTGAACCGCTGGTATGCGTCCTCGCTCATGGCAATCAGTTCACCCTGAACCTTAGTATCCCGGCGACTCCTCCGAACGCCTTCAGCAGGAGCCCGCCCTCCTCCGATTCCCCTGATATGAATTCAACCTTCGTGTTGTTCGCGTCTGCAATGCTGTGGAGGTCGCCCACCAAGTCGTCGACCTTGTCCACTTTCATGATCGCCCCACACTTGTCGCACCTCACGTCCTCGGTAGAGTCCTTGGCCATCGCATCCTTCTTGGCGCCGCAGGACGGACATGTCAGGCTGAGCTTGACCCTTCTCAGGTCCTCGGAGATGATCAGCGTGTCAACGGCCCCGATCGTGAGGGCGTTCTTGACCTGCTCCTCACCGTAGATCGATAGGCCGCCGTCGGGCCTCCTGATCTCCTCGAACAGCCTCTGCATGAGATCCTTCTCCCTCATCAGGTCCAGGTCCTTCATCCTCTCCCTGGACTTCTCCAGGAGCTCCTTGAGGCCGTATTCGTCGGTGTAGCCAGTATCGAAGGTATCGATTATCTTCTTCTGGAGCTCGTAGTGAAGATACTCGCTCTTGACGAAGAATTCCTTCGTTGGGCCCGGTCCTCCCACGAGGATGCCCTTCAGATCCTTCTCGCTCAGAAAGGCCTCGTTGGCAACGTCAGCTACTTTCTTGTAGTACTCGTGGGCCGCGATCTCGATCAATCGTTCGAACCTGCGGGCGGACTGCCCTCCCCGGCCGTGCTTGCTGGGGACCAGGGACTGCATGTTCTTGATGGGTACGATGCGCTTGCCGTGAAGCATGCCCACGGTCGCCTCGCTCCTGTCTATCACGATGAGCCCATACTTGTCCTTCGTCTCGAGCATGCCCTCGATTGGTTCGGTGAAGAACTGGGAATCGCACCTGTAGATGAAGGTGGGCACTGGCTCCGGAGGTTCTAGCACGAACTGGATCATGTCCGTCTGGTCCGCGCCTACCGACCTGTGGCCCACGAAGAACACCAGCCCGTTCTCAGGCGGTGACTTGAAGTTCTTCAGCCGGGAGAGGATCGAGGATATCGCCGCCTGCACGTTCTTTCTCGTGCTCGCGGACTTGATGTTCGAGGACTGAGAGTATTCACTCCGGAGGTAGTTAGAGACGTCCGATACCTGTCTCGAAGGGGGCACATATAGGGAGATAAGTTCCGTGCCTCTGCCCGAAAGCTTCCTTACCTCCTCGAGGCTTCTGCGGAACTCGTACTTCTGCAATTCCGTTAGCTCGGTCATCTGGAACCATGTCCCAAGCTATTTGTACGGGTTAGAGTCTTCGCCATTATAAAGGTTGACGACGATGGAAACTGTCGTTCTGTCGCTGGGTGGCTCGGTCCTGATCAAGGAGAACGAGCCCGATACCACGTACATACGCGCGCTCGCGAAGGTCCTGCTCGGCATCTCATCGAAGTACAAGCTCTACGTCGTCACGGGCGGCGGCAAGGTCGCTAGGAACTACATCAAGTCGGGGAGGGATCTCGGAGCGGACGAGACATTCCTCGATGAGATTGGGATCGAGGTCACGAGGCTGAACGCGAGGCTCTTGATAACGGCCCTCGGCGAGAGGGCCTTCCACGCGCCCCCGAAGAACTACGACGAGGCGCTACACGCGGGCAAGAGCCATGCGATCGTCGTCATGGGAGGAGTGAGCCCAGGGATCACGACTGATGCCGTGTCCGCGCTTCTTGCCGAACGGGTGAAGGCCAAGCGCCTGGTTAACGCGACGTCTGTCGACGGAGCCTACACAGCTGACCCGAAGAAGGATCCCTCCGCAACGCGCATCCCCAGTATGGACCACAAGGAGCTCGTGGAGCTAGTTGGGAAGTCGCCGACCGGGGCTGGCCCGAACAATGTTTTCGACTCTGTTGGCGCCAGAGTTCTGGAGAGGTCGAGGATCGAGCTGGGGATCGTAGACGGGAAGGATCTCTCAAACCTCATTGATGCCCTCGAGGGGAAGAAGTTCAAGGGCACGCTTGTCGGTTGACAGGGGGTAACAGAGCATCCCTATGACTGCTTGGGACCGACCGGTCCTCTCCTCTTCCTGGTCAGCCAGACGATGGCCCCTGACGCTGCTCCGGCCAGGGCTGCGATTCCTATCCCGATTGCCGCCTGGTCCAGATTACCCCATATCGATGCCGGTTTCATCTCTATCTTGAAGCTTTCGAGCATCTCATCGAACATGTTGCTGTACGAGTTGAATTCACTAATGCTCGTGGAAAGGATGATGACCCAGACCATCTCGTGGTCCTCGCTGGCGATGATCGCGAACTCCTGGTACACACTGTAGCCTTCAAGTTGGATCGTGGCTACATATGCCGTGTGGTTGTCGACGTATCTCAGCTCCGGAGCGCCGATCATGGTCACACCTATTCCAGACTGCTCTAGCTCCTCGAAAGCTTTGTCGAGCTGCTCCTGGAGATAGGATTCACTTTCCTCGACCGAGCGGTCACTGCCGTGCTCGACAATGACATTCGTCCGGAAATTTCCGATCGTGGGACCATACATGACCAATGGGAATACCTGTCCTGAGATCTCCGAGTCCTCTTCGAGGATCCAGTTCGATCCGCTCGGGACCAGCAGGCTGAACTCGTCCTTGTATTCGTGACGTACAAGCACCTCGCCTGTCGGTCCGATGAACATGTCGAGCTCGAATTCCCAGGTCAGCGTTGCCTTGCCTGCGGCCCAGTTGAGCGTCGCTTTGATCCTGTGTGTCCCTCCTTCAATCGTCGATGTGATATCTCCTCTCATCGTTCCATTTGGCGTGATCGCCGTCAGGATTGGCAGGGAGTCGAGGTAAAGCTGCGGGGCGGAGACGTTCCCTCCAGTGTCCCTGAGATCTAACGCTACCTCGATGTGATCTGGCATCTGGGTGAGCACCTGGTCCTTGGCGGGGTAGAGAGGTGTCATCAGCGGTCCCTGCATCACAAGGAAACTCCAGTTCGCCCAAGCCTTTCCGAGGCCACCATCCCAGTACGCGCATGCTGATATGTTGTGCCAGCTGAGGCTTGGTGTGTCGTTGTAGACCGCCGAGAGCGTCTGGGGGTTGAATACCACCGACAAGTTGAGACCGTCCAGCAATATCCAACCGCCTTGGACGACCCAATCGCTATGGGTGTAGACTATTCTGGCCCTGATGACCAGAGGAATGGCTAGCTGGATAGAGCAATTGAGGGGCTCGTCGGGATACAACATCGGCTTGAGAGATTGTGGGGAATCCCTGTCTATAGTGAAGGTCGCGTTCTTCCAGACGACCTGTCCAATCCATGGCAGTGAAACACTGAAGTTGTGGACACCCTCAGACAGAGTCTGGTTGAAATCGGCAATGAAGTAAACCCAGTATCCGTCCATATCATATGGACGCAGCGCGAGCGTCGTCGCGTCCACAGCTGCTGTCGCGTTCTGTCCATCAACGTCCTGCATGCCGCGACCGAACCTCACAGTGAAATACGTTGGTGAAAAACCAAGCAGACACCCCGGAGCGGGATAAAAGTGCTCGATGACTGGGGCCAGAGGAATGCGTTGGATCGGTGGTCCGATATAAGCGTTCTTGAGATCATGCGCGATGGCCAAATGCTCGATCGACCGATTGAGGTACATCTTTCCCATCAGGCTCCCGTCTGTCGCATTGAACACCCAGAGCCAACGTTCGTACCAGTTGTCGTGCGCCCCAAACACGAAGCTCCCATCGCTAGACAATGCGACGCACGTAGGGTAGGCGTCCATAGGCCAGAATCCCAGTCTGTCGAGAGTGGCGGTGGACACGAGTTCGACTCCGTATGCGCCGCCAGATGCGAGGTAGATCCTGCCACGCGCCCAATCGACCTTTTCCCCTTGTAGGTTGGAGCCGAGATCGTGGTTGTCGACATCGAGATAGTTGAAGACCCCTGAATTGATACCGTACTTGTAAATCTTGACTGGGCTGGATCCCATCTGCATGGCTAGCAGGGTGGACCCATCTGGGCTGGTTTCGATGACCATCTTGCCCCAATCAACGACCACGCTGTTCCTGACCTTCCATGTGCGCATGTCGATGGAGTACACCCAGCCTGCGTTTTCGTACGAGCCGCTTACATACATGAACCCCTTTCCATCCAGTCTCACGCTGAGAGGGTAGAAGGAGAGACTGATGTTCCTAGTGATCGAGTGCGAATTCGCGTCGACAACGACCACGCACTTGTACGACGGGATCGCAACGTACAAGGTCGCGCCATCTGGGCTGAGGCAGATTGACGTCGGTCCGTCTCCGACAACAATCGAGTCGATGATGTCCCCGGTCGAGGAGTTGACGAACTTGAGGTCATTCCCATCTGCTCCCGCCCAGTAGATGATCGGTTTGACAGGGTCAGAAAGGACATCTTGCCCGGCGGCGAGAGACTGCGCAGCGAAACTCCCGGGCACGCTGAGGACCGTTAGTGAAGCCAGTACCAACGTTGCCACCAAGAATGCCGCCATACCCAATGTTCTGCTCGCCAGGCAACCCACCGCTCGTGAAGTGTATGAAACATCTTGCGCTATTTAATCCAGTCTGTCGAATCGCTACGCATGTTGAAATGCCGGCGGTTTGGCAAAGAGTCTAGAACTTCTCGAGATCCTTGCTACTGATCTCCTCTATACCGCAAGTCGCGAATCTCTCGCGCAGCTCCCTGTGGGCGGGTTTCGGCATGCTCTTCTTGTGGAAGTAGACCTTCCTTGCTCCGTCGCTCTTCGAAGCCATCTGTTGTATCATGGGTGCGTCGAGTGCACCGAGGGCATAGTTGGCGGCCATGTGCCCGAACGACACCTTCCGCGAGAGCGTAATCTCCGTGTACCTCGGAGCATAGTGCCCTCCGCCCACTCCGAGGACAACTGGGTACGATTCGCCCTTGACGTTCATTATCGTCTCGGCGATCGCCTCGGCCGCATCCTCCCTTCCCCACAGCTCCTCGTAGCTCCCAATCTCGATGTAGAACGCGGGCGAGTTCACGCTCGGACCGTGGTGTGTGGTCTCGAAGGAGATACTGAACCCCATCCCTTTCGCGCGGGCAGACAGTCCTCTGAGTGCAGATGCCATCAGCTGTGGCGAGGATTTGCACAGCGTGCCTGGTTTTCCACCGAAGTCCGCTGAGGCGTAGTTGCCGATCGGATGGACCGTCAGTGTAGGTATCTTGGATTCTGCCCTGTGGCGTGATGCAAAGATGATTACATCTACGGGCTCGTGAGTTATCTCCGCCACCCTGTCGTCGATGTAGTCCTCATCGAGGTGTATCCTGTCCACTTGGACCATCCTGAAATCATCCTTCGCCAACACTGCATGGTCACCAAAAACGCCTTTCTCTGTCCATCCAGGTTTCTCGAGGAGCCTCGCCCTTATGTTCATCGAGGCGGGGTCTTCCGAGGAAGTGACTATCAGTTTCACAAGGACCTTAACCGTGCTCGTTGTCGATAATTCTTTTCTGGCCGCGTGCCGCAAAGGCTTATAAGCATTCACAGTTTCTTTGCGAACAGTATGGTATTGCTGACAACAACGACAATTGGGAGCCTCTATCGGTTCGACTCTGAATTGCATGGATCGATAGAAAAGGCCATCGAGTTCCAGCGCGAGCACCGACTCGATGTCCTCTCCGATGGCGAACAGCGCACTGATATGATATCCTACTTTACCGAGTCGTTCGATGGGCTCGGTGTTGAGGCCGGATTGCCAGTGGTCTCGGGCAGGATTGCCCTGAAGAACGGCCCCGAGGAGTTCTCCAAAGTCAAGGATCTCAAGCACATCAGATCGAAGTACCCCGACCTGAGGATGAAAGTTGCGATCACTGGGCCGACGACTCTAGGGATGACCTGCGGGAGCAGGAAAATCAAGTCGCATTACAAGAATCTCCTCGACTTTCGCCTCTATGAGGACATCGCGGATGCTCTTGCTCCGATAGCAGGGGCGATTGTCGATTCAGGCGCGTTTGTTCAATTGGACGAGCCGTTCCTATCGCAAGGCTACAAAGACCTTGAAGCGAGAGTGAAGCTGCTCGATCGCATAGCGAACGGCCTTCGCAGGGACAAGGTCAGCACTCACGTTTGCGGTTACGTAGGCGGCCATGGAGTCATCGACCACCTTCTCAGGCTCGAGAACGTATCGACGCTCAGCTTCGCCTTTGCCGGCAGGATCGAGATGCCGAACATCGCGCATATCTCGCGCAAGACTTTCGAAGACAATGGCAAGAAGCTCGGGGCCGGATGCATCTCCGTCACTCCTTTGACCGAGGCCGAGGTTAACACTCCTGAGCAGGTCGCGTCCAAGCTGAGGGAGATTGCTGGCCGGGTCGGCAAGGAGAACATCGCCTACGCACACCCCGACTGTGGTATGAGAGCTACCACCAAATCCTTAGTCCCAATCATCCTCAGGAACATGCGCGCTGGGGTCGACCTGTTCGGGTGAACCACCGGCTCGAGGCAGATCCGTTTGAGTTCATGTCTGCTAGGCGAGAAAGAGGCGAGGCGAAACGTAAACTACCTTGCAGGACTCGACCTCATCATCAGCCTCGGTTTCGGACTCATCATGCCCTTGTTCCCGCAGTACGTCAAGCTGCTCGGGGGCGGCGCGCTCTAGGTCGGGATACTCTTCTCATCCTTCGTCCTGACAAGGGCGCTGCTCGCTACTCCGTTTGGCAACTGGTCGGATAGAATTGGCCGCAAGAGGCTCATTCTCATCGGCAGCTTCCTGTACGCTCTCCTGGCAGTTCTCTTCACGATACCTGAGGACTGGATCGGGCTCATTTTCGTCAGAGGCTTCCAGGGCGTCGCGAGCGCGATGGTCTGGCCCGTCAGCGAGGCGCTGATAATCGACTCCTGCCCCTCGACCAAGAGGGGCGAATCCCTGGGCAAGATCGTGATGGCCTCCAACCTCGGCATGGTCCTCGGGCCATTCATCGGCGGCGGGCTGTACTTCGTGGCGTTCAACTACCTCGGCCTGTCCGAACAGGACAGTTTCAAATTCCCGTTCTACTTCACCGCGGTAATCGCTCTAGTGGGTGCGGTCCTGGTTTGGATCAAGGTCACCGACGCGAGGAATCCAGAGACGAGCGAGCACAAGATATCTGTGTCGAAGTTGTTCCGTCCCGATGGCGTGGACAGCCAGGGCCTGCTGAATCTGAGAGTGCTGTATGCTAACGCTCTCATGGAAGGGTTCGCATTCGCCAGCATCGGCCCGCTGATGGCCTACTATCTTCCCCAGAAGTTCGACATGGAAGCCGATCTCGTGGCGATAGTCATAGGCATCGCGATGGGAGTTGGGGCGCTGTTCGCATACCCTGCGGGCAGGCTCTCGGACCGGATAGGGAGGAAGAAGCTGTTCGTGTGGGGCAGCCTGCTGGCGTTCGCGGGGATCATGCTGATCCCGTTCGGATGGACCCTCTGGATCGTGATCGTGTTCATGTCTATGCGTAGCCTGGCATGGCAGGTCGCGAGCCCGGCACTCAGGGCCATGCAGGCCGACAACGTGCCCGAGAATGTGAGGGGAAGGCTAATAGGCCTGCTCGAGTCGATGTCCAACCTGGGCTCCGTCATGGGGGCTCCGATTGGAGGGCTGTTGCTCGATCTATACTTCGGCAGAGACATCGGGCTGCCGTCCCCGATAGACGGCACGATGATACCGTTCTTCGTGTCGGGCGGCCTCGGGCTGTTCACGGTGTCACTTGTGATGCTCTTCGTCAAGGAAAGGAAGTTGGGCGAAGCGGCTCACTGAATCGGTTCAGTGGGCGGACCTTTCACTGCATGTGATAATCGATTTTAAATAACGGCTTCCGGGTTTCCACAAGTACACGGGTGGAGGCTTGGCCGGCATACTGACGGTGTCTGAACGGATCCTGTTTCATCTGAACAGCTATGTGAAGTTCGAGGACAAGTACGAAGTACCATTCGACGTGACGCAGGACGGCATATCCCAGGCCTGCGCGATTTCCAGGGCGCACGCGGCAATCGAGCTGAAGAAGCTGAAGGCGAGCGGCGTGATACAGGAGAAACTCTCCCATGTGCGCAAGGGCAAGGCCCGCCGGAAGACCTATTTCCTCACATTCGAAGGCAAAGCCAGGGCGGCCAAGGTGAGCCAGTATGTTAAGGAGAGCCAGGTCAATCCGATGGTCGACGCGTCGAAGATCGCGCCCGAGCTGTCATCATCGCGCATCCGCTCCTTGAGAAGATCGTCGGCCTTCCCCGCGGTCGCTGAGTTCTACGGGCGCGAGAAGGAGTTGGAGGCCGCGCGGGAAACGCTGGCCAGTCCCTCCGTCAAGGTTCTGTCGATCAGAGGCATCGCGGGGATAGGCAAGACGACCCTCGCCGCGAAGCTCTGCCAGGAATCCTCGAACCAGCGGGTCTTCTGGTACTCCTCAAAGCCGTGGGATGCTCAGAGGACGCTCGAGGACGCCCTCAGCAGATTCTTCTCCGATAACGGCAGCCGCAAGTTGGCCTCCTATCTCTCGTCCGGAAAGACGGAGCTAGGGGAGATGAGTTACCTCCTGAACGAGGAGTTGGCAGAGAACGGATACGTGTTCGTCTTCGACGATGTCGACTCGTCGGAGAGGCTCCAGGATTTCATCAGGATGTTCAGGCACAGCTGTGGCTCAGCGAAGATTGTGGTGACGGCGGAGTCCGGGCCGAAGTTCTATGAGCGGTCTGATATGGTCGCCAAGAAGGAAGTAGCGGAGATCGAGCTCGGAGGGCTGGACAAGAGGGCCGCGCTCCGGATACTGGGCCGCAGGGGGATCGAAGGGCCTGTAGCGGAGGAGCTAGTCAGGTCGACCAACGGGCACCCCCTCTCTCTGGAGATGGTGACGGCCACAACCCCCACCGAGGCGAAGAACCAGGTGTCGAGATTTCTCGAGGAGAAGTTCTACTCCGTCCTTCCGGAGAACGAGAAGTCATTGCTGCAGTACGCTTCCGTGTTCCGCAGGCCGTTCCCCTCCGACGCGATCCCTCGAGAGCTCAAGCAGGCGAGGCGTGGCTCGATGCTCAGAGAGGTCGGTCCGGGCATGTTCGAGATACACGCGACCTTGAGGGAGTTCGTTTACAACTCTCTCACAAAGGATGAGACGGCCAGATGGCATAGCGCTGCCGCCGATTACTATCTCAGGGCCGGGGACTCGCAGGAGCGGCTCGCGCACCTCGTAGAGGCCGGCAGGGGACTCGAGGCCGAGATGTTGCTCGCACGAACCGGCGAACAGCTGATGGCTGAGGGGAACGTGCAGCTGTTGTGGGAGGTGCTCTCTTCACTCACACCATCGAAGCCAAAGTACAAGCACTCGGTGGATTTGCTGAGGGCGCGTGCCGCCAGCCTTGTTGGGAGGTACGATGACGCTTGGACCTTTCTGGAGGAGATATCGAATGTTGATGACCCAAGGCTGAGCTCTGAGGCACTTGTCGAGATGGGCAAGATAAAGAGCAAGAAGGGTGAGCTGGAGACTTCAGCGAAGTTCTTCTCGGAGGCCCTTGAGATGGCAAAGGATCTGCCATGCGAGAGGGCAAAGGCCCTGCGAGGCCTCGGCGTGATCGAGCGCAAGTTCGGGAACTACTCGAAGGCCGAGGAGCTTCTCCAGAGGAGCGCTTTGGACGCCATGGCTGCCATGGACCAGAAGGGCATGCTCCTGGCCCATCTCGAGCTTGGAAACGTGTTCATCGACAGGGGGAAGTATCAGGATGCGATCGACCACTTCTCGAAATGTGCTGCGGGGTTCGGACCGGTCGATCTCGCGAACGTCCACGCCAACATGGGCATTGCGAACGCCTTCCTGGGCAGGCTCGACGAGGCTCGAGTGCATCTCCAGAATGCCGCGAGGCTGGCTGATGAGACCGGGCAGCCGAGGGTCAAGGCCAACGCGCTCAATTCCCTGGCCGATGTGATGATCAGGACAGGGGAGCTCGAGCAGGCCAAGGAGAACTGCTTCACCGCGCTGGACATAGTTACCGAGCTTGGAGATAGGCTCGCCATCTCCGCCGCCTATGCCACTCTCGCGTCGGCCGAGTCGGCCGCTAGGGACTTCGAGGCCAGCGAGGAGCACTACGCCGAGAGCGTGAACGCCCTCGACGGAATCGACGTCCCCAGAAGCCTTGGCGCGAGGAAGATGGAGTTCGGGATGATGTACGCGCTGAAGGGAGACAAGGCTCTCGCGCGCGAGCTGCTCAGCGAATCCGTCAGAATCTTCGAGCGGATTGGTGCGACGGATCTTCTAAATCAAGCGCAGGACGGACTTAACAGACTCCTTTGAGGTATCAGACCTGAGGCGCCTTCTTGAGCCAATCGATGTCCGACACGTAGATGTCCCTGATGTCGTTCAGTCCCCAGAGCAGCATCCCCAGTCTCTCGAGCCCTAGCCCCCACGCGAGGACCGGCTTGTCTACCCCCAGCGGCATCGTGACCTCTGGCCTGAACACGCCCGCTCCTCCCAACTCCATCCATTGATCGTTCCAGAGGATCTCGACCTCGACCGAGGGCTCGGTATACGGAAAGTACCCCGGCCTGAGCCTGGTCTTTGGTATGCCCATGCGCTTGTAGAACTCCTTCAGGACTGCGCAGAGCATGTCGAAGTTGGCTTCGTCCTCGCAGACGATGCCCTCGATCTGCGTGAACTCCGGAAGGTGAGTGCTGTCCATAGCCTCGTTCCTGAAGATGCGTCCGATCGAGAATACCTTGAACGGTATCTTCGGATTCTCAGCGATGTATCGGATCGTGTTCACGGTAGTGTGGGTCCGAAGGAGTGCCTTCTCCGCCTCCGCGCGGCTCCACTCGTACCTCCACCCCAGCGAGCCGGTCTTCCAGCCGTTCTCGTGCACCTGCTTAACTATCTCGACGAGCCTCTCATCCTTGGAGAGGTCGATCCGTTCGGGGTCCTTGATGTAGAATGTGTCCTGCATCTCCCTTGCAGGATGGTCCTGAGCGGTGAACAGCACGTCCATGTTCCAGAACGCGCTTTCGACGTACTGCCCGGCTATCTCCTTGAACCCCATCTTGAGGAAAACGGCCCTGCACTTCTCGATGAGCATGGTCATGGGATGCAGCCGCCCTCCGTAGATCGACGGCGCGAAGGCCTTGACATCGTACTTGCGTACCTCGACCTCCCTCCACCTGCCGGTCTGGATGAGTTCGGGCGTAAGCTGAGCGACCTCTTCCTTCATCCTGAGATCGAGGGCTGCAATCTGTGCTCCTTCCTTCGTGAGCGATATCACCCTGCTCGTCGTGTGTCTCTCGTTCAGGATGTCCTTGCGCGACCTCAGTTGTTCGAGCACTTCGTCTTGGATGTCGCGTTCGGAGAGAGGGCCTTTTGCCAGCCTCTCAATCACTTGCTCGTCGTCGCCCTTCTCGTCAAGTGCCTGCTTGCCTTTCTCGGTGAGCGTGATGATGGTGTTCTTGCCGTCCTTCGAGATCTCTCCCCAACCTTTCTTCCTGATCCAGCCGAGCGCGATCGCGATCTCATCGTCCTTGAGCTTCCCGCTCTTCTTTAGGTCGGCCATCGAGCCTTTGCCGCTGTGGTGTTTCAGGAGCACTTCGACCGCGACCTTCTCGGGCAATGGCCGAGACGCAGTCTCTGGCCTCCTAAGCGTGTAGTGCCTGGTGATGCTCTCGTCGATCTTGACCAGGCCTTTGGCCTGGAGCCAAGAGGAGGCGTTCATCACCTCGACCTGCTGCGATAGCCCGCTCTTCTTGAGTATGTCCTCCGGGCTTCCGCTCCTGAGTTCGTCAAGGGCCTTGAGGACCTTCTTCTCGAAGAAGTTCAGCTGCTCCACAACATCCTTCTGAGGCATGGCATGGGCTGATTGGGCGAACCGCTTATGTATTTTTTCCTGGCTCGTTCGCGCCCTCAGTAGTCGATCTCGTCTTCCGGAGGCTTGAGGTCGAAGACGGGGCTTCCGTCGAACGCGTCCAGGCCACGGACGGTCACGATGTTCTTCCTGATGCCGACAAGCTTCACGAGGGTGAGCCCGAGTTTGTTCGGCCTCGTCGGCGAGCAGCTCGCGAAAACCCCCACGACCGGTATCGAAGGGTCCCGTCTCGGATGCACCTTCAACAAGGTGAGCTTGGACTTGTGGAATCCGAAGATGACCCAGAGGTGCTTGAAATGGCCCACCTTGTAGAGCCCTATGGCATACTCCTTCCTGAAAACGAGCCTCGAAGTGACCTTGCTCCAGTCCTCTGGAGTCTCCTTTACGTCGTTCCTGACGAACGCGATGGTCTTCAGCTTCACGGGCTCAATCCCTTACGAAGAACTCCTCGAGTTTCTCTTTCGCCTTGGCCCTCTTCCTCTGATGTTCCTCGAGGAACTTCCAAACCTTCTCGAAAAGCAGGTTCTTGCACTCGCCGCACATGATCTTCCCGGAGCGGCAGTCGTTGTACAGCTGCGCCAGCTTCTTGTCATCTGGCTCGAAGAAGTATAGGTTGTACTGGTGCACCGAGCATATGTCCGGGTTGCCTCCGAGTTTCTTCTGTTCTTCGACCGAGACGCGTCCTCCAGTGAACGCGTTCGAGACCTTCTTCTTGACCGTCTTCCTGTCATCAGTCGTGAAGATGGTCATGTCCGCGCCCGTGGAGGTCGACATCTTCTCCGACCCCGCGAGGGACGGCATCAGCTTCGCGTGTATCAGCGCGGGCTTGTAGAACCCCAGCCCTTCCGCGATGTCTCTTGTTATCCTGAAATGCGGGTCCTGGTCTATGCCGCACGGGATGAGGCAGGGGACCTTCTTCTTCTGTTCCATGGACTCGAGGAAGCATGGCACAGTCTGGATGCTCGTGAAGAAGATGCTCCCGATGTTGTTCTGGTTGTCGAACCCGAACACCGCTCTTATCGTCGAGAAATTGATCTTCTTTGCGGCCTTAATCGCGGTGGCGTACATCGTCTTTATGTACTCTGTATCGAGGAATATGTTCGTGAGCTTGGGGTCGAACCCTAGCGCGATGATGTCAAGCGCGTTCTCGTAACCCCACTTCTTGGCATCCTCGAGCGTCAGGTGGTCGTAGAACATGAACTTCTCATCGTCAGTCAGCTGGAACCACATTTTGACCTTGAAGGTGTCCTGGAGGTACTTGGCGAAGGCCCAGGGCATCATGTGGCCCAGGTGTATCGGTCCGGACGGCCCCCTTCCTGTGTAGAGCGCGAATTTGTTGCCCATGTCGTACTCGTTGAGGACCCAGTCGAGGTCCCTATGGGAGTAGAATATCTGTCTCCTGAGCATGTGGTGGAGCGGGCCGTATTTGGCCAGCCTCGCCAGAAGCTCCTCGTCAATCCTCTTCGTCCCGAACCGTTGGATGAGGACGTCGTAGTCGACCTCACCGCTCACTTTGTACGGCGTGACAACAAATTCCTCGGGCATTTCCGCACTGCCATGGGTTACACTATACAGAATTATATGCTTTCTCCTCGGCCAAGACAAGGCCAGGATTATGTCATGAACCCCTGGCGTTTGCCAGGAGCAGATCAGTAACAGGGCGGCTACTGCTTCGGGATGAGGTAGTAGCCAGCGGCCTTCTCTCTCGCCTTACGCTTCACAAGCCCTTTTGCCTGTAGCTCGTCCAGGGCCCTGAGCACGAAGTTCTTCGGAGCCTTCGCGAGCCCCACGATCCTGTCGGCATTCGCCATCTTCTCTTCGCTGTCCAGTCCCGCGCTCTTCATGGCGTTGTAGACCTTCTCAGCCCACGTCGATAGTCCTTCTGGCATGTGAATCAACTCTGACGAGCAACATGTCTCGGGCGGATGCCTGTCCGCGCCTGGGGCACGCTTGCTTGGGCGGCATTTTTCTAGCCCATCTTAATACTTTTCGGGGCATAAGGACGATTTTGGACTAGAACTGCCAGCAGGCATGATGTATCGCCTTTCGCCCGTTCTGAGCAAGATATATGTGCCCCCCGTGGACTCCTGCTGTACAGAACCGAGCTGTAAGAGGGGGATGCGAGTGAAGTCGCATAGTAAGTTCGGAGCAGTGGCCGTCGTCGTGTTGGCGGTATTCTTGGCCTTTGCTGCTTGTCCCGTTGCCGCGGTAGATCACCAGAGCGGCGAGGCCTGGACCTACCAAGTATCCACGAGTGTGGATGCGGGAGTGTTTGTCGTCGATATCTTCGGGAATGTCACGTACGAGTTCGAGGAGGAGCGCACCCTCGATGTGGGCACGCTCGAGTACGACGTCAACGTCATGTCCGTGGATGGAGAGTTCTCCGGGACGATGGAGATGTTTGGGGAGCCGCTTCTCGGTGCCTCGGTCACGGTCGACGGGTTCTTGTACGAGGTCTCGGACGGC
>Ga0315291_10006536_pt1 | contig 14477 bp, 18 predicted proteins | sample YL17G12_20_MG_FD_203070 | JGI IMG/M metagenome (GOLD analysis project Ga0315291, IMG submission 203070) | Sediment microbial communities from Yellowstone Lake, YNP, Wyoming, USA - YL17G12_20 | ecosystem: Environmental > Aquatic > Freshwater > Lake > Sediment | place: USA: Wyoming | collected...
GTTCATATACATGGGTTTAGACATCTCTATACCTCCAAATTCTTACTTTTTCATTGGTATTCTAAAATAATTCATTATTATTGTAAAATTACTTATTTTAAATTTTATTAAAAGTCTTTAAATTTTATTAAAAGTCTTTCCTTTGTCAATAAGATTTGGAAAATTTCAGATTTAAATTTATTTAGCAGTGTGGAGGATTTGGGCACCAATTTGACTGATAGTCGTATCATAGAATCCAATGTTTAAAGATTGAAGCTGGGCGATACAGTTCTGTTTAGCGGTTATTGAATCGAATAAAGCAATAATACATCCACCGCCCCCGGCGCCTGTTAATTTTGCGCCCAGAGCCCCATTTGAGAGAACTAGATTTATCAATGAGTCAAGTTCTTTTGTGGAAACACCCAAAATTCGTAAGAGGTGTTGGTTGAAATTAAGGAGTTCACCAAGGAGAGCTATTTTTTGGAGACGGAGGGCGTTTTCAGTTTTCAAGGAGATTGCATCAATTGCCTGAAAAATAGGTTTAATGATGGTGGGGTGTTCTTTATACAAATTTGCGACTTGGTTCACTTGGGTTTTTGTTTGCCGCGAAATACCGGTATTGATAATTAAGAGGGGTATTTCATGGGGAATTTCAATGCGGTTGATTTTGCCTTTTTTATAGAGAATGGCGCCACCGTAAGTGGAGATAGTATTATCTATCCCGGAAGGGGTGGCATGGGTGACTTTCTCGCCCTCAAATGCATGTTGAGAAATTTCACTGGGTCCCAATTGAAGTTGGAATAAATTATTGAGAGCCGCAACCGTTGCAACTGCAATCGCGGCAGAGGAGCCCAACCCGACACCTATAGGAATTTCGGACCAAATTTCGAGTGTGAGACCTTTGTGTAATCCATAAGTATTAAACATTTTAGAAATTATTTGCCAAATCGGAAAGATTTCTTGGTAATGCGGTTGAATTTGGGTAAGATCTTGAGAACCAGCTGAAATTAATTCTTGAATATCATAATCTTTAATGGTGATAGCGAACTGCGTATCAGTCCGTATTTCCATTTTAACAAAGGCAAATAGTTTTATCGCAATTACAACGGCGCCTGCCTCATAGACAACGGCGTGCTCCCCCGTTAAGATGCATTTCCCTGGAGCAGAAGCCAGACATTCTCTAAAAATAGGAGTTACTATCCTAATGTACGAAATTTACTAATATCATTTATTAAATTAATATAGGTGAGAAGCATCCTTCGACAACAATAGCGTGTAACACCTAATTCGTCCAGTACCTCTTTAGGATTTTCGCCTGCTTTAGTGCGCTGATCAAAAGGTTCCCACTTATCCGCAATAACCTTACCGCACGTGAAACATCTTACAGGAATAATCATTTTCGCGATTGCCTCCAATAACAGTTAATTCTAACGATAACTTTTCTGCTTTCTAGTTCGAGCGGATGGCCCACCGAATTTCTTGGACTCTGATCTCCGAGAATCGCCGACTATCATAGTGCGATCGTAAGCGAGGAAAGCTGATCGAAGGGCTGGATTTTGAAAGAATTTATCAAGCGCACGAGCAATTGCAATCCTTACAGCTTGCGCTTGCCCCATAAAACCACCAGACTTCACTTTGACTTCAATATCAACTTTATCGGTAAAAGATTTTCCCGCCAAAATTAAGGGTTCCATGATCTTTAATCGCACTATTTCAGGTTCCCAAATTTCTACTGGCATCCCGTTTATGCGCACTTTTCCTTTTCCTTCTTTAATAATAGCACGTGCAACAGCGGTTTTACGTTTACCTGAAGTTAGTATCATTTTTGCCATTCTTTAACGCTCCATGAATTTTATCTCCACCCTAGTTCTTGGGTTAATTTGCTTACTTCTGTATAAGGTCCTTTTAAATGGTCAACCGAAAACTCAGAGAACCTCTCTATTTTAGATTCATCTATTTTAAGAGTTTTTGGAATTCCTATATATACTTTGAGATTTTTATAAGCTTGTCTCCCACGCGGGTAGTTCCACGGAAGCATACCCCGAATCGTTCTCCGAACAAAAAGATTTGGCTTCCTGTAAAAAAAGGGACCTTTTATTGGATTGGTATGAGTCTTGATGTTTGAATGCTTTTTATAAAAGTTAATAATAAATCGATTTCTTCCGGAGATGGCTGCTTTCTCGGCGTTAATTATTATCACGTTATCGCCTAAAAGCAACATCTTAGCGACTAAACTCCCCATTCGCCCTAATATTATCCCATCTGCATTAATAATTCGTTGTACCATATTCAATCCTCTTTAAGTTAATAATTTAATTTTGGTTCCAGTCGGATTTTTTTTCATTAAATCCTCAATAGAAATATATTCGCCGCCTATCTTTTCGACCTTCTTGAGGGCTTTCTTAGAATAAGAAAATGCGGCGAGAGTAAGGGGATGCGTTAATTCACCTGACGATAACACTTTTCCGGGTACAAGTATCGTATCGTTCGCTTCTGAATATTGATCGATTTTTCCAAGATTAATAATAACACGAGTACTTCGGGCTTTAAGTAAAAATTTACTTACATTTTTCCAAAAACTTCTTTTAGTTTTTCGACAATCCTGAATTAATCTCCTTCGGCGGGGATCTGTAGTTCGTACTGCTTTCGCCATATTTTCACCATCTAAAGAGTTTCTAAAGTATCCAAAAAGGCTTTTATTTTATCTTTTAAAACTTGACAGGCAGTCTTAACAATCTCCTCACAGGATAAAGCGCCCGTAGATTCAATTGTAAAAATAAATTTTGAAGCATCCCAATTGACCTGAATTGCTTTGGGTTCTACTTCACAGACTTCTTCACAAGATTTACAGAAATGACAAGCCATCACATCAGAAATCTGAACATTCTCTTTGAAAGAGATAATATGCTTTGGACAGGCGTCAACACATTTTTTGCATTTTTCACATGTTTCATAATTGATTGTGATATTCGGTAAAAACTTATATACGCAAGTCGCTACCGGTTGCCATTTTGCATGCGCCTCCCCGATGCCTAATTTCGCATATGCTTCTAAAACAAGGCGCTGTCCTTTCACCAATTCAACGATGGGTATCTTCGGGTTACAGGGTGTTATGTTGGTATCTTCAGATTGCAGATCTTCTGCATATATCGTGAGAGGACCCTCGGTGGCTTCTTTATTAAGGGTGAAAGCAACTTGACACTGCGCACACCCCTCACCAGAACATGCACATTTACTCGGCACAACAAAGGTTTTGAGGTCTGTTCTCAAAGGAATTAAACCCAAGCGATGTGCAATGATTTCATCATAAAGTGAACTATTATTATCTACGATCCAGACATCTTCAATGGCGAGCGAAGGGACTTCAGCAATCATGACCCTTCTTAAGGAATTTGCAAAGGGAGGATCGATATCCTCCACTATCATTTTCAGATAATTTTCTTTCTGTTCTATAACGGTTATTTTCATGCTTTTCATTCATCTCTTAATCGAATTACACTCGCCGTCCTCTACGTCCGCCTGGTCTGCGTGTGGTATCATGAGGGATCGGAGTAACTTCTTCTATGCGTCCGATTCGTAATCCAGCACGAGCTAAGGCACGAATCGCCGCTTGAGCTCCTGGACCGGGAGTTTTTGGACCATGACCGCCAGGGGCCCTCACTTGGATGTGAATGGAGGTAATACCTTTGTCTCGTGCAGCTTTTGCTGCTTTGAACGAGGCTTGCATTGCGGCATAGGGCGTCGCTTCATCACGGTCAGCCCGCACCACCATTCCGCCGGAGAATCTTGCGATCGTCTCAGATCCACTTAAGTCGGTGATATGAATAATTGTATCATTATAAGATGAAAAGATATGGGCAACACCCCATAGCGTTTTCTCTTCCTTTTCTTTTTTCTCAGAAGCCATAATTTCGCATCCTTAAATCAATTAAGTAGATAATAATTATGTGGAGGTTGATGTGGCATGTTCATGGATTGGATGGTCAGATTTGCTAAAAGGAGAAGTGGGGCTAAACGCAATTTCGGTCTCTTCAGCCCTGAGGACAATATGAGAAGGTGAAGTCACCCGAGATCCAGCGATAGCAATGTGACCGTGAGTAATCATCTGCCTTGCCTGGTCCATAGTTCGGGCAAGACCCTTATGAACAACAATAGTTTGAAGACGTCGTTCTAACAAATCCTCGATAGCTAAGCCTAAAACGTCATCTAGCGTTGCAGTGGCAGGTAACATGCCGATACGGTTCAATTTATGCATCATTTCATCTTGTACTTTCTTTGCATCCTCGGGAGAAAGCGCTAATAAACCTTTGGCTTCTTTTCGAAAGGTTTCAACTTTGGTTTTGAACTTCCAAATCTCTTTTTTATTTCTTAACCCGTATTTTCCCAAAATTTTTAGCTCATTTTCGATCCGATCTTTTTGCCAAGGATGCCTTGGAGTTTTGTATTTTTTCCGTTGCTTTTTTGGATCGCCCATCTTATCACCTTTTTCCTTTTTTCCGATGAACACCAACAATTTGTCCTTTGCGTCCAGTCGATTTCGTATGTTGTCCTCGAACCTTTAAGCCCAGTTGATGTCGTATCCCTTTAACACTTTTTGTGCGCTTCATCGTGTCAATATCGCTCTTGTTAACTAGCAAGAGCGTGGAGCCGATGATATGCCGATTTTCTCCAGATTTGATATCCTTTTGTCTATTGACTAAATAAGGGGGCAAGTCGTTTTTCTCCATCTGTGCCTTCAAAGTGTCTTCTAGCTTTTTAACATCACGTTCAGTAAGGTACCCTAAACGTTGCTCGGGATCTATTTGCGAGAGCTTCGCTAAAAAGTCACCATATCGAACGCCCATGCCTTTAATTTTTGATAAAGCATAGGGAATTTTTAAGTTGCCATCTAAATCTGTGCCAGATATTCTTACTATGTGTCGGAAGGACATTTCTTACCACATTCATACCGATTTTGTAAATATTTCCACGATATTTACTGAATTATTAAATTAGATGAATTTAGAGTATTGTAATTTCAAAGGTAATGAATTTAATAAAGATTTTGTAATTTTTCAGAAAGAAAGGAACTATAAAATCTTATCCTTTTTGGGAATAATAATATAAATTTCTAAAATTCCGAACCGCATTTGAGAGGGATGATTTTTTGAAAGGGCTTTGAAATTAAGAGGAGGAAATTAAGTTTTTTGTAAAATAAGCTTTGAAATTGTCTCGAAAGCTTCATTGACTTGGGTGCCATCTTTGGCAGAAGTTTCATAGTATTCTGCAGTCATTTCTTCAGCCAACCTCAAGCCATCTTCTTGCTGAATCTTCCGAATATCTGTTAAATCGACTTTATTTGCAAGAAGGATGCGTGGAACCTCGCCAGAAAATTTGATGAGGTCCTTATACCATTCGGACACGGAATCAAAGGTGGCAGGACGGGTGACGTCATAGACGACAATACAGCCTTGGGCGCCCCTATAATAAAGGTGTCGCACATCACGCCATTTCGATTGCCCAGCGATATCCCACAACAAAAGCTTTATGTTGTTGCTTCCAACTTTTAATTCCTTAATAATGATATTAGTTCCCAAAGTGGGCTTATATTCGGCTTTAAAGGTTTTCTCTGCAAATCTTGCGATTAGAGAAGTCTTTCCAACTGCACCATCTCCGATAACAACAATTTTGAAGACATATCTTCGCTCAGCCATCCTTTTTCACCTCAGAACGTTTAAATATATGAAATTCGCAATGGGAATCGCCTTTCGACTCGCAGAGCATTTCTTTGACAAAATAGTTATGCCCTGTGGATTCCTCTTTAATTTTAGCTAAAGCGCCACTTATGAGATGACATGAAGGCGATTTAGAAACCATTTCTTTAATTAAACAAAATGGATTGTTTTTTATTTGCACGATTCCTTCGTCATCATCTTTTTCCACATTAATTATCACATTACCCCCAAGCCAATTTGCGAGCTTGCTCACGGCATCCGTCAAGGAATAGCCGAAGGGAGTTAGATATAAAGCAAATTTTCTCCCGGATTCATATAAGATGGCGTGGGTGCCGTGGCCTAATAATTCTTGCATTGATGATAACAACGCGGAAAAGGTGTCGAAAGATACAGATTCATCCACAGAAGGAGGAACTTCCTGATTAATATATTCTTCAAGTCCAGCATACCTTAGTACTGAGTTTTTACCATCACGCCCCATCAACTCATTTAATGCCGTCAGCAGAGCTGAAAAGACGATCATCCGGATTACTCGGGGTTTATCTATGCTTAAAGACAACGGAATTTCTCCTTAAAACCATACATGAATGAGGACTTGTATATATCAAATTTTAGATGAGTCATTTATTTCTTTCGAATTTTGAATAATTACTGCCAAATAGTTAAACTAAAGTTCAATAAAACCTTTTGTATTTCTTGGCATAACAGATTAAAAGGGGCGGATTTAAGCCAATTATCAGGACTTTAAACACTTAGAGAACGTTTTATAGAAATATATCATTATCTTTTGGATTAAAAGAGAAATTTAGAAAGAATTTTGAGCAGAATAGTTAATTTTTATCTATAAAACCAAACTAAAAAATAAAAACAAAATCATTTTTAAATTCTTCCCAAATTTTTCATTATCCGCTTAAATTTTAATTATTAGTAGAGAAATAGGCTTCAAACATCATAAAATTTTGAATTGTGGTGTTTAACTGCCCTATAGACATCAATTTAATTCTCCCTCTAATTAGAAAGAATGAGTCCGTATAAACTAGGCATGAATAAATTAAAGTCAGTATATTTTGCGGATATTATACCTATTTTTATGGACATAAAAAAAACCTTTAATTCTAAAATAAATTAATTAATTAAATAATCGCTTAAGCTAATTCTTAGGAGTCTCGGTAATGTGCGAATAGCGATGTTCTCGGAGGTACCTTGTTTTAATCCCATCTTCCCGAATGGGGTTTCGGCGTTTATTGAGGCGACCTCAAAACAGCTCGCTAAATTAGGACATGAAATTCACATTTATGAGGGAAAATCTTGGTTTGGGCAAAAAGAGGAAGAGCAAATTTGTGACAATATTATAATGCACCGTCTTTTTTCCCTTCCAATTTCAAAATATCAAAATTTTAGAGTGGTCTTTCCCCTTGGAACCATTTTTAGAGGGGTCAAACTCAAATTCGATATAATTCATGCCCACGGTCCCATGAATGGGCTGGTAGCAACAATTGTTGCGAAGAAACTTAATTGCACAAAAGTAATTACCTACCATACGCCCAGCGCTCAATATAGGCAGTATGCCCCCCTTATACTTCCAATTGGACGCAGTATAAAAGTTTTGGAGTGGTACGAACGTAACGTCTATAATTCATTTGATTTAATCACGACCCCAGCAAAAAAATGGAAAAATAATTTAATGGAACAGGGGTTCGATGGGCACAAGATATTTGTGTTACCGAATTGTGTGAATATTAAAGAAAATTATGAGCGAGTTAATCCAGAACGCATTCAAAGTCTAAGAGAAAAGTATAGTCTAAATGGGAAGAGAGTGGTTATTTACGTCGGGCGAATGAGTCCTGAAAAACGCATTCCAGACATAATTAATTTAGTTCCTCAGATCATAAAAGAAGAACCGGACACCCATTTTCTTATGATTGGGAAAGGTCCGTATTTAGAGGATTATCGCCAATTGGCACAGCGTGTGGCACCCCATGATATCACCTTTACAGGCTTTGTATCGGATCAAGACCTTGCAAATATCATGCAGATAAGCAATTTAGGGCTCATTTTTGTGGATGGGGCCCAGGTCTTTGATATTACGCTCCTGAATTATTGGTCGAATAGGCTTCCGGTTTGTGTGCGGCGGGCCGGTGGAATGGGTGAAGTGATCACACATTACGAGGATGGACTACTTTTCGATAAAACTACGGAAGCATATTCGTTCATCTTGAATTTATTGCAAGATGAGCATCTAAGTAAAAAGTTAGGAGCGAAAGGCTTCCAAACCGTGAAAAATAAGTATTCTGTGGAAGTAGTGACAAACCAGCTGCTAGATCTTTATAAATTAGCATCCCGAAAGTACCATATTAAAGGGGATGACCTCGTTGCACATATGTGGCGCTATATAAGAAGAAAGAAATAAATTTTTATTTCTTTTTGAGGAATTTTTCTACCCGTTTTTTGGATTCGTCCGTATTTTTCAACTGCCAAATAAGGTCCAATTCTTTTTTTAATCCAGCTTCAATAGAACTGGTTGTTGAATAATTTATCGCTTTTTTAGCATATTGAACAGCGGGTTGACTTTTTTCAGTCAGTTTTTTGGCAAAGTTAAGCGTTTCTTCCATTAATTCCTCAGGATTCACTAATTTATCTATTAAACCTATCTCTTTTGCAGTGGCTGCATCGATGAACTCACCAGTCACAATTAGTTCTAGAGCCTTCGATTTCCCAATGAGTTTAGGAAGGCGTTGTGTGCCCCCTGCGCCTGGTATTAGCCCTAGATTGATTTCTGGGAATCCAAATTTAGATGTTATGCTTGCAATCCTGAAATCACAAGCGATCGCTAACTCAACTCCTCCACCTAACGCGTAACCGTTAATTGCTGCGATTACAGGCTTTTTAAGCGCTTCAATTTTGAGGGTGAGCTCTTGGAAGGGCTTAAAATCAACTTGAGTACGGGAAGGGAATTCAGCTACGTCATCGCCTGCCACAAAAGCTTTATTCCCGGCACCAGTAAGGACAATGACATCCACTTGGTTATCTTTGTCTAATTTCTCAAGAACCTGGGAGAGTTCAGCTTTCACTTGTCTATTCAGAGCGTTCAGCTTATTCGGACGGTTTATTGTGACGATACCAATGCGATTTGCTCTTTCAACCAGTAAAGTTTCGTATGTATTGAAACTCAAATTAGATCACTTATATGTATAGAAGCCTTTCTTCGTTTTCCGGCCTAATAATTTGGCGTTTGCCATTTTCTTCAGGAGCGGGCTGGGTCGATACTTGTCGCCTAATTCATTCGTGAGATAAGTGCCAATATGGAGGTAAACATCATTACCGACTAAATCGCACAATTCGATGGGACCCATCGGGAAATTGAAGGCGAGCTTACAGGCTTTATCGATATCTTCGGCACTGGCGATCCCATTCATCAACATATTAACACCTTCATTGCATAGCACATATAATAAACGCGACGTCACGAACCCTGGAGAATCATTGACTGTCACGACAGTCTTACCCAAACTTTCTGAGAATTCCTTCACTGTGTTAAGGGTTTCTTCGGAGGTATTCGTACCTTTAATTAATTCAATTAATTTCATAACTGGTGCAGGATTGAAAAAGTGAATTCCAATAATCCGATCTTGCTTGTTAGCCATTGATGCAATTTCTGTTATACTTAGGGAGGAGGTATTTGATCCTAAAATTACATTTTCGGCACAAAGCTCATCTAATTCCTTGAATAATTGTTTCTTCAAATTCATATCTTCAAAAACGGCTTCAATAACTATTTGCACCTCTTGAAGGGGGTCATCTCGACTAGTGCTGGTATGAATCCGTTCAATTATTGCTTGAGCCTCTTCAGCGGACATTTTATCTTTGCGAACATAAAAACGCTCTAAATCATTGGTTATACCAGTAATGGCTTTATCCAAAATACTTTGATCGATATCCACTAAATAGACTTCATATCCGGATGCCGCGATAATTTGAGCGATACCTGCACCCATAATTCCTGCTCCAATCACACAAACTTTTTTAATATCCATATAAAGAACCTCATCATCTTTTTTTTCAAGTCTTTTTATACAATATTTAATGAAACGGATTTATTTATTTCGTGAAACGTGGATTTCACGACGTTTGATTATTCAACAATATATTATCTTTCTTTTAATTCCTCCCGAGCGATAATCAAATTTTGCATTTCAGAAGTGCCGCCGCCAATTTGGAAGAATTTAGCATCCCGCAAATAGCGTTCGACGGGGTACTGATCGGTATAGCCATCGCCCCCATGGATTTGAATCGCTTCGAGGGCTATTTCAACCGCGGATTTGCTCGAGAACACCTTCGCCATAGAGGCTTCTTTAGTGAAATTTAAATTCATTTTTGCTAATTTAGCAGCACTATAAGTCAGTAGTCGAGCTGCCTGAAGGTGTGTAGCCATATAAGCGATTTTAAACCGAATAAGTTGATAGGATTCTATAGGTTTTCCAAATTGAACTCGATTTCTGGCATATTTCTTTGAAGATTCTAATGCAGCGAGGGAAATGCCATTGCATTCAGAGCTGAGGGTGATCCTTTCAATATCAAAGGTCGACATTAAAATTTGAAACCCGTTCCCTTCCACTCCAATAAGGTTTTCGGCTGGAATTTCAACGTTATTAAACTTTAAAACACCATTTTTAACCCCATTTAACCCCAATAAACCATAAGGATACTCAATTTCAAGCCCAGGCATATCTTTCTCTAGTAAAAATATGCTCATCGCCTGATGAGGATCCCCCTTTAGAGTTAAAGCCCAAACCAAGTAATAATCCGCAAGTCCCACGTTGGTTATGAATCGTTTTGAGCCATTCAGAATGAATGAACCGCCCTCCTTTCTCGCAGATGTCTTTATACCTGCGGCATCCGATCCGGCACCTTCTTCGGTGATACAAATGCTGCACAGCTTTTCGCCAGTAGCAATTTTCGGTAAATATTTTTCCTTTTGTTCTTCATTACCGTGTTTAAGAAGGGTATAGCCATCTAAAATACAGGGGGTCCGGGTTACTGAAACCGCCACATTTCGCTTTGAAAGTTCCTCGGTCATTATACAATGAGCAATGATACCCAACTCGGTTCCTTTATACTGCTTAGGAATTAACGGGCCAAAGATACCCTTTTTCCCCAATTTTTTTAGAAGAAGTATCGGTATTTCTTTGGTTTGATTGATTTGATCTTGAATGGGCTCCAATTCGTTTGTTAGAAAGGCTTTAATTTCTTCTTTTAACTTGATTTCATTTTCCGAGAGAAATAATCGTTCCATATCCTTTTCCAATCCAAAATATCTATTTTAAAAACTATTCATAGTGAATTTTAAGCGAAAATTTCCTATAAATCCTTTTTTTCTTTTTAGAAATTTTTTTGGTATTGAAATTATTTGGTATTTACCAATAAATACTAAAAATAACAAAGCTATTTTGTACTAATAAATAATTCAATCGAACCTAGAATGAGGTCTAAGAGAAATGGAATATGAAGATATAATTTTTGAAAAGGAAAACGGGATAGCGCGCATAACGATCAATCGACCTCAACGCTATAACGCATGCACGCAGCAGACGGTCCATGAATTGATCGATGCTTTCAATCGTTGCATGGATGAGGACATTGGTGTGGTGGTATTTACTGGTGCCGAGGACAAGGCATTCTGTACTGGCGGGGATCAGACAACCCGCGAGAAGGGTGGCTATAAAGGACAGTATATATTGCCGTTAGAGGTAGGATGGCAGCATGTAACCCACCAGATCCGCACTTTGCCCAAGCCGGTCATTGCCCGTGTGAATGGGTATGCGATTGGAGGTGGGCATGTATGGCAAGTCGTCTGTGATCTCAGCATTGCAGCAGAACATGCGCAATTTGGACAAGCGGGACCACGTGTCGGCTCTTTTGACCCAGGATATGGAACTGGCGACTTAATCCGTGCGGTAGGCATGAAACGTGCGAAAGAAATTTGGTTTCTTTGCCATCGTTATACCGCGCAGCAAGCTTTGGAAATGGGGCTCGTGAATGCTGTGGTGCCTATGGAAAAATTAGACGAAGAAGTCGATCGCTGGTGTCAGGAACTGTTAGAAAAGAGTCCCACTGCGTTGAAAATGTTGAAATATGCTTTCCTTGCGGAGACCGACGGAACGACCGGCATCACACAATTGGGCGTTGGGGGTCTTTCGCTTTATTATGGCACCGAAGAGGCAGTGGAAGGCAAGAACGCATTTTTGGAAAAACGCAAACCAGAGTTCCGAAAACCAAAGGAGTCGAACATATAGTAACAATATCATAATTTTTTTATTTTTTAAGAGCTTCAATGTTTTATACAAATTATATATGAGGAATAATTTATGGCAGAATTAGGACCAGTAAATATGCTTCTGCACAATTTTTTAGAAGTAACAAGCGGCTCCGAAGCAGTTTCTATTGTGAAACGGGATGGAACAATTTATACATCAATCATTCGTCCCGGATACGATGAAAATGCAATCAGTGGATTGACGTCCCTGATCCGATATATCGCAGATGTTATCAGAATTGATTTTGAAACAGGCATTTTTAGAAAAAATGTTCAACAGATTGTTGCCGAACGCCATGGATTCATTTTCCAACAGATCAATCCGGAGATGATCTTAATTACAATTTATGGGGAGAATGCAAATAAGCGAATGCTTACAGCATATAACGTTTATATTGCCAATAAATTGGATCGAATAATGAGAGGGGAATTAGTTTCAACGGAAGTTCCGAAATCAGAAGCTGAAATGAAAGAGAAAGCTAAACCATGCCAGACATTTGTCTTCAAGATAGTAATTATTGGCGATGCGGGTGTAGGAAAAACAACTACGACAATCCAATTTGCCCATGCAAAGTTTGAATCCGAATATAAACCCACGATTGGGGTGAGCATTGTCAAGAATGAATATCTATTCGGAGAGAACCTCGTAAATTTTCAGATTTGGGATATCGCCGGCCAGCCATTATGGCGTTCGATGCGACAGGTCTATTATGGAGGGTCTCAGGGGGCAGTGATCCTATACGATGTGACCCGTCCTTCCAGTTTCCAAAATGTGAAGAGCTGGGTTGATGAGCTAACCCAATTCCTGCCAAAAACAATTCCCTGTGTTTTAATTGCCAATAAAATTGATTTAGAGGATTTGAGAAAAGTTTCAAGGGAATCGGGCGAGGAATTGGCAGCAGAATTGAATATGCCTTATTTTGAAATTTCTGCGAAGACCTCTGAAAACTTAGAAAAGGCATTTTTCCATTTTGGTGAACTACTTCTCGAGGAATTACCGAAGAAACCTGAAGAGTAAGAAAGCGCCGGGAGTGGGATTTGAACAGTCGGTGAGGTGGTCATTTCGGAGAGTATTTCTAAAATAGGTGGGCGCAGACCTGCGAGATCTCCGTTCAAATCCCTTCCCGTGCACCTCCACCTTTTTTATAACCCAAAAACGAGAATTGGGTATTGACTGTTAAAAATAAGAACCTAAAAATCTTCTATTATTGCATTATCTATCAAGAATTTCTTGAATCAATCTAGATAATTTTATATATATGCATCATTTGTAAGAAAACGAGGTATAATATGGGATTACCCTATCAAGTTGTCTTTTTTTACGGACGCCTTCTTACTGAAGAGGATATTATGATATTATTAAAACAAATCGAGAAATATAAGCCGCCATTAAATGATTGGAGGGCGGAAGGGAAGTATAAAATGGAGGGATTCGACGAGAAGGCATCCATTGAAGCATGGTATAGCGATATTCGCCATAATGATTATGACTGGATTGAAGATCTTGAAACCCTTTTTTCAGGGCAGGTCCAGATAAAAATAATAGCAACAGCCTCTAAAGAAGAACCGGTCGAATTCTACCTCATAATTAATAACATGTACAATCCAATTTGGGATTCAGATTTCCAGAATCATTGCAGTTTTTACCTTGAAATTAATACAGCCAAATGGGATAAGTATATAAGAAAAGCCTGTGAATCACACGAACTTCCATGGCAGCAACCAAAATTTTATCTTGTTATTGACTATAATATGGAAAATTATCTCCATAGCTTTGCTTATCATGGCGTCTTATTCTATGGGACGGAAGTGACAAATATAGAATTTTTTACAAAAAAAATAATAGAGAAAGAAAAATTATGGATGGAAGATAATGTGTGGGAGGAGGATTTGTACGAAATGTTTGATTATGTAAACAACATGTGGCAAGAAAAACACGATCCCATCTATTTGGGGATTATTGGTACTAGGGAACACGGTATTGAATATCGTACCCATATGTATCTTGCGCTTAGGGCTACACATCATTCAGTCGATGTAGATAATGATGAGAATTCCTTTGAATCCTTGGAAATAGATAAGTTGGAAGGAGATCGCTTGCTTAGAGAAAGGTGCATGGAATACGGACTTGAATATACATCGCCTGCATTTCATATGTTTATAGACGACTGTTTTTAAAGGGTTCGAAAAAATTCTTATAGAAAAAATAATCCCCGAACTAAAAGGTAAAAGTTCGCTTTATCTTTGATATGGTTATCAAAAAATCAAGTATCAGGAGGGCGAGAAGTATAAATATCCAATTAAACCCAGCAATCGATCCCCCTCCGCAATCGTTATTTTTAAGTATGTTGCCCGTAGAATAGACATTGCGGATGCAGATGGAATTCCCGTGAACAGTGTTGCCAATGACCCGAGTATAATTGGAGGCAACCAGATGAATTCCTACATTATTCCTGTTTGCAATGTTCCTA
>Ga0315291_10006539_pt1 | contig 14473 bp, 9 predicted proteins | sample YL17G12_20_MG_FD_203070 | JGI IMG/M metagenome (GOLD analysis project Ga0315291, IMG submission 203070) | Sediment microbial communities from Yellowstone Lake, YNP, Wyoming, USA - YL17G12_20 | ecosystem: Environmental > Aquatic > Freshwater > Lake > Sediment | place: USA: Wyoming | collected...
CGTGCGGCCCCCGGCACAGGTCCACGAACGGGCCACTCTTGTAGATCGAGAGCCGGGGGGCTTCCTTCAGTGGCTCCCCGTATTCGTCCGTGCCGGCGGAGAGGATGTCGCCAATCAGTTCCAGTTTGTAGGGCTGATCGGCGAAGACGCGGCGCGCCTCCGCCTCGTTCACCTCCTGGTAGACGAAAGCGTGCCCCTCGGCGATGATCTGGCGCATGCGGGCCTCGATCTCCTCCAGGTCTTCTGGCGAGAGCGGCCGGGGCAGATCGAAGTCGTAATAGAAGCCGCTTTCGATCGGCGGGCCGATGGCGATCTTGCCCGCCGGGAACTTGTCCAACACGGCCTGGGCCATCACGTGCGCAGCCGAGTGGCGCAGGCGATGCAAGAGTTCTCCTTCGTGTTTCTGGTCAGACATTGTGCTCCTCCTCGTTTCTGGTGCTCCGAGGGCTGCTCGCCCCCGAAGCACGTGCTTGGTTTCCTCGCAGGGTGATCGAACGATTCACACAGTACCGCATCCTGGTAGTGCCAGTATCGCCGTCAGTCATTTCGATCACCTCCTTCCAGCCATAAAAAGCAAAAACCCCCACGCCCTGGGGCGCGGGGGTTATCATCCCACGTGGTTCCACCCAAGTTCAACAGCGGATGGGTAACGGATAAACGAATGTGCGCAGAACTGCCCAACCCTCTATCCGTTTATCCGCTCGCAATCCGTTGTCACACTCTGCGGCGATAACGGGCCATCCCGGAGTCCCATACTCTCGCACAGGTGCGATTTGAGGGACCCACTTCCGGGGGGTTTTCCCGCTCGGCCGGTCAAGGAGGCTCGCAGCCGGTGACCCCCTTTCTCTGAAACCAGCACTGGACGGTACTCGTCCCGGTCAACGCGTTCAACTGATGCAATTACGTTGTCATTATAACCCGTTTCCGGCGATTGTCAACCTGGCTGTGGTTGGATGGTTGGGGAGTGCACGGCTGACGGACCGCTTTTGCTCTCACTCGCTTCGCACGCTCCGGCAACCGCTGAGCACTGGGAATTGGCCTGTTTCCAGGCTTCAGCCACAGAATGATTGACAGAGCAGGCTTCCTGGAGTATAATAATTGGCGCGGACACCCCGCACTGTAGCCTACATCAGTCCACAACGGGCATCACTGTGCGCCAAGACAGATGCCGTGTTGGCGTCTGGAGATCCTTTTCTGAAAGGCGATTGACCATGCCCTCCAGTTCCCGTCTGCGGACTCAGTCGTGCCATCTGCTCGTCGTACTCTCCATCCTGCTGGCGAGCGTCCCTGCCCCCACCCACGCGGCCACACCCCTCACCCAGCCCACAGCCGCCTACCAGGCAGCCACAGGTATCCCGTTCCGTTTCCCCCTGGAGTACCGGCCACTCTCCACATCCGTGCCACTGGGGGACCTGTTCCCAGCACCCCAGGCGGTTCTACCCGCCTTCGACTCGCCGCTGCCCACCCCGGAGCCGCCGGGGGAGGAGACCGCCGAACCGGATGTGTCCCCGGCCACCCTCGATTCCCCGCTGTCTACCCCACTGCCTCCCACCCCCGCCCTGCCATCTGTGTCCGCATCTCCCTTGGCCCTGGCGGCAGTAGCCGAGCCGGAGGGCGTCCTTCCCGGCGCGATCGTCACCTTCACCCTGACGCTGTCCAACACCGGCGTGGTGACGGTGAGCGCTTTGGCCGTGCGTGCCACGCTGCCGGACAGCCTGCAATGGATGCCCGATCAGCCCGGCTGGGCCTACGATGAGGCCGAGAGACGCCTGAGCGCCGAGGTGGAGGACCTGGCGCCAGGCACGGGTAGGGTGTTGGCTTTGTGCCTGCGCATCGGCGAACCGTCGGTCTACCCGGTCACGTTGACGCTGGAAGCGCAGAGTGGCGCGGTGACGCTCGGCAGCGTGCGCGTGCCGGTGTGGGTAGCGCACCGGGCGCGGGCCACGATCGGTCCCGACGGCGGAACGCTGCAATCGGGCGATGGCCGGGTGCGGCTCGAGTTCCCGGCCGGGGCGGTGGCCGGTACGGCGGCGGTGACCCTGACGGCCTACCTGGCGCACACCCCCGGGACCCCGGTCGAGCGAGCCTCCCATCCGCAGCAGGGCCTGGTCCGTTTCGAGATCGAAGCCACGGGGATCAGTGATGGGGGGAGGATCGCCTTCCTGGCCAGGCCCGTGCAGATCGTCGTAGACATGCGCCAACTGGTCCCTGACTCGACCGGCCAGGGGTGGTACGTGGCCTACCGTGACCCCCAGGACGCGGGCGTGTGGCATGGGGTGGAGACGCACGTGCTCGACGAAGCGGGCCTGATCGGCGTCACCACCGACCACTTTTCGGTCTGGTCGGCCGGCGCCGAGAACGTCGGCTGGCGCTTCGTGTGGCAGGAGCCCACGGTGGGCACCTTCAGCGGCGCGGCGACCTATGCGTACCCGATCGAGGTGCCACCCGGACGGGGTGGCCTGCAGCCCAACGTGGACATCTCGTATTCCAGCCGGGGGGTGGACGGCCAGACAGCGTGCAACGTGGACCAGGGGCCGGTCGGCCTGGGCTGGTCCATCAACGACGTCGAGATCGCGCGGGAGGGCGTGCACCTGAAAGACCAGTGGGGGCACGTCGGCCTGATCCACCCGGATGCGTTCGCGCTGGTGCTCGATGGGGCCGGGTACGAGTTGCTGACGAACGAGAACACTGCCAACGCGGTGGTCCGCTACTATGTGACCAACGCCCCGCAGTTGTTCGTCGAGCGCCGCTACGACGCCTCCGCCAGCGACTCCAACCCCGACCGCATCTACTGGATCGTCAAGACGCCGGAGGGGACGGTGTACCGGCTGGGTCGCACGGCCGACTCGGCCAGTGGCCAATCCATGGGCTACGACCTGATTGACACGACCGGGTCGCAGCACGAAGGGTACAGCACCAGTTACTCGGGCATCCGCTGGCTGGTGGACACGGTGACGGACGTGTACGGCAACCAGGTGCAGTACACGTATGCGACCTGGACGGAGGCGAACAGTTACGACAGCCACACCCAGGACGACCAGGGCCAGAGCCACACCACGAGCAGCACGACCTATCACAGCCGCATCCGCAGCATCCGCTACAACTACACCACCGCGCGAGCGACGCCTACACGCGCGTGTCCGGCACCTACGCCACGCTGGTGGACCTGATCCACACGGCCGACCACCGCATAGACCAGATCGTGCTGTATCACGGCAACCTGAGCCAACCCTACCGCATGGTGGACCTGGGCCTGGGGACGGTCTGGCAGGACTGTGGCGAGTCCATGAAGACCGACACACTGAACTCGATCACCGAGTTCGACGGCAGTGGGACGGCCTCGTTGCCGGCGGTGACGCTGAGTTACGTCACGCTGGCGCACGCGTGGGGTACCTGCTACGAATACGAGCACCTGCAGCAAGTGGACAATGGCTACGGGGGCAGAGTCCGGTTCACCTACGGCGCTGGAGACGGGCGGGTGTCGGATGGCTGGCAGTGCAATTGTGTTCCCGAATACGGCAACACCTTCGTCGCCACGCAGAAGGAGACGTGGGATGGCCTGGGTGTGCAGCCGGCGGTGGTGGAGTATGCGTTTGCCAAGCCGTGCTACGACCAATACGATGGGGACGTGGGAGACCTGGCGGATGCGTTCAACTGTCCCACGCGCAACGACTTTAGCGGGTACGGCCACGGCGGGCTGGTGGGCTTTGAGGTGGTGACCGAGACGGTGCGCGGGTATCAAGGGGAGACGTTGAGCCGGCAGACGACGTGGTTCTCCCAGACGCGGCAGACGATGGGCCGCCCGGGGCTGGAGAAGTCCTTCGACGCCAGTGGCAGCCTGCTGCGCAGTGTGCAGACGCGCAACGTGACGGCCACCGTCGGCCCCACGACCTTCAGTTACGGCAGCCCGGTGACGACGACGGACTATGGCGGGGGCGTGAGCGCCAGCCACGTCGTCTCTTACGCCTACGACAGCTACGGCAACGTGACCGCCGTGTACGACTACGGCGGCAGCACTGGCGGGGACGAGCGCAGCGTACACTACACCTACAATCCGACCACGACGCTGTGGATCGTGAACAAGTTGGGGCGGGAGACGGTGTACGAGGGCATCCGGACCGACGACACGACTGACGCCAACCTGGCCTACCGCCGCAGCCGCACGCGCTACACCTACAACGGGCAGGCGTGCTGGACCGCCCCGCCGCTGAAAGGGGCCGTGACGGCGGTGGATCACTGGAACGGCACCAGCGGGGGCTCGCCGGGCGACTGTTGGGCGGCCAACTTTAGCATGGTCAGCCGTGCCGGCTACGACGAGTGGGGCAACCGTATCTCGGAGACCGGCCCACGCCTGTACACGACGACGATGGCCTACGACGGGCTGTACCACCTCTACCCGCTGCAGGTGTGCAACGCGCTGGGGCAGTGCCGCCACACCGACTACTACGGCCTGGGTGGCATCGCGGCCGACTATGGGCTGCCGGGCCAGGTCAAGCGGACGGTGGACCCCAACGGGGCGGTGACAGAGTACCGCTACGACGCGTTCGGGCGGTTGACGGCGGTCAAGGCGCCGGACGACGTGGGCTGGAGCGTACAACAGGCGACGCGCTACGTCGAGTACCAGTCCATGGGGCAGGTGGGGCAGCAACGCATCGTGGCCTACAGTGGGCGCAATGCCACCTGGCAGGAAGAGTACCTGGACGGCCTGGGGCGCACGGTGCAGGTGCACCAGAACGCGGGGAGTGGGCAGGAGATTCGCGCGACGACGCAGTACGATGGGCTGGGGCGGGCGGTGGCGGCCTGGACGCCCTACACCGGCACGCACGGGGAGAACGGCGGCTACGGGGCCTACGGCTACGTGCCGCCGGCGGGCGGGCTGCCGCGCACGAGCACGGAATACGACGGGCTGGGGCGGACGGTGCGGGTGGTCAACCCGGACAGCACGACGGTGCAGAGCGCCTATCCGGGGTGGACGGCGGTGGTGACGGACGCCAACGGGCACCGGCTGGCCCGCACGAGCGACGGGCTGGGGCGGCTGGTGCGGGTGGAGGAGTACACGGGGACGGTGGGGAGCAGTCCGCTGCTGTACGCCACGACGCGCTACGGCTACGACGTGCTGGACCACCTGACGGCCGTGACCGACACGCTGGGCAACCTGATCACCACGACGTACGACACGCTGGGGCACAAGACGGCCATGCGCGACCCCGACGTGGGGACGTGGCAGTACCGCTACGACGCGGCGGGGAACCTGATCAAGCAGCAGGACGCGCGCAAGCAGGCTATCTGCTTCTACTACGATGCGCTGGAGCGGCCGGTGGGCAAGACCTACCACGGCAACCCGCTCAACTTCGAGGCTCCGGGCCTGTGCAGCGGGACGTACGCGGTCACCTACACGTACGAGAGTGGGGGCAGCGCGACGTACGTCAGCCACGGGGAGCGCATCATCCACGGGGGTGGGGGGAAGGCGTACGTGAGCGTGGGGAGCATCAGCACGGACACCTACTTTACGCTGAACGTGCCGGTGGCGGGCGTGCACAGCCTGTCCATCGTGCTGCACCAGGACACCAAGGTCACGAATCCGGGCATCTACAGTTCGACGGTGCAGGTCTACCTGGATGGCAGCAGCCTGGGGACGATCAACGTGAGCGGGGGAGCGGGGCCGGCGTTCCAGGAGTATGCGGACTGGATGGTGGGCTCGACCAGTGTGGGGGTGTTCCAGGTGAACGTGAGCGCGGGGGCGCACACGCTACGGCTGAAGCGCACGGGGGGCCAGGGCTGGGAGGAGATCGCGCAGGATGGGAGCGGGATCGTGCTGGACTATAGCGCCGGGCAGCGCACGGCCATGGGGGTGCCGAACGTGGACACGACGGCCTGGCGGTACGACGTGCGGGGGCGGGTGGTGCGGGAGGTGCGGACGATCGCGGGAGGCGGCACCTTCACCACGAGTTATGCCTACGACGCGCTGGACCGGGCGGTGGCGACGACGTATCCGGATGGAGAAGTGGTGAGTACGACCTACAGTGCGGCCGGGTGGCCGGTGCAGGTACGCAGCGCTACGCACAGCCTGAACTACGCCGGTGGGGTCACGTACAACGCGCTGGGGCAGGTGACGGCGCTGCCGTTGGGGAACAACCTGACGACGAACTATACGTACGAGGCGCGCACCTTCCGGCTGCTGCGCATCCAGACGGGCAGCCTGTTCGACTTGCGCTACGGCTACGACGCGGTGGGGAACGTGACGGCGATCACCGACACGGTGGCGGGGAACCAGGTGCAGGCGTTTGGGTACGACGCGCTGGACCGGCTGGCGAGTGCGCGGGCGACGGGGGGCAGCGTGCTGATCTACACGCACGTGTACAGTTACAACGCCATCGGGAACATGAGGGTTGCGACGGGGCTGGGGACCTACGTGTATGGGGCGACGGCGAGCGGGTGCGCTACGGGGACGGTGAGCGTCAAGCCCCACGCGGTGACGCAAGCGGGGGGCAATACCTATGCATACGACTGCAGCGGGAACGTGACGCGGCGGGTGATCACCGAGACGCAGATGGTGACGTACTACCAGGAGTACGACGCGGAGAACCGGCTGGTGGCGGTGACGAACACGGTGACCAGCCTGGTCACACGCTTCGCCTACGACGGGGACGGCCAGCGGGTGAAGGTGACGGCGGGGACGACGACCACGGTGTACATCGGGGACTACTACGAGAAGCAGGGGACCACCGTCACCAAGTACTACTACCTGGGGGGGCAGCGGGTGGCGATGCGGGTGGGGCCGGCGGGGCAGGCAGGCACGGTGACCTATCTGCAGGGCGACCACCTGGGCTCGACCAGCCTGGCGACGAGCAGCAGCGGGGGGGTGGTGGCGCGGCAGAGGTACTATCCCTACGGGGCGGTGCGCCCCGGCGGCACCGGCACCCTGCCCACCGACTACACCTTCACCGGGCAATGGAGCGACGGTGACATACGGCTAATCCACATGGGCGCCCGGTGGTACGATCCCCAGGTCGGCCGCTGGATGTCCGCCGACACGATCGTACCCGATCCCGCCAATCCGCAAAGTTTCAATCGCTTCTCGTATGTTCTCGGGAACCCACTCCGATACAGTGATCCTAGCGGACATGTCGCAGATGCAGGAGGCGGAGCGGGGCTTACGATCGAGGACCTGATCGACATCTATGACCATCTTGCCGAAGAGACCGATCCGGAAGCATGGCACGGCCACCTGCAAGAGTACTTTGCCGCCAAGGCTGCCCTATATCGTTACCTGGCCGATGAAGCGCCGCAACTGGTCATTGAGACTGCCGCGACCCACGTAGCAGACACTCACAGACGACTCATCATCAACGGCTTCTACGGTCAGCGCATCGGTCTCGCAGAAGCCTACTTGGCTGGTGGAGGGGAAGCCGGTGTCGCCATTCCGTTGATGGCAGGCACAATGGCGCTGATCCGCAACCCTTTTGGAATGAAAGGCAACCCCGATCACCAGGCTACGGTAAGACGATTGGTACAAATGGCTGAAGATGAATTCGAAGGGCAGGATGTTGAGATCCGCAAGAGTAGGAGTATCGCGGAACGGTTAGGTGTGGAGCGCCGACCGGACGTGTCGGTGGTTGACAATCAGACGCGTCAGCTTCTCAAAGTCTATGAGGCAGCGCGGATTGATATGAGCGGCAACTTTGTTCCTCGCGAGCAGCAGAAAATGTTCGAGTACTGGGAGGTTGGTATCCGTTACTGGTTCGAGGAGGTGGAGTGAGCAATGGCCGACTTTTATTTCTACGGCACCTGGGAAGACTCGTGGACGTACCTGGAGACACTCATCCACCTGGAGCGGTTTACCTTCGTGGTGGATATGTGGTACACAGAGCCGGTGCCTCTCCAGTTTAGAACGGTGACTGCTGATGTCGAAAGCATCGTGCGCAAACGGCCACGGCTCTACCTATGGTCTGATGAATACTCGCAGTTTCCACCGGTGTTCGGTAATCCAACGTCGCACGGGCTGATGATGATTCACCTAAGTGAAGGTGGTCCTGCACTGGACCTGGCACTTCCGGCTTGCTTCGAATTGAAAGGGAAGTTGAGTGTGGGTATCGGATCGCTGGGCTACCAACCGCAGTATCAGAATCCCGAGACCGGAGAATGGTACAAACCGCCAGAGACACTGAAGCGAGCCTACAGAGAAATGCGAGCGCTACTACAAAAGAGTCTGGTGAGACGATATGCCTGGTCGCGGTCCATAACAGGCCGTGGTATCAGGCCCGAGATTAAGACTTATTGGGTCGGTCCAAACGCAGCGGCATTGCTGGAGGCAGGCGAAGCGGATATCATGGTTGGTTGTGAATGGGTGTGGAAAAAAGGCACAGAGTTGAGAAGAACGCGGGACGAGGTGATGGCCCTGCCTAACGACGATGAATAGTCGAAGGGCTGCCAAACTACAATTGCGGATTCACCGATTGGGACGCCAGGACTGAGCACGGCCCTTGCCCGCTACTGTGTGGCAGATTCAACACGGCACAACATAGCTGCACTTTTACAACGCGAGACACCAGGTTCCGCACCCGGGACACTTCACCGCACGCGGCGGGACAGGCGGGGAGCAATACCTACGTCTACGATTGCGCAGGAATCGTGACGCGGCGGGTGATCACCGAGACGCAGGTGGTGACGTACTACCAGGAGTACGACGCGGAGAACCGGCTGGTGGCGGTGACGAACACGGTCACCAGCCTGGTCACGCGCTTCGCCTACGATGGGGACGGCCAGCGGGTGAAGGTGACGGCGGACGTGAGCACGACGGTGTACATCGGCAACTACTACGAGAAGCAGGGGACTACCGTCACCAGGTACTACTACCTGGGGGGCAGCGGGTGGCGATGCGGGTGGGGCCGGCGGGGCAGGCGGGCACGGTGTCCTACCTGCATGGCGACCACCTGGGCTCGACCAGCCTGGCGACGAATGGAAGTGGACAGGAGGTGCTCAACAGCCGGACGCGGTACTATCCGTACGGGGGCATTCGCGGCGGTGGGGAGGGCCTGCCCACCGACTATACCTTCACCGGGCAATGGAGCGACGGTGACGTACGGCTGGTCCACATGGGCGCCCGGTGGTACGATCCCCAGATCGGTCGTTGGATGTCCGCCGACACGATCGTACCCGATCCTACCAATCCGCAAAGTCTCAACAGGTACTCTTACGTCCTCGGGAATCCCCTCAAATTCAGCGACCCAACCGGACATATAGAAGCCTGTGGTGCGTATGGACAATCCTGCAATGAGTCGCCACCACCACCTTCACCAATTGAGACGCTGGACGAGGTAGAAGAGTGGCTGTTGGCAACTATGTTCGACAATTCCCATAGTGATGTGGTCAACGAAATATACCGTGATCTGGGCTCTTCCGATACCAGAACTGTCATAAGGGCCTATCAGTTGTGGATTGAGCAGGTTAAGACAGAAGGACCCTGGGATTTCAAGCGATATGTACACAGGCGCTGGAAAGGGGGGGTTTGGTTGGCTGATTGTGGATGGTGGAGCTATGAAACCGTGGCTAACATCCATTATGGCTACGTTGGAATGGCTGCTGGCTTCATGGACGTGGAGCTACTAGGTGGTGCCGGTGCCGCTCAAGTCAAGGACCATTTCTTTGATCTACTATTAGCAGGAAAATCTCCAGATTGGGGAGCTATTGGCACGTTACAAACCTACTTTGACGACCCGGAGGATCAAGCGGCTATTCGCATTGGAATAGATCTGTACAATCAGCGCAAAAACATATACCAACCTATCACGCATGCTGAATTCAAGGCGGCATTTCGGCCGCATGCCTCCCAACTCAAGCCGGGTCCTGCTCCAACCTGGTTGAGACAGATTATGGGACTGAAAGTGAGTGATTAGGCTATGGCTCAACTGATCAAAGGTGCCTCATTGGAAACAAGGCTGCTCACATCTCTGGTTCTGTCGCTAATACTCGTTAGTTGCTGTCGAGCCACGCCGTACACAACAGCAGTACCGCGTCTGACTCCTGAACAATTGCTGGTGGACATATCCGCATTTCCTGTTGGTTGGTATGTAGACGTCCCACCCTATGTTAGTGACAATGAGATAGGGCAATTGGACGATCGTTGGGTTACGTTCCGCTGGAGACCTCTGGGACCTTTGGCTACGCAAGAGGTCTATTGCTATAGGCGAGAAAAGAGAGCAACAGTAGAATATGAGCGTCAAATGCGCGAACAATTCTTCAATGCTGAACGGCTAACGCCATGGGAGTCGCCCACGCAACCGCCCTATGTGAGCCGGGTGGCCGATCAGTTTCGGCTTGCTTGTGCAAACTTCCGTGACTATCCATCTGGCCAGTTCACACTCTGTGTTGCCATGGCACAGTACAATGAATGCTTGTCCATATTCGGCACCCAAGTATCTCCAGAGTATATGACCTTTGAGAACCTTGAGAAGGTGCTCGTTGCCATTGACAGCCAGGCAGAGACAGCACTACAAGCATCTCCGGACGGTGTCGTGAGCCCCTAGAATTAGGGAGCGATGGGCAACCTGGCGGTGCTGGACAGGTGCGAACTATCGCGCCCAGAGGATGGATCCAGTTCACTGCAGACTGCGGGGACGAGAGTTCTCTCAAGAGCACTACGACAGACTCATACAGGCTCTGCAAACATACAGAAAAGCGATCCGCGGACAAGAAGCATCGAACGCGAGGTGGCCTGTTGCTTGTATCACCAGTGAAAAGACCCATGAAAACTTCACACGTTGGGAAATACCTACGCATGTTGCTGCTTACGATGGCGGTAGTGTTGATCGGAGGTGTTCTGGTCTGGGTTGGCCTGGAGACAAGTGCGGACAAGGGGGGAACCGTGCAGGGTATTCTGACCGGTGCTCCATGCGCTCCTCCTTGTTGGCAGGGGATTACACCTGGCACTTCCATGGAGAGGCAAGAGGTGATTCGCCTGCTCAAAAAGATACCCAATGTTGATACCGTTTGGGAAAGTGGAGCGGCTATCAGATGGACCTGGAAACAGTGGCCCTCGGAAGGAACAGGGTACAATTCCGTCTACGTGTCGTGGGACGGCGTGGTCCACGATATCATGCTTAGCGTTGATTTTGACCTGACAGTGGAAGAGATACTTGATCAGTACGGGCTTCCGGACGCGACGAACTTTGTGGTGGCAGGAGTGCCGGAGCATGCGTATGGGGCCATGAACATGTTTTACCCTGCTCATGGGTTCTACTGCACGGCTGAGGTACTTCCGTATGACAAACCGGTCCTTGAGCCGGAAAGCAGAATATTCCAGGTTTTGTATCTGGTCCCTGCCGACTCAATGGAAGATCGGTTCGGTTCTGACGTGAACAGTATGGATCTACAACCCTGGCCGGGTTACGGTGCACTCGAGGTGGCGTCGCCGTGATTGATGGCTAACTCGGGTTTGGAATAGATGTGGCTGTTGCACCCTCCGTTCTGTCAGAGTAAGCAGCCGGGGCGCAGCGTGTTCGCCGATTACCCTCTGGCAAGCATGGCGACATTCGGCGTTGTTCAGCACAGACCTGGGCTCGACCAGCCTGGCGACGAATGGAAGTGGACAGGAGATGCCCGGCAGCCGGACGTGGTACTATCCGTACGGGGGCATTCGCGACGGTGGGGAGGGCCTGCCCACCGACTATACCTTCACCGGGCAATGGAGCGACGGTGACGTACGGCTGGTCCACATGGGCGCCCGGTGGTACGATCCCCAGATCGGTCGTTGGATCAGCCCCGATACGATTGTACCCAATCCCGCCAATCCGCAAAGCCTTAGCCGATACTCGTACGTCTACAACAATCCCCTCCGATATGTGGACCCAACAGGGCATTACAGCGAGGATGAGATTATGCGGTTCCTTGGCCTCGACCCCGAGAAAGACGAATGGGGAAACGCTCTTGCTTTTTTCGAGGCAGGTGGTTCGCTAGAAGGTAGATGGGGATGGCTGGCAGTCTTGCGACGAGCCAACGATGGATCTCAAGTTGGCAGCAGTGAGAATGCAATAGATGGCACGTTTGTAGCAGGAGCGGGTGGCCGACTTTATGTCCAAACCCCAGCAGGTGAATTCTTGGCACACGAAACTGTGGCAATGGCCCACGATACTTACTTTGTCAGGTATGCAAGGTCTCCTCTCGTGCCACGGTTTCCCCCTGGCTATCGTATGTCATGTATGTTCACAACAAGTGCATACCAGCGTGAGGATAGAATTAGGATAAGGTTTGACGGGAGCACAGAGGACTGGGTCGGGGCCGGTCTTGATGCGGGGTGAATCGCTGCTGACCTTTTGGGGGCCGCACCTATGGGTATCGGCTTGGATCTACTCTCTGCTTCAGAAATCAGTGGACCAAGGTTCGGCAAAGCGTTTGATGCAGCAGTAGAGAAGGGATCGACTCCTTCGGAACTGCGGGATCTCCGTGAGGCTAGCATTGATCCGGTCTTGGACTTGGGAGGGCTTGTCCCCTGGGCAGGTGTTGTACCTGATGCTCTCAGCATGGTCCGAAACTTCGGGCAGAATACGCACATCTCGTATGGTCCTTGATAAGGGGGTATATCAACTTGCATTGGTCACCTATTCTCTTTGGTATTCTCTCGTTGTTGGTGGGATCCCCATTGACGCTATGGGGGTGGCGGTATTGCCGCCGACCTGACTCACTGGACTCAGGCTCTCTACCATACCGACTTCTCGTCCCTTCGTGGCGCAGAACAAAGGTTGGAGAAGGTTCAGGAAAACTCACATACCGAGACATCAAAATGTACGCTATGCGGAGCCTGGTTGTAGGGATTCTCCTGGAGGCGATAGGTATCGTGGAAGTGGTCACAGAGGTACTATCTCTGGCCTTGGACTGATTATGCCGGAGAGTCGGTCTTAACATAAAGTACCGAGGACAGGGCTGATGTACTACGGCGCGCGGTACTACCAGCCTTATCTTAACCGGTGGCTCAGTCCGGACACTATTGTACCCGATCCCGCCAATCCGCAGAGTCTCAATAGGTTCTCCTACGCTCTCGGAAATCCAGTGCGATATACTGACCCAAGTGGACACGCGCCGTGCCGCAGAAAATGTTCGAGTACTGGGAGGTTGGCATCTCTTACAGGTTCGAGGAGGTGAAATGAACAATGGCCGATTTCTTTTTCTACGGTACCTGGGAAGACTCGCGGACGTACCTGGAGACACTCGTCCACCTGGAGCGGTTTACCTTCGTGGTGGATATGTGGTACACTGAGCCGGTGGCTTTGCAGTTTACAACAGTGACCGATGATGTTGAAAGCACTGTACACAAACGGCGACGGCTCTACCTATGGTCTGATGAATGCTCGCAGTTTCCACCAAATTTCGGCGAGCCAACACCGAACGAATTGATGATGATCAGTTTGTCTGGAAGCGGTCCTGCACTGGACCTGAAACTTCCGGCTTGCTTCGAACTTAAGGGGAAGTTGAGTGTGGGTATCGGATGGCTCGGCTACCAACCGCAATAGGAGAATCCGGAGACCGGAGAATGGTACAAGCCACCAGAGGCACTAAAGCGGGCCTACAGAGAAATGCGAGCCCTACTACAAAAGGGCCTGGTGAGACGATTTGCCTGGTCCCGATCCATAACAGGCCGCGGTATCAGGCCCAAGATTGAGACTTATTGGGTTGGTCCAAGCGCAGCGGCATTGCTGGAGGCAGGCGAAGCGGATATCCTGATTGGTTGTGAATGGGCGTGGATAAAGGGAACAGAGTTGAGAAGAACACGGGACGAGGTGGAAGCTCTGCCCAACGACGATGAATAGTTGAATGGCTGCCAGACTACAATTGCGGACTCAGTGACTGGGACACTACGACTGAGCTCAGCCTTTGCCGGTTACTGTGTGGCAGATCCAACACGGCACGGTGTAGCTGCACTTTTACAACGCGAGACACTAGGTTCCGCACCCGGGACACTTCACCACACGCGGTGGGGCGGGCAGGAAGCAACACCTGTACCTACGACTGCACCGGGAACGTGACGCGGCGGGTGATCAGCGAGACGCAGGTGGTGACGTACTACCAGGAGCACGACGCGGAGAACCGGCTGGTGGCGGCGATGAACACGATCAGCAGCCTGGTCACGCGCTTCGCCTACGATAGAGTTATCTTCCCGCCGCCCAGCCCAGGCTCTCCAGGCCGATCTCCAGCGCCGGGCGCCAGAGGGAGGTGGACCCTAAGAGCATGCGCAGGTACGTGAGCACGGGGCCGGGCCGCAGCGCCCACGCCCAGAAGGCCCGCCGCGCCCACCGCTCTAATTCCTCCGCCTGCAGGTCGGGGTAGTCCAGCACCGTCGAACGGTCCATATCTACCTGCTCCCAGCGGGTGCCGGGACGGAACCAGCCCTGCTCCACCACCTCGAAGAAGAGAGGCGAGCCCGGATACGGCGCGGCGATGTGGAACAACACCAGGTCCAGCGGGAGCCGCCTGGCAAAGC
>Ga0315291_10006540_pt1 | contig 14472 bp, 17 predicted proteins | sample YL17G12_20_MG_FD_203070 | JGI IMG/M metagenome (GOLD analysis project Ga0315291, IMG submission 203070) | Sediment microbial communities from Yellowstone Lake, YNP, Wyoming, USA - YL17G12_20 | ecosystem: Environmental > Aquatic > Freshwater > Lake > Sediment | place: USA: Wyoming | collected...
TCATTATATCATTAATCTGTTTGCTATTCATTTTCGTTTCTTTTTCTAAAGCATTAACCATTAATTCTTGTAAGCGTTGATATTCATTTGATCCATTAATAACTTCAAAAACGTTTCCATGAACAATACCTGAAATAGGATGAATCATGATTCTAGCAGATTGTCCAATCATTCTTTTCCCTTTAGTTCCAGATGCCAATAGTAAAACGCCAGCTGACATCACTTTTCCTAATGCAACAGTATGAACTGGACATGGAAGAAATTTAATTGTGTCATATAAACTAAACATTTCATCGACGGATCCTCCATACGTAGAGACCATTAAATGAATAGGTTTATGATTTATACTAGCAAGTTGTAACAAATGCATTATCACATTTGATATTGTATGTTCATTTACGTCCCCATGTAGAACCACAGTTCTAGAACTATCATGTTGTTGAACAACAACTATTTGATCTAAATCTTCAGAATTATCAGAATTTGCATGTCGAGATACATTTAAAACTTGAGCGTCAGCATGTGTTGATCTTCCCATCATTATGCTCCGAACTTATTAAAAATAATTCGCTACCCGCAATTTCTTTCAATAAACTTGTAATTGCACGCATATTTTCAATATTTTCAAGTTCTAGAGCCAGCAAATAGATAATAAACATTTGTTGTCTTTGGGTAACACCAAAGTCAGCAATTTCACGTACAATCTTTCTACACAACTCATTTTCGGTTGCCTGTTTTTCAGACTGAAGTTGTCCGTATACAACATTATTCATGGTATTTGTTCTTCCTCTTCACGTAAGAAATTTTCAACCTTAAACAATTTTTCCCCTAATATTCTAATGTATTTTCCTTGTTTTGTTCCTGCTTCAGTTTCAGTTGTCATCACTACAAATTCACCCCATTTTTTGTTTTCACAAATAAATTGAACCATCTCCCAAGAAGCCAAATCTGATTGATTTGCCTCAAGGATAGACGCTAATGATTCATTCAACGATGATTTGATGTCATTAATTGTAATGATAGAAGACATTGCTTCTTTATTGGTCAAAATATCAGATTTACCAATTTCTGTTACTTTATGAATTATTCCACAATTTGGACACTGCACAAATTTTGTCTTAAAAATATCATTATCGTCAATTATTGAAAACACAACAAATTGATGAAATGGTGGATTATTCATCTTTTTGAATTGTGTTAATACACAGCGACATTTAACTAAATGTTTGTGACCTGTAGTCATTGACTTGTTCTTACTAAACTAATAATCTCTAAAATTCGTGTTAGACTTAGTTTTTTTTAATATTCTTCTTATCAATAGTTGGAAATGTTTCATTCGCAACTGCTTCAGATAGAACAACATCAACACTTTTCATAAATATGCGGTGTGCTTTGTGATAACCTTCATCTACGGAAGCAGAAATTAAAGCCAAAAGCGTTGTCATTTGATTCGACTCAATTTTTAATTGTCCTGATTTAACAGCGTCAGCAATATTATTTACAGTTGAATCCTTGATACCTTCGAGCAGAGTCCATGAAGATTTACTAATTTTTTCTCGTGGTTGCATGCTTTCACCTCTTTTTAATGTAACAACATATTTAACGAAGTAAACCACTTTCAGGAATAAAATGATACCAACACTCAAAGAGCAACACGCTACAAAAAAAATAAACTCTCTTCGTGGGCACATCAAATTAATCGATGTTGGATTGTTAAAAGAAAATCATGATGCTAATCTCATTATAGAAGCAATGAACAAAGCTGATCTAGACAAATCAACACAAATAATTGATAAGCTTCGAAAAATGACTGGTAAGGGTTTAAAAACTCTTGATGCTGCAATTGAACAAGCGATTGGTGAAATCAACAAATACACAGGTGGAGGACCTTTAGCAAATGCATGGACATCAATGAAGTCGAAAGTTGGGATTGATAATCCATTAGTAAAAATGATGACATTTGCTAGCGCATTAGAAACAGGATTCGAACAAGTTCCAATAATCATCAAAAATAACGTTGGAGAAATTAGTAAAGAAGACAGTGAGAAAAATCTAACATATGTTGCAGGAAAAAAAGATCCTGAAGTAGAGAAAACTGTACAAAAAATGCTTTTAAAGGCATTTAGACCTAAAGGTGTTTTTGGAGCATTTAGAAAAGTTCCATATGTTAATGATATGAATGAATTTGCATTTGAACTCATGAACGTTCCGCTTAAAAACTTAAATGCACTTGTTCAACAAAGCGCACAAGGTGCTGGTAGTGATGAAATTGCAAAAGACATAAAGGATGTTGCAGCACAATCAGGTGATGTTGAATCAAAGGGTACACAACCAGGAATAGAAGGTGGTACTCCAACAGAAAAAGGTAAACAACCTGAAGCCGGTAAGACGACAACAGCAGGTACTCCAACGGCCCCCGCAGGCGAAAAACCTAGTGAGATTGCACCAGATAAATTGAAAAGAATGAAGGCCGCAGCCGCAAAACTAAAACAACAGCTTAATGTTGACGACAAACAAGCACAAAATATTCTCAAGACGCTTGAACAAATGGGAATGCTCAAATAGCTTGAATACATCCACCCAAAGACATTAACAGTTCGTAACATTTACTCGCATAACGATTAGCAATGTGTTGACTAGTTGCTAGAACAACTTGACCATTATGTTCTATCACACCAGTTTCAATTGCTATTTTTATTGCACGTAAAACATAATCAATTGATTGTGATCTAATCAAAAAATTTCTATCATCAGGTAAACGTATAACAACATGACTAGATGATAAAGATTTGATTCTTTTATCAAGTAATGTTCCAACATCAACTAGTTCAGAATTTTTAGATTGTTTAACACGTAAATTTTTAATATGTGTTAATACTGATGAACGAGAACGTTTATTGATGATAGCAACTTTAGAAGGATAAACAATTGCTGAATCAATAGTTGAAATATCATTTAAGTTCAAAGAACTAATCAAATCACCTTTTATACTAGAGATTAAGTTAGCTGCTGATACAATCGAAATATCATTTAGTGTATTAATTCCCTCTAAATCAAATTTAACACAAATAGGAATCACTCGAAGAGTACCACGATCGTAATTTACTTTCAATGTATGAATAACATCATCTGCCATTCCCCTGACAAATAACAAACACTGTTCCCTGGTTTCTGCCAATGATTCTAACAAATGATGAATTTCTGAAACACTTTCAATATAACCGTCAACACATAGAACACGTGGACGATTTAACTTTGCAGATACATTAAACATTGTCGAAACATCAAACGCATAACCTTCGTTCAATTCAATTGACAACATACTTGATGAAGTTTTTTCTATCGCGATTCTACCACCAAATCCTGCTAAATCAAGTGCAGTCATAATCACAGATGCAATCAATTTATTTGCATCACAATATCGTTCAACAATTCTAGAGATGTCATTAGATGTACAAGATCTACCTGTCTTGTCACTCGACAAGGCCTTGAATTTAATCTTGTTGTTCAATGAACAGTTGCCAACATCATGTAATGAAAAATATTCTAGCAGTGACCTGATGCACTCATCAAAAGTTCCAGGACACATTTTTTCTGATGAAATCGCGCTAGTTAAAATAACGTTATATATTTGCTGATGTAGTTCACTCACAAACTTCATGTTAAACATTGCTTGAAGTTTTGTGTACACAATTACATGATCTTTTTCAAGATTCAATGAAAATTTAAGATCATTGTCAATAACATCATGTAACTGATGTATAACATCATCTAAGACTTTTATGATTTGTTCATGATTGTAAACACTTGTAAGCACAATTCATTGTAACACCATATATCACATAAATTTCACATGACCTGCAAAAAAGTCATAGATCAGTTTACCTAAAACACCCAAACCACCAGTAGAAACACTAACTGCGACCCATTTAAAAGCTGACGAAATTCGATCTCTAAATTCTATAACGCTTTTTAATTGATCATCATGAAACATAAGTAACTTTTCTTGTTCCTCATCAACTTCAATCTGTTTTTCTTTTATTTTTTCTTCGCTGGTTTTCCACAAGCTAATTTCAAGTATTTCTTTTTCTAACTTATCAACACTATCTAATTTGGTTATTTCAACCATTTTAACTCTAGCGAATAACCCATCATCTGGATGATAAATTGCTTCATGAATTGATGTTAATTTTTGTACAATTTGTGTTTGACCAATTTCGATTCTATCGACCTTTATCAACAATGAATCAAATCCACCATTCAATGCAGGACTATGCAACATTTTTTCTTGAATTTCAGATAATATTTGATTATTGTTATCAAGTGACGTTGTAACATCATTAATAATTTGTTCTGTGTTATTTATTTCTTTATTATTACGATTTGAACGTTGTTCATTGTTAATAGGCGGTGGAAACTTCGAATTGATCGCTGACTTTGTTGCTTTTGTCATAGTTTTTCTCGTGATGCTCGAGCGTGCCTGATCGGATCTAGGATCGGATCTAGGATCGGATCTAGGATCGGATCTAGGATCGGATCTAGGATCGGATCTAGGATCGGATCAGTAGATCCGATCTAGATCAGCAAAAATTTAGAACAAATTAATAACAGAGTTTAGCTAATTTGCTGATCTAAGCTGATCTAGATCTGATCTGTATACAGAATTAAAGATTACATGATCTTAAGTAATCGAGATCATGCTAGAAAATAAATCAAATAACAAATGAACAGTTACGAAAATTAGCATAAGATTCTCCTAAAGAGGTACAGAGCTTGTTTGATTTTAACAACAGTGTTTTCAAAACACAGAAACCAATTCCAGAATCTGTCAAGATTGTATTTGTTGCTGATTTATTTGTGGAAGATTACGTAGGTGGAGCTGAACTAACTTCACAAGCATTAATCGATTCATGCCCAGTCGAATTGTACAAACTAAGATCATCAGATGTAACTGTTGAATTGCTAAAACAGGCCAAAGATAAATTTTGGATCTTTGGAAATTTTGCTCAACTAAATCCCCAGTTGATCCCGACCATTGTTGGGAATCTGAAATATTCAATTTTAGAATATGATTACAAATATTGTAAAGCAAGATCACCAGAACGTCACATGGACGCAGAGAAAAAGCCTTGTGATTGTCATGATCAAATAAATGGAAAAATGATTTCGTCATTTTTCTATGGCTCTATGTGCTTGTGGTGGATGTCAGAAAAACAAAAAGAACGATATCTTACGATGTTTCCGTTCTTAGCTGAACGTGATAACATTGTGTTGTCATCTGTTTTTGATGATAAAACCTTAGGTTACATCAAAGTTCTTCGTGCACAAAATCAACAAACAGAACGAAAAGGTTGGATTGTATTAGGATCAGATCAATGGATTAAAGGATTTGATGATGCAAAAATATGGTGTGAAACAAATAAAAAAGACTACGAAGTAGTATGGAATTTGTCTTATGATAAGCTATTAGAAAAACTAGCAAAATCAGAAGGATTTGTGTACCTTCCAAAAGGAGGAGACACATGTCCAAGAATGGTAATTGAAGCAAAACTCTTAGGTTGTAAATTACATTTGAACGATTATGTTCAACACAAAGACGAGGAGTGGTTTAATACTGATGATCTTCAGTCAATTGAAGAGTACTTGTATACCGCAAGAAAAACTTTTTGGAATGGTATTAAAAAAGTGATGGATTACAAGCCAACGATAAGTGGTTATACCACAACGTATAATTGTGTTGATCAACAATACCCATTTGAACAATGTGTTAAATCAATGCTTGAATTCTGTGATGAAGTATGTGTTGTTGATGGAGGATCAACAGATAAAACATGGGATAAGCTTGTCAATTTGGCATATCCTGATGCAGAACAAAAGCTTTCTTACACTGAATACATTCAATTGATTGAAGATCTTCGTGCGCTTGGCAGTTCACCACACCAATCTAAACTTGAAAAAACAAAAATCAAACTTCAACTGATTAAACGTGACTGGGCACATCCAAGACATGCAATTTTTGATGGCATGCAAAAGGCAGCTGCTAGATTAATGTGTACGAAAGAATACTGTTGGCAGATGGACTCTGATGAAATCGTCCATGAGGATGATGCCAAAAAAATTGGTGACATATGTCGTGTGATGCCAAAAGAAGTCGACATATTATCGTTACCCGTCATTGAATATTGGGGTGGTCCCGAGAAAGTTCGTATAGACGTTACTCCATGGAAATGGCGACTCAGCAGGAACAAGATGGAAATAACTCATGGAATTCCAGTTGAACTTCGTAAATTTGATGAGCAAGGAAATCTATATGCCACAGAAGGAACTGATGGCTGTGATATGATAAGCCTATCAACTGGTGAACGATTACAACATATCAGTTTCTACACACAAGAAGTTGAAAATGCACGTAGAGTTGCGATGTTGGGAAATGAACAAGCAAAGCAACAGTATGAAGTATGGTATAATGAAGTTATTAAACAATTACCTTGTGCATTTCATTATTCATGGTATGACCTAACAAGAAAAATCAAACTTTATCGTGACTATTGGCAAAATCATTGGTCTGGTCTCTATGGTAAAGATACCAGTGATATTGCTGAAAATAACATGATGTTCGATATTCCTTGGTCACAAGTGACAAATGAAATGATAGATTCTCGTGCTTCTGAATTAAAAGCTATAGGCGGATGGATTTGGCACAAAAAATGGCAAGGACAAAAAACGCCTTGGATTGTTTGTAATAGAGCACAACCAAAAATCATGTTATGAGTTGACAAAATGAAAACAATCAACATAAAAAATAAACTTGAAGAAATCGGTGTCAGTTTGGACGGTATAATCATGGGAGACTTTGATTATATTGGTGAATATACTGCAAAACGCGATAGAAATCGTAATGATCCAAATTACAAAAAATATGGCGCATTTTATCGTTCAAATTATGAACGAGGAATTCTAATTTATTATCTTATTAGACAATTCAATTTAACCTCAATGCTTGAGATTGGATTTGGTCGTGGGTATGCAACGTTTTGTGCTGCTCGGGCCTTTTATGACGCAGGTGTTGCTGGCAAAATAACAACTGTAGATCCAGCATTAAATGAAGACTATGTCAAAACGTTAGGTCAAGTTTTTCCAAAAGAGTGGTTTTCATATATTACCTTTGTGAAAGGTCCCTCACAAGGTGTACTTCCTACGATTGGTGAAAATTTTGATCTTGTATACATTGATGGTGATCATTCATATGATGTAACAAAGTCTGATTGGCAAATGACAAAAGGTAAGTTTAATAAATTTTTGTTGTTTGATGATTATCATCTACCTTCAAAACAAGATGCAGGAATTCAGTGTCGTCATGCAATAGATGAAATCAAAGAATCTGATGAAAATTGCAAAGAAAAAGAATTGTTAATTCTTGATCGTAGAATGTTTTTTGATGATCGTCAATTCGCTAATGAACAAATAGATTATGGTCAAATTTTATTGACAAAAAACAATATAAGTGAACGTGATGAATGGTGAATGTGATAAGAAATGATGTCTCAACAGATCTATGAATAACCCTCTCAGGATCCCCAAGCGTTTGAGGTACGACCGCCAAGCAAGGGTTTGGATTGCCAAGGCTGGAAACCTTATCACTCAAGGAACCACGATGAAGGAAGCTTGGACAGCTCTACGAAATGGTGTGAAAATGCTTCGTAAATTCAAGAAGAAACTGACAATGTCATGAATGGTAAAAACAAGTTCGTATTTGTGGCTCCCATGTACAATGCATCGGCATATGTGCAGCAAATGCTATTCTCGATTTTTGGTCAGTCATATGACAATTGGCACCTCATCCTCATAGATGACGTATCAAACGTTAACCACCTGAAAAAATCTGAGGAGATAATCAATAGTTTTGTCTATATGGGTTCGAGTGGAACATACGCAGCACGACATACGAATGAAGTGAACGGCGGTGAACAGATCATGCATTCGTCAAAGGTCACACTCATTAAGAACTCTGAAAAGAAGTGGGAAGTTGCAAACGTTCTCAAAGGCATATCAATGTGTGATGATGAAGACATCATATGTCGAATTGATGCAGACGATTGGTTGACTGATCTTGATGCCTTGGCCATGATTGACGCCACATATACTCAAACAGGCTGTGAAGCATTATGGACAATGCATAGATGGGGATTCAGTGATAAAAATATCTCCGGTCCAATGTCAATCGATGCCGATCCATATCAACACCCATGGGTTTCAAGTCATCTTAAAACATTTAGAAAACGATTATTGAACAATGTTAAAGATGAAAATTTCAAAGCCGAAGACGGAAATTACATCAAACGAGCCGGCGATCAGGCGATATATTTGCCAGTCCTAAAAAATACAAAAAAACGTATATTTATGCCAAGATGTCTTTATCACTATACGATAAAAGACGTACCTGAAACATATCAAACACCGGACGCAAAATTTCAACGTGATGAAGCAATATTTCTTCGTCAACGTGGATATGTAAAGTGAAACTATGAGAAGATTTTATTTGCAACGAAATACTGATGCATCGGGTGTATCTGGAACTGGTAAAATATCAGAAGGATGTCAATTTGATACCGGCTGGTGTGCTCTTGTTTGGTTAACCGGTGAAGATACAATGAGTTTTTACGAATCAATTGAATCACTTGAGGGAATTCATGGTCACCAAGGAATGACAAAGGTGATTTGGATCGATGATGAATCATCTAGCGTGATTATCACACGATAATTATCCAGTGTCAATATGTGTATTACCTTCTTATTATGAAGGTTTACATCAATCGTTTCCCTGTTTATGGACCTTGGGGTGGAGGTGCACATTTCGTGGGTGCGTTTCACAAACACGCACCAACCTTAGGACATGAAATCGTACCTCCAGATAGTATGAAGATCGTACCTGATGCTGTGTTAATAGCCGGATTAGATAACGACGGCACCGGAATTTCTGCTGAACAAGCAATCATGTACAAATTGTACAATGAGAAAGTCAAACTTGTTATTCGTGTTAATGAAAATGATGCTCGAAAAGGAACAAACAACGTTGATAAAATACTTCTGAGATTATCAGAACATGTTGATTCTACGATTTTTGTTTCAAAATGGTTACAAGATTATTTTAATGATCTTGGTTGGAAATGCAAGAATCAATGTTTTATTCATAACGGAATTGACAAAGAAACATTTAAGTTTTATCCAAAATTGAACAACGGCAAGACAAATATTGTAAGCGCTCATTGGAGCGACAATTATATGAAGGGATTTGATATCTATGAACAATTAGATGAATTTGTTGGACGAAATTCCGATAAATTTTCATTTACATATATTGGTCGAGATCGCAAGTCATTTAAACACACCAACGTTATTAAACCACTTTTCGGAAAAAAGTTTGGAGAAGAGTTAGGAAAATATGACATTTGTGTGTCAGCATCTCGATTCGATCCAGGACCTAATCACATAACGGAATCGATTTCATGTGAACAACCTACGTACGTCCATAAAGAAGGTGGTGGTTGTGTTGAATTTGCAGGACTAGATCACGTCTATGATAATTGGAAAGATCTAGAAAAAATCTTGACAGATGGTAAGTTTCAACAAAATAAATTTGTGCCAACTGACTGGCAGACCTCAATAAAAGAGTATATTGCTTTCTTGGAGCAAACGTGTCAGACAAAAACATAAAATTTTATCAACTGTTAGAGATTACCCTTAACGATGTTTTGCAAAAAACGATTAAATCATCTGAACAAAAAGAGATTAATCACATATTGATGCGAGAAATTAGGGTTGGTATTAATGAATCTATTTCATCCGTGTTCTCAAAGAGCAAATATAAGCTTTCGCAAGAAGCTATAATGTGGTTATCAGATCAATATTTCAAAAGAATCAAAATTAGTAAAGATCAAACAATGAGTGATCAGGTTGTGATTAATGAATATACTCTTTCTGAATTGACATTTGATGATATACAATTGTTACGTAATCTATTCATAGAGACCCAAATGGGATTAGAACTCGATAATGAATTAAGAAAGAGAAGTTTATCATGAAAGTATCAAAATTTCACGATGTTATTGCTAAGTTATTGGGAGAAAGACTAAAGCACTTTAATAAGAGTGATAGAAATCTTGATCTTGTTGCTTGTGTTGAAATATTTCAGACGATTTTCGATTCGCTTGTTGAGGTATTTGAGGAATCAAATGTCAAACTAACAAATGAATCAATGAATTATCTTGCCCAACAATACTATGATGGTGTGTTAATCAATGGTCGAGAAGAATTGAATCCAAACATTTTCACTCAGCGCGCAAAACTCGAAAAAATCGACACAAAAGAATGTGCGCTGTTAGCTGTTATGTTAAACGGTACAGATTTTGCTATACCAATTCTACAGGAAATCAAGAAACGTGCATGAAAATTCACTTTGATAATGTGAATATGCGAGCAGGAACAGGACCAAATGTTTTTGCTTCTCGTTTAGCTCGTGGTATTTTTGAAGCAGGACATATTGTTGTTGAAAGTGGTCCTGAAGCAGATCTGTCACTTGTTTTTATTGAACCATCAGGCGCAGCCCTCGCTAAACGAGTTGTACAGCGACTTGATGGAATTTGGTTCAAACCAAATGAATTTTACACAAAAAATCAAGCGATAAAACAACTGTATTTTAAGGCCAATAAAATTATTTGGCAATCATTATTTGATCAACAAATGACTACAAAATGGTGGGGAGGCCGCGCAGGTATTGTTATAAACAATGGAATCGAACTAAATCCAATAAAAACAATCACAATTCCAGAATTAGCAAAGATAAGAGAAACATATGATCAGGTATTCGTATGTTCATCTAACTGGCATCCACAAAAACGTCTTAGTTCAAATCTAAAATTGTTTGATCATATTCGAAAAACACAATACCCAAATAGTTGTTTATTTGTCATGGGAAATCATCCTGATGTTATGACAACAGATCCTCATGTTTTTTATACCGGGGGACAACCATTTGAAGTTTATTCACAAATATTCGCTATTTCAAATTGGATGATACACCTTGCATGGGCAGATCATTGTCCAAATGTTGTCATAGAAAGTTTAAGTCAAGGCACACCCGTAATTTGTTCTCGTGTGGGTGGAACACAAGAACTTGTCGGACAATTTGGGTTGATATTAAATGAAAGATCATACAACTTTGAACTTACCGACTATGATAACCCACCAAATATTGATGTCACTCAAATTTCTTTTCTTCCAAAAAAAGAAGAACTAGGACCACATATTGATATTGACATCAAGAACGTTGTACAAAAGTATATCGATACATTTCAATCAGTGTTGAGTTAACATGTCGAACAAAGTCTTTGTTTTAGCACCAAATGAATCGTGGATTGTCGATCGATTTGTAAAAGAATGGAATAAAGACAACGACGATATATCAGTTACAGATCCAAACAAAGCTGATGTGTTGTGGTTGTATGCTGATTGGACGTGGGAGAGGATTAAACACCTCGCGCACGGAAAGAAAATAGTCACAACAGTTCATCACATAGTTCCCGAAAAATTCGGATCCGCTGAACGGTTCAACTTTCAGTTACGCGATGACATAACAACAGTCTATCATGTTACAAACAAGTACACACATGATTTCATTCGTCCTCTTACAAAAAAACCAATAGAGACAATTTCTTATTGGGCAAACAACAAAATCTGGAGGCCGACAGGAGTGAGAGGTGACCTCAGGAAAAAACATGGTCTATCAGCTGACGCATACCTAATCGGGTCATTTGTTCGTGACACAGAGGGAGCTGGAATACCTCAAGGGACGTTTCTTCCGAAACTTGAGAAGGGACCCGACCTTTTGGCCGATGCGATCATAACATTGAAACAAAAGAGTAAAGAATATTTTGATATTGAAGTCGTTCTTGCTGGTTGGAGGCGTCAATACATCATGAAAAGGTTAGATGATGCCGGGATCAAGTACAAATATTTTGATCTTCCTAATCAAGAAATCATCAATGAGCTTTACCAAACACTAGATTTATATCCTGTTACTGCTCGTGTTGAAGGGGGACCTCAATCTCTCATTGAATGTGGTTTATTGTATGTTCCTGTTATTAGTAGACCCATAGGAATAGCTTATCAGGTCTTACCTGAAACAGCAATCAATGATGACGTTACGCTTGCTGTTCCGGCGGTGCCGATTATAGAACACCTAAAATTGCCAAATGGGTATGATCCATACAGAAAGTTGTTTGAATCTCTATGAGCATATCATTTTTATTGGTCTCATGTTGTTTAGAGCCCACAAGAACACAGATCTTATCACAAGTTGTCTCAAGTATATGTGAACAAGCACCAGAGTTAAAAGATCAAATAACAGTATTTGATAATGCATCAACAGATTTAAGCTCTGTTGAACTTTTAAAAAACAACTTTAAAAATGTTTATCGTTCAAACGTAAATGTGGGATATTGGAGTGCCATCGATTGGTGGTTATCTACGCTCAAATATCAAGCTGTTACTCCAGAATATACGTACATCATTGAATCTGACATGATTCATTATGATTTTAATAAAATTTGGTCTTGCGCAGCATATCTTGCCAAACATCCTGACGTTGGATCCGTTCGATTACATGAGTACAGTTTTGAAAATAGAGAATTATACAATAAAGATAATCCGTTACCAAATTCAAAAAGAGCATTGTGGCAATCACACACAAATAAAGTGACCAATGAAAAAGTCAAATTTAGTGAAGGGATTAACGGAATATATGAAACAAACTTTTTAACGCAATTGCCTGCGTTAAATCGTTATGTAAAACTATTAGATGTTTTTGATAAGCTAAAAGCAATGCCTGATTTTTCAGAATTTGATTTTCAAAGACTTTATCATGACTACTATAAAAAAACTGCAATACTAGACGGTGGTATCTTCCATTGTAATCTTAATAGTTTTGACACAAAAGTAATCACAGGTTCATGGTCATCAAAAACTGAATTAATACAACTTGGATACCAAAGAACAAGACATGCAACAATCATTCCATGTGACCAGTACAATGTAACTAGAGTGTGATATTATTTGTATATGTCTGGTTATCTCATCTTTGGTGGTACTGGTTCGCTTGGAAAAAAATTAATTGAACGCCTATTACCGCGTTCGCCAATACATGTTTATTCTCGAGACGAAGCAAAACATTGGACAATCAAAAATGAAATTGGTTCAAATTCCGATTTACATTTTCATGTTGGTGACATTCGTGATAAACAAAGAATTGTAAATACACTTCGACAAGTTGTACCTGAAAATATCATTATTGCTGCTGCACTCAAACAAGTTGATACATGTGAACTAAGTCCAAGTGAAAGCATATTAACAAATCTGTCAGGAACACAAAATATTATTGATGCCATTAATGAAGATCCACGTTGTGTTAAAAAAGTTTTATTTGTTAGCACCGACAAAGCATGCGCCCCGGTAAATGTGTATGGAATGTGTAAAGCCATTTCAGAAAGAATAGTCACTAGTCAAGCTAGAACAGGTCATCGTCATATTTCTTATCTTGCGACTCGTTATGGAAATGTCCTTGAATCTCGAGGAAGCATAATTCCATTGTTTAAATATCAGGCTGAAAATACCAATCAACTCACTGTAACAGATCTAAATATGACACGATTTGTAATGACACTCGATGATAGTGTTGATTTGATTATGAATGCTTTCAATAAAGGAAATTCTGGAGAAACATGGATTCCGAAAATTCCAGCAATGAGAATTGGTGATTTAGCTGAATTGTTTTCTGAAAGATATAACAAGTCAATAAAAATAATTGGACTTCGACCAGGCGAAAAAATGCACGAAGACTTGATCAATGAATCTGAATCATTTCGAACACGTCAAATTGATAATCATTACGTCATAGGTCCAGCTTATGAACCAGGTGATTCTGCAAAATTTATTTATACCAGTGCAGATGATGTTATGTCAAAACAACAACTAAAAGATCACTTGACAAAACTTGGAATTTTTGACATGTCTTTAGAGAAATTTCAAGGTCTTAAGATTGATGAAATTATGACAAATAGGAAAGACTAAAATGTATCCTCTTTTTAAAGTACATACTCCCGAAGGTGCCTTAGGCAACATCAAAGAAGTGCTTGAATCAGGTTTTATTAATGAAGGTGTTCAAGTTACTCAACTTACACAACAACTTCAAAAAATCTTAAATAGCGATAAGCTAATTTTAACAAATAGCTGTACGTCAGCATTGACGTTGGCACTAAAACTTGCTGATGTTACATGTCATTCACGTGTTCTTACAACGCCAATGACATGTGTTGCAACAAATACTCCCATAATCAATCTTTGCTCTCACATTACATGGGCTGATATTGATCCAATTTCTGGAATGATTTCTGTTGACGACGTTGATAAAAAACTTAG
>Ga0315291_10006541_pt1 | contig 14472 bp, 12 predicted proteins | sample YL17G12_20_MG_FD_203070 | JGI IMG/M metagenome (GOLD analysis project Ga0315291, IMG submission 203070) | Sediment microbial communities from Yellowstone Lake, YNP, Wyoming, USA - YL17G12_20 | ecosystem: Environmental > Aquatic > Freshwater > Lake > Sediment | place: USA: Wyoming | collected...
ATATATGTAATTCATGAATTACATTAAATATTTACAATTTTGGTTTTACGGAATTCTAAAAAAAGAAAAGATAATTACAGATACTTCTAAAAGTGTTTTTGATATAAACTTTAACGAACTTAAAAAGAAAACAAATCTCGTGATATTTGACTTTGATGATACTCTAGTAGATTTCGGCGGTAAGCTGAATTTAAAGACTATCAACTTCTTAAAGAGTCTAACTAATAAAGGCTTTAAAGTATCAGTATTTTCCAACTGTACAAAGAAACGACTTGAAGAACTTAACAATGTATTAGAAAAGATAAATGTTTACAATAAATCAGGAAGCAGTAAACCCGCTCCTGATGGTTTTTTGGAAATTATGTCGCATTTTAATATGAAACCTGAAAATACCATAGCAGTAGGAGATAAAATCGGAACAGAAATGTACGGCGCATATCTTGCAGGTATAAAATATAGAATCTTGGTTGAACCATTTTCAATTATTTTTGGAGGAAAGAAAGCAAGTATATTTCACAGAATAGTGAGAAGTTTTGAGAAGTATTTTTATTTTATAGATAAACCATTTAGAACACGAGTAAAATGAAGTGTTGTAAATAGGTTTATCTAATACCCGCCGTATCCAGCTAAACGTGAGAAGGCGGGTTAGCATTGATTATCAATAATTGCTTTTTCTATATAAAATGCTAGCTTTCAAAATAGTTTTACTATACTAGCAAGCAATTCAATTAAAAATTATTTTAAGAATATTAAATTATTATTATAATTCTATAACGTATTTCTAATAACAATATTTATTATTGTATTTGTATAGCATGTTCAGACTTTAATGCTGAAATATTTGATCTAGCTGGAACCATAAATTGATCAGAAAGGACAAAATCACTAAATGTTTTATCTTCTAATCTTACTGGTAAAATAAGAAGTTGGATACATTTAATTGTTTTACCCATATATTGTAAAGTTTCTACCTTTGCCCATTGTCCATCAAGATCATCTTCTTCTAAATAATCAATGGAAGTTGCCCTAAGTTCTTGATTATATCTATCAACATTAGCACAATGAAATTTTCCTGAAACAATAACACCTTTATCATACCTATCTAAATCAGTCTCTATTATACAATATTCATTTTCAGGCACAAACTACTAATTAGTAATTTAAGTTTATAAATATATTTGATTATACCAAAACTACTACTATAAGACTATGTATAACAAAATGTAGAAGATCTAGGGAAATATTTTACTATCTTTAATAATGACTCACATTTACAACCTTTTTAATATCAAATCTGCGTCGATTTCGAAGACTCTGTCTTCTTCAATAGCTTTGTTAAATTCACTCAGCATTTCATACATAAATTTTGTACCAAGAATATAATCCCCCTTCCCTTTTCCCAAATGAGTTAATCCTATTTCTCTCAATTTTAAAAATTCATCCAATTCACATGATCAATATGTGCGCTAATAAGCCACTGCCCCATCCTAATATCAAATAAACGTATATGCAGGCGTGATTTCCCAGGGGCCAATTTATAAAGCAATAGTTTTCTAAATTTACTGCCCTTTTTACAAATCATCTCCACAAATTGTTTATAATATGGGATTATATACCCACCAAAATTATATACTGCATTCAAATCAGCAGAGTAAGTTTCCACTAGATCTGCATCTGTGTTAAATCCAATATCATTAAGTATATCCCGAATCTGCCACAAATTAATTTCTTTACTCATAACATTTCTAATTAGTATTAGTTCCTTAATTGTCTCAATTGTAAGCTCACCTCCTACAAGTCTTTCTTCTGCTTCACTGCGGTCTTTTTTGTTTCTATACAAATTTACATCAATTAGTTTAAAATCCAATTTACATCTAGAATAACTCTTTTGTGAAGGTTTCAAATTGTCATCAAGAGATCTCTCAATAGAAGATTTTATGCTCATAAGAAATACTTAATAAATAATAAATTTTTTAATTAGAACATCTATTCATCTTCTCTACACTTAAGCAGACTGAATAATTTATAATCTTTTAGTTTTTCTTGAGCTCCAAATTCTACAAATTCAACCACATAAGCAAGTTCATATACGATTCCGCCTAATCTTTCGATAAGAGAACACGCTGCCTTGCTAGTACTGCCTGTTGCTAGTAAATCATCTACAATCACAACTCTGCTTCCCTTTTTGACAGTATCTTTGTGGATTTGAATAGTATCAAGTCCATACTCTTTTTCATAGTTTTCTTCTATAGTTTTGTAAGGAAGTTTTCCTTTCTTACGGATCATAATAAAACCTGCACCTAGTAAATATGCAACTGCACTCCCAAATATATATCCCCTACTTTCAATACTTGCAATTAAATCAATTTTTTTATTCTTATATCTCTTTACAAATGCATCTATAACACTTCTAAATGTATCTTTATCTTTCAAAAATGTAGTTATATCCCAATAAATAACACCTTTTTTAGGAAAATTTTTTATCTTTCTATACTTTTTAAATAATCCTGGAATTCGTTCTCTCATATTACTTTAAGTAACAAGTTAAAATTAACCGTAATATTAATAAACCATCTTAACAAAAATTTATTAGGATTAATATTTATACTTGCTATTCAATGTTATACGATTGGAAAAGATTGGGGTTTGGGGATTTTCTATTGGGTGGGCGAAATGATAAGTGATATGTTTACCGCCAGCAGTTAGGAAATCCCCAAAACTTTTTGCAGTACTTTTTGCCTGTCATGGCGCCAGGCCATGGGTTTCAAAAAGTACGAAATTTTTTATAAAAAAGTTACAAAGGAAAAAAATGATTAAGAATCTATAAAAGTATGCTTTGTTATTTCTATTTAACATTTCCCCAAAATTAGTCTATATTATTAATAAGAATTTATAAAAATATAATGAGAATATTCAATTCTAAACCAAAAGTAATCATATTTGCCATTTTCTTCTCATTTGTGTATATACTCCTTTTAAACCAACTATTATATTTTGCTTTAATATTATTTCCTCAAAGTATAAATTTATCATCTTTAGATATAAGTTCAAAAAATATATACATAGAAGATGAAAATACACAGAATCAAACTAATGAAGATAACACGAGCGATTCTACAACAACCACAACTAAAGAAGGAAATAAAGCAGATGGGAAAAATAATAAATCCTCAAGTAGCAGTACTTCCATAACAACAACAAATGTTACTACTTCATCATCTACTCAAACTACACCTGAACCTCCTGAAGAACCAGTCGATCCTATAATAATCGAGTGTCTTGGTGATAGTATTACATACGGAACTCCTTACGGCGGGACAAGTTCAACTTACCCTGCCAGGTTACAATCTAAATTAAACTCAGTTTATGGATCGGAAAAAACAACTGTAATAAATAGAGGTATTGGAGGATACAGAGCAGATCAAGTTTCAGCAAATGTTGAGAGCTGGCTCTCAGTTGATAACCCTGATATTGTACTTTTAAAAATTGGCGGGAATGATTTAATTCAAGAAACAAATCCCCAGACATTAGAAAAGTTTCTTGAGGTCGTAAGCCAAACAACAACCGAAGTTCAAGCGATAATCAGTAAAGTTAAATCTCACACAAACCCTGATGGTACGCATCCTAAACTAATAGTATCAGCTTTTATTCCTAATTTATATGAAAATATCTTAGGTTCAGCTGGGATAGCAATTTATAATGAAAGCTTAAAAAATAATTTATCAGGACAGGATAAATATTTCACTTCAAACTGGAATTCATTTTATGACGGGAATACTGGTCAGGCAAAATCTTCACTTATGTCTGATGAATTTCATCCAAACGCGGCAGGATATTCAATCATGACGGATAACTGGTATGTTGAAGTAAATTCAATAATCTCACAATTCTAATCCATATTTGGAGATTAGAAATAATATTCTAAATCAACAGATATAATTAATACTAATAATATAATTTTTAATTCGTGTGCTAAAATATTATAATACATAAAATATTTTATATTTAACTAATATGCAAAACGAAAATTTACTAAAAGATTCCTTTTCTGATTCTCAAAAGCCAAACTCTCAGATGCAGCCTGAACAACCAACTCAAACAACTCCGATCAAAGAAAATCCGGTAGAAGATTCAATCCCAAAAAAAGATTCGAAAACATTTAACATAATTTTGATTATTCTTTCATTAGTAGCTTTAATTGTATTTATTGGAGCTGCTATTGGAGTTTATCTTTTAATTAGAAATAATAAAAAGGGAGATGAGACTAATGAAACAAATCAATCAGAACAAAAAGATACAAATCAAAGTACATCAGAAACTACTGAGAAAAGGTCAACTTCCACTACCACTACAATAACCGAGACTATAAATAACGATGAAGTCACAACAGTCAAAGTTTATTTATTTGATGAAAACAAATTCAACACAGAAGATGAAATAAATTATTTTACTATTGTTACAAGAGAAACCAGTAGAAAAGACATCGCTACCTTTGCAGTTGAAGAAATTATCAAAGGTCCAAATGATTCTGAAAAAGCCCAAAACCTAAAACCTACCTTTGGAGAAAATACATTTGTAGAATTCAATTCAGATTCAAATTGCAGTGGAAAGGATTTTAAAATTAATATCGAAAACAAAAAAGCAACTGTCGAGTTTTGCAAATCAACACTACTTGCTGGAGATATGTCTGGTTCTCTAATAACAGACCAAATTACTCAGACATTAAAACAATTTTCTACGATAGATACTGTAAGAGTTCTAAATGAGTCAGGATCTTGTTTTAACGACATGTCTGGAGAAGAAACTGATGAATGCTTTCATTAAATATCGTCTCTTTTATGATTAGGTAAGAAGAGAATATCTCTAAGTAAGAGTTTTAATACCTTCCATGAATATATATATTTTAGAAGAAAGTGATGAATAACTGGCATGTAGAAGTGAATTTAATCTTATTACAATTATAATATATATAATAAATTGATTACTTTCTTTTTCTACTTCAGAGTTTAGGTTCAGGACCTGGCAGGAAAGAAACAACTTGAATCTTAATATTAGTCCCATTACGTATGAAATATTCTCCAGTACATGATAGTCTCCCATCATATAAATTCAATGCTTCAAAACCAACAACTAATCTACCATCTTGTTTTAGTAATACACACCTACAAAAGAATAATTTAACTATAACATTACATCTAATAGGATCTAATATATCTCCCATCTCAGATACACTAACATGGTTTACTGAACCTCTGGTAATACACCTTACTTGAGATTCTAGAGGCTTATTTTCTATAGGGTTACACTTTTCAACCATTATTAATCAAATAATAGCTTGATATACTCATTATATCATCATATTGTATATAAATCTAATATATCAAAATTCTCTAGGATTTTATTTCTATATTTACTTTTTATAATTGAATAAAATCTAAGTTTTATTTAAAATCTTTTCTATTTACTGCTAAAATAATAAATATCTTTATATTCAAAAATGGTCAAAACTGAAAGTATGTGGTCGAAAAAAATCAAGCAAATTTTAAAAGAACTCAAATCAACTAATCATGGTTTATCTACAGAAGAGGCAGAGATTCGTCTAAAAAAATATGGACATAATTTACAGCCCGATTTAAAAACAACATCAGTATTTACAGTTTTATTAAGTCAATTCAAAAGTCCTCTTATTATAATATTGATAGGAATATCCTTATTCTCTCTTTTTCTTGGTGAATTTCTCAATGCTTCAATAATACTTGTTATGCTTTTAATAAATTCTATTATAGGCTTTACCCAGGAATATAAAGCAATAAAGTCATTAGAAAAGTTAAAAAAGTATATTATTTTCAGAACAAAAGTTCTGAGAGATAATCAAATTTCAAAAATAAATTCTTCTAAGATTGTTAAAGGAGATATCGTTATCTTAAATAATGGTGATCTTGTGCCTGCTGATATTAGGATAATTGAAACAAAAAACCTAACTGTAAATGAATCTATCCTCACTGGAGAATCAAATTTAGTACAAAAATCAAATGAAATAAATACTATTAATTCTGATTTACCACAAGATATAAAAAATGGATTATTTATGGGTACATCTATTACTAGCGGATATGTCAAAGGTCTTGTAATAGCAATAGGTAACGAAACATTCTTTGGAAAAACTGTACAAAAATCAGAAGAATGTATCGTTCCAACTAACTTCGAAAAAAACATTAAAAAGTTTAGCAATATACTCCTTCTTGCAGTTACTTTTATAACAATAACAATATTTATAACAAATGCATTACTTCATAGAGGTATAGTTAATTCTTTTCTTTTTGGAGTTACTCTTGCTCTTGGTATTACTCCTGAAATACTACCTATAATTATTACAATTGCTCTGTCAACATCAGCTTTCCGATTATCCAAAAAAAGTGTAGTTGTGAAAAGGCTATCATCTCTTGAAGATTTAGGGAATATGACCGTTCTTTGTACTGATAAAACAGGAACAATTACAGAAGGGAAACTACAGCTTATAGATCATATAAATATAGATGGCATAAAAGATGAAAAAACTTTACTTTTTAGCTTAATCTGCAACTTTAAAAATCCTAAAACAAATAATAAGATTTTAGAAAATCCGATTGATATAACAATTTGGGATAGTGACTTTTCACAGAAATTAATAGAGGAAGTTGGGAGTTATGAAGTAATTGATCTAAGTGATTTCGATTTTGAAAAACAAGAAATGAGTATTTTAGTAAAAAATAATAATTTATCCAAAAGTAATATTTTTATTGTAAAAGGATCGAGTGAATCTATTATTAAATTTTCAAATTTTATTTATAGAAACGGTCATGAAGAAGATATAACTCCTCAGATAAGAGTAAAATTTAAAGAAATAATATTAAACTTTGAAAACAAAGGTTATAGAACTATTGCAGTAGCATATAAATATACGGACAAACAAAAATTAAATGATGAAAATTTAGAAAAATTAACATTTTTAGGTTTTCTACATTTTATAGATCCTCCTAAAAAATCCCTCAAAGAAACTTTTGATCTGCTTGAGAAACTCAATATAAAGCTGAAAATAATAACAGGAGACAGTCCTATAATTACAAATGAAATCTGCAAAGAAGCAGGTTTTGAAATTATAGAAAATAAAATAATTACAGGAAAAGAAATAGAAAATTTACCAAATGAGGCTATGAAAAAAACTGTAAATAAATATAATACATTTGCAAGAATTACCCCAGAACAAAAATTAAAAATAATAAATACTCTAAAAGAAATTCATCATGTTACCGGCTATCTTGGTGATGGTATAAATGATATTGGGGCATTGAAAGTTTCTGATGTAGGAATATCTGTTGATACAGGCTCAGATGTAGCTAAGGATACTTCTGATATCATACTTCTTAAAAAAGATCTAAGAATTCTTACTGATGGTGTAATTGAGGGAAGAAAAACATTTAACAATACTTTTAAATTTATATTTAATACTATGAGTTCAAGTTTCGGGAATGTTTTTACTATAGCTATATCTTCGATGTATCTTAAGTTCATGCCGTTACTTCCTTCTCAGGTATTATTTATAGATACATTAAGTGATTTCCAGCATCTTACAATTTCTTCTGATAATGTAGATGAAGAATTTTTAGCAAGACCTAGCAAATGGGACAATAAATTCTTACTGAAATTTATGATGATATTTGGACCAATAAGTGCTATTTACGATTTCCTTCTTATTACAATAATGACAAAATTAAATTATTCTCCAGAATCTTTTAGAACTACATGGGTAGTTGAATCAATTCTTACTGAACTTGCAGCAACTTTTTCGGTAAGAACAATACGAACTTTTTATAAAAGTAAACCAAGTAAAACTATACTTATATTTTCATTTCTAATATTAATTCTTACTATATTATCTCCTTTCTTATACTTTACGCATGATATATTTAGTTTTGTGAATCTTGACTTGAAAAGTATATATTTAATATTCATTTTAATACTTGCATATCTTATAACAATGGAAATAGTGAAGAAATATTTTTATAAAACTACAAAGATATTCTTAAAGTAAAAAATTTTAGAAGGTAAATTGTTTAATGTTCAACAAAAATATTCTATTCTATTTAAATTATATTTTGTAATTTCCATCTGATATTTTATTTGTAAAACAGTTGGAAGTATTTTAAAATTAAATGTAATAAACTAATTAACTTTTTAATAATTTCAGTAATCTATTACAATGACTGACAAAGAGCCATTAAGAAGACCACTTAGTGAGCTTACTCCTGATGAAATATGTAAACTAAGTGATGAGGATCTAAAAACATTGATTGAAGAAAGACAAAAAGTAGACCAAAGAAAAGCATATTCAGAAATTGAACGGCAAATGATAGCATTAGGATATTATGTACCAGGTTTTGGTTCTATCTTTTTAGGAGTAAACGAATCTCTAATACAAGTTATTAAAATGGAAGCAGAAACTTATAGAGCTCTAAATGAAATTGCATTAAAAACAGGATTAAGAGAAACAATAGACTATAACTGGATTCAAAGAAAAATAGGTGAAGTAACTAGAACAGCTCAAGATAGAGAAAGTGGCAGTTATAATGGATTAAAAGTTACATATAAAGTTCATGCTGCTACTGTAGGATCCACTTTTCCTGTTGAGGAATTTACTGATTATTTTTTAACTGATCCTGCACATCCATGGAGATATACGAGGCTATCTGTATATACGTTAAATCTTATAAGAGCAATAAGATTCCCTGAAGGTATAGGAGCTTTAGATTACAGGTTAAATATTGCTAGGTTAATATGGGTAGCAAGAATTGGATCAGAAGAACTGCAAGAAGCAGCATTAGAAACTGACTTTAGGGCAATTACTGATTATCTCGATAAACTAATAGAAAGTTTAAAAACAGCAACTGTTATTAAATCTGAAGTAAGTTGGGGTTCTTCAGCATTTACAGATTTTACACTTATAGAAAATCGCCTATCTGAAGAGGTTAATATGATACTCGAATTTCTATTAATATATTTTCCTGTATTACAAAATGAAATATTAGCAAATAAAGTAATAAGTAGGATAAAAGCAGTTAGAAATTTATTAGATAGAATACCCAGTGACGAATTTATAAGTCGTATACCAGATTGGGCAGAAACTATTACAGCTTTTTTTACTTATAGAATTCCTGGTATTATTGAAACTAGAGAGGATCTTGAACCTTTAATTTCTGAATATATAATGAGTAAGATATAAACAATTAATTCGCAAAAATATACTTTTTAAAATATAAAACAAAGTTATATTGGAAATACTCTTATTTTGAAACCTCATTTCCCTTACCAAGCATTTATTTATCAAATTTATTTGAGATCTTTCAGTAATTAAAAGTTTCTTGAAGATAAATTGTTTATTGTTCAATAATAAAATAACCTATTCTGTTTGAGTTATACTTAGTAATTTTTATTTGAGATTTAAAATTCTTGACAGACCTTAAAAATAAATGTTAGCATAAAAAATTATTATTAAAGAAAGGAGGAAGTGAATATGCCACGCAAAAAAACCAAAAAAAGAAAAGTAATAGTAAGAAAAAAGAAGGGAGTAAAACTTACGGGACAGATGAATGCTATTTAATAATCCTTTAGAAACACGTTAGATTAAAAAAATATTAATATAAAAAATTATTAAAGAAAGGAGATTTTTAATATGAAATGTAAAAAAGCTAAAAAAAGAAAAGTATCAGTAAGAAAAAAGAAGGGAGTAAAACTTACAGGGATGACTATGGGAAGATAGGTGATCAGATATTCAATTGAACGAAATAAAATGTTATATAATAAAGTTAAGTATAACTTGTAAGGTTTAGACACTCAGTGCGATGTACCTGACTTATACAAGTACTTTGACAGACCACACAAAATAATGTTACCATAAAAATTATTATTAAAGAAAGGAGGAAGTAAATATGCCACGCAAAAAAACTAAAAAAAGAAAAGTGATTGTAAGAAAGAAGAAGGGAGTAAAACTTACAGGGATGTCTGCTAATAGATAAATATAATAAATCTTCTTGAAAATAAGATAAAAAAACATCTTAGCTTTTCCAGCAAGATGTTTTTTTATACTGAAGCTTTGACTTCTTAAAATTTAGCACCAAATAAACTGAACTATTTTAACAGGTTAAAGATCTCAAAGATTTTTTTATTTCTCCAGTAAAAAACTAATACAATTTTCTTTATTAAATTATTTACCTTATCAAAAAGAAATTGATCATTAATTAAATTACAGCCTATATTTTATTCCCAGACCTCTTTTGTACTACTTATCTCTTTCATCCATCTAATTATATTCTCGTCCCACTTTTTCTTATTGACAAAAAATAAATCTTTAACAAAAACATAAATAAACAAACCCCAGTATATTAATTGAAGAAGTAAAATTACATTACCTTCTATAATCAGACTAGATAAATGATTATGGAAGCCCAAAATAATCTTTAGGCATCCTCCTTTTACAGCAATAAAGGTAATTGGAACATCATAAACTATAAATTGAGTTATAGATATCAGAATCCCTGCCAGAACGAACAAAGCATACCAGGAAAGAATGTGCTTTGCTTCTATATATAATTCATTACCAAATAACTTTTTATAATGTGACACTTTCGATCTAAATTTTGATAAGAAAAAGCTTAATAATTTATAAATCCGATATTTAATTTTCCCCTTTGCTAAGGCAAGTAATTCATCACAACCTGATACATCTTCAAAAATAGCATAAATATCAGTTTTCATATAAAATCTAAATTGCCAGAGAATTGAAATAAAAGATACTAAAATCACCTGTTTTAAAAACAGAGCAAATAAACTGCTAAAATCAAAAACCCCAACGTCATCAAGATGCAACAAAATTAGACAAAAACCATAGACAATCGCATCAGAAGCAATTCCTGCCAAATAAATTGTTATCCTTTCCTTTCGTGGCAATTTATATATATCTTTTAAGCGAGTCTCAGCTACCAAATATAACATCCTACGCGATAGATAAATCTCCCCTTTAATACCAAATGCTAAAGCCGATAAAAGATGAGCTAATTCATGTTTAAAGATTAGAGCTAGGGAAACTGCCAATTGTGTTATGAGGGAAATCGTCAAAAGGTGGTGCCAAAAAACATCCCTTGTCCTTGGTATATATTTAGCAGGATTATTTATTGTAATTGCTATTCCAATAAGGAAAATTAAAAAGTAAAAAGCCATCGCTGGAGTAGAAAAGAAAATTGATAGAAACTTATATTTCCTTCTAGATACTTTACTATCCGATCCTCTTTTGGTCATTAATTTAATATTATCAATATAGCGAACAAACCCGTATCCAACCAACTGTTCAATTAATAAAAGAGTTTCTCCAAGTAGTGCCTTCTTTCTTCTTTCTCTCTTAATTCCATTATAAGCAATATATAACTCAATAACTTCACGTAAATTTCGCTTGCCATCACAAAGCCTTATGATCTCAGCATACTTATTCTTAAGATGAAGATAAGTGCTAGTCTCTTCTCTACCAACATAATATTTACCATCTGGCTCTTGAACCCGGGTTAAGGGTAAAAACTCAACAATACTATTACCAGATAAGATAATCTTTTTCTCCCGTTGCTTTATAATTGATTTTTGCATTATGACACTCCTCAATATAAATATCGAGGTATCTAAATTAGACTAAAACTTAATTACTTATCGCCCTCGATATCTTTCTATACTTTAATATTAAATATAGTAAACAAAACTACTTTTATAATAATATCATAAAGAATAAAGTAAATTCTTCTTTTAATTATTTTACTGAGTGGTAGTAGTAGTTAGATTATCATCTATCCTCGTACATACAAAATCCATAAAGGTTAAAAACCGTGTCAATTGGCTGATTTGTTTATCATTCCATGCTGAGTCAACTTGTTCAAGAAATTCCTCATCACCTGCTGCTTCTGCAATTCTTCTTCCTTCTTGATATTCTGCATCTGTCCATCCATTGAAACCACTATGTTTTTTAACTATCTGAAAAACATAATCAATAACATCTTTATATACTTTTATCTTCTCTTCATGTGCCTTAATATCATCTATCTCTTCTTGAAGTGGAGCAATACTTGCATTTTCTTCTTTAAGGGTCGCATTTTCACTTTCCAAGGTAGACTTTTCAGCCGTAAGAATTTCTTTTTCACTTTCAATGTTTTGCTTTTCGAGTGTAACTTTTTTATATTCTGAATCCTTTTTTAAATACAAATAACCCATGAATCCAATACCACTAAGCAGAATTAAAATGATTATTATTATAAAAACTGAAGATTGTTTTTTTGGTTCACGAGCCTGTCCTTGAGTCAATTGAACTTCAGGTTTATTTATTTGACTATCTTGAGAAATAGTGTTCGGTGTAGGAGTTGATGATATATCCATTGATAATTAATTAAAATTTAATATTTACATAAAATTTACTATTAGTAGTCAAAGACGTCAAGTAATTTAACCTCTAAACAAAACTTATTTATCTCATAAGTTTGATTAATAAAAAAAGTATTGAGTTCTATACATTTTAATATTACTCCCTATATCCCGTATAAGTCCCAGAGCATTGAACACTAACCGATACTCCATATGAACTACTCGTAGCAGTAATAGAATATTGCCCGTTAACAATTACCCCATCTTCAGATCTAGTAAAAGTCATAGTGTCTGTATACTGACCGTATACTCCGCTTTCATTAATATTAAAAGAAAAAACTGCTTGTCCATTTGCATCAATAGGAACATCACTGCCTGTTCCCCATCCAGCATAATTATTTTTTACAATTAGTTCTTCACTAAAAGGAGAAAATGTATTCGCAGCAAACCCTGGTACATTACAGCTTCCTCCTGTAAATGTTACATAATAAGTTCCATCCCATGAATCTTCTTCTATATTATCATTATCATTATTGTCACTAAAATCAGGAAGCTCGTCTTTAATTTCATCAATTAAATCAGTAATAGGATTTTGTGGTAGTAACGGCATAAGTCCTTCTTCAGGACAATTTGGAGCTCCTCCCATATACCTTCCTCCAGAATATGTCAGGAAATCCCAACACCCCCCGTTATCACCATACGAACAAGTATAACCGTCTTCAGTAGTTGGAAGTCTATCTTTCACCCCTCCAGTTCCTCCGACAGTACCGCCTTTTACACTACATTCATTATGAAATGCCTGTAAAGTCGGTGATAACTGATTTTTCTCCTCTTCTCCAGTTGTTATACCAGCTCCTCCAAGAGGTTCCCCACTTACATCAATCATAGGAGCTGCATCTGTCCAACTTCCCGTCCATTGTTCCGGAGATGCCTCACCAACTGTATAATTATGAGCTGAGCGGTAAATATTCCCTGTCATTTGTATCGTATCACCTAAACAAACAATCTTTCCACCATCTCTATAAACACACTGAGTGCGCTTCCTCCTGCTGGTAAATTGTCCTGCATAAACTACATTTAAGTCTTCTCCAAATATCCACGGATTTGAAGACACTTCCAAGCTTTCAAGCCAATGTTTCTGGACTAGAAGTCTTGCTGCTATATACCGCATAGCTTCTTTGTTGGAAGTCTCAATTGCATTATCCCCAAATTCTTTTAACTGAACTACTTTTTCTATAGAATCCACTAATGTATCTTCTAATTTACTATTACTAAGTGATATATCGAAATAATCTGGTGTTTCTGTTAGAATTCTCCAATTTTCTGGACTTTGGGTTGCAGTTACAACACTCGCCATCCAGTTTTCGATTGATAAATAATAAGAATCAAGTAAATGTGTAGAATTTATATTTTGAAATTCCGATAACATGTATTTAGCTTTTACATTAAGATCTTCCATATTTATTCCCTCGGGAATACTGCGTCCTTCCTGTATATCATCACCATAGGATTTTACTGCTATAACTTGTGTAAGATAATCTTGGATAAGTGTTAACTGTTTTTCCGATCTTTTATATTCGATAAATTTAAAAAGTTTCCAAGATAAGAATGTGAAAATAATTATAAATACAAATGTGGGCACAATAAGAATTGGACGTTTTATTAGATACTTAACAAATTTTATGAATAATTTTCCAAAAGACACAATTATCTTTGGTAGTAATATTATTAACCTTATCACAAAAACTACCAGTAAAATCAAAAATGTAATTCCTATTATAAATAATAGTATTGATTTAGAGAAAGAATCCAATTTCACTTTGAGAATGACATAACTTAATATACCGAATATAATCGTAGCTAAAGCAAGAGATATTATTTCCTGTTTGGGACTTAACTTCTTTGGCATAGCAGGTTTTGGTGTTCCTAAAGGAGGAGCTTCCAGTTTCAAACCACAATCCGGACAGAATTTAGATTGATCTTGAATTATTGCTTTACACTTTGGGCATTCCATAATATTAAGTCTAATAAATTATGCTA
>Ga0315291_10006545_pt1 | contig 14468 bp, 10 predicted proteins | sample YL17G12_20_MG_FD_203070 | JGI IMG/M metagenome (GOLD analysis project Ga0315291, IMG submission 203070) | Sediment microbial communities from Yellowstone Lake, YNP, Wyoming, USA - YL17G12_20 | ecosystem: Environmental > Aquatic > Freshwater > Lake > Sediment | place: USA: Wyoming | collected...
CAGGCTCACCAGGGTCGTCGGCCCGCCCCCTCCGCCGCCGCCGGCCGCCGCGATGGAAAGCACCGGCGTGCCCTTGAGCGCCGAGTCCTCGGTGTGTCGCTCGCAGCGGCGCAGGCGATCGAAGAACGACTTCGTCACCTCGCTCACATCCCCGAAGTACACGGGGGTGCTGACCACGATCGCGGTCGCGGCGCCCAGTCGCCGGCGCACGTCCTCCAAGTCGTCCTCGATGATGCACAGCCCCTCGCGCCGGCACCGCCCCCAGCCATTCTCGCACTGGCGGCACGCCTCGATGTTCGCCTTGCGCAGGTGAATCAGCTCCGTCTCCGCCCCGGCCGCCGCCGCGCCGTCGAGCGCCATCTGGGCGATGGTCGCGGTCAGGCCGTCCTCGTTTGGCGATGTCTGTATGCCCACAACCTTCATGGCGGTCCTCCCAATAGCTAGAATCTTACCTTGATCGTCTTTATCTCAAACTTTCCCGTCGGTATGCGAAGCATCCTGCCGGTTGCTGTTATCTCGCGCAGCTCGTTCTCCATCAGGTCGGTCTCCCACACCCGGCGCGGCCGGCGCGGCAGGGTGATGTCCGCGGTTGTGCGCTTGCCCGTCGCCTCGTACCAGCGCAAGATGCAATCGCCGCTGTCCTCCGCGCGCTTGACGACGTGCAGGACGATGTTGTCCGGCCCCGCGCAGGCAAAGCTCGCCGCCGCCGGCAGCTCCCCGTCATGCGTTTCCACCTTGCGCGCTTCCAGGGGCTGGTTCAACTCGTAACCGGCGCGGACGGTGCCGCCGCTGCGCCAGTCGCCGTCATGCGGGTACACGGAGTAGGTGAACTCATGCTCCCCTTCGTCCGCGTGCGGGTCGGGCGAGGTCGGCGCGCGCAGCAGACTCAGGCGCATGACGTTGTCTCTGATGTCGTAGCCGTGCTTGCAGTCGTTCAGCAGGCTGACGCCATAGCCGCGCTGCGAGAGGTCGGCCCACATCAGCGCAGGCACCTCGAACTTCGCTTTGTCGGCGCGGGTGCGCGGCTTGGTCGTGCGCTCGATGGCGGCATAGGGGATCTCGTAAGTCGCCTTGCCGGGGTCAACGCACACCGGGAACGCGACCTTGAGCAGCTTGTGCTTGGCGCGCCAGTCAACGCGCATGTGGACGTCCAGCCGCCGCGCCCGCTCGCACAGCGTTAGGTCCTGCGCGAAGACCGATTCCCCCATGCGCCGCGTCACCCGGATGATCGCGCGCACGGGGCCTGATTCGATCACCTGGACCTCGCAGCCCTCATCCAGGGCGACCGTGCGCTTCCAGAAGTTCCACGGCACCTCCCAGGCGTTTTCGGGGTCCTCGAACACCTGCAGCTCGTTGCCCGCGCCCGCCAACACTTCCCTCTTCGCCCGCTTGTCGTACACGGACGCAAGCCGCCCCGTGCGCGGATCCACCTCGGCGCGCAGGAAGCGGTTCTCGATGACATTGGCGCGGGCCGTCACCCCCGTGCGGTAGGCCTTCACGGGCACGCCCGCGACGAGGCGATACACGGCATAGCCCATCGCCGGGACATTTCGAGCGACGAAGATCAACCTGCGCCCGTCGGTGACCTGGCTTGGGATTTCGCGTCCCGCTTGATCGCGCACGACCACGCCGCGGCGGGCCTGCTCGCGCGTCAGTCGCACTTCGACCAGGCCGTCGCGCTTCCACGATAGAGAATTGAAGACGGCCACCGCGTCCCCTTCGCCGCGCGTGTCGGCGGCGCCGATGACGGCCCCGAGCGCCGAGTCGAGCGCGCCTCCGGCCAGGCGGAAGAAACGCCGGTAGTCCTCCGCCGAGTCAACGTACACCTCGTTGATGCTGGAGCCGGGCAGGATGTCGTGGAACTGGTTGAACAGGGCCAGCCGCCATGCCTCCCACAGGCGCGTCCTCGGGTACTGCTTGCCGAGCAGGCCGGCCCAGGAGCAAAACAGCTCCGTTCGCTGCAGCAAGGCCTCGGCGCGGCGATTGCTGCGCTTGGTCCGCCCTTGCGAGGTGTAGCACCCGCGATGGCGCTCCAGGTAAAGCTCATCCCGCCACACCGGGTGCTCCCGCGCCGGCGCCAGCTTGTCGATGAAATCCTGCATCCGCATGTGCTCTACGCGCGGGAACACCGGCAGGCGGGCCGCCGCCCTCGCCTCGTCCAGCATGGCCCGCGACGGACCGCCGCCGTGGTCGCCGACGCCGTACACCCGCAGCGTGAAGGGCAGCCCGGTGTTGCGCTTGAAGTCCCACACGTCGGAGATCATTTCGCGCACGCTCAGGCCCCCGCCCAGGCCGGAGGTCGGCCAGTACACGAAGATGCGGCTGCCGTCCGGGCCCTCCCACCAGAAGGAGTGATACGGAAACCTGGTCGTGTCGTTCCAGCCGATCTTGGTGGTCATGAACGCGTCCACGCCGCACTGCTTGTAGATCTGCGGCAGGCTCCACGCGAAGCCGAAGGAGTCGGGGTTCCACCCCAGTCTCACGTCCACGCCGAACTTGTCGTGGAAGTAGCGCTTGCCGTGGACCGTCTGGCGCACGAACGACTCGCCCGAGGGCAGGTTGCAGTCCGGCTCCGCCCACATGGCGCCGACGATCTCCCATCGCCCCTCGGCGACGCGGCGGCGGATTTCGTCGAAGATCGCGGGCTCGTGCTCCTCCATCCAGGCGTAGGTTTGGGCCTGGCTCTGCGCGTACAGGAAATCGGGGTAGTCGCACATGATGTCGAGCGCGCTGCGGAACGTGTCTCGGCACACCTGCACCGTCTCCCGCCAGGGCCACAGCCACGCCAGGTCTATGTGCGACTGGCCCAGGATGTGGAGCGTGTTCTCGCGCGCTGCTTCGCCCAGCGCCTCCAGCGCCTCGCCGGCGGCGACGAGCGAGGCAAGCAGCCCCTCGCGATCGCCGCGCTTGGCAGCCGCGAAGTCAATGCGCCGCACAGCCTTGTCCACCACTTGCGCCCAGCGCTTGGCGGGGCGGCGGGGGAGTACGGCCGCGGCGATGTCGAAGCTCTGGATCGCGGCTTTCAAGCCTTCCACGACGCCGCGCAGCCCCTCGAACTCCAGCCGGGCGTGCAGGAGACGCCCCACGCCACCCTGGTTCTTGGCCTTGAGCACGACGCGCAATACCTGGCCTGGCTTCGCCCGCGCCGCTATCTCCGCGCGCCCCTCGTCCCAGTGAAATGACTGCTTGAGCTCGCCGTTGACGTAGGTCTCTCCATCGTCGTCAATGCCGCAGGTGAGGGTGATCGGCGTCCCCGCGAGGTCGAAGCCCTCGACCTTGTCGGGGACGACGATGTGCTTGCGATACCATGCGTTCTCGTACTCGCCGTGCCAGCGATGCACGGGGTCGGCGAGCTCCCAGTCGGAGTCGTCGAGATCAAGGCGGTCGCCGTGCGGCTCATCGCGCTCCATGCGGAAGCGCCAGCCGCCGACTACGGGGTTGAGCTGCGACAGCAACCGGCGCAGTTTCTCGCGCACTGCGTCCAGTGCGGGCGGCGCCGCCATGCTCAGCGCGACGAGGGCCGGAAGGACGACGGGCAACAGGTGCGACAGGCACACATCCATGACGGGGAATCCACTCCTGTGCGAGATTGAGAGGAGTCTTTTCGCGGCGTGCCGCAGGTTTCCTTTGTTTGCCGGGCCGGTCACGGCGCGGCGCAGGTCTGCCGGCGAGCGCGGCGAATACGACCTGCGAGGAAAGAAGGCATGCCCCAGTGCCCGCGATGCGGCCATATCCTGCGGGAGGTGTTGGCGACGACTAGCGCCGGGGCGCGCACGGCGGTGGAGGCGTGCCTCGACGGGTGCGCGGGCATTTGGGTGGGCAGAGAGGACTTGCTGGCAGGCCTGCAGCCGGCGATGTCGGACGAACTGCTGCAAGTGCAGGAGGGCGCGTCGGGGCCGTGTAACACCCGCTGGGATTTCCTCGAGGTCGAAGAGGCGCGCCGCCGCGGCCCCAAGATCGTGCTCAAGCCGGAGCAGCTCGAGCAGTATATCCGCTGCATTCGCTGTGGCAAGCAGATGAACCGCTACCGTTGGAACATGACCTCGTCCGTCATCCTCGACGAATGTCCCGACGGGCACGGAATCTGGCTGGACGCCGGCGAGGTCATGCAGATGCGCCAGGTCCTGCAGGCCGACCTGGCCGACAGCTCCAAGCGTGGCGACGTGCGGGCCCGCCTCGCCGGGGTTGAAGCGGCTTACGACGCCGGCGCTCGCCGGGCGCCGCGCCGCCCGGCCGACGAGTCCTTCCTTACCTGGCTTCTCGGTGTGCTGGGCAAGGACCTCAACGGCTGGTAAGGCGCACGAAGTGTTCTCCTACACGCAGGTGCGGCTTGCCCGCCTCCGGTGGGCTTGCAGGAACAGCGGCGCCCGCGTCGAACGCGTGTTCGAGCGGGCGGGGCGTTATGGACACGCTGGAAAAGCTTACGGTCCTCGGCTCGGCGGCCAGATTTGATGTGTGCACCGCGAGCTGCTGCGGCGCCCGGGGGGCGCAGTCCGGGCCGCCGCCGGAGGCTCGCGACGTCGGCGCGCGCGCCATCACCCGCGCCTGCCTGGCGAGCGGCAAGACGGTATCTCTGCTCAAGATCCTCCAGACCAACGCGTGCCGTCATAACTGCCTGTATTGCGCCAACCGCGCCGATCGCCGCCACCGCCGCACGCGCTTTCGCCCCGAGGAGCTGGCGGCGCTGTTCATGGACTTCCACCGGCGCAACTACGTTCAGGGCTTGTTCCTGAGCTCGGGCGTCGAGGGCAGCCCCGAGCGCGCCATGGCCGATATGCTGACGACGGCGGAAATCGTGCGCAGCAAATACGGCTTCACCGGCTACATCCACCTCAAGGTGCTGCCGGGCGCCCCCTACGACTGCGTGGAGCGGGCGGTCGAGTTGGCGGATCGCGTCTCCGTCAACATCGAGGCGCCGACCGAGGCTCGGCTGTCGCGCATCGCCCCGGACAAGCACCTGCCCGGCGACGTCGTGCAGCGCATGCACTGGATCAAGCGCGCCGCCGGCGGCCGCGAGGGCCTCATGTCCGCCGGTCAGTCAACTCAGCTCGTCGTCGGCGCGGGGCGTGAGACCGACCGCGAGATTCTGACTACCGTGAACGCGCTTTACCGCGACGTCGGCTTGAGGCGCGCCTACTTCAGCGCGTTCTACCCGATATCCGATACCCCGCTCGAGGAGCAGCCGCCGGCGCCGCCCATGCGCCAGCATCGCCTCTACCAGGTGGACTGGCTGCTGCGCCGCTACAGCGGGGTCTATGCTCCCAACGAGATCATCTTCGACCACGGCGGCAACCTGCCGCTCGATGTGGACCCGAAGATAGCCATTGCGCTGCGCCAGCGGGAGCGGTTTCCGGTCGAGGTGAATCGCGCGGACTACGCCGAGTTGCTGCGCGTGCCGGGCATCGGGCCCAAATCCGCGCGGCGCATCGTGCGCGAGCGCACGCGTCACTGCTTCGCGGAGCTGACGGAGCTGCGGCGCGTGGGTGTGACGGTTCGGCGCGCCGCGCCGTTCGTGCTCATCAACGGCCGCGCGCAGGGCGACATCGAAACCTTCGCCGCCGAGTGTGTAGGGCAGAAGCTCGTCTTCTGCCCTGTGGCGGGATACGAGGGCAGGAGGCAAGCTCCTGCCCTACGGCCCGCGGACCAGCAGCTCGCCCTGCCGCTGGGCGGGCTGCCGTTCTGAAGCATGTACGGGCACAGTCGTAGGGCAGGAGCTTGTCTCCTGCCCAGAGAATCCTAGCCGCGTGCTGCATCGCCGCCTGCCAAGAGTCGACATCTCCGGGCAGGCCTATTATCTGACCTGTTGCCTGGACTGCCGGCAGACGCTTTTCAGACGAGGTGAGCTAGCTGAATTGCTCATAAGCCTCTACGCCTCCGAACGAGATCGCGGCGCAATCGCACTCCACGGTTACGTCGTCATGCCAGGCCACTATCACGTGCTCCTTACCCTATGCCAGTGCACTTCGATCAGCGCGCTCGTGCGCCGAGTTCATAGCTTTTTCGCACCCCCCTGTCGGAGGATCACGGGCCTTACTGGGCGCGTCTGGCAAAGGCGATTCTACGACCACGTCATTCGTGACGCGACGGACCTGCGCACCAAGCTCGCCTATCTGCACAAGAACCCGGTGCGCGCCGAACTTGTTGACGACCCGCTCGCGTATCCGTGGTCAAGTTGTCGCTTCTGGGAAACCGGAAGCGGGCGCGTGGCATGCGATCATTGGTGACAAGGCCACAGACACAAAGGGCAGGAGGCAAGCTCCTGCCCTACGAGCTAGTCCAGCCCGACTGATCGTCGGATGAATGTCCACTGCTCAGCCAGCAACATGCTTCCCGTCTCTTTTAGGCCCTCCTCCAATTCACCATCGTAAGATCTAACGAGTTCTTCAAGCTTGGTGAAGTCGATGCGGTGCTCTGGGGGAATTGAGTACTGCCCTTCGATCCAGCGCGCTATGTGCGCCCACGTTGGCAGGCGCACCAGAAGCGAGCGACGCAGGAAGCGCTCCTGCACTCTCCTCTCCCATTCTTGGAACTTCGGTGCGGCAACAATACCTAACCAGCTCTCTTCAAGATAGCGCCGCGCTCTAACGGCTTCGTTGAAGGATGTGACAATCTCATAGTCGGGGACCGCGTAGAATATCACGCCCGCAGCCAAGTGCTCAGCTACAGGCTCTTCGAACGGAATGATTGCGGCCGGAAGGAGTTCGGACCGCTGGATTCGGCGCACGTTCGCCGCAATCTCGGCGTGGTACGCGAGTAGCATGTTGCGATGGGAGATGGCGACATGGGCGGCTTCACGCCTGCCGCTGAGAAGGAACTCCAGGACTACGGCTATAACAGCGCCCACCGCACCAGCCAGCAGGATAGCAAACCAGTTAAGGCCATTCATAGTACATTTCCCCTTTGACGGCGCACAGCCCCTGTCGTGCTTCCGCGGCCTGCCTATTGCCCCGACAGTGGCGGGTACGTTCGCTTACTTCACTGCCACCTCCGTACCCACCGCCGCGGACTCGTAGATGGCGTCGAGGATGGCCGTCGCCATCAGCCCGTGCTCGCCCGGGACAGGGGAGGGGGCCCGCTCGCGTATCGCCTTGACGAACTGGACGATCTCCTCGGAATACGTGTCCACGTTGGGCAGGCGTGTGGGCGCGACGTCGACCAGCGAACCCTGCTCGTGGCGGAAGATGCGCGCGGGTGACGTGTTGAGCCCCGCCTCGGTGCCCATGAGCATGACGTGGTGCTGATCCTCCCCGATGTTGGCGGCCCAGCTCGCCTTGAGCAGCAGGGTGGCCCCGTTGTCGAAGCGCACCAGGCCGACGCCGAAGTCCTCGACCGAGAACTTCTCCGCGTCCCATCGCCCCATCCCTGCGAACGCGTCGGAGCGCTTGCCGAACGCGGTGTAGCTGCTGCCGAATGCCGCCGTGGGCTTGGGGTGCCCCATTAGATAAAGCGCGAGGTCGAGCATGTGCACGCCGACATCGATCAGCGGCCCGCCGCCGGACATCGCCTTGTCCACGAACACGCCCCAGCCGGGGATGCCGCTGCGCCGCATGTACACCGCCTCGGCGTAATAGATATCGCCCAGCGCGCCGGCCTCGACCGAGCGCTTGAGGTACTGCACGTCCGCCCGCCAGCGCTGGTTGAAGGCCACCATCAGCAGGCGCTTGGCCTTGCGCGCCGCCATCACCATCCGGCGGCCTTCGCCCGCATTCATGGCGATCGGCTTTTCCACCAGCACGTGCGCCCCCGCCTGGAGCGCGGCGATCGTCGGCGCCGCGTGATGGGCGTTCGGCGTGCAGACGCTGACCGCGTCGAGCTTCTCCGTCGCCAGCATCTTCTTGTAGTCGGTGTGCGTTTTCTTGACGCCGAACTTCTCGGCCGCCGACTTCAGCGTCTCGCCATTGCTGTCGCAAAACGCCGTCACCTCGACGCCTTCGATCTTCTGGTAGTTGGGGATGTGTGCGTACTGGGCGATGCTCCCCGCACCGATGATACCGACGCGCAGCTTCTTCACTTGCACCCTCCTCTTGTGATGCCCGGGCTAGCCCTTGGGCGCCCGCAGCGTATCTATCAGCGTCTCGGGGTAATTCGACGCAATCCCGGCGACGCCGAGCTCCAACATGCGGCGCATGTCGTCGCGCTCATCTACCGTCCACGCGATGACGCTTATGCCGGCGGCGGCCGCGGCTTCCATCAGCGCGGGCGTGATGCCCCGGTACGAAGCCGCCAGGATGCTCGCCCCCAGGCCCTGCACTCGCTCGACGAGGCGGCGTATCTCGTCTTCGCCCAGGGGATTGATGCCCACGATCAGCCCCGTGCGAACGCTGGGATCAAGTTGCCGCACCTGGGCGAGGCTTTCATCGTGGAACGACGAGATGAACGACCAGCCGTCGCCCACCCGCTGCACCGCCTCAAGCGCCTGCTCCTCGACGCCGGCAACCTTGAGCTCCAAGTCGAGGCCGATCCGCCCCGCCGTCAGCGCCACGACCTCCGCGAGATCCGGCACCCGCTCGCCCGCGAAATCGGGCGCGCGCCACGCTCCGGCGTCGAGCGCGCGGAGCTGCTTGAGCGTCAGCTCCGACACCGCTCCCGAGCCGTCGGTCGTGCGATCCACGGCGGCGTCGTGCATCACCACCGCCACGCCGTCGGCGCTGGCGCGCAGGTCGAGCTCTATCATGTCCGCGCCGACCTCGATCGCCCGGCGGAAGGCGGACAGCGTATTCTCCGGCCGCGTGCCACTGGCTCCGCGGTGGGCTATGGTAATGACGCGCTGAGACATCATCCCGACCTGGGCGCTATTCTATTCGCTGTCCCCCGAGGTCAACTCCTTGCGACAGCAGGTGCGCCTGCAGGAGCCGGACATCAAGCTCGCTCACGGGCACGCCCTCGCGCGCCGCGAGGGCGGCCGGTGCGGTACTCTGCGCTCGTCAGCGTGTGGCGCCCGCGCCCGCGCGGCCTATGCACGTTCTATCGCGCCCGCCGCTTTCCCTTGCGACGGGCCCGGCGTGGGCGCGACTTCTCCGAAGTCGCGAGGAGTTCGCGCGGTCAGGAGACCGCGCGCCCGGTGCGAGGGAGGATTGCGGGTCCAACCACCGAATGAGAAAAGCACGCAGGCCGAACCCAGCGGGTAGCGCAGATTTCAAATCTGCGCCACCGGCGGAGGTGATGGCGATGCAATGCCCAAAGTGCGGTTACGTCCTGCAGGCGTTCGACGACGGTTGCCCGAAGTGCGCGCGCATGGCGCAGACCGCCTGCGCGGTCTGCGCCCGGCCCGGGGTGGTCGCAACCTGCGAGAAATGTAACAAGGAAGTTTGCGCCGAGTGCGCAACCGCCCAAGGCGGTCAGGCCTCGCCCGGCCGGGTGACGGTGTGCAACGCGTGCCAAGCCCAGGAGCAGGCGCGGCTGGAGACGCAGAGCGCGCCGGCGCGGGCGGCAGTGGGGCAGGATTGCATCCTGCCATCTGGTTCGCAGATTGAAAATCTGCGCCACCAGCGGAGCTTCTTCGACAGCATCTCGCGCGCTTTCGTCTTCCTCAAGGAAAGCCTGCGCATGGCCTTTCGCGACAAGGACCTGCTGCTGCCCTCGGTTTTCGCCACCGCCGCCAACGCCGTGATGCTCGGCATCATCGTGCTCGTCCTATGGAGCACGGGCGCCATCCACGCCCTGGATGAGTCCGAGCAGGGCACCGAGCGCTGGTGGTGGCTGGCGGTGGGCGCCGCTGTAATCCTGGTCAACTACGCCGTCACCTACTTCTTCATCGGCATGACGGTCAACCTGGTGGACACCCATCTGCGCGGGCGCGATGCGAGATTGGGCGAGGCGTTCGCCGATGCGCGCAAGAACTTCCTGGCCCTGTTCGGCCTGGCAATCGTTTCGATGGCGGTGGCGCTGATTACCGGCTTGCTGCGCAGCCGGCGCGGGCGCGACCTGGGCGATGTCGCGGCGGGCGCGATAGACCGCGTGTGGACCGTCGCCACCTATCTCATCATCCCCGCCATCGTCCTCGAGGACATATCGCTGCGCCAGGCGGCCAACCGCGCGCGCGAGATCCACCGCCGCAACCTGCTCGGCATCGCCGTGGGCGAGGTCGGGATCATCCTGCTCACCAATGTCCTCGGCTTCATCGGCTTCGTGTGCGCGGCACTGCTAGGCTACGGAGTCTTCACCCTCGGCGCGGGCGCCATCATCCCCGCGCTGGTGATCGCCGGTTTCTTCCTCTCCCTGGTGAGCGCCTTCACCATGTACGTGCGCACCGCGTACTACACGTGCCTCTACCTGTGGGCGGCGGCGACCGAGCAGCAGGGCGAGCTTGCCGCCGCCCCCGCGCCGCTGGCCGCGTCCCTGGCGGCGTAGGCCCTGGGTTGTGGCGCGCCGTGCCGCGAGGAAGTCCGCGCCATGTTCGGAATGCTGCTCCTCGTATCTGCGATTTTAACGGGAGGAACGATGAACGACTCGGGGTTGTTCGGGACCGTCGTCTGTCCGGCCACGCAGGCCAAGCCGCGCCACAGCGAAGGCTCCGTCATTCAGCTCGCGGGCGGCAAGTTGCTGCTGGCGTGGACCGAGTTCTACGGCGGCGCGCAGGACGACGCGGCGGCGCAGATATCCGCCAAGCTGTCGGGCGACCTCGGCCGCACCTGGGGCGAAACCTTCGTGCTGCAGGCCAACGATGCGCGCGAGAACGTCATGTCCGCCAGCCTGCTGCGCCTGGGGCCCGGGCGCATTTGCCTGTTCTACCTGCGCAAGAACTCGGTCACCGACCTGCAGGTCTGCCTGCGGCGCTCCGAGGACGAGGGCCGCACCTGGGGCGACGAGATACGCATCACCGGCGGCCGCGGCTACTACGTCATGAACAATGACCGCGTCGTGAGACTGAGCTCGGGCCGGCTGCTCGCCCCCGTCGCCTGGAGCGACGATATACGCAAGCCCACCGGCCAGCAGGCATTCTGCTACTGCTCGGATGACGACGGACTGACCTGGCGGCGGGGCGAGACCCGCCTCGACCTCCCCAGGCGGGGAGCGATGGAGCCGGGCGTGGTGGAGCTGCGCGATGGCCGCGTCCTCATGATTATCCGCACCCAGTTGGGGCGTATCTACCGCAGCTTCTCGCGCGATCAGGGGGTCACTTGGTCGCCCCCCGAGCCCATGGCAATTACCGCCCCCGAGGCGCCCTCAAGCATCGCGCGCCTGCCCGGCGGAGACCTGCTTCTGGTATGGAACAACAACGTCAATCTGGACGCCGACCACTCCGGCCGGCGCAATCCGCTCACCTGCGCCATCTCGCACGATGAGGGCGAAACCTGGGAGAACCTCAAGCACCTGGAGGACGACCCGAAGCGCGCCTTCGCCTACACCAGCATCGCCTTTGTCGGGCCGCCCCGGGGGCCGGGGATGCCGGAGCCTGATCGGGCGATCTTGACCTACTACTCAGCGGAGGGCGGCCTGCTGTCGCTCAAGCTCCAGTCCGTGCCGCTGGGTTGGTTCTACGAGTAAGCGACCAAGGGCTCGCCTCATGCCGCCGCCGGCGCAGCCGCCCGCTGCCTCAGCGCGGGCCCAGCAGCCGCTCGACTTCCTCGCGGCTGGCGTAGCGGTTGTCGCCCATGCGCGAGGCCGCGATGGCGGCGGCCGCATTCCCCATGCGCAGGCTCTCGGCCAGCGGGCGCCCTTCGAGGTGCGCCACCAGGAATCCCGCGTTGAAGGCGTCGCCCAGCGCCGTCGTATCGAGCACCTCGACCGGAAACGCCGGAGCCCGCGCCGCGCGCCCCCCTTGTTGCCCAAGCGAACCCTCCGCCCCGAGCTTGACCGCGACCGTCGGCACCCGCACCGCCAGCCGCGCCACCGCCGCGTCGAGATCATCCTCGCCCGCCAAGCGCCGCACCTCCACTTCGTTGGGCAGCAGGACATCCACGCCCTCGAGCACCGCCGACAGGTCTCCGTTCCATCGCTGGTCGGGGTCCCACCCGCAATCGAGGGAGGTCGTCAGGCCCTCCTGCTTGGCGCGCCGCATGAGGGTTGCGTAATCGCGCCGCATGCCGCGCACCAGGAAATACCCGCCCACGTGCAGGTGGCACGCCCGCGCCAGGGCGGAAGCGTCCAGGTGCTCGCCGCAAAGCGCGGCGTTGGAGCCGAGGTAGGTGGCAAAGGCCCGCTCCCCAGCCATCGACAGCGAGACCGTCAGGCCGGTGCTGACCTCCGCGCCGCGGCGCAGGTAATCGGTGTTGACCCCGCTATCGCGGAAAGCGTCGAGCAGGAAGTCGCCGAAGCGGTCCTGCCCGATGAGACCGGCGAACGCGATCCTCGCCCCCAGCTTGGCCGCCGCCCGCGCACAGTTGGCGGCGGAGCCGCCGCTGCGGAAATCGAGGTCGGCCGCCAGCTCCTCGGTGCCGGGTCGCGGCAGGGCAGCCATCCCGCCCAGTATGATGTCGATGTTGACGTCGCCGACAACCAGCAAGTCGAAGTCGCGGTCGTGCACCTGGGCTCCTTGACAGCCGCCCTACACCTCGAAGATCTCGGCATCGATGTGGCCGCCGCACTTGGGACAGAACTCCGCGCCCAGGGAAAGCCGCGCACCGCACTGAGGGCAATCTCGCGGCGGCGCGATGTCCGGGCTCACCTCCACGGGCTTGCCTTCGCGCGGCCTTCCACACGCCGGGCAGAAGTTGGCGCCGGGCGGGAACACGTCGCCGCACTCGCATTTGGCGCCTTCGGGTTCGCCCCGTGCGGCGCGACGCCCGAGCATCTCCTCGGGCAGCTCCAGCTCTTCGCGGCCGGCGGCGGGCTGCGGCGCAGACGCGGCGCGAGGATACGGCTCCAGCGCGCGCCGGGGCGGCGGCTTGCGCGCGGGCGGCTGCGGCATTTCAGACGCCAGCCCTCGGTTGATGTAAGCAGCCGTTTCCTCGCGGATGCGCCGCTTTGCGGCATCCAGGGCGGTCATTCGTTGCGACACCGCACGCAGATCGTGCACCGTCTCCGCCACCGCCGGCGGAGGCTCACTCTGCGTTTCAAGCAGGAACTGGTGATAGCGGGTGCCCAGGCGCATCATGAGCTCATCGCGCCGGTTCAGCAGCGATGACACTTCGCGGCCCAGCGCGAACAGTTGCGACCATTCGCGCAGCTTGCCCGCGACGAGGCGCCCCAGGTAGCTAAGCTCTCGTTTGACCCTTTCCATCGGTGCCCTCGCGCCAGGCAGATTGTAACACTCCCGCTGCCCGCGGTAAAGGCACTCGGGCCGCATGGGCCGCATGGGCCGCATGGGGGACAGGCGCCCCCGTGGCTAGTGTTCTGTCCCGAAAAAACTTGGTGTATGGCCTGAGCGTAAGCCACGCTCGAAGCCGTGTGCAGCTACTATTGGGACTGAACACTAGGTCTGCGACCGCCGCGGCGGCCGGAGGTGGCTAGGTGGCTCCGCCACCGCCACGGCGGCCTTTAGGCCTAGCCGCCTAGCCGCTCCATGGCCTGCTGCGCGTGCGCGCAAGCAGAGGGATTCACTACTGCGCGGCGAAGCAAGTGCTAACTTCACAGCGTGAGGTGAGCTCCCTTGGCGGATCCCAAGCCTCCCTACGTCGTCGGCATCGACTGCGGCACCCAGAGCCTGCGCACCGGCATCTTCGACCTCTCCGGCAAGCCCGTCGTGTACGCAGTGCGGGAATACCCCATCGATTTCCCCAAGGTCGGTTGGGCCGAGCAGCAGCCCGCCGACTGGTGGAATGCCGCCAAAGACACGATCGGCGAATGCCTCGGCCGCGCTCACATCAAGCCCGGCGACATCTCCGCCGTCAGCCTCGACGGCACCGCCTGCACCGTCGTCGCCGCCAAGCAAGACGGCAAGCCCCTGCGCCCCGGCATCCTGTGGATGGATGTCCGCGCCCACGACCAGGCCGAGCGCGTCACCGCCACCGCCGACCCCGCACTCAAGTACGCCGGCGGCAAGGAAAGCCCCGAGTGGATGATCCCCAAGTGCCTGTGGCTCAAGGAGAACGAGCCGCAGGTGTACGAGCAGGCCGACCGCATCGCCGAGGTCACCGATTGGCTCATGTTCCGCCTCACCGGCCGCTGGACGGCATCGCTCAATGTCGTCACCTGCAAGTGGAACTATGCGACGCCGGAGGGTGGCTGGCCGCAGGGATTGCTCAAAGCGTTGGGTATGAGCGAGATCCTCGACAAGTGGCCGCAGGACGTGCTGGCGCTGGGCGAGCGCGCCGGCGAGTTGTCGAAAACCGCGGCCGACGAGCTGGGCCTGCCCGCCGGCATACCGGTGGCCGAGGGCGGCATAGATGCGTACACCGGCATGCTCGGCATGGCCACTGTCAGGCCGGGGCGCATGGCGATCGTCATGGGCTCCTCCACGTGCCACATGGGGCTGAGCGACCACGGGATATTCGGCTCCGGCGTGTGGGGGCCGTACCCGGACGCGTTGATCCGCGGAACCTGGGTGCTGGAGGGCGGCCAGACCGCGACGGGCTCGATCGTCAAGT
>Ga0315291_10006546_pt1 | contig 14465 bp, 7 predicted proteins | sample YL17G12_20_MG_FD_203070 | JGI IMG/M metagenome (GOLD analysis project Ga0315291, IMG submission 203070) | Sediment microbial communities from Yellowstone Lake, YNP, Wyoming, USA - YL17G12_20 | ecosystem: Environmental > Aquatic > Freshwater > Lake > Sediment | place: USA: Wyoming | collected...
TCTGACACCAGACGCCTATGCTCTTCAGAACAAAACGGCGTTGCTGTGCGGAAAAAGACAGCGATGCCGTGCTGACAGCGCGTGCCTGGTGGCCTGGTTTCTGATTCTGAAAAGTAGTGGAAAATCGATTCAAGAACGCCCGGAAGATATACCGATAGCGGAGGGCTATTGGACGTACGGCTACTGAAGGGAACCCCGGCGGCAGTCATGGCTCAAACCCTTCAATCCAAAAAGTGGATTGGCTGAAAATCTAGCCGTAGCTTGTTAGATTAGAGGAGAAACAGCGGGTCAGTTGAGGTGCAATTCAAGGTAAGCAAAAACGTCTCGCCTAATTCTCCCCGGCATCAAGGCTCTTCACTTACCCATTCTCTGGGAAGCGGAGGGAATTTATACCACAAAATCTCGGCAAAGTCAATCGCTATTTGCCCGGCTCCACATCTGTCACAAGAATGGGGGGCTACTACCGACAGCTTGACCCCGTCAGGCAAGACGTTGGATGAAACCGCTGCTCAAATCCCACACTTTTTGTTGCATTATCACACATATAACTGCGGTGTTTTTCGGTTGTGGCCACAACTCTAAGCAGCAAGGGCAAGTTCATTCCCGGAAGCCCCGATCGGCTTCATGAACGTGTTTTTCGGTTGCGGTTACAGACAAGAGTGGCTAGAATACCCCACGAGGGAAATCGTACGATGAGTCACTTTTCTGTGCTAATTGCCGGAAAGGCTGGGGACGGGATAAATCAGGCAGGCCTTCTTCTTTCCCGGCTATTGAGTGAGCTTGGCTACCGCATCTACATGTCTTTTGACTACCAGTCACTCATAAGAGGTGGACACAATTTCTCCGTCGTCAGGGCATCGGGGACACCCGTTGCTGCTTGCAGAGACAAGATTGATTTTCTCCTGGCGCTGAATCAAGACGCCATCGATCTTCACAAGCAGAAACTCACCGACTCTTCTCGGATCGCCTACGATTCTGATTCCATAAAGTCCGACCCCGCGGCCGGCCAAGGATTGGGTCTCCCGCTCTCAAAGATAGTAAAGGAAGAAGATGCTGTTCCCATTATGCGAAACTCTTGCTTGATGGGAGCGTTCTCCAGGAGCGTAGGGGTACAGTGGGAAGTCCTCGAGAAAGTGTTCAGGAAACACATTCCCAGGCAAACGGATCTGAATCTCAAACTTGCCCGCAGAGGATTCGACAGTGCCAAACAGGCAATTCAACTGGAACCCCTCAAGCAAACTCCGCTTCCGATTTTCACTGGTAATGAAGCCATCGGCCTGGGTCTCATAAAGGCCGGCCTAAAGACCTATGTCGCCTATCCCATGACGCCTTCTTCGAATCTCCTGCATTTCCTCGCCGATGTTGCAGACGATTTTTCTCTAAAGGTCATACATCCCGAAAGCGAAATTGCGGTCATCCTGATGGCGCTGGGTTTCTCCTATGCGGGCGAGAAAGTGGCCGTAGGCACTTCTGGTGGCGGTTTCTGCCTGATGAACGAAGGCTTGAGTCTTTCGGGGATGGCGGAGTTGCCCGTAGTGATTGTCGTTGGACAGAGACCGGGGCCGAGCACCGGGCTCCCCACCTACACTTCGCAAACCGAACTACACTTTGTTTTGAACGCGGGGCAGGGCGAGTTTGTTCGTTTTGTCGTGGCCCCCGGGGATGCCGAGCAGGCTTTCTACTGGTCTCAAGTGGCCCTTAACGTGTCCTGGAAATACCAGGTGCCGTCGATAATTCTCTCGGACAAAGAAATGGCCGAAGGCGCATTCAGTTTTGATGTTGACTCTGTGAAGGGAGTGGCAGAAGAGGGGCCGATCCTTTGGGACAGGAAAGACGTCTACAAGAGGTACAAGGAAACCGAAACGGGAGTATCGCCGCTGACCTTTGTGCCGGACAAGGATGCAGTAATAAAGGTCAATAGCTACGAACACGACGAATTCGGGATCACCACCGAGGAAGCTCTGGCCACAAAGAAGATTCAGGAGAAGCGTCTGCGGAAAGAAAAACCGTTGTCTCAGGAGCTCGAAGGCTACGACACCGTGAGCACCTACGGAAAGAAGGACTCTCCGATTGCACTACTGTGCTGGGGTTCTAACAAGGGAGTCTGCGCCGAGGTGGGAGAGAACCTTGGTCTCAGGGTTGTGCAGGTTCAGGTATTTTCGCCGTTTCCGGTTAAGAAACTCGACGACGCCATTAGGGGCGTGAAGAAGCTTGTTTCTGTCGAGAATAATGCTACGGGGCAGCTCGCGCGACTCGTCAGGAGTTACGGTCTCACTGTTGATGCAAGAATTTCCAAATATGATGGAAGGCCCTTCTCAGTGGATCAATTGGAGCGAGAACTGGAAGGGAAGCTATAGATGGTCCAGGGAGTCCAGAAGTTCAGGAAGGTATCGGCAAGAACTACCCGGTAGCAGGAGAGATAGATGATCGTGAGAGTCCAGAAATTTCAGAGGATATCGGCAAGGATTACCCGGTACCAGGAGATCTAGATGGTCCAGCGCGAATTGGCGACAAATGCAAAAAATACTTGGTGTCCTGGTTGTGGCAACTTTGCCATTCTCACCTCAATAAAGACCGTTCTCAAGCTACTGGTCGACGAAGGCACTCCCTTGGAAAAAGTCGTGCTGGTTTCTGGAATCGGCTGTCACGCCAAGATCGTTGATTACGTAAACGTAAACAGTTTCTATTCCATTCATGGAAGGGTCGTTCCTGTCGCAGAAGCAATAAAGATCTCGAATCCCGATCTGCAGGTGATCGGGTTTGCGGGTGACGGCGATGCGTACGGTGAAGGGCTTGAACACCTCGTCTTTGCTGCCAAAAGAAACATCGATATTACGATGATTATTCACAATAACCGCGTCTATGGGCTTACTACGGGGCAATACACGCCGACGTCTCCTCAAGGTTTCAAGGGGCGCTCGACGCCCCGAGGTGCCCTTGAGACTCCGCTGAATCCCCTCGAACTGATGCTGGCGAGTGGTGCCACTTTTCTTGCGCGTGGCTACTCCGGTAGTCTCGAACTGCTCAAGAGAGTCTTCAGGGAGGCCATCTTTCACAAGGGATTTGCACTGGTTGACGTACTCCAGGTATGTGCGACCTTTTTCAACATGTACGACTACTATAACAAGAAGGTGTACGAGTTGAAGGAACACGACCCGACCGATTACGGCCAGGTCTCGGCGAAGATCAAGGAATGGGATTACAATTCTGATGCGCCCATTGCCCTGGGGGTTTTGTACAGGAAGCTGGCGTCCACGTTTGAGGGGAAACTTCAGAAACCTGGCATTGACCCAACGGAGCGCCAGAGAAGGCTAGACGGATTATTGAAACCCGGACTGACGACGGCCTGAAGCGAGACGACAATTGTGTGGGCAAGGGGTGCGTGCTTCGGTGCGTACTTGCAAGCGTTGCGTATTCCGGCACGGGGAGTCCACGACCCTCGAGACTTTATCAGGCATCGGGCACACACTCGGAAGGAGGAAGCAAATCGTGCGCATTCTGAGAGAAGTTTGTATGTTTATCGCCCTGACTCTGACAATCGTGACTGCGCTGTGTCTCTTGCCCTGTGCGCTCTGCGCGGAGGGCGGGAAAACGGCTGCGTCTGCAGCGCCCACTGAGACTACCTCTGCTGTCGCTACCGCGTCGGAAAAGTTATATCTCCTTCCCATCTCGGGCAATGCTGACGAGGGGACGTTCTACCTCTATGCGAATGAGGCGCTCTTAGTGACGAACAAATTTCAGTGGAAAGAAGACGGGTCGTACGATGGTGACTATGTTATCTCGATGGCAGGTCAGAGCGTGAAGTTCTCCCTTTCAATCTCAGTCGATTCGCAAGGGCTCTGGACAAAGATGCATATGGAATCGCCACAAGGGCCCACGGAAGTCGTGCGAGAAGGTAGTGTCGTTACGATCACGGGGAAAAAACAAACCGCCACCGTTGATTTGAAGCCCGGAGCGATCATTTTCGAGAATTTCAATCCCGCTCTGATGACCCTCGCTGTTCGCGCTTATGACCAGGCGAAGGGCGGCAAGCAGACATTTCCTCTTTTCATAATCCCCGCAGTGTCAATGGAGGCAAGCCTCGAGCGACACGAGACATCGGAACGCGCTATCGGAGGAAAGGACGTAAAGCTGACCCGATACACCTACGGTTTGCCCGGGGTTAACGTCGTTATCTATGCTGATGAAAAGGGGAGAATCGTGTTTGGTGACGTGCCGGCCCAGCACGCCGCCTACGTGCGCGAAGGTTACGATGCGCTGCTTAAACCTGTGGCAGTGGATTCGCTTATCTCAAAGCCCGAATACGAGGTTCTTGTCGAGCACGACGTACGGGTACCAATGCGTGACGGGCTCAAGCTCGCCACGGACATCTACAGACCAAAAGCGAACGGGCAGTTTCCGGTGATCCTTGTGCGCACTCCGTACGAGAAGAAGATGAACGAGATTCAGGCAAATTTCTTCGCGCGTCGCGGCTACGTGTACGCAGTGCAGGACTGCCGTGGTCGGTTTGCTTCGCCCGGTGAGTGGGAACCCTTTGTCAATGAGGCAAAGGACGGCTACGATACTGTGGAATGGGTGGCCGCGCAAGAATGGTCTACTGGCAAGGTGGGTATGATTGGTGGTTCCTACCTTGGGTGGGTTCAGTGGTGGGCAGCTCGCGACTGTCCGCCTCATCTGGTGACAATCATCCCTAACGTATCGCCGCCAGATCCCTATTTCAACATACCTTACGAATATGGGGTTTTTTTCCTTACTGGAGCAATCTGGTGGGCAGACGTTCTTGAATCCCGCGCGACGGCTGATCTCTCGGGCGCCAGCATGTCGCAGATCGCCGATAAGAAATACGCCCTCCTCCTTCGCCACCTTCCTGTTATCGAACTGGACCAGAAAGTTCTCGGTAAAGTGAACCCCTATTGGCGCAAGTGGATTGCCCACCCTGACAACGATTCATACTGGGAGCCCGCCAATTTCCTTGAGTATCTCAAGGATCTTGACATACCAGTTTTTCATCAATCGGGTTGGTTCGATGGGGACGGCATCGGAACAAAACTCAACTATCTCAAGATGATTTTTTACGGACATCGCTACCAGAAGCTTGTGATTGGTCCATGGGGACACACCGACACTGCCACTCGCCGTATAGGCGAGAGAGATTTTGGTGAGGTGGCGATTGTTGACTTGCAGAGGGACTATCTGCGGTGGCTCGACCACTGGCTCAAGGGCGTAGACAATGGGATTGATCGAGAACCGATGGTGATGGTGTTTGCCATGGGTTCGAACAAGTGGTTCACGGGTGATGCCTATCCACTGCCCGGGACACGGATGACCAAGTACTATCTGACGAGTGCTGGCCATGCCAACACTTCAAAGGGAGACGGAAAGCTTGCAACTGAGGCGCCCGGGGCGGACGTGACGCCGGACAGCTTTGCCTGGGATCCCGGCGATCCAACGCCCAGCCCTTATTTCTACGTGAAACCGGAAGATCTCGTTGAGAAGGAAGATACGTCGAGGGCTGTTTATTCCGTCGACGAAGAGAAAAAGAAACACAGGGAATACTATGGCAAGGTCGACGCTGAGCGCTCTGATATCCTTGTCTATGAGACACCCCCACTCCAGGACTCTCTGACATTCGTTGGGCCCGTTTCTGCGGTGTTGTACGCTTCAAGCTCAGCCAAAGATACGGACTGGTTCATGCGTCTGTCAGAAGTAGATGCCAAAGGAGAAGTATTCTCTCTGACAGAAGGGAAGATTCGTGCGCGCTATCGCGACTCCTTCAAGAAACCAGAGCTTCTTGAGCCCGATCAGGTTTACGAATATCATCTGGATCTGTGGCAGACTGGCATCACAGTTCCACCTGGAAATAAGCTGCGCGTCGAAGTGGCCTCGGCGTCGTTCCCCGTTTTCTCGCGAAACTTGAACACGGGCGGGCATAATGAGACGGAGACCAAATATGTTGTGGCCAAACAGACGATCTACCACGACGCGCGTTATCCATCGCACGTGTTGTTGCCGGTGATATCGAGGGGTAAATAGGCGGTTGCTGGTGGCTCGCGACCCTAGAAGGAGCGTTGGCGGTTGCTGGCCGTCTGCGACGTTCCAGGCCAAGTAGCGCGAAGCAGGTGAACTGAGGGAAGTGGCGGAAGGCAGGAAAAGCAGGGGAGAAGCAGGGGAGAAGTCTCAGCTGGATGCCCATAAGGCTAGTGGAGCTTTCCCACTTTTACTGTTCGTTGAATAAGGATGCCACCTGCGATAAACCCAAGACCGATGATTGAAGATGGGAGGATTCTCTCCCCGACCACGAACCTGATGAAGATGAGCGAAATAAACGGAGAGAGAAAAATGAGGTTACTTACCTTGGCCGTTGCCTCGGACAATTGAAGCGCCTTGAGCCAGAGCACAAAGGCGGCTCCCATCTCGAATATTCCTATGTAAACACAACCGAGTAGACCTGTCGTTCCCACCAGCAGAGGACCGTCGGGTAGAGAACAGACCCTCGTTTTTGCGATCATGGTCAAACCGCGTAAGCTCAGCGCTCCAACGCCCGTTACCCCGTGAGTTGCCACTCCCGGCCATGTGAGGGCAACGCCTTCCCGGACCCAACCTCCTGTTGTCCCTAGAGTTGCGGAGGTCTGCCAAGCTACACAAGCGCCCTCCCGAGCCCAGACTTCTGAGGTCCGTATCACGCCCAGGATGAGAGTTGTAGTGAGGATGTAGAGAAACCCAAAGAAGAAGTTCAGGAATAGCTTCAGCACTTCGTCGCGTTCGTCCTTCACGTTCGTTAGCCAGAATAGAGCCCATACGACAGCACTTCCCATCGCCAGAATCGCGCCCGGTAGATTTGTGAAGCGAAGACCCAATAGATCACCGTGTGTCGAAACGATCAATACGCCGAGAAAGCTCAGCCCAAGCGCCAGGATACTAAGCGGTCGTATTCTCTGTCCCAGCATTGGCGCTGACAGAAACACCAGCACTATTGGCCAGGTGAAGTTCAATGGTTGCGCTTCTTGCGCAGGGAGCAGCGAGTATGCTTTGAAAAGAACTACGTAATAAAGGAAAGGATTGAGAAAGCCGTTGGCGGCAGAACGAAGGAGGGGCCTGCCACGCAGGTTGCCTTCGTGCGCGCGGGGTATTTTGGGTGGTTGCCTTACGGCCGACGCTGACCATTCCCCGACGGAACGTTCCCCGGCTAACGGTTCTCCAGCTGGCACTGACTCTATCCCGATGTAATGTTTCCCGGCTGACTGCCCTTCGGCTGATGGCATCCCAACCGAGCGTCTCCCATCCGAATGTTCATCGGCTGACCGTTCTCCGGCTGACGCCGACGTTCCCCCTATCGAATGTTTCCGAACTGATAGGGCGTCGATTAACAAAGCAGCTTTTCCTTGCACGATGAGCGTGACAAAAAGAAAAATCGCCGAAACGCATGACGAATAGAGGAGCATAGTCAGATAGTCTACCTGTCGCAATGTCAGTTTGAATGCCGATGCGACAGTTGACCAACAGAGGACGGCCAGGAGCGCGAAAACGTAGGCTCTGTTCTGGTTTGTCATGTTAGATCGATCGCCTCAAGTCGATCGCCTCACGAAAGAACCATTACCTGCTGAAGAGCGCGAAACCGTAAACTCTGTTCCGATTTGTCATGTTAGTGCAAGTCCTTCTTCGTTTGCCGTAGCTGGATAAATGACGGGAGACCGTATTCCTGCAAGTCTTTTTTGTCCTTCGGCTCGGAGAGCGTGCGGGATCCGTTCCGCCCATGCGATGAGCGTTCGACAGAGTGGTCGTCCGTATCAATTACAGGAGCCAATTCCTCGCTCTTCCGTGGCCATGTCGCCAGCATAATCCCTTTGCACCATCGCCGCAACAGGCAGGGAGGGTCGGAGTATTCTCCGCCGGGTGACCCCGAGCACTTCCCCGTTGGGTCGGAGATAATCGGACCTCCTACCCTCTCCTGCGAATTCTGGCTCGAGTCGGACCGTGAGAGGGTCGTCGCCAGCGGTGGGGGAGAGTTACGGAAAAACGCTGAGATCGGGACCATAGGTGATGGTGTTGTGGTGCGGCAGAGGTCTAGTCTAGTGTCCCCGAGCGAACCCTGGGCTGTCCGGTCTGCAAGAGTAGAATTGCCAATTGAGCTCAAAGATCCTAACGAGCCGCCGAACAATCAGTCACAAGATATTTTTGACATAACGTCGCGTTTCTGACTCCCTTGATAGTGAAGAGAGCAACAGACATGGAGATGGTCTGGTCCGACTGCGCCCTGGAGTCAATCCGATGGGGAAAAGCTAGTCAGGGCAGCTCGTCCGTGTCTGTAACGCATAATTTATTGCATTACATTCGATTACGGCGATTTTTGACATGTAGTGCAATGAGTCTCAATAGTTTTCGTGCGAACTATTGCATCCATACATAACATATGCTATATTGAAAATAGAGGGTCCGTTGGGGGTAGGTTGCGCGCAACAAAAGAACTACGCGTGTACATTGCTTCTGAGTATAATATTTGCTATATTGAGGGTAGTGATTTCACAACAGGCATTCAAATATGATCGAACACTACAACATAGGATTCAAGCCCGGCCCTGGCTACGGCGCGCGCATAAAGCGACTGCGGGTCGCGCTTGGCCTCACACAGCAGGCGTTAGCGGATCGCATCGGTGTTTCCTTTGCGACGGTCAATCGTTGGGAGAACGACCAGACGAAGCCTTCGCAACTTTCCTGGAATCAGCTACGCCAACTTGAAAACGCTGTCGCTGAAGAAAGACTCTCTTACCTCGAGAAGAAGGATGTGCCCAGGCCTTCTGTTCTCGACTTCACTGCACCGCCCGATGTAGTCAAGATTCTGGCCGAGGGTGAGAGACTCAGTTTTGGTCATTTGGCGAATCCGACCTTCGCGTCCGAGATCTCCAGCATCGATCCACTGCCACACCAGCATCTCGCGGTTTACGAGCACATGCTCATGAAGCTTCGGTTGCGACTTCTTCTTGCTGATGATGCCGGTGCAGGGAAGACGATTATGGCGGGTCTATACATACGCGAGATGCTATGCAGGCGTCTTCTGCGTCGGATTCTCGTCGTGGTGCCCGCTGGGCTTGTCGGAAACTGGCGGAGAGAATTGCTTACGCTCTTCAGTCTCCCGTTTCGAATTGTGAGTGGAGAGGACGCGCAGCAGGGCAATCCTTTTGTCGGAGAGAGCAGCGATCACGTAATCATCAGTATGGATACGCTGGCAGGTCTCCGGATGTTTGGGCGTCTTATGGAACCGCGGGTGGAACGCTATGATTTAGTGATATTTGATGAGGCACACAAGCTGTCGGCAGACCGAGGGACCGACCTGCGCGTCCGCAAGACCGACCGTTACTGCTTGGCCGAAGCATTGGCGGGAGCGCAAACCCAAGACGAGCGTTGGCGCCTCGGCTGGAGCGCGTATCATTTGTTGCTTCTTACTGCCACTCCACACATGGGGAAGGATTATCCTTACTATGCGTTGTGGCGCTTGCTCGAGCCTGAAATGCTGGCCACACCAGAGGCATTCAACGATTATCCGGGCCAGCAGCGCGGCACGCATTTCATTCGGCGGACCAAAGAGGAGATGGTCTATCTCGACGGTCGTCCGCTCTACCCTAAGCGAATCTCAGATACTTTGGGCTACGAGCTTGCCCAAGGCGAGATCAGCGAGCAGACTCTGTATGATGAAACCACTGACTATTTGCGTTTCGTCTACAACAAGGCAAAACTCCTGAACCGCGAGGCGGCGCGCTTAGCAATGGGCGTTTTTCAGCGGCGCCTTGCGAGCTCAACGTGGGCTCTTCTGCGGTCATTTGAACGTCGCATAGAAAAACTTGATAGGATTATTGCAGACATACAGGATGGCAGGCTGACTACCGATCAACTCATGAGCTTGCAGCGGCGCGTGCGTGAAGAAGACGATGTCTTTGACTCGAAGACGGCAGACGACGAGACCTCCGAGGAAGGATACGAGGAGAACGAAGTTGCAGAGGGAAAACTGCTTCAGGGTGTGACCGCAGCGTCGCTAGCCGATCTCCTGGCAGAGAGGGGACACGTTCTGCGGCTTCTGGACCTGGCCAGAAGGGTGTATGAAGCGGGGCAGGAGTCCAAGTTCGAGAAGCTCCGTGAAATCCTGACTGATACGAAATTCAGTTCTGAGAAGTTCATTGTCTTCACCGAGCACCGGGACACGCTGCAGTTTCTTGTGAAGCGCCTCGGCAGTTTGGGCTACACCGGTCAGATCGCGCAGATTCATGGGGGCATGCATTACACCGCGCGCGAAGAAGAAGTCGAGCGTTTCCGCAAGCCGTCGGGCGATGGCGGGGCGCGATTCCTCATCTGTACTGACGCCGCGGGGGAAGGCATAAACCTCCAATTCTGTTGGATCATGATCAACTACGATGTACCTTGGAACCCGGCCCGACTGGAACAACGCATGGGGCGAATCCATCGGTACGGCCAGAAGCATGACCCTGTCGTCATCTTGAATCTCGTCGCGCCGTCCACGCGCGAAGGCAAGGTGCTGAAAGTCCTGCTGGAGAAGCTCGAGAAAATCCGCAAGGAACTCCAGTCTGACAAAGTCTTCGACTGTATCGGTCGTATCTTCGCTGAAGTCTCGATAAAGCAGTACATGGAGCTCGCCGTCACGGGGGACGCCGAACAAGTGGCTCGTGAGCTGGACGGCAGACTTACCAAGGAGCAGATTCAGGCACTCGCGGCGCGCGAGAAATCGCTTTATGGTTCTGGCGGCGATGTCGCCAAGGAACTACCTCGGCTGCGCTCCAATGTAGACCGGGAGATGTACTTTCGCCTTCTGCCCGGCTACGTCCGTCAGTACATACAGCAGGCTGCACCGTTGGTGGACATTGAGGTTGAAGGCGACATGGACGCCGTGTTTTCTTTTCGCCCAGTGCGGTTAGGCGCAATGGATTCTTTCTTGCCGGTGCTAGAGCTTTACCCTGAGAAGGCGAGGGACTGTCTTTCAGTCGCGGGGTCGATTGATCGTAAAGACGTGATCTGGCTACGTCCTGGTGAACCTGTGTTCGAGCGGTTTCGTACTTTGGTGAGCGGGTGTCTCGGAGATGTGGGAATTAGGGGCGCAGTCTTCGTGGACCCAGCAGCTCAAAGCCCATACCTTTTTCACATGGCACTTCTCTCCATCATTCGCAAGGCGGACGCGGAACTGAGTGAACTGGCAACTGAAGAGGTACTTGAGTGCCGTCTGGTTGGAGTGAGGCAATACGAGGGAGCGGAAATTGGGCCTTGCCCTGTCGAGCATCTTCTCCTTCTCAAAGGCGGGCATGGACTGCCAGCGTCGGCGCAGCGGCTGGCGGTGATAGCAAACGAGAAGAAGGAATCCGCGCGGGCGTACCTGACCGAACGCGTGGCACGTGAATTGGCTTTGGAACGCAAGCAGCGACTTCTTGAGAATTTACCTGAGCGCGAGGGTCTTATCCGTCGGGGGTTTGATTATCAGGAAGCAGAACTTGCCGCTCTTCGCGCCAGGCATTCCGAAAAAGCGCAAACGGGCGGCCGGAAGGCAATCGAGGCGCTTGAAGAAGTGAAGCGACACCAGCGGCTGCTTGCCAGTCGCAGGGAAAACGCCCTGTCGGTCCTGCGGCGCGAGCCGGAACTCATCGCTCCGGGAGCGGTAACTTTCCTGGCACATGCGCTCGTAGTGCCCTCCTCCGATCCGGAGGACCTGAAACAGCACGAGATTAACGTCGAGTTGGTTGCTATGCAGATTGCACGTGTGTTCGAGGAAACAGCCGGGGCGAGCGTTGTGGAAGTTCACACCCCGGAACTCGCCCGCACGGCCGGGCTTCCGGATAATCCTGGCTTTGACTTGCTTTCCATCCGGGCTGGCAATGAAAGGCGCGCCATCGAGGTCAAGGGCCGGGGGGAAACTGGCGACATCGAGGTATCCGCCAACGAGTGGGCTAAGGCCTGCAATATGCGGGAAAGCTACTGGCTTTATGCCGTCTACGACTGCGCCACGCCGAACCCGCGGCTGGTGCGTGTGCAGGATCCGTTTGGAAGCTTACTCGCTAAGGCGAAGGGGAGTGTGTTGATTGGGTCGAAGCAAGTGGTGGAAGCTGGGGAGGGTGCATAATGACTATTGATCTTGCAATGTTCGCAAACAAGTTTCGGCGCTACTGTGACCAATTCGATGTTGCTCCTCCGGAAATTTCCCGAAAAACCGGCATTCCGCTGGATCGTCTGACGGCGTTGGGCGAAGGAAAGTCCGAGCCAACAGGGGACGAGGTGCTGATCCTGGCAGATTTCTTCAAGTGCGACTTCAAATTCTTCATATCAAATGAGAGACTTGCCTCGTTCGAGCAGACAGAGGCGCTATTTAGGATGCACGGAACAGCGTTGACACGGGAGGACCGATGGGCGATCCAGGAGTTCCTCTTTCTATGCGAGTGCCAGGAATTCCTCTTGTCCAACATGTCCGATGTCACAAGGCAGTTGTTCACGTTTAGGAAAAGTGGGACCTTCTACAAGCAGCATGGACAGGACGCTGCCATCGCTCTGCGCAGACACCTCGGGTATCAATTCAACGAGGTCTCCAAAGACATATATCGAGATTTCAGGGGAATCGGGATACATGTTTTTCGGCGCAAGCTCGGGCAAAGCGCGATTTCGGGACTATTCGTTCGGCACCCCGTAGCTGGGCCTTGTGTCCTTGTGAACTATAGCGAAGACGTATTTCGTCAACGTTTCACGGCGGCTCATGAAGCAGCCCACGCAATACTCGATGATAATGCTGATTTTGTCGTGTCTTTATCGAAGTGGAGCAAGACGGATCTCTCAGAGGTCCGCGCATACACGTTCGCCTCGCACCTGCTCATGCCACCTGAGTTTCTTAAGGCAATACCGGACGTGGCTGTCTGGGACCAGAACAAACTCGTTGACTGGGCAGTGCGGCTGATGGTCAACGCGGAACCGTTGGCATACGCGCTCGAAGACGCGGGGCTGATTACGAATCAGCAAGTCGCATCGCTCAAGGACACGAAAATTCCGCGCGACCGAAAGTCGGACCCTGAGTTGCCGGATAGCCTGTCGCCACGAACCCGAATCCGTAAAGAGCAGCTGTTACAGCGTGGCCTTTCGGGTTTCTACGTTGGACTGTGCTTTGACGGCTACGAGAAGGGAGTGGTTTCGGAGGGACGACTCGCCGAGATGTTACTGGTGACGGAGCCTGAGGTCACTGAGATAGCGGAGCTTTACGGAAGGAGGTTGGCGCATGCCGATTGATCCTTCCTCCTTCCATCTGTACAACGTCACGGATACCTGCGCGGTGTGGAACGTTCTTTCCTCTCGAACGCTTTACAGCACAGCACGGGGTGCTGGGGTTGTCTTCATCTGTACTCGCTTCGTGCTGTATGAGTGTCTTTTCAAACCGAGGCAGAAGATCAGTGCCTGTGATGAGGAGCTGCAGTCCCGGTTCCGAGCCGCTCAGAGGGAGTCTGTTTTTGGTACCTATTCGATGGACATAACCGACCTGCAGACAATAGGGCTTCTGGAGAATCGGAAAAGGCTCGGTAAAGGTGAACTGTCATCGATTGCCTTTGCACTGAAAATTCGCCAGGCACTACTTACGGACGACCAAAAGGCAAGAAGACTGGCCTGCGAAATGCTCCAGGAGTTGGTGACTCAGACAACCCCACACCTGTTTGGATGGCTTTTCTTTACCAACCGCCTTGTGGATGCGGACAAGAATACTATCATAAAGGAGCACCTGGAAATGGCACGTCCATTAGGGGAGTACTTTGAGGAGATATACTTGGAGGCCTGCCGCTGCCGTCTCATGGCGAACCGAGGAGCGACGGCAAAATGACTGACTTTCCGCGTTTGATCGAGCACGCCTTTCCGCTGAAACAAGCTTCTCTGGACTCGGTCCACGAGAAGAATGTGCGGCATGGGCACATCTCGACACTCCACATCTGGCCGGCGCGGCGGCCGCTGGCGGCTTGCCGGGCCGCGCTCATCGCCACGCTTCTGCCAGACCCTTCCGCTCAACCCAAACCCGAGGGGATGAGCGAGGACGAATGGGAGAAGGAAATCCGCCGCCGCCGCCAGGAGCTATGCGAGAAGATAGGCGGCAAAGTTGTCAAGAAGACTGAGCGCAAGAAGATGCCCAACGGCCAGACCATCGAGCGCGAGAAGGAAATCACCGAGGGCGGCATTTTACATTGGGGCACGGAAGCCGAAAACAAGGAACCCCTGGAATGGTTCCGAAAGGAAATCCGAAAGGCTTACGGCGGGCGCGCGCCGAAGGTGCTCGATCCGTTTGCGGGCGGAGGAGCCATTCCGCTTGAGGCGATGCGCCTGGGGTGCCAGGCGACCGCTGCGGACATCAACCCGGTCGCGTGGTTCATCCTGAAGTGCACGCTCGAATACCCGCAGAAACTCGCCGGGAAGACATGGCCGTTGCCAGAGTTCATCCTTAAGAATGA
>Ga0315291_10006547_pt1 | contig 14465 bp, 11 predicted proteins | sample YL17G12_20_MG_FD_203070 | JGI IMG/M metagenome (GOLD analysis project Ga0315291, IMG submission 203070) | Sediment microbial communities from Yellowstone Lake, YNP, Wyoming, USA - YL17G12_20 | ecosystem: Environmental > Aquatic > Freshwater > Lake > Sediment | place: USA: Wyoming | collected...
ATCTTGCAGTGCCGCTTGCCAGAGTGCGACAGCCGCACAGAACAGTCCTTTCGGAAGTGGTGTGAATCACTTCTCTGGGAACTCGGCCAAGAACGCACAGAGCCGCGTCGCAACCGCATCAATCCTCGTGTCATCAAACAGAAGATGTCCAAGTGGCCCAAAAAACGACCCCAACATCGTCATCCGCCGCCCTCGACGAAAACCTTTGCCGAGACGGTAGTTATGGTTACTTAAACGGTATTGGGGCTAAACGCACTTCTGGACAACCACTTTTCGCAACAAGAAGTGCCTCGCTACGGCGCTTGTTACAAAGGTCCTGCCCGATGGAATGGATTCAAGTCTATAACCCGACCGGATCGGTGATTCTCTCCACCTTGCTGGCGGCGCTGCCGATTGTGGTGTTGTTGGGAACGCTCGGCTGGTTCGGCTGGCCCGCTCCGCGGGCGGCGGCTGCCGGGCTGGCCGCGGCCCTGGCCGTGGCCGTCCTGGCGTATGAAATGCCGTGGCAGGCGGCGGCGGCGGCGGCGATCTACGGGGCGTGCTTCGGGCTGTTTCCCATCGGCTGGATCGTGCTGGGGGCCGTGTTCCTCTACTGCCTGACCGTCGAGACCGGGGAGTTTGAGAAGATCAAGAGTTCCGTGACCGCACTCTCGCCCGACCGGCGGATCCAGGCCCTGCTGATCGCCTTCAGCTTCGGGGCCTTCGTGGAAGGGGCCGCCGGATTCGGTACCCCCGTGGCCATCTCGGCCGCGCTGTTGATCGGGGCCGGCTTCAGCCCCTTAAACGCGGCCGGACTGGCCCTGATCGCCAACACCGCGCCGGTGGCCTTCGGCGCGCTGGGAACCCCGATCACCACGCTCGCCAAGGTCACCGGGCTGCCGGAGATGCAACTGAGCATGATGGCCGGGCGGCAACTCCCCTTTTTCTCCCTCTTGATCCCGGCTTGGATGATCGTGGCCATGTCCGGCTGGCGGAACCTGCGGGGAGTCTGGCCAGCCGTGCTCCTGAGCGGCGGCAGCTTCGCCGCCGTGCAATTGCTCACCTCGAACCTCCTCGGGCCGACGCTGGTCGACGTCGCCGGCGGGCTGGTCTCGCTGGTGGCGACGGCGCTGCTGTTGAAGTTCTGGCAGCCGGCTGACATCTGGCGCTTCCAGGACGAAGCCGAACCGCACCAAGCCCTTATCACCCCACGCTTCAGCCGCCGCGAGATTGCCACCGCCTGGGTCCCGTGGATCTTGCTGTCCGTGTGCGTGCTGGTTTGGGGGATACCTGCCGTCCGCACCTTCCTCGACGGCGGATTGCCCGCCAGCGCGCTGGCGGCGCGAAACCCGGACAGCGATCGCGCCCCGGCCTGGTGGGAGCGTCCCAACGTCTTGGCAGGCTGGACCGAGACGAGCGTAGCCGTCGGTTATCTACATGGCTGCATCTACCGCGACGTACCGGCGGTCCCCCGCCGTGACAAGCCCGAAGAGGCCCTTTTCCGCCTCAACTGGCTTTCGGCGACCGGTACGGGAATCCTGCTGGCCGCCGTGTTGTCGGGCTGTTGGATGCGGGTGGGCCCGGCGCGTTTCGCGCGGGTCTGGGCGGCGACACTGCACCGCATGCGCTGGCCGCTGTTTACCATCGCCGCGATGCTCGCCATCGCGTTTACCACGCGCTATAGCGGCGTCGACGTGACCCTCGGCCTGGCCTTCACGCGGACCGGGGTCCTCTACCCGTTTTTCGCGGCCATGTTGGGCTGGCTGGGCGTGGCCCTGACCGGCTCCGACACCTCCTCCAACGCCCTGTTCGGCAGTCTGCAAAAGGTCACTGCCGAACAGCTCGGGCTCAGCCCCGTGCTGATCTGCACCGCCAACAGCACCGGCGGGGTGATGGGCAAGATGATCGACGCCCAGAGCATCGTCGTCTCGGCCGCCGCCACCAATCAGCCCGGAAACGAAGGGCAAATCCTGCGGTTTGTCTTCTGGCACAGCCTCGTGCTGGCCTCGCTGATGGGCGGGCTCACGCTGTTGCAGGCGTATGTCTTCCCCTGGATGGTCCCCGGGTAGACAGTCTCCGTGTCCTCCGCGCGTTCAAGGTCTCGGCCATCAGGATGACCATCCACAAGCGGCATGGACGGGTACAGTATCGCTCCGGCACTGGTCGTGTCTCATTCGGCTGCTTTCCATTGGAAGCAGGCGCCGTCCTTGCGGTCCGGGCGCGGCCCGATGGCAGAAGCCGTGACCTGCCCGGGGCTGTTGGGCTTGGTGGTCAGGTAGCGGTGGTTGGTGAGCGACATGAGCATCGTGTCGCCCCGCATCAGGTTGACCCATTGGAACGATTCGGCGTCCCCTGGCGGGGCGCCGGCGAGGTCTGTGAGAACCACGCCGCCCTCGCCGGCAGAAACCAACCGGCCATTGCTTGCCCGCAGCGCCACGCGCCCCTTGCCTAGATCGATGACCTGAAAGCGCACATTGGGCGTGGAGGCGAGGGGTGAATCCGAGGGGATATTGACGAGTGACATGTCCGGGGCGCTCATGGCCAGGAGACTGCCGTCGGTGCCGCTGGTGAGGGCGATGGTCTTGCCCACGGGAATGGTGCGTTCAATGCCCGAGGCTCGCGGCTCTTCCACGGTGAAGTTGTCGAAGTCGGCATAGCCGCCGGGTTCGCCGGACGTGCTGTAATTGAACAGGGCAAGGCGAACGCCCTGGAAAGTGGTGAGCTGGAACACCATGGTGAATGGTTCGCCGAGGGGAGCAAACTCCTTGCCGTCGGGGCTCCAGGTGAAGACGGCTTTCTCGGTGTCGAAATTGCAGGCCACGCGGAGCCAAAGGTGCGTGGGGCTGGTCGGGGCCTTGGCGGAGCGGCGATTGGTCTGGTCGAAGGTCTGGAGGGTCACGCCTTCGGCAGCTTTGACCAGGCCAATCCAGGCGTAGGGAAAACTCAGCAGCGCCAAGCCGGCGGTGTCCCCCGCCACCAGACCCGAGGCGTCCAGCTCCACGGTCGCCACGCACTCGGGTCCCGGCGGCCGCTGCGTGAGGCTGTTGCGGGCCGTCCAGAAGTCGCTGGCGGGAAGGCTGTGAAGGCGCAGAGCGCCAGGCTTCTCCGTAGGCGACCACCTGGCGTCATCAGGGACGTGATTCCACTGCCAGACGGGATTAAGCTTGGCAGCGTCGAAGCTGTCGCTATGGACGAAGGCCGGCTGGGGATCCTGGGCATGGCCAGTGTCGGGCTTGATCCAGGTGTTGGGCGCTTTGCGGAGATTGCCCGGCAGGCCGATGATCGGGAAGTCGTTGTCCCAGGTGACCGGGACCAGGGCGACCATGCGGCCGATGCTGCCGTGGTCCTGCATGATGATGCTCCACCATTGGCCGGAGGGGGTATCGACGATGCCGCCCTGGTGAAGGGTGAGTCCTCCGCCGGCGTTGGGGTCGCTGGGTATGATCGTGAAGGTTCGATTACCGCCGCGGCCGCCAGCGCGGAGGCCGTTTTGAGTGGGCACGCCCAGCGACTCGCTCTGGACCATGCGCTCGACCTGCCAGGGCCCGCCGATCGAATCGGCGCGGGCGACGACCTGGTCGGTATGCGCGCCGGGGATGGCTGAAACGTCGAAATACTTGCCCTTGATCTTGTAGAGGTGGTGGCCTTCGCCCAGGCCTTGGGCGTTCATCTGGCGGCGGGTATTGGGGAGGATTGCAGTGAGGTCTTTGTTGAGTTCGACGATGGCGGGCCGGCCTGCGCCGTAGATGGCGTAGATCTTGCCATCGTCGTCGAAGAGGACGGACAGGTCGTGCATGCCGGGGAGCTGGTTGCGTGCCCAGGGGCCGTTGGGGGACTTGGAGCGGAAGACTTGGGTGCCCACGCCGTTGACATTGGAGAGGACGTAGAACGTGCCCTCGTGGTAGCGGATTGAGGGCGCCCAGATGCCCTGGCCGTAGATGTTTCCGCCTTCCAGGCGGAATCTAGGCCCGAGGTCCAGGTGATCGACGCAATAGCTGGCCAGCTCCCAGTTCACCAGGTCCCTGGAGTGCATCACGATCAGGCCGGGATTCATGTGCATCGTGGTGCCGGCTAGGTAATAGTCCTCGCCGACGCGGATGACGTCCGGGTCCTCGAACTCTTCATAGAACAGGGGATTGGAGTAGGTACCGTTGCCGTTGTCGGCGACCCAGTGTTTTGCCACGTCAGCAGAGGTCCCGGGGGAATCCGGCGTAGCGGCTGCGAGAACGCCGGCGTTCAGCACAAGCAGGCTCGCGTACGCCAGAAGGAATTGAACGGGTCGCATGGCAGTGTTCTTCATGAAGGTCTGTCTCTCCAGGCGTAGGACTTCTCACTGGTGCTCGTTGCGCGCGGGGGCAGCCGCATTTGACTCGGCCTCCGTTTGCGGAATGATCTCAATCGCGTTGATCTCCGGGTTCTGGATCTGGCTCTTGAAGACAATGCGGAATTCCCCGTTGGTCACTTCCGCGGGCACCGTTTCGATGTAGGCGCGATAGGGGCCGCCGGTCTTGGCCCAGATATCGAAATCCTTGAACTCGCGTCCCTGCACGCTGTAGGAGAACACGCGCTGGCCGGGGCCGGTGATGCCCTCGTACGTCTCCGCAAAGTAGAGCTTGGCGAGATACTTGCCATTGGGGAGTTTGCAGGAGAAGGACTCCATCGAGTAATGCTCGGTGAGGAACAGGCCCGGATCCTTGGTCCCTGCAATCTTCGTCTCCGGATCGCGAGCGATCGTCTCGCCTCCCTCGAAACCCTGCTCCGGCAACCAGACATTGCCGCTCGAATCCTTGAATGGCGTGGACTGGCCGGCCTTGATCCGGAGGGTCTTCACGGCAGGCGCGGTCGCCGCAGGCGCGGGCGTTACCGCACTCGGCTCGGCCGTCTTCTGTGCGGACGCAGGCAGAAGGGGCTGGTCTTGGAACAGCAGCGGTGCGAACTCGCGCAGGCTGCGGCGCCAGCTCTGGAACTCGTGGGCCGTATCCTGGGAGACGTAGAAGACGCTGTTGATACCGGCTTGTTTCAACGCGTCGGCATTCGCCTGTGGATCGCCGCCGAAGCCGCCACGCCCGCCGCGTCCGCCACCGCGGCTGCCACCGAGTTCGCGGCTGCCGTAGCTGACGAATACCAGCTTGACCTTCTCCTTGAAACCCGCCGTGTTGTTGACATCGTTCAGGGAGATGGTCCCGCCGCTGAACAGCCCGATGTGCGAGAACTTGTCGACGTTGGCCAGGGTGATCTGCCTGGTCTCCATTCCGCCCATGGAGAGACCGGCCATGGCGCGATGGGGTTGATCGGCGAGCGTGCGGAAGTTGGTGTCGATGTAAGGGATCAGCTCGTCGACGAGAACCGTCTGGAATGAACCGATCTTGAAACTGGCGAGGCCGCCGAACCGGACTTCGTTGGTCATGCCGTAGGTCATCACAATCAGAAAGGGCCGGATCTTGCCTGCGGCGATCAGGTTGTCCATGATCAGGTTGGCCCGGCCCTGGTTGCTCCAGGCGGTTTCATCCTCGCCCCAGCCGTGCTGCAGGTAGAGCACCGGATATCGCTTGTCGGGGTCCTTGTCGTACCCGGGTGGCGTGTAGACGAAGGCACAACGTTGCGTGTTGGTGCTCTTGGAGGGGAAGAGAATCTGCTGCACGCGGCCGTGGGGGACGTCCTTCAGCGCGTAGAAGTCCTGGTCGTGGGCGGGGATTTCAACGCCGCTTTCCCAACGACTAGAACCGTAGAAGTTCAAGGTGCCGGGGTCGTTGAACGTCCCCCCATCAACCGTGAGATGGTAGTAGTGGAAGCCTTCATCCAATGGCCGCGTCGTGCCCGCCCAGGCGCCGTCCTCGCCCTTGGTCAGCACGGTTCCGCGAAAGCTCACGCTAACGCTCCGGGCCTGGGGCGCAACGATGCGAAATCGAACGCGGCGTTCGGAGTTGACCTGGGGATACTGCTGGCCGGGCTGATTTAGCGACGACGGCTTGAAATCCTCCACGGGCGGCGTAGTCGGGGGTGAAGCCGGCTGGCCGGCCGCGGGCACGGGCGTTTCACTTGGCTTGGCCGGCACCGCCGGTGCGCCTTGGGCACCGAAAATCCGCTGCGCGAAGTGATAGAGGGTGTTCCTCCAATGGGTGGGATCGTGGGCGTTGTCATCGACGTGCCAGATGTGCGGGACGTTATTGTCCCGCAGGTAGGCATGAACGCCTTGGCTGATCCGTATCAAGCCGTCCTTCTTGCCGCAGGAGATAAAGAGCAATTTGAGCTTGGCCTTGGCGGCTGCGGGGTCGGGCACAAGTTCCTTGGCCGGCCTGGTGTTGGGTGCGGCTGAGAAGGCGCCGACCCAGGCGAACGTGTCGAGGTGCGCCAGCCCAAAGTTCAGCGCCTGTCCGCCGCCCATCGACAGCCCGGCAATCGCCCGGTGTTCGCGGTCGGCCTCAGCGCAGTAACGCGACTCGATCGCCGGGATCACGTCCTTCAGCAGATCCTGCTCGAAGGCGGCGAAGGCGGGAGCAGAGCCGAAGCCTCCTTCCGCCTGGTCGTTCTTCTGCGCCCGGCCGTTGGGCATCACCACGATCATGGGCGTGGCCTTTCCGTCGGCGATGAGGTTGTCCAACAGGACGTTGGGCGTGGCGAAACGCTGCCACTCCGTCTCGTCGCCGCCGATGCCGTGCAAGAGATACAGCACCGGGTACTTCTTGTCCTTCGAGTAGCCGGGCGGCGTGTAGACCTGCATCTTGCGGGTGGTCCCAACGGACTTCGAATCGTAGGTGATCATTTCCAAGCGGCCGTGCGGGATCCCTTCGCGCTTGGCGTCGAAGCCAGCGGGCGGATCGGCAAACGCCGGAACGTCGTCCGGGTTGAGCTCGATGGGTCCGCCAAACCCGCGTCGCCCCTGTTGGGCAAGGCTTTCAGGACTGGGCAGGGTGAGGGCCAACAAGCCGGTGAGCAGAAGCGGCAGCGAGTCCTTCAATCGGGCGATCATGGGAGTCCTCCGAGGGCGCTGGTTTGAGAGATAGCGGCCGGAACGGGGTGGTCGCTGAATCGAGGCCATTGTATACCAACTCGGTAAGCCAATCCAGACTCAGTAGTTCCAAGTTCGGCGGCTCCAACTCGGGGTGGCCGGGGTCGAGCGTCGGCTCGCCCCCGGAAAACCTGATGTCTGGGGGCGCACTTCGTGCGACCCCAGCCACCCCCTCCGACAACTTGGGACTCCTGAGACTGGCAATGACTCGGTCTTGCACACCAACGACACGCCGTCAAGTTCTATTCCGCCCGTCCGCTTCGGTTGGCCGCGCCGCTTGCTAGGGGCTCGCTGGACTGCGGCCTCGCGAATGCTCGCCGGGGCTCCAGGATACGCACTACCTGTCCAAAGCGGCTCGCACGTCGGCCGGATCGAGGTCGCCGACCAACTCCACGTGGCCCGGCCTGCTGGGCAGCACGAATCGCAGCCGACCGTGCTGCACCTTCTTGTCGTGCGTCATGGTGTCGAGGATCTTGTCGCGGTCGAGCTGGGGCACCTCGACCGGCAGGCCGAGGGCCTCCAGCAGGCTCCGCTGCCGCTGGCTGAGCCCGGCATCGATGCGCCCCAGCCGCTGGGCCAGTCGCGAGGCACAGACCATGCCGATGGCCACCGCCTCGCCGTGCAGCAACTTCCCGTAGCCAGCCAGCGCCTCCAGGGCGTGGGCAAACGTGTGTCCGTAGTTGAGCACCGCCCGCTGGCCCGTCTCCTCCCGTTCGTCGCGCTCGACCACGTCGGCCTTCAGGCGGCAGCAGCGGGCGATCACGTGTGAGAGCGCTTCGTGGTCGCGGCCGGTTAGCGCGGCAACGTTGGCTTCGAGGTAGTCGAACAGCTCAGCGTCCAGGATCACGCCGTACTTGACCACCTCGCCCAGCCCGGCGCGGTACTCGCGGGGCGGGAGGGTCTCCAGGGTGGCGGTGTCGATCAGCACGCCCAGCGGCTGCAAGAACGCCCCGACCATGTTCTTCGCCCCCGGCAGGTTCACGCCCACCTTGCCGCCCACCGAGCTGTCGACCTGGGCCAAGAGCGAGGTGGGCACCTGGAAGAAGCGGATGCCCCGGGCGTAGGTGGCGGCGATAAACCCGGCCAGGTCGCCGACCACGCCGCCGCCGACGGCCACCACCACGGTCCGGCGATCGGCCCCCAGCTCCAGCAGGCCCTGCCAGAGTCCGGCGGCCACGTCGATCGACTTGCTCGGCTCGCCCGGCTCGACGGCCACGACGTCGACCTCCGCCGACTCGCCGGCCAGGCTCTCGGCCGCCCGCATCGCGTGCGGTTCCTGGACGTTCTGATCGGTAATCAGCACGGCGTGCGAGACCTTGCCCGCCCGGCAGAGCAGCGGCCCCACCTGCTCGAGATTGCCCGAGCCGATCTCGATGTCGTAGCTGCGCTCCCCGAGGTTAACGCGGACGGTTTGGATTGGTGTGGACATAAGTAGCCTCTGTCTATCTCTTCAGCATGCTACGCAACCCCTTGATGCAATACGACTCTTGCCCTGGTGACGACGGGGGCCAATGACAGCCGGTCAGTCGGCTCGATGCGGGGACGACACAACAGAGAGGTTACAGCCTTATGGGCGCGCCAATCCCCCCTCTCTAGAGATGTCGCGCAAACACAGCGCGAAGGCGCGGGCCATTCTGCGGATCACGGGACGGCCGTGCAGTCATGTATGGGAGCAGAATCCTCGCGAGTAGCTTGAGGACAAACGCCTACCCCACATGTCTCAATGCGGATATAGGGCGCTTGTGTTTGGGGATTCTTGGGGAGCCTTTGAGCGGAATCTGCGACAATCTTGACCAAGTTCAAGAGCACCTCTATGTGAGCCTCTTCCACGCCTTCCTGTATGGCTTGATCGTTTCCCGCCAAACTCACGGAGTACTCGAGCAACTTCTTGATACGGAAGGCGTGGTACTTGATCTCATCAACGACGGTTTGCGATGGGGATCGCATCACGATTCCGAAGTCGAAGCCAAGAGCATGGACGTATTTCACCAGATCGCCCAAGCGCAGCTCGTCATCCGTTCCGTTCTCCAGCTTCGAGATACGACTCTGCGTGCATCCGAGCTCCTGAGCCAGATCGCGCTGCGCAAGCCCCTTCGCAGCGCGCAGCGCAAGCAGGTGTTTAACGAGCTTCCGCTGCTCGATGTGCTCCTCGAACTCGGCCTGAAACTCGCGATCGGGGGCAATATCGCGAAGTAGTTCTGAAACACTCGTGTATTGTCGATTAGTGTTCATATCAGCCCTGAGGTTCTGCAAGGAGTGTGCTGACGAAGTGGGAGCACAACTCGATATCGCTCTTCTGGGAGCTCTTGTCACCGATAATGATCAGATGGAGGATTTCCTGGCTCCTCTGCGGATAGGTGTAGAGTCTTGTCTGCTTGAGGCCGGCCCCGCCGCCCTTCTGATCGATCGCCAAGACGCCGTGCGGTTCAGGGTGAACAAAGCCGAACTTCACTTGTTCTAAGCGCGCACCTGCCTTCAGTGCACCGAAGAAAGTATCGAGGTTGTTGAGCATCGCAGTGAGTTCGCGGCGATGCTTCTTCGGCCATCTCTCCACGCTCCTTTCATATTCGGCCGTCGGTTGCAGTCTCCACATAGGATTATACGTTCCTGGAATACTCGGCCAAGGTCAGCCATCCTTCCCGTACAGTTGTATTCCATCTTGGAATAGTCGTCAAGCATCGGCTTTGGCACCCCACCGCGGATGGGGGCGCATCCACACCGATCGGGAGAAGTCACTCCACTGGCACTCCTTCGATACCTTCGACCCCTTCAGTGATTGCGGGAGACCCTTTCGGGCAGTCGCGATCCTCGTGTGAGGCGACACAGTGGTCCGCGAGAATCCCTCCCCACCACCTACGCCCGATCGAACGGAAACGCCAGCACCTCGCTCACGCTCCTGGCCCCGGCGGCCAGCATCACCAGGCGGTCAAACCCGAGGGAGACGCCGACCGCGGCCGGTAGACCGAACTGCATCGCCGCCAACAGGCGGCTCTGCTCGGGCAGCGGCGACTTGCCGTCGGCCTGCCGCTGGGCGTTGGCCTGGACATTGCGCCGCCGCAGCTCGGCCGGGTCGAGCAGCTCGTGGTAGCCGTTGGCCAGCTCGATGCCCGAGATGAACAGCTCGAACCGCTCGGCCACCGGCGGCTCGTCGGGGCGGACCCGGGCCAGCGCCGCCTGGGTGGCCGGGTAGTCGTACAAGATGACCGGCCGTTTCTGCCCCAGGTGGGGACGGACCCGCTCCGTCAGCAACAGATCGAGCCAGCCGTCGCGATCCTGGTTCGACAGGCTCGCCGGCGGCACGATGCCGCATCGCTCGATCGCAGAGATCAGCACCGCAGAGTCGGCCGTGTGGGGGTCGATCCCCACGTGCTCCTGGAAGGCCGCGCGATAGCTCAGGCGTTCGGCCGGGCCGCGCCGTAGCAGTGCGTCGCACAGATCGCTGGTCAGTTGCATCCCCTCATCGAGGCCGTCGCCGACGCGGTACCACTCGACCATGGTGAATTCGGGATTGTGCAGCGGTCCCTGCTCGTCGAGGCGGAACACCCGGGCGACCTGGTAGATCGCCCGGCCCCCGGCGGCCAGCAGGCGCTTCATGGCGAACTCCGGCGAGGTTTGCAACCAGAGCCGCAGGAGTGGTTCACCGGGGCCGCGGGGAATCTCCGTCGAGAACGGGTCGAGGTGACGGTCGACCACCGTGTCGGCCGAGAGGATGGGGGTCTCGACTTCAAGAAAGCCGTGCCGGTCGAAAAACTCGCGGAGCCGACGTAGCAAACCGGCCCGCAGCCGCAGATTCTCCCAGCGCGCCGTGGGCCGGAAGTCGTCGTTGGCCGGGTGGGACATATCGTTGCGATCGGCTTTCCGCCCTCCCCCTTCCGCCTTCCCCTCACTCCTTCACCCGCTCGATGTACTGCCCGGTGCGAGTGTCGATCTTGATCAGGTCTCCCATATTGACAAAGGCAGGGCAATCGAACTCGGCGCCGGTTTCCACCTTGCAGGGCTTGCTGACGTTGGTGGCGGTGTTACCCCTGGCGCCCGGCTCGCAGTATTCCACCTTCAGCACCACGTGGTTGGGAGGCGTCACCCCGATGGGCTTGCCGTCGAACAGCAACATGCTGCAGACCGTGCCCTCCTTGAGGTATCTCCAGCCGTCGTCGACCTGCTCCTGGCCCAGCTCGTATTGCTCGTAGCTCTGGTTGTCCATGAAGACGAAGTGGTCGCCCTGGTGGTAGAGATACTGGGCCGCGATCTCCTCGATGTCGGCGGCCTCGATCGAGTCGCCGCTCTTGTAGGTCCGGTCGAGGACCGTGTTGCGGACGAGGTTCCTCAGCTTGCACTTATACAGGGCCTGGCCCTTGCCGGGCTTGACGAAGTTGCACTCGATCATCAAGTACGGATCGCCGTCCAACTGGACCTTCAGGCCCTTGCGGAACTGGCTGGTGTTGTAACTGGCCACGGTCGTGTTTCCGTTTTGCTTTCTGGCTGGGTGAGGTTATGGTACGATGCACCATTATGGCAAGTTTAGCTTTTCAAGCGAATGCGGCACCAGCCCGGCCGTGCCGCGCCGGTTGGCAGGCGGTGCTGGCCGACGCGGTGCGGGACCCGGCCGAACTCTGTCGGCTGCTGGGGCTCGACCGCCGGGTGGCGGCCGCTGCCGCACCCGGCGGTGGCGGGGTATGGCTTTCGCCCATACCCCCCACCGCGCGGTACCCGGCCGCCGACAGCTTCCCGTTGCTGGTCCCCCGCACGCTGCTCAGCCGGGTCCATCCCGGCGATCCGGAGGACCCCCTGTTGGTGCAGGTTCTACCGCGTCCGGCCGAACGGGCGGACATGCCCGGCTACCACACCGATCCGCTCGGCGAGGCCAAGGCCACGTGCCGGCCGGGACTACTGTGGAAGTACCGGGGCCGATGTGTCATGGTAGCAACTCGGCGGTGTGCCGTCCATTGCCGCTTCTGTTTCCGCCGGCATTTTCCCTATCATGCCGTGCCCCGGGGGCCGGCAGACTGGCAGCCCGCCTTCGAACGAATCGCCGCCGACCGGTCGATCCACGAGGTCATCCTGAGCGGTGGGGATCCGTTGACCCTGCCCGATGAGCAGCTTGCCCAGCTTGCCGCGCGTCTGGCCGAAATCCCCCACGTGACACGCCTGCGGCTGCACACCCGGCTGCCGGTGATGATCCCGCAGCGGGTCACCGAGCAGTTGCTGGCGTGGATTCGGGGGAGCCGGCTTACGGGCATCGTGGTGGTCCACGTCAACCACCCGGCCGAGATCGACGCCGCCGTGGCCGCCGCCCTGGGCCGGCTGGTCGACGCCGGCATCCCCGTGCTCAGCCAGGCGGTCCTGCTGCGGGGGGTCAACGATCGGGTCGAGGTGCTGGCCGACCTGTGCGAACGGCTGGCCGACCTGCGGGTGATGCCGTATTACCTGCACCAGTTGGACCGCGTGGCCGGGACCGCCCATTTCGAGGTGCCCGAGGCTACCGGCGTCCGACTCATCGAGCAGCTTCGCGCCCGGCTGCCGGGCTACGCGGTGCCTCGCTACGTCCGCGAGACGCCCGGCGCGGCGAGCAAGGAGGTCTTGGCATAAGATGTCGTGTGGCCGGGAGGCGGGCGTGCGGTGAACCAACTTGGTGGCGGCATAGTAGGGTCTCTCTGCGAAGCGAAAGCTGGAAGGTGCACAGCCTTTCAGCTAATGGCATTCTGAAGGGGGAGTCGTGAGAACGCCGGGCTTCCTGACTTCTAAGAGCCCAGACGACGTGGTAAACTGGATAAGGTTGTCTGCGTATAATAGAGTGATGCGGCAGGGTGAACGAACGCATGAAGAAGATACGGCTGAACGATTTGAGCGAGGTTGTCCGCTCCTTCTTTGCTCAAGCTTCTGGCGAGGGCGGCGTGATGATTGAAGACGACGCCGGTTGCGCACGGTACGGTGTGGTGCCGTACCGGGAGGCTTCCGTGGAGGAGAAACGGCAGGCTGATGAAGCACTGCGGCGGCTGCGGGAGCACACCGGCCAGGCCATGCGCGACCAGGGCGTGACCGAGGAGGATATTGACCGGGCACTACAGGAAGACGACTGAGAGACGGCATGGCGCCTTCGCATGTGGTGGTGTTTGACACCAGTGCTCTTATCCCCCTGATTCTGCCGGCGAGTCGTACCACTCGCCTTTTCTCTCGCCTGGAACCTGCCGGCTGGCGTGTTGCCGTGACGCCGCAGCTTCTGGATGAGGTGCGGCAGAAGCTGCTGATGAAACAGACGGTGAGGATGTGGCTCAAGCTGTCGGATGAACAGATCCAGGAGTTCCTGGAGCACACCTTGCCCGCCAAGACAGTCGCGGTGCCGGGAGAACGGCAGATTCATGGCGTGGTGACGGCCGATCCGGATGATGACAAGATCGTGGCTGCCGCGTTGGAGAGTGGAGCGGACTACATCGTCTCCGAGGATGCGCACTTGCTTGAACTGCGTGAGTACCAAGGGATCAAGATGATGAGCCGGGAGGAGTTCGAGGCGGAGCTGGACCGGCTCGGGGTGACGTGATTTGGCAAGAAGGAGTGATTGTCTGCCATGATCTTCTCTTTGCCCCGGCAGCTTCTCCGCAGAAAACGAGGATTCGCCATGCCTCAGGCCTCGCCCGGCATTCTGTCAGTTCGTTGCCTCTTAGCATTGGGTTTGGCTGCAGGTATTCCCAACGTGGTCTTGGCGGCCAACTGGCCCCAGTGGCGGGGGCCGGACGGCAACGGGATCAGCCGCGAAGCTGGTCTGCCGGTCGCCTGGGCCGAAGGCTCCGGCGTGGTCTGGAAGTGCCCGTTGCCGGAGTGGGGAAACAGCACGCCGGCCATCTGGGGCGACGCCGTCTTCTTGACCAGTCACGTCGACGACCGCCAGTTGCTGCTGCTTAGGATCGACAAGAAAACCGGCCAGATCCAGTGGACCCGCGAGGTCGGCACCGGCAGTTGCCTGCGTGGTCCGCGGGGCAGCTACCGCGGGCAGCAGAAGTTCCATGACGATCACAACCTGGCCACCCCTTCGCCGGTCACCGACGGCCAACTGGTGGTGGTCCACTTCGGCAACGGCGACCTGGCCGCCTATGACTTCGACGGCAAGCAGCTCTGGAAGCGGAACCTCCAGGAGGATCACGGCAAGTACACGATCTGGTGGGGACACGGCAACAGCCCGGTGCTCTACGGGGACCTGGTGATCTCGGTCTGTATGCAGGACTCGTGCCGCGACGTCCAGGACGAGCCCGCCCCCAGCTACGTGGTCGCCCACGACAAGCAGACCGGCAAGCCGAGATGGAAGACGATGCGGATGACCGAGGCCACGCAGGAAAACTGCGACGCCTACACCACGCCTATCTTCCGGCAGGCCGCCGGCCGGCTGGAGATGATCGTGATGGGCGGCCAGGTGCTCGACGCCTACGACCCGGCCACCGGAAAACGGTTGTGGTATCTGCCCAACCTGGTCGGCAACCGGCTGATC
>Ga0315291_10006548_pt1 | contig 14464 bp, 16 predicted proteins | sample YL17G12_20_MG_FD_203070 | JGI IMG/M metagenome (GOLD analysis project Ga0315291, IMG submission 203070) | Sediment microbial communities from Yellowstone Lake, YNP, Wyoming, USA - YL17G12_20 | ecosystem: Environmental > Aquatic > Freshwater > Lake > Sediment | place: USA: Wyoming | collected...
CCGATACCGCCTGCCCCACCCGAACCGCCGACTCCGCCTATATCGGAAAAGTCATGCTACAAGAAGTTCATCGCTGATCGTCCGTTCTGGAAATGGCAGTTGGGCAAATTCATCGCCTGTCTATTCGGGAAGAATTAGGAGGAAATTATGATTGCGATATTTTTCTTCATTGCCGTTCTTGGTTGGGCCTGTTGCGCGGCGGCGGGTAGGGCTGATGAAATGGAAGAGGAAATCTTAAATCGAATAGACAAGAGATAGAATGTACAGAATCATTGTGCCGGGGGAGCCCAAGGCCAAGGCACGGGCTAGGTGGGCCAAGTTCGGAATGTATAACCCAAAGGAAAGTGTCGATTATGAAAACCGGATAAGACTTTTTTTCACCGAGCAGAATAAAGATGCGGTCCCCATTGAAGGTCCGGTTGCCATGACGATATTGGCCTATTTCAGTATCCCGAAATCGGCATCAAAAAAGGCCCAGGCGGCCATGATCGAACACAGGATAAGTCCTACCAAGCGGCCAGACGCAGATAACATCATAAAGTCCTTTGCAGATTCCCTGAATGGCCTAGCTTACAGGGATGATTCACAAATTTGTGCCGTCATGTGCAAGAAAGTCTATGACGAAAAGCCGCATTGTGTTTGTATAGTAGAGGGATATCGAGAGTGATGTGCTTAAGGAATTAAGCCTTATCTACGACGACTCGCCTGAATTTATGACACTTAAAGCGATGCAAGCGATTGAGAAGAAGAGAAAGAATCAAAGGACGGAGATATCTATTTCCCGCCCTTGAACGACTTGCCCTTTTCTCCGGTTGGCTTCATCCCGTGTTCGACGCCATAGAGAAGTCGCATATGGGCAATGGCTTCGTGTTCGGACTTTGAGCAACCCTTACTCTCTCCACTGTCCTTGTTGACGACGCAGTATTTCCCTCCCTTGCGCTCGATCTTATAAGGCATTAATTTTTACCTCCTTCTCGCGTATTTTACTAAACTATAAATAGCATGAAGATAATTACTGACACGGTGAAAAACGATAGGCACCAAGATTATCTCAAGCCTGAGAAGTAATAGGCCGAAGACAAGAAGCCCGGCCCATAGCGAGAGGCACCATCCGCATTTAAACAACTCCTTAAAGAAGGGTCGCTTTGAAAGCCATGCTCGTGGTTTATCGAGAAGCACGGAATGAAGAAGTAACTCCGTAATTGCTTCCGTTGCGATGACGGCCAAGGCCCATTTCATTTTGATAGCCTCATATTTCTATCAACCCCGCCGGGCGATAGGCGTTTTTCAGGGAAACCAAACAAGCCTCTACCCAACAAATTTGATTCGCGTCCTTCTCGGTCGTGTAGAGTCTCGAAGCCTGGAATCTGACTGGAGTATTAATATATTCTGCCATCCGTGCTTTCGTATAATAATGAAACGAATTTTCGTTCCAGAAAGACACATGATTCGGGTCCTGAAAGGCTCCCCGCCCGTCGGTGGATGGAACCTGGATAAAGGCCCAACCTGCCGGGGCCAGAACCCGGTAAAGTTCCTTCATGACATGAATCGGACTCTTTAGGTGTTCCAGGACATCGACCGCCCGGACGAGGCCAACGGTACTGTCCTCAAAGGGCCAGGGATCGTTGAGGTCGCAGTTTATGTTCGCATCATAAAGATCGACGGTTTCATATCCCTTTTTTGCGTTTATTCTTCCTCCGAGTTCTATCTTTCTCAGGCCGTTCATATCCGACCATCGAGCGACCAGGGATTCTATGTATTGGTCATGGATTCGATAAATATTGTCCTGAATCTCTTTGTTATAGCGGAGCCAGGTGTTTTCTCCATGAACCCGATAGACATATAAACCTTTGTCGATATGCTTGAATTTCGTGACCTGATACATCCGGCACATAATGTCCAGGTCATCCAATATCCTCATGTTCTGGCTGTAGCCGCCGATACTCTCGTAAACAGACCGGCGAAAGGCCCGGAGGTGATTGGGCGCGAACCATATTTTTGAGATTGAGTCAGGCATCGGGGGAAACGAAATATGTTCATCCAAGACATGACCATCATAATCCACTTCTCGGTATTTCCAGCCATATTTTTCATCAAAGCGTTGCGCCTTGAGAAAGTCTACCCCTTCCGGAGACCTCCAGGAGTGAATGGTGTTGCTGTAGGCGAATCCAATTTCCTCATCCTCGAACGTCTTGGCGACCTCTTCGAGTGCATCCGGAGTCAAAAGATCATCGTGATCCAATTCGACCAGTACCTCGCCGGAGCAGTTCTTACAGGCCAAGTCTTTCATCGGCCCAACCCATTCGTTTGTCCGGTACTGCAAATAAATTTCCTTCACTCGCTTGTCCTTGAATCTGAGTGGGACAGCCCCGTTGTTGTAGTTTATAACCCATTCCCAATCTTTATGCGTTTGCTTTTTCAGGCACTTATAGATATTCGGAAGCCAGTCTGTTTGATGGGACGGAGTGAAAACCGATATCTTCATGATGTTTTCATAATGCGTATAAATGAGTTCGCCTTCACATACCAAGCCTGAGATGCCTGAACTCCTTTTATCTGAACTCCAATAACCGGGGACCCCGATCCAGGCGTAATAATAATTCCTGTAAGCATCACTCCCTGCGTTCCCGCAACCCTATTGAATGGCGTGGTGGTTGTTATGCCCTGACTGGATTGCCTCGAAGAAAGCATCGCGGCGGCTGTTTGGAATCCAAAGATGTTTCCCTCTACTGTTGCCCCGGCAACACTACATTGAACACCGAATTGCGCTCCCTGTGTCCCCAAGGCCGGTACACAACTTATTTGGGCAAAATATTCATAGGTGGTGGAGATCGCCGCGGCACATCCATTAAATATGTCGGTAACGGTTTGAGCGGCACAGGTCACTTGGTTTCCCTGAACGGAATATACCGTCGTGTTTCCTGCTCCAGCGGAGCCTTGGTTCCCCTGGTCCCCCTGGTTCCCCTGGTTCCCCTGGTTACCTTGATAGCCCTGATACCCTTGATTCCCCTGTGTTCCAACTGCTCCCTGGTTGCCCTGATTACCTTGCGTCCCCGCTCCAACCGCGCCCTGATTGCCCTGGTTTCCCTGAAACCCCTGATTACCTTGTGAGCCAGTTAATCCTTGCGTACCCTGATATCCTTGAGGGCCTTGAACCGTCGAAGCCGCACCTTGAAAGCCTTGATTACCTTGCGGGCCTTGGAATCCCTGAACGCCTTGCGAACCTTGTAAACCTTGTTCACCCTGATTTCCCACGTCACCCTTCGGACCTTGTGCGCCAGTCGAACCCTGAAAGCCTTGGACTCCTTGCGGACCTTGTGGGCCAACCGAACCCTGAGAACCTTGAGAACCCACATTACCTTGCGGACCTTGTGGACCAGGAGGTCCCATATCACCTTCTTCCCCAATCGGACCTTGGGGACCTGGCGAACCCTGGAATCCTTTTTCACCTTCTTCTCCTTGTGGACCTTGATCTCCCTGAAAGCCCTGCTGCCCCTGCGGTCCACCACCTATATCTTCATATTGCTGGCCGAGATTTCTAAACTGAATTTTCCCATTATTTTCTCGGAAAGAAATATCGGTCGTCGGGTCAAATTTAAATTCTTTAACTTTCCTCAGGGAAACTTGTCCCTCAAAGACAATATCCTCTGGCACATGTCTATGCGTAGGCATAATTACCTATATTTTCCGTTAAGTAAGTCCAGCTTTTCTGAAAGCTGGTTGTGTTCCTCAGTATTATTATTCTTGAATTCCTCTAGCCATTCTTCCCTAACCTTTTGCGTGGCTTCAATAGATGTTATTCTCGTACTATGGTTTGAGCAGGGTAGCTTTGTTGAATTTCCTTTTTTACTTCGGATTATATCTCTTATTATGAGGGTTGCACTTGTTATGATTAGCCCGACCGTGGTCGAATCCATTACGATTGCTGGTATCGTCATCCTACTTCTCCTCTAGTGCTTTTCTCATTCTCTTAAACTCAGCGATAAACCCTGCCGTCACGATTACACCATCCTTTATTGGCGCACTCGCTATGATCTTGTCATTCTCTACGAATCCGAGAATATCTATTGTCGAATCAATGAAGACAACCTTTTGCTTCCCACAGTTACTTAAAAATAAGAGTCCGAAGACGATCAAGATCGTGATCGGCAATAGCTTTGTAAATAGCTTTTTTCTCATTTTCATCCTTCGCCTTTTTTATGGCTTTATAAATGGCCGCTCCTAAAGTGATGGCCGCTCCTAAAGCTTTAAAAAGGTCTTTCATTGACATTCTCCCGATTCAAGAAAATTCTCGACTGTCTCAGCGAGGCCCTTCACTACGCGCCTTTGATCTTCAATGTCAGAAACAAAGTGCTTAGGATTCGATAGGAATTCAAACTCGATTAGGGCAGCCGGCATCATGACATTTTCTAAGACATAGAGACTTCCCTCCGGTGCATCAGCCGAAGACTTCGCTCCCCGTCCAACTATCCCAGGCATCGTGCCGAGAAGACTCAGGTAGAGCTCCGCGGCCAGGGAAACGGACTTTTTGCATCCCTTCTTGAACCAGAGCTCGACACCTTCCGGGCCTGAGTCTCGGTAACTATTACAATGGAGGCTGATGAATAGATCGACCTTTCTATCATTCGCCAATTTGCATCGTGCAGGAAGGGTCAGATACCTATCCGAAAACCTTGTTAGGTAGGCATAATAGAGATAGTCCCCCTGAATGACGCACCGTTTCCAGAGCCTTCCGATGTCCAGCACGATAGAGCTCTCAATAAGCCCATCCGGCCCGATTGCACCGAGGTCCTTGCCCCCGTGGCCGGGATCGAGGAGCAGACGGTAAGGACGATTGGTCATGTTATTGCCCCATGACAATCAATGCAAAGCGTCATTCCATTATCTATGTTAAATCTTTCATTGGGATATAAAGACCACGGTAAAATATGGTGGGCTTCTAAATTTCCCTTACTTTTTATTTCACATTTAACGCAAGCGTAGTGATCTCTTTTAAAAACAGATTTTCTCCAATTTTTATATTCTTTTGATCTCCTAATCATCATGCGAAATGTTGAGGTTCCACCCTTCCACTGATGGTTATTTTCTCCTTTTTGTATATCAGGATTTTTCTTATGCCATTCTTTAAGTTTTCCGGTTATCTTGTTTCTTATTTCTTCTGTATGATTTTTACCAAACATCGGATTTTTTCTGCCAATCATTTTCCCTTTCATAGCGTTACTTATTTTTTCCCTTTGTTCTTCAGAAATTATTTTACCCTTATGTTTACTACCTATTTTTCTTTTTGTTTCTTCACTATGTTTAAAACCTAGCATCGCCTTACTTCTTTTTTTTCTCGTTTCTAAAGAACATGGAGGGCGAAATTGCCAAGCTTCAGTCAAACTCCGAATTTTGATATTGTATTTTTTCATCCACCAATTTACTGCACACTCAGAAACACGACATATTTTTGCTATTCTGTAGATAGATACTTTTTGGACTATATATTTTTGATATAGCCAATCTCTATTTTTGTAGGGCCTATTCACTTTCCTCTTCCTCTCTCCATGCCTTAAATATGTCTGGCGTTTCCTGCTTTAACCATCTGAATAGCTTCAGCCTTGCGTTCTCCCTAGCCTTGTTTATAGCCTTAGCCATGAGGTCTTTCTTGGCCTTATCGCTCAGACTTTTATAGCGGCTGTGATTGATAACCCTCGTCAGGATGGTCTCGGTTTCTTTTCCGGCAAGTTCTTTGTATTTTCTATATTCGTCTTCGGATAAGTTTCTGCCCTTGATTGTTCCGGTCGGGAACCCTATATCAATTTCAAGCCTTGCCAATTCTTTCCTCACTGGGTCTCTCGGGATTTCTGTCGGCACTATCGGCAGGACACCCCTTAACCTGCCCCCCGGCCTTTCCATTTCCTCCCCGAATTGAGTTAGTCTTGCCGGGACTTTCTTTGATAATCCGGGAATGTTGGATATCAGCTTTTCTACTGTACCAAGTTTGGCTTCTTTAACCTCTGGATCAATCATATAGGCAATATTTCTTAACTCCGCAGAGTAAGGAATGAGTCCCCCAAGCGTTCCTTCCATAGTTTGCTTTACCATTTCGCCCGGTTCTCGATAACCAGCCATCCCCTCAAGCAAATTAACAAGCGTATTCAAGTAGGAGGAGTTTATCAGCATCCTACCAACTTCACCGGCAGCGTTGAAAATAAAATCTTCTGCGTTCTTGTCTTCTAATTTGCGGTCTTCGATCTGCTTTCCCAAGATCCCTCCGATCAAGAACGGATAGCAGAACGGCTCAAACCGTCTTATGGGAAGCCAGGAGTCTTTTATTTTGACCGACCAGGGCTGCTTACCTTCTATATCATAAAACCTGTTTTTCTCTCCGACAGTTTTCGGTGCGCCAAGAGTTAGGTTGCCGGATTTGTACAAGAGATAGCCCGTCGCCATCAAACCAGTACCCAATGCCGCCCTTGCATATTGAGCGGCTAATTCAGGATTCTTTATATTCCTGACAAAACCCGCAGGCGAGTAGTCTATGTTGCCTCTCCTGAGAAGGTTTGAGGCGATGTTGACAAACGGGATGAGTGGTCTCAAGGGAGGGAAGACATCCCTTCCTTTTATAAGCCATTTCGCAAATTTACCTGGGGCCTCGTTGAAAGTTTGCCACCGGCCCCAATGGGTGGCCTCGTCTATGATATATGGGTCTGTCTGAATAATCTGCTCGGCCTCCGTCAAAACCTGCTTAATGCTTTTTCCTTTCGAGTATGCTTTATTGACAGCAAGTTCGGTTTTCCTGGCCTCTTCCCAAATCCCCTTAAACAAAGCATCGGCGGCCTTTAACGCTCTTCCCGGTGCTTCGATTGCTATGGAGACTCCCTCTTTTTTCCAGGGCGATATTACAGCCTGATCCCACTTTGACGGACTCGTAAGCTCTTCTGGCTCGAACCCCGTTTTCAGGATATTCAGAGCTCGCCTAACTCCCATCGGGATTCCTCTGACCATTCCGGTATAGTATCCCAACGCCCCCCGCGCAGTATAAGTCTTGTTCCTTTGGAGAATCCTTGAAAGCGGAACATCTAATACTGTGGCAATCGGACGAGTGACAAAAGCCTCTGTAGTACCAAATAAAGTGTTACCCACTATATTGATGACATGGGTAGGCAAACCTGATAGGACACTGTTATACCACCAGCTCTGAAGTTTGCTCCAAAAGTTGGGCTGTTGTGCAGCTCGAATGTATCGGATAACTGAAGCCGGATCATTCAGGTCGATCTTCTTCAGCCCCTCCATAAACCTTTGATATTCTGCATCTGTTAGGTCAGGGAATCTCTTTTTGAAGAGCTTATTTATTGAGTCGAGCTTTTCTATATAGGTTCCCTTCATCGCAGTTGATATCATTCTTCGGAATGAGAGGGCTTGGCCTGAAAGTCTGGCCGACCCCGAGACCGCTTGCCACAAACCATCCTGTGTCAGTGATAGGTCGGCAAGTTTAAGACCAATGTCCAGGGCTTCTTCCGATTTCGGTTCGACATCTTTAAGTTTATTTTTCAACTCGATGATTTGGTTCTCTATTGTGAGGGCCGTATCCCTTAACCTGATAAGTGTCCCCATCATCTGCTTGTTCTGATTGGGCCTAAAATACTTCTTAAAATTCTTCATCATGACTTCATAGGAAGTCCCGTATTTTGCCGTTTGCCGCATCGCCTCAACCTCGACTTCCTTGAATGTCAGATGAGGAATCTTCTTATCCAGCTCAACCGCATTTCTCATGCCCCAATCGAAAACATCTTTTTTTACTGCGTAGGGTGCATCCATCCTCTCAAGGTTGATATTGGGAGGAGCGTACTTGGGGAGCTTTTTTTGCTCTTTCATGTAGTCATCGAGATAATCAGCTTCGACTTTCCCTTCAGGTGTCTTCTCCAGTTCCTTCTTTATCTCATCCAACTTGACAGCCCTCTTTACCCTCTGGCTCAATTTGACCTTGGCGAAGACCTTTTTGATCTCCGGCCAGAACGGATAGCCGGAGTATTTCTCCCAAACCTCGGGCTTGAGGGTCTTGACGTCGCGCATGACCTCTTTGAGCAGAGTTTCGATCTGTTTAGGAGGAAGAGTCTCGCCCCATTTTCCAAGATAGGGGGATCCAACTGAAACTCTTTCGTCTATCTTCAATTTCTTCGCATAGCCTTTAATCCGCTCGACTGAAGACTCTGTTATTTCCTGGGTGAAGTCGCCAGACGGGGTTTTGATCGTGACTTTAACCAGCCGCTCTCTCGGCGCACCTTTCGGCACTTCTTCAATCGGGGCCTCTTCCTCAATCAGCTCCTCTACTGCCGGCCTTTCGATTTCCTCATAAGCCTGATGTTTCTTGAGATATTCCTTCTGCTCCGGTGTCAGATCCTTCCGATTTAAAAGGCGATCCTCAATTTCCTTCTCGAACGTCTTTACCCTTTCCGGCGACATTTCCTCTAGAGGGGGTTTTTCTATTGGTTTTGCCTCTATTTTAGGCTTTGCTTCAGGGATGGCTACCCTACTAGCGGCCCCCCCCTCAATCGCCTTAGCTGCCACAGCGCCTGCACGAGCCTCGGCCTCTGGCGGGCCCTTTGGCAGCTCGGGCGCGGCTTTCGGGGCTTCTGGCGGCTTTCGGTAAAGTATTCCGGGTTCTTCTGCTGGCATCGGCACGGGCTTAGCAGGAGGTGGGGCAACCTCTATGGGTTTGACCGCTTCTGGCTGAGGTCGGACTTCCGGCGTGGGCATTGGCTTCGCCGCCTTCTTAATATCAAACCTTGATACATCTTCCGCATACCTGAAGGTGTAAAATTTTTCCGACCCGACTGGCTTAACATAATCAATCCCGGTCTGAAACCCCTTATAATGTTCGCCGATCTCGCTCTTGCCTCGATATAAACTCTCAGGAACCTCGCCCTGAAGCTCTCTAAGCTCGACGGGCCTTCCCGTTTTAGGCTGAACGGTTATAGATTCCGTTGGCTTCGATGCCCGCCAGATCGTCCTCCCGCCCAACTCTTTTATTTCACCAGTAAACGGCTCGGTCTTGCTCGTTATCTTTGCTGTTTTCCAATCAGGGTCAACTTCTATATTCCAACCTTGCTCTGATAGCATCTTTAACTGTGGAAGTTTTCTGTCCACACTCGCACCGACAAGACGCATCTCGGCCCTTTCATTAAATCCAGGAGGCAAACCCTCTATTTTTGCCGGTGGTCCGGTGGGCAATGTTTGTGTGATCGTGAGTGAACCGTCAGTCTCTTGCTTGACATTTATCGAGAGTGGCTTCCTGGCCTCTTCTTCGACCGCCTTCGTCTCTTCATAGAATTTCCTAAGTTCTGGACTTGTCTCAGCCTTCCTCACCCTCGGCATTTCGGGCCAGGTTGTGATCTCTTCCGGTTGTCGAGCTGAAGTCTCGGTCATCTTTTGTAGCGTAGCGTTGTATCTGTTGAGAACATCTGTGGTTATAACTTCAGGCTCAAACTTAACTTCAGGAAATCCCGCTAAGCCTTCTTTAAAGGCAGTCCCGAGTTCCTCTTTTGTCAAGAATTCTTGTGGCCTGACCGCTGCCCCGGCTTTCCCCGGGATGAGTCCTTTCAATACGCTTAAAGTGAAAAGAGTGCCAAGCGGGTCTTCGATTATTTGCTTTCTCGGATTCTTGGCTAGGTTTATCAACGTCTTCGGAGCGAAAAGAGCGTATTCCCCGCCGAGCTTTCCCAAACCCTTAGCTGTTTCCAATAGACCGCTACCAACGGTCTTCGGTACGGCCTCCGTTGCAGCTGGCGTAGGAGCATAGAATTCAGCAGCGGCCTGCTCCGGTTCCTGGATTCCCAAGACGCTGTACTTCATAAATTGACCGCCCTGTTTCAAGAGATTCATCAAGGCAGTCTTTATATCCTCAACTGTCCCCCTTGCCGTTTCCTTGGCGATGTATCCAAGTCCTGGTTTTGGTTCTAGCTCCCTAGGCGGCCTTCCGATCACCTGGCCTATCTCTCCGCCTAAGACTTTTTCAGCAGCCGTATCAAGGGAAAATCCAGGAGGCGGTGTCGAAGGATATCCCGGCTTATCCAAGAGAAAGCCGGACGGGGGCGTCGGAATATATCCCGGAGTATCAAGGACAAATCCAGAAGGCGGTGTCGGCTTTACTTCAAGGGAATCCATTCTTTTAATTTCTCATCCCAATATACTTTCTCTCCGGTCTTAGGATTTGTTGCCGTAATCCTTCCAGTTGCTGTTTCATCCGGCGTTACTTCTGAGGGAAATTTTTTCTTGAGTTCCTTTTCGAGCTTATCAATCTCCTCTATGTTCTTTTTGATTTGATTAGCCCCTTCTTCTCCAAGAAGATCGCCGGATTCGCTTGTTTTTGACTCAAGAAGCGCCTGATATCTTCTTCTCTCTATGCCCAGTTTCTCCAATGTAGCCCTTGCTTCCTTTGCCGTCATGTCTCCGATCTGCCCCGCTAGTTCTTTCAGCCTTATGCCTAGCTCTCCTTTCCTTACAGGAACGAGAGCTTCCTGAACCGCTACCTCCCTTCCCCTTATCACGCGCTCTGCCGCACCTTCTTTCTGTTTGACAATCTCCCCAGCTGCTTCTTGGGGTATTTTTTGTCCGATGTACTTAAGGACTTTCTGTGCATCCTCTTGTGTATACGGCTCTCCTGATTGTTGCGCTATAAGAATTCTACCCGCAGCTTTAATTGCCTCATCGGTCTCTGTTTCTATCGTCTCACCAGCTTGAAATCCCAAGCGTTTATATATCTCCGGTTGTGTTCTCCTAAGATTAGTTAGGTAGGCTTCGGAGGGAACGGTTTGACCTTCAAAGAAAGTTGGGCTATAAGCGCCGGTTAAAATTTCGGATTCGCCTTTCTTGCCAATCAATTCTTCCTCGGCTTGTTTCCTTGCCATAATTGTCTGGAGTTCTTTTTCAAGCCAGCGCATGACTTCCCGCTTCTGCATCTCATCCTTAATGAAATAAGGCAGATATTGTTCTATCGACTTGAATAGCCTGCTAACCTTGTCGCTCATTTTTTCATCTCTATTTTTCGGGATTTAGAAGTCTAGCTAGAATCGCTTGCCACCAGCTGTTATCCTGGCCACCGTAGATCGTGGCAAAGTAATTGAGTAGCATCTGCATCCAGTTCTGGCCTTCTCCCCGTCTTCCGGCGCTCATGGCTTCCGCCATTTGCTCTGCGCCCATCCCTGACCCGAAGAGTGATTGCACCATGCCGGTCGTCCCCATGAGTTGTTCATATCTCCGCTGTGCCTCTTCGAGCTCTACGTCTCTCTCGACTCCTCCAAGCGCCTCTCTCGTTCCGCGCTGGATACCCGTTATCGCCCGTTCCGCATAGGGAGTTCCCAAAAGTCCCTGGCGGGAGATTACGTCCATTTGTGACTGGATCGCCGGCCTTTCCGTCCCTTTGATCTTCTCGTAGATGCGGCTGTAGATTGCTTGCCTTTCCTCCTCGCTCAATCCCAACGGTTCGTCAAGGAGCATATTGGCCCGTTCGAGAATCCGCGAAAGGAGAGCTTGCATCTCGGAACTCCATTTGAATTCCTGGCCTTTCTTCTTCGCCTTCCAATCATCGACGGCCTTCTGACAGTGGCAGGTTCCGATCATCCCTTCGGAATAGACGGCCCCATCCTCATTCCCAGTCCAGGGATCTCTTCGGACAAACTTATAACCAGGAGCGCAATTCCCTGTTTTTGTTCCATACGCTTCACCGCAGGGACATCCTTCGTATGCCCTGCCGGTTCCTTCGGGACAGCCTTCGGTGAGCGTCGGCGTCGGTGTCGGCGGATTAGGATTGTCAGGACTTCCGCTAACTTCACAGTTACTAATACACGCATCATAGGATTCTTTCTGAAGGAGGTCTTTGTAATACATGGGGAACCTTCTGGCGCACTCTTCCTTGCACATTTGGATAGTGCCAGGCCCAGGCCCGGCTCCTGTCGGTCCACCTTTGTTCGGATCTTGAAGTTGCGGTTTTTCGATGATAGATCCTGGCAAGGCCATTGGTTACCTCCTTCGGATAGCCCCCGGCAAAGACGCACCGAATCGTCCGGCGCCAATTTTTCCAAGTGCTTCCTCAATAAAACTTGTGTCCATCCCCATCCCCCCCGGCCATCCCCAGTTGGCGGTCCGCCCGAGTTGCGCCATCAGCGCTTGAAGCACAACGGGATCAAGACCTTTTGCATAGGGGCTTTGATAAGGCGGCTTGAAACCGAGAATCCCCATTTGACTCTTGAGATTCATTGCTTCTTCGAGCGGGTCTTTTTCTTTTTCAAATATAGAACCGAGAAAGGACATTAAGATGGGGATGAAGATCAACCAAGGAAGAGCAGACGTTCCAGCGGCTGCACCTGCCCCGGCTGCCCCCGCCCCTACGCCTCCTGCACCTCCGCCTATTAAGCTCCCAAATCCATTAGACATTTTAACCTCCTTAACTCTTCATTATAAACGCAAGACTGTAATAAGGTGGCTCGTTCGACTCGGTTGAATGAACTGATATTTGATGATTACTTGCCTGGTTCACGACATGCGATTGCTGACCATGATGGGTTGGCTGAGTGACATCGTGAGATAAGGCCGAATGAGCATTTGGTTGTGTAACTGAATGTGAACCACCAGATACCAGCGTTACCCCTGCCCCGGACTCTGCGGCATTATATGGGTGAGTAGCAACTGCCGTCCCGCTATGGGACTGGGCTCCGTGTTGAGCAACCGCACACCCGGAATGGTATAGGGCAGCATGGTTTCCGACCGTTGCTCCTGCATGGACTAAATCTGCATGGTTATCATGGTCATGGGTAGCCGCTCCGCCCGTCACCCCTGGCTCGACACCGGGGGCAGACCCCTTAATAAACTTTGACCTTAAATCGGGAGTGCCGTTATCTCCGTCGCAAAGCAACCATCCGCTCGGAATGGCCGAGAGGAGACCCGACCACATGACAATGAGACCAGAAGGAAACTCTCCTCCGCCTGGCCCTTGCGGACCGGGATCACCCCGATCGCCCTTATCACCTTTATCGCCTTTTCCCCCGCCCGACAACTCGACCGTTGCCTCCATCTTTTCGCTGATATTAACGATAATCTCTGTCAGGCTCACGATATTCTCCGGGTGACGTCTTTCTCAAAACTCATCGTGCCGATCATCACGGTCTTTATGTTCCTATGCGTTATCGTCCCTCCGGTATCAACGGTTTCTGTTTCATCCCCTCCGGTATTGGCGAAGGTAAAGTGCGTGTTATCGGGAACCAAGGTGACTATCCATGTTCCGTTGTATCCCGTCCCGGCCATGCCCGAGACGACAATCTCATCGCCGACCGCCAAGTTGTGATCGGCGCTGGTTCCGATGGTGGCTACATTGCTAGCTCTCGCCCGGTGTGCTGTTGCTACGTTTCCCGAACTATTCTTATACTGGACATCGTAATAATAGATTCCCTGAAGTGGGTCTGTTTCGGAGGCGGCAATACGGAACTCTGTTTCTCCTTGGGTCGGGTTGGTATGCGAAGTGACTGTCTTTTTAATGACAGCGGCGCTGTCGGCGTCGTCTTGGTTTCTCTTCAAAGTGAAAAATATGGTCCATCCCGTTATGTCTTTTACGACTCCACCCTGCTTAAATATTAAAATGAATACTTGGTCATCGCCTCGTATCAGTTTAAAATTCATCTTTCTCTCCCCATTAACTCGCTAAATTGGGAAACGCCTTCCATGTTCCTGGCCTTCCCGAGGAGATACACTGCCAGGCCGGAGGCCCACCCGCCGATGGCTCCAAGTTCCAGCAAACATCGCCCCTCTCCCAATAGCCACTTGTGGGCGCTGAAGTCCCATAGCTTACTTTTTTGAAGTTTTCTATAAGTGCCCCATAAAGAGTCTTTATATAAGCCGGGAGGCCGGGTGGGGGAGGGGGGAAATATATTTTCTTGTTCATTTAATCTGCCTCTATGTCTCTTTTCCAAGTTCTGTTTTTAAAGTAAATTTCCGGGGGAAGGATTCTCACCGTCCCCTTGGCTTCCTCATTATGGACAAACTCCAAGCAAAAATAGGCACATGATATCCCGAGTTTAATAAGCCTGCCGACGACAGATCTTTTCTCGTCAAGGTCCGTCGGGCTCATTCCCTCAAGCTCAATCGAGGCGACGGGGAATTTCTGTTTATTCTTGTAGATATTTAGGACAATCTTGCTTCCAAATGGACAGACATATTCCGCCCACATTCTTCTCAAGGTATTCCAAACTCCCCTCTCCCCGGTAAGACAACGATAATGCTTCGTCATAAAATTGCTTTCAATCGGAGTCCCGTTGTCGGTGTATCCAGAGTCCTGAATGAATAGATTCCCATCCGAAGAACCTGTTATAAACTGAAGCTTAGCTGTTCCGGATCTGATGTTGTGCATACAGGTAAGACCATTGGCAAATTCAAATGGCGTGAGTTTAGCTCTGATGTAATCAAAGGCGACTATCTTATTTGGCTCTGT
>Ga0315291_10006549_pt1 | contig 14462 bp, 10 predicted proteins | sample YL17G12_20_MG_FD_203070 | JGI IMG/M metagenome (GOLD analysis project Ga0315291, IMG submission 203070) | Sediment microbial communities from Yellowstone Lake, YNP, Wyoming, USA - YL17G12_20 | ecosystem: Environmental > Aquatic > Freshwater > Lake > Sediment | place: USA: Wyoming | collected...
AGCACGATCCGGGCCTTCAATTCTGGTGTGAACGTTCGACGCTTTGACATAGTGTTTCCCCTTTCGTGGACTGATTCTACGCGAACTATCGTAGTTGTCCAATTCTAGGGGGTCACTACAGACTCTGGAACAGCTAGAGACTGCTGGGCCAGTGAGCCTGAGCGCCACAAGCGCCGAACTCGAGACAATGCCTGCAATTGACACATACGAGGCCCTGGTATTCGGCTGTCCCGTACAGGGAGGGGTTCCCGCACCGCCTATGGTGAGCTATCTGGAGCAGGTTGCATCGTTAGAGGGTAAGAAGGTTGCTTGTTTAGTGACCGGCTTTTTCCCTGCCGGGTGGGGGCGAAACCAAACCGTGGCCCAGATGAGAGAGATCTGCGAATCAAGAGGCGCAACCGTCTGTGGAGCGGGGAGTGTGGGTTGGTTTAGCTTGAGACGCAAGCGACAGATCTCAGAGGTAGTGGATAGCTTGAGCGCATTGTTTTGAAATGCCTGGTTCGTCTACGCGATATGGGCCTGCGGCGAGCCTACATCACCGGGTACAGCCCGGATGCCATTGCTCTGTACGGTTCTCTTGGCGCTGAAGATTTGCCTGTCATCCCTCCGCCATCCTCTCGGATGATACCTACTCCGTGTTTGCCAAGTTCAGTCAAGCGGCGAATGGATTTGAACAGTTTGAGATTGAACTGGCAGGATTGTAGCTCCTCTCTGCGTTTAGTGGGGTCCTACCAGAAACTGATGGATCTCGCACAAGTCCCGCTGTCAGCACAGTGTATTGTTGACTTCTGCACGAGCCTGCGCTATACTATCATCACAGCGTAACAAAGAAGCCTCGCGGCTCTTGCCAGCCCGAGGCAGTGGCCAGGACGGGGGAGCGCCCTGTCAGGAGGTTCAGTAAAGATGACGACCAAGCACAACTTGACTGCCGTGGCGCCGTGTCGTCCTGGTTGGTCTCTACGCCTGGCTGACCGCCTGTACTCGACAAAGGGTTCGTATAGGGGATCGTCGGAAGTGGCGGAGGCAGCTCGATGACCGGGAACGATGATCTTGGAGTAAGGATGAAAAAATACTGGTGGAACAGCCTGCGGGTCAAAATCGTCGCCTGGTCTTTCGTGCCCACCGTGATCATCCTTTCTGCGGTGGCCTGGTTCACCTTTTTTTCCTACCAAAAAGTACTCGGAGACCTGGCCATCAGGCAGGATTTGGAGATTGTCCATACAAAAGTGCTTCAAGTCACCATGGCGTTTTCCACACTGTCCAATTACCCCTTGAACCCAATTATCCTGAATATTGATTTGAATTCTGAATTGTCCGTCGAAGTCCGTGCTCAGAATATCCTTGACCAGGCGCAGGGCCTGGAAATTTTCGATGGGGGAATTTATTTCCTTGATCAACACGGAAAGATTTTCAAAACCCAACCTGAGCAGCCTGAGCTGATTGGCCAGGACTGGTCTGACACATCCCAGTTTCGTTTTGTCCGCGATCATCCTCCGGGCATTAGTGGGCTTACTGACATTCGAGCCATCGGGCCAAACGAAGTGAATATTGTTTGCTGGGCCATTCAGATGAATAACAACCTGAGAGAATTTATAGGAGCTGGTTATTACTGCTTTGTAATTGAGCCAACCGGACAGAACGTTCTATACAAATTATTTAACGGATTGTCTCTGGGCCAGAATGTCTATCTGATCGACGGAAATCAGCGCATCGTTTTTTCCCCCGATCCTGCACAGATGGGTAGAGATTTATCAAAAGAAGCCTACATTCAACAGCTTCTCCAGGATCAGAGTATGAGTATCCGGTTCCAAAAAGGGGCCAAGGATATGTTGATTAGCTATAATCCATTGAATCCTGTAAATGATGGCAGAATCCGTTGGGCTCTCATCTCTGAGCAAAGCTGGGCCGAGGTTATGCGGCCTTCACTGCCATACAGGCAGCTCCTGCTGGTCCTGCTGGCGTTGGGCGTGGTCGTGCCGGTCCTGGTAACCGCTTACGGTGTCAGGCACATCACCAACCCCATCCAGAAACTAATTCGGGCCTCCGAGCAGGTTACCGCGGGACAGCTCAAGCAACGAATTGAGGTGAAAACGGGCGACGAGATCGAGACCCTTGCCGACCGGTTCAACCTGATGTCGGCGGAACTGGATGATTCCTATTCCTCGCTGGAGAATAAAGTCGCCGACCGCACGCGAGAGCTGGCGACTCTGAACTCGATTCTCTCGGTGGCCAGCCAGTCGCTGGATATCGAGGAAATTCTCGAGGATGCGCTGAACCAAACGGTCGAGCAAATGGGCTTTGACGCGGGCGTGGCTTTCAAGTTTGAACCGCATCCGACGCCACCACTCCTGATGGCCCACCAGGGTTTTGAGCCAGCCACCGCTGTCGATCTCGTGAACAGCTACACGATTGCAGGCGGGGGGATTCCGGCCGTTTACCCGGAAGAAGTGATCGCCTTTGGCATCGAGGATTTCCAAGGTGAAAAACTCAGGGACCAGCTATCACAGTTTGACTTTCAATTGCTGGTCTATATTCCGCTCTCGACCAAAGGACGCGAACTGGGCTTTTTTATTCTGGGCAAGCATGAACCAGGCCAACTATCCCCCGAGGAACTGTCTCTGCTGAGCTCGATTGGCAAGCAAGTCGGTGTCGCGATGGAGAACGCCCGCTTGTATGAGCAGGCGGAACATACAGCCATTGCGGCAGAGCGGAACCGCCTGGCTCGTGAGCTCCACGATGCAGTCACACAGACCCTTTTCTCCGCCAGCCTCATTGCGGATGTGATACCCCGGATCTGGAGACGCGATCCCGAAGAAGGATTGCAGAACCTGGAGGAACTGCGCCAATTGACGCGTGGCGCGCTGGCCGAGATGAGGACATTGCTGCTGGAGATGAGGCCCGAAGCTTTGGAGCGGTCTGATATCAAATCCCTCCTCACCCAACTGGCCGATGCGTTTATCGGGCGCGTCCGTGTTCCGGTTTCCCTGAATATCCAGGGGGATTGCGAACTGACCCATGAAGTCAAGATCGCGTTTTACCGGGTTGCCCAGGAGGCGTTGAATAATATCGCCAAGCATTCGGGGGCCCGGCAAGTTGAGCTTCGTCTGGAGTGCCAGCCCGAGCAGATGAGCTTGACCATTCAAGATGATGGGCTGGGTTTTGAGCCCGACTCCATTCAGCCTGGCCACATGGGGATCTCATTCATGCGCGAGCGGGCCAGTTCAATTGGAGCCTGTCTGAAGGTCGAGAGCCAGGTGGGCCAGGGCACAACCGTCGAGCTGGACTGGAGATCGGCACGGGAGGATTGAACCGATGAATGCTTCTCAGACTCCTCAGACGATCCGGGTGATGTTGGTAGACGATCACAACGTGGTGCGCAGCGGCCTGGCCACTTTCTTGAAGGCCTATGACGATCTGCAACTGGTGGGTGAGGCGAAGAATGGTTTGGAGGCGATCGATCTTTGCCGCAAGAAGAAACCGGATGTGATCTTGATGGACCTGATGATGCCCGAGATGGATGGCATCGCGGCCACACGTGCAATCTTGGCCGATTACCCGGAGATCAAAATCATCGCCATGACCAGCTTCGAAGAAGAGGAGCTCGTGCAGGGCGTGCTGGCAGCGGGAGCGATCAGCTACTTGCTCAAGAATGTGACTTCCGACGAACTGGCAGCCGCAATTCGGGCCGCTTCATTGGGCAAGTCAACCCTCTCCCCCGAGGCCGCCAGGGTGCTCGTTCAAGCAACGCGCCCGACGAAACAGCCCTGGCTTGAATTGACCGAACGAGAGGGGCAAGTTCTGAGTCTCGTTGTGCAGGGCCAAAGCAACCGCCAGATCGCGGACGCCATGTTCATCAGCGTCGCCACCGTCAAAGCCCACGTCAGCAATATCCTCTCCAAGCTGCAGGTCTCCAGCAGGGCGGAGGCCATCACGTATGCGATCAAGCACAAAATCGTTTCTCTCTAAACAGAGTATCCTACTTTTCAGCAGCTAGACAAAATGATCGCCAAGATTTTGTTGGCCGCCGCTCACAAACCCAGAACCGTTCAAAGAAAAGCCGAAGACAACCATCTAGCTGTCTTCGGCCGTTCTTGAGGTGGCTTTCGTGCCAACCCAGTCATTCGCTTGTTCCCTTACGGAACCTTCAAAGACGGATCTTTCAAAGCTGTGGCCCGCTCGGTGCCAGGCTGGTGCTTGAAGTAGCTGAAATAACCCTCCTCGACGGTTTCGTCGGGACTGCCCTCCTCGGTCTCGAAGAACTCAATGAAAGGCTCATTCTCCAGCGCATAGTCCGTCGTGAGCATTTCTTTATAACCGTTCTCCCCAACCAGTACGGTCTTGAGGAAAGCGATCATATACTGGGTGGTCAGGTTTTCAATTTCTGCTGCCGAGATTGGCTCTGGCGGGCAATTGGACGGCATCGAGGCGTCGAGCATCTGATCATCGATGATCCCTTTGTCATACAAGACATGGATATACGTGCAGTAACTCGAGAACGAATTGTGGATAGCATAGGCGACATCCACCCGGTAGTTGGGATGGCCCTGGATGGCGGCATGCTGCCTGGCCTGAATGTATCCCCAACCGGCATTCGTCGATTCCATGGTATTCCATTCCTGTCCAATCCCCATATTCGGGATCTTGATCCTGGCCAATTCAGCATAGTGGAGGTACTGATTCGACCCATCGATTGGGACGATCGCCTTAATGCGTGGATCGGGCAGGATGGGGACACAGGTTTCGGGCGGGAACTTGTTTGGATCCAGCAGGCCAGCTAAATCACAAGCCTGGTCGTCTCCGCCTGCCAACGCCAGGGCGGCCAGCCCGCCCACGGAGTGCCCTGCAACGGCAATCTGATCCGGCCGGATGGTACCGGACAGCAGGCTGCTGGATTGGTTCGAGTCTGTAACCAGCCGGGTCATCAGGTATTGGATGTCCCTGGTTCGCTCGATGTAGGTCCCGATCGCATATGCCTCACCGGTCGGATAAAACTCCGGTTGTCCCAACGCGCTCAATCTTTCGTCGAAATTGGTCGGGACGGCGACCACGAAGCCGTGGCTGGCCAGGCGCGTCCCAATGTGGACATAGCCGAGCGAATCTGCGCCCTGGCCAGGGGAGAAAATGACCAGCGGGAAGGGGCCATCCTTCGAAGCAGCCACTTCCTGGTAGGCCGGGTCGATGCCATAAGCCTCAAAATCCGTAGAAGAGGCATCCGGCAAGTCATTCAACCCGGACACATTCATTGGGTAGACAGCGGGCGGCATCGGGTTTCCGTTGTTATCGGGTGCGGCCGGGTACCAGATAAAGGTCAGGATGGGCCTGGGACCCCCGGCGAAGTCGCTCCGGGTGCTGTCATAGTACGTATTCGCCACAAACCCGACCTTGTACGGGCCGGTCTGATCCGCCGGTGGGCTGGCGGCCGCCTGGAAAGCCAGGCGGATACCGATCGCGGCTGCGACAAGTGCGACGACGCACAGTGTGATGATGATCCATTTCGTTTTCATATTCATTTTGAGCCTCCTTACGGTTCATTGGAAAGATCAAGAACTTTTTCTACCATAACAGAAAAACTCCTCGGGCACATCCATCTTCCGAGGAGTTGCAGGTTATCCTTTGGGTTTTATTTTTTCTTATACTAAAGTATTAGAGTGTGGGCATGGCGATGACGGCGTCGCTAAGTTCGAAGAGAGCATCTCTGGTGTTGCCTAAACATTCGTAAGCCGCTTGACGGAATTGGATTAGCTTGTTAAAGTGCTCTGTCATGTTGGTTAGACATATCCCGATTGTGCCACGGGGCGGTTTGTGCAAACAGGCCGCCCTTTTGTTTGGGTCAAGATAGTCTAAACTCTAATACTTTGGTATAAGCGAAAATACAATCCAAAGGCTACCCTGCAACTCCTCGGCGGATGGATGCGCCCGAGGAGTTTTTCTTTTATACTATACACAGATACGACGCTACGCTCTGAGGAAGGACAACCATGAATCATCTCGTTTTTCTGGACACACGCGCAGGGGAGCTGGAGAAAATTCTCAGCGGTATGAAAACCATGCTCATCAAAGAATTCGATCCTGCACAAACCACTGCGCACCCTGTGAGTCCCGGCGACAGCCTCTATTTCCTGAGGGACAATGGCGAATGTGCCGTGCGCGTAAAAGCCACTGCCGTTCGCGTTCTGTTCTTTACAAATAGTCTGGACCAAGATCTGTCCCATACCTTGAAAGAGTTGCAGCCCAGGCTCCAGCTCACCGAGGACCAGTATAACTACTGGTCGGCAAAACAGCAGGTTCTGTTGGTCGAATTCGGCTCTGCGCACAAGATAGGCGTCATCCAACTTGCAGCGGAAAAGATCGTGGATCGATCCGACTGGATGGCTTTCGAGCAGTTCAGCCTGATTGCGGAACAGAAGGGCGCATAGGAACACCAAACCTTCACTCCACAATCCAAACGTAGTAGAGAAAGGAGCTAGGAAAAATGGACCCTTCCAATTCTCTCGTGATAGAAACTCGCAACCTGAGCAAGGCTTACAAAGGGGTGCAGGCCCTGAAGGACTTCAACCTGAAGCTGACCCCGGGCATCCTCGGCCTGTTGGGCCCCAACGGGGCGGGCAAGTCAACCCTGATGCGCATGCTGGCAACCATCACCACCCCCACCGAGGGGACTATTCTGTGGAACGGCCGGGATGTGGTCAAAGATCCGGAGGCGCTGCGCTCGGTGCTGGGCTACCTGCCGCAGGACTTTGGCGTCTACCCCAACCTTTCGGCCCAGGAGTTCCTCGAATACATGGCGGCCATCAAGGGCATGAGCGGCGAAAAGGCCCGCCGGAGAATTTCCGACCTGCTGGACCTGGTCAACCTGCGCGACGCCGCCCGCAGGCCGCTGGGCGGTTATTCCGGCGGGATGCGCCAGCGCGTGGGCATCGCCCAGGCGCTGCTCAACGATCCGCAGCTCTTGATTGTGGACGAGCCGACCGTGGGGCTGGACCCCGAGGAGCGGGTGCGCTTCCGCAACCTGCTCTCGGACCTGTCCGGCGAGCGGATTGTCATTCTCTCCACACATATCGTCTCGGACGTGGAATCGACCGCCACGGATATCGCAATCATCCACAAGGGTCATTTGAAAGTCCGCGCCCGCCCGGAGCAGCTGCTCAAGCAGGTGGAAGGCACCGTGTGGGAATGGATGGCCACCAGCCAGGAGCTGCCCGCGCTCAAACAGCGGTTCCTGGTCAGCGGCACGATCCGGCGCATGGATGGGGTTGAGGTGCGGGCGGTCTGCGAGGCGCGGCCCTGCCCGGAGGCCCAGCCGGTGACGCCCAACCTGGAGGATGTGTACCTCGCGACGGTGGCGCAGCGCCAGGGAGGGCCGCTATGAAAACCCTACGCGTCCTCTACCACCTGGCGCGGGCCGATTTCTTCGAGCGCGCCCGGCGTTACCGCTTTTTGCTGACCCTGGCGGCCGTCATCTACTTGGGCGTGTTGGTCAGCAACGGCACGTGGTTCCTGTACCTGATGCCGGGTGACCTGAACCCGCTCTCGCCCAGATACCGGGGCGAATTCAACTCGGCCTGGATCGGCACGATGACCGTGCTGGTGACCAACACCTTCCTGGGCCTGTTCGGCTTTTACCTGGTCAGCGACTGCATCCAGCGCGATATCCGCACCGGCGTGGGGCAGATCATCGCCACCACCCCAGTTCGGCGGGCGACCTACCTGGTGGGGAAATGGATCAGCAACTTTGTAGTCCTTTCGGTGCTGGTGCTGATCCTGGCGGCCGCGGCGGTGATCATGGTGCTGTTCCAGAGCGAAGCCGCGCTGGACCTGGGCGCGCTGCTGATGCCGTTTCTCGCCGTCGCGCTGCCCAACATCGCGCTGATCGCCGCGCTCGCGGTGGTGTTCGAGACTGTGCCCTGGCTGCGCGGGGCGGTGGGCAACGCGGGCTACTTTTTCCTGTGGCTCTCGGTAGTCATATTCTCGTTTTTGGGGGGAATGGCGCTGCCCTTCCTCAAAGACCCGATGGGCATCAATCTCTTTCGCACCTCCTTGGTTGCGGGGGCTGAGGCGGCCTTTCCCAACGAAACGATTGGCTGGATGGGCCTCCAAAGCGGCATCCCCCGCGACACTCAATTTAGGGTCTTCAACTGGCCCGGGCTGGCCTGGACCCCGGGCATCGTCGGCGAGCAGTATTTGTGGGCGGTCGTTGGCCTGGGACTGATCCTGCTCTCGGCGCTATGGTTCGCGCGCTTCGACCCCTCGCGGGAAGGGCTACGACGCCCGCGGACAAAACCCGGGGAAGCCAGAGAAGGCGAGCCGGCCGAGCCGCAGAAAAAGGCCCCCCGCATCGCGCTGCCCAGCCTCTCGCCGCTCGTCTCAAAACTGGCCCAGGTGAACCCCTTCCTGGGGGTGCTGTTTGCCGAGCTGCGCATGCTGCTCAACGGCCGCCGCTGGTGGTGGTGGGCCATCATGATCGGGCTGAATATCGCCATCCTCAGCAACCCGCTCTCGACGGCGAAGCAATACCTGCTGCCCCTCGCCTGGCTGTGGCCACTGGCCATCTGGTCTGAGATGGGCAACCGCGAGCGGAAGAATAACACCTTCCAGATGGTCTTCTCATCCGCACGCCCGGTGCTGCGCCAGCTTCCGGCTGCCTGGCTGGCCGGCGTCCTGGCGACGACGCTGTTTGGCATCGCCGGGGCGGTGGTTTTCCTCTCAAACGGCGACCTGCCCGGTCTGGCCGGGTGGGTGGGCGCAGTCATCTTCATCCCCACCCTGGCGCTGGCGCTGGGCGTCTTCTCCTCCGGCAGCCGTGTCTTCGAGGTGGTCTACCTGATCTGGTGGTACATCGGCCCGCTCCAAAAGACGCCGGGGATGGATTTCACGAGCGGCGCGCCGCAGGTCTACCTGCTGACAGCCGCCGGGCTGCTGCTGCTCTCCGCGTACTGGCGGGGCAGGCAGGTACGGGTGTAGAGATAGTATTGGGTTTGCGCAATGTAACGCATTGCGCAAACCCGCTTCTACCTCACGTGCTGGCCGACGAGGCACTCACCGTCGTCGAGTTCAGCCGCAGAAAATTCGAGCTGGAAGAGATTTTCATGAGCGTCGTGCAAGGAGGAACTGATGGTCGCTAACACCGAGCTGCAACGAGTGGGATTGAGTGGCTGGCGCACCGGCCTGGCCAACCTGCTGGGCAAGGAGAACTGCGCCTGGTGGGCCTCGCGCCGCTGGCTGGTGCAAAGCGTCGTGTGGACCGTCGTCGTCAACGGCGGTGTCGCGTTGGTAGTGACCGGTTACTGAAACGGCGCTGGCGGCCCACACTGCGGATTCTTTGATCACGCCGGCGTGGGTCATTGGTGGAGTACTGCTCTGGCGGCGTAAAGAGTTTGGGTATATGATAGGTGCCGATTTCATAGTGATCTTGACGATGGGCCTGATTTGCGTCATTCCGTTTGCGCTCTTTGTGTGTGGGATGGTGACAAAGCATTGATGAAGCAGAGTGCCGCAGCCGTGCAGGCGCAAAATCAGGTTGCACCTGTTCGGCTGGCAAGTAATCCACTGCGCGCCCCGGTGGAACAGGTTGTTTCCGCACACACAGGCCGGCGGTGGACAGTAGAGTATGCCAGGGATATGGCAGAGTTTGCCTGCCATCCCTCCGCCATCCTCTCGGATGGCACCTACTCCGTGTTTGCTAAATTCAGCGAAGCGCCGAACGGGCTTGAGCAGTTCGAGATAGAATTGGCAGGATTGCGGCTCCTCTCTGAACGTTCCGGCGTCCTGACGCCCACTCCAATCGGCATTGTTCCGGTTGCGGGTGGAAATATCCTGGTCATGGAAGCAGTCCAGGCCGTTGACAGAGCCCCTCGCCACTGGCGACAGATTGGACAAACGCTTGCCCGCATCCACAAGATCAAGTGGGATCGCTTCGGTTTAGAAACGCATGGCTACTTTGGGCCTCTTTACCAAGATAACACTCCGATGAGCGACTGGCCAACATTCTATGCGGAACGCCGGCTGTGGCCAGGTTTGAGACTGGCAATTGATTCCGGGCATGTGCCTCCGGCGGTAATTCGGCAGGTCGAAAGGCTCATCTCTCGCCTTCCTGAACTCTGCGGCCCTGAACCAGTGCCCTCGCTCCTCCATGGTGACGCTCAACAGAACAACTTTATCAGCACCGAAATGGGGGCAGTTGTGATAGACCCGGCGGTGTACTATGGAAATCCAGAGATGGATCTTGCCTATGTCGGCTATTTTCAACCAGTACCCGGCGATGTTTTCGACGGCTATCAGGACGAACTGCCCATTGATGCAGGATTCTGGGACAGACTTGATCTGTGGCGAGTATGGGGATACCTGGCGGTCGTTACAGTCGAGGGCCCAGGCCATTTGGGCAGGCTGACCGAGGCTGTTCAGAAGTATATGTAGCGCTCTATCCAGACAATCAGGCTCGTTAGGGGTATTCCGATGGTGTCCTCAGTCGCCATTCAAGAGGTCGAAGCCGATTCAGATTCATTTGAGACGGCCTCATGCCTTCTTGAACGATTCTTCCGTGAAGAAGGGTTCAGCACGCCAGCGCAAGAAATGCGTGCATCTCTGCACACTATGATAACTGCTTCAGATAGTGCCGTGTTCTTGGCTTGGCGCGGCACAGAATCTGTTGGAGTGGCCACAGTGACGACCTCGGTAGGGGTCGAGTATGGGCGATCCGCAGAGCTTGAGGATTTGTACGTGCTCCCTGCGGAGCGAGGAAGGGGTGTAGCGAGTGCGCTGATTGAGGCGGTCTGTGCCTGGTGTTGTGAGATGGGAGTTTCCGCGGTGTTGGTTATGGTGACGCCAGAAGGCGAAAAGGAGCACAAGTTGTTGGACTATTATCAGCGGCGGGGATTCGTCAACACGAGGCGACTCATCTTGGAGCGCACCTTAGGTGACCGTCGGTGAGGGCAAACGGGGCTAAACATCCGCGGCGGTTGGAATTGATGTTTCGCCCAAGATGTGCTATCATCGCGCCAACGTGGCTATCGCCGCTCGAAATTGGCGGCCACATGCGCTTTCAGGGTGCCCTGTGGCGAAGGCTCTTTCCCGCACTCGCCGCGCGGGTGAAGCCCAGGCCGTCAGGGTGTTGTAATCTATCAGTTGGCAATTCTAGAAAGGATTCTTGAGGTGAATATGCGAGATCTACGTGTAGATGTTGGTAGTATAGCGTTACAAATTCGGGAATACGAACGAGAAGGGGAAGCAATCATTTTTCTGCACTTTGGTGGTGGAAACCTGATGATGTGGCAGAGAGCTGTTCCGTATTTTCAAGATCAGTATCGCTTGCTCCTTGTTGACCTGAGAGATCATGGCAGATCGGATAAGCCGCAGAATAGTGGCCATATTGACGAAATGGCCCGTGATGTAGCGGGGGTCATGGGACAACTGAAGATTGAGCGAGCGCACATCATTGGGAGTTCGCTGGGTGCAGAAGTAGGGCTCAGTCTGGCGGCCAATTTTCCCGAAAAGGTAACCTCGCTAGTATGCGAAGGCGCACTGTGCAGTGAATATGGGCCTTATGGCGTATGGGATGGGTCTGAGGCAGGGTTCCAAGAACATGTAGCACGCACGTTAGCAGAGGTACGCAATGGGTCTGATCAGGTCTTTACTTCTGTTAGTGCACTGGTTGAGGCAAGGAAACAAGTTTTCGAAAAGCATGGGTGGTGGAACCAGTACGTCGAGGCCTTTCTAGAATATGATGCCTTCGAGGTAAGTAAAGGGCACTTTACCCGTAGTTGGCAGAAAATGGCAAGGGAAAAATACCTCGAACACTACTTCGCATGTCGGTTTGAGGATTACTATGAACGAGTGAAATGCCCTGTATTGATGTTGCCAGGCGAAGACGACATGCAAGATGAACGAACGAAGATAGCGATGAAAGGGCTAAGCCAATTGGTAAGCAAGGGCAAGATCGTAGCGGTGCCCGGATGGGTTCATCCCTATGGCTGGTTACTGGACCCGGAAGAGATAAGTAAGGTGATATTGGGTTTTCTGGTAGAGGTTCATTGCTAAATGCAATGTCTTCCCCCAAGGATAGCATCTTATGTCAACCCATTTTTGGAGGCTAAACGATCAGCAGTATTTTGAGGCTCCCGGCCTGGTGGCGACCGCTTTTCACGACTTTTACCCTGGAGGCAAACAGGGGGGCCTGACTCTCATCCAGCACGGGGAGCGCGTGGCGGCCTGCGGCGACGTGCGCCTGGAGCCGAGGCCCGGCCAGTGGCGACCGCTGCCCAAAGTCGGCGAGCGGCAGGTGGACGGGGAGTGTGTCACCATCCCGGCGCAGTTTGAGGACGCAGCAATCGCCTACACGGTGCGCTTATGGCCCGAGAACGAAAGCCTGCGCGTGGCCGTGGACCTGGCGGAACCTTTGCCAGCGGAGTGGGAAGGCGCGGATGGGTACATCCGCGTCGGCTTTAACCTGGAGCTGTATCCCGGCGCGCTGTTTGGCAAGGCTTTTCACCTGGGGCAGACGGCGCGGGTGTTTCCCCGGCAGGCCAACGGTCCGGTGCAAGGCCTGGGCGACAACCCCCGCTGCCCCGTCCCGCTGGCAAGCGGTCCCACGCTGGCCGTCGCGCCCGAAGACCCGCTGCGTCGTCTCGTCGTCGAGTCCCTGACCGGCGACCTGCTGCTATATGACGAGCGCGCCAGCGCCGCCAACGGCTGGTTCGTCGTGCGGGAAGTGGCACGGGCGGGCGCAACCAAAAACGTGGTGCAGTGGCGCATCACGCCGCACAGTATCTCCGACTGGCGGCGCACGCCTGTCATCGCCATCTCCCAGGTCGGCTATCACCCCGACCAGGTCAAGCAGGCCATCCTCGAACTTGACCCGCGCACCGAAACGCTGGACGCGGCCGTGCTACGACGGCTGAACACGGACGGCTTCACCGAGGTGCTTTCTGCCGTCCCCAGGCGCTGGGGGCGCTGGCTATACCACGAGTACGCGATCTTTGACTTCAGTAGAGTGCGCGAGCCTGGGATGTACGTCGTGCTTTACGGCGGCCAGACCTCGCCGCCCTTTGCCATTCACGCGGAGGTCTACCGGCGCGAGGTGTGGCAGCCCACGCTGGAGACTTACTTCCCGGTGCAGATGTGCCACGTGGAAGTCCGCGACGGCTCCCGCGTGTGGCACGGCGCGTGTCACCTGGACGACGCATTGCAAGCGCCCGCGCCCCGCGTCCACTTCGATGGCTACCACCAGTACGACAAAACCGAGACGCCCTACGCGCCCGGCCAGCACATCCCGCACCTGAACGCCGGCGGCTGGCACGACGCGGGCGACCATGACCTGGCGGCGGGTTCGCAGGCGCGGACGACGCACACGCTCTGCCTGATCCGCGAACTCTTCGGCGTGGACACCGACCAGACCACCGTGAAGCAGGATGAGCGCCTGGTGCTGCTCCACACCCCCGACGGCGTGCCCGACATTGTCGAGCAAGTCGCGCACGGCGTGCTGAATTTGCTCTCCGGCTACCGGGCTACGGCTTCACAAGAACATTCCCACAGTTTCCACGGCATTATCGCTGCGACCGCGAGACAGTACAGTCACCTGGGCGACGCCAGCACGATGACGGACAACCGCGTCTACGACCCGGCACTTGCGCCCGGGGAGGTGCGCTGCGATGCGGAGGGCCATATTACCGCCGGCAAGAACGACGACCGCTGGGCCTTCACCAATCACGACACCGCGCTCGAGTACCAGGTTGCGGCGGCGCTGGCCGCTGCCAGCCGCGTGCTGCGCGGTTACGAAGGCGAATTGGCGGACGAGTGTCTGCAAACGGCGGTCAAGGTGTGGGACTATGAACAGGCGCGCGATCCCGTGGAACAGTGGGCCGAGTACGTCCCGCGCGATGCGCAGGCGCAGGAAATCGTGGCGGCGGCGGAACTGCTCCTCACGACCGGGGAGGAGCGCTACCGCACCCGCCTGCTTGAGGCGCAGCCCATTCTTGAACAGGCAGCGCGCCAGGTTGGCGGGGCTGTCGCCCGCGCGCTGCCCGCCATCGGTGATCAGGCCTTCACAGCCAAATTCCGCGCCCTCCTGGAAGCAAGCACGACCGAATTCGCGACGGAACTGGCCTCCAATCCCTTCGGCATTCACTGGCAGCCGCACGTCTGGGGTGTAGGCTGGCAAATCCAGGACTATGCCGTCGAGTTATATCAGCTCCGGCGCGCTTTCCCCGACCTGGTGGATCGTGAGATCATCCTGCGCGTGGTCAACTACGTCCTGGGCTGCCACCCGGCGTCCAACACTTCGCTTACATCGGGTGTCGGCGCGCAATCGGTGACTGCCGCTTACGGCGTCAACCGTGCCGAGTGGTCCTACATCCCCGGCGGCATGATCTCCGGCCCCGCCCTGATCCGCCCCGACTTTCCCGAACTCAAGGAACCGTGGCCCTATCTCTGGCAGCAGACGGAGTATGTCATGCCGGGCGCAGCAAATT
>Ga0315291_10006550_pt1 | contig 14462 bp, 7 predicted proteins | sample YL17G12_20_MG_FD_203070 | JGI IMG/M metagenome (GOLD analysis project Ga0315291, IMG submission 203070) | Sediment microbial communities from Yellowstone Lake, YNP, Wyoming, USA - YL17G12_20 | ecosystem: Environmental > Aquatic > Freshwater > Lake > Sediment | place: USA: Wyoming | collected...
TCTTGTTTTCTTGCGCAAATTTTCTCGCCAGGATGACATAAGGTTTGGAAACACAACGAACTACGTTCCTCGCAAAGGCGCAAAGATCGCCAAGAGTTGAAGTGCTCGGCGCCCTCTGCCCCCTGTTATCCGTCCTCCATTCTTTGCGCCCTTGGCGTCTTGGCGAGAGCAGGTTTTGGTTGCGGCCGAAGGCCGCGCTGGGTGGTTCGCGTATTTCGCGGTTCGATGATCCCTCATTCCTTCGTGTGCGTTGTGCCCTTCGTGGTTAAAGACCTGGATTCCCGCCCTCGATCAGGTCGAGGGCAGGCTCTGCGCGGGAATGACAAGGTCGAATCCGAGTGACTTTTGCGTAAATCCATGTCTCTGAGTTGATGATCGATGATTCACGATTGAGGATTGGATCCGTTTTAACTCCGGCTCCTGCAAGGGCTTATCGTCGTATATCGGTGTCCAATAGAACCCTTGTGTGTGACCAACTTTTGTGGGCAGGCTTCGTTCTCGGGCTGCTCACACAAATCTGCGCGAGGATTCGCGAGCGTTTTTCGCTTTGGGGCTGCCAGCAGGATCGCAGAGACCCTGTTGCGAGCGGGGGCACCGTGGCGAATCGATGCCGTCCGTTCCTGTATGTGCTGGTAGCCTGTTATCGCTAAACGCCATCCTCTTTTATCGCCACAAAACGTAGTCGCACACGAACCCTTGGATTGTCCGGATTTCACTTGACGCCGAACATGGGCGTTTGTATGATAATCACAAAACTGAGCATTGATTGAATAGTCACTCGTAAATCATGGATCATAAATCCGGAGGGGTCCGGCCATGTCTGGCGAAGCGCAAATCCTCACCTGGGCGGCAACTGATTCGCCCCATCGTTCGAACATTCCATTACTCCAGTGTTCTTTATGGGACCATGCCGCCGCTGCACTGATGGCCCTCACACGAGCGGGGATGGACCGGGGGCAAGGGCGATTGTGCAAAACAAAGCCAATTTCCAGCGGCCGGAATCTATGCTAATTCCTGTTCAGAGAAAGGGTTATGAGAGAAAAGGGCGGATTCTGCTTCTGCAAGAACAAAGCCAATTTCCGCCAGAAGTTTCAAGTGGCCGCCGCGCACTTCAAACTTCACACTTTACACTTCCCAAGAAACGCCTTACGGCGTCACTACGAACAGGGGCTGCGTGCAAAACAAAGCCAATTTCTACGGGGCGAAACGAATGCTAAGACGTTCATGGGAAAAGGGTTATAACGATTCGGTATGGTTTTTCGGTCATGCAAAACAAAGCCAATTTCCAGGGCCGGGAGGACTCGGCAAGGGCTGCATGGAACACGGTTGTATGCGCGTGTGGATACTGGTAGCATGCCGGATTGATTGTGGATGGTTGAAGGTGCAAGCAGAAAGGGTGCAGCCGTGAAGACAGACTGGCCGTATGAGTTTCCGGGGATCAATTGGCTGGGGCGGGAAGAGGAGGAGGCGGTTCTCGATGTCGTGCGCAAGGGGTCGCTGTTTCGCTATTACGGGCCCGAGGCGCCGACGCACGTGGCACAGTTGGAGGACTGGGCCAAACAGTACTACGGCGTGCGGCATGCCCTGGCGGTCAACAGTGGCACTGGGGCCCTGTTCACGGCTATCTCGGCCATGGGAATCGGTCCCGGCTGCGAGGTGATTGTGCCCGCCTTTCTGTGGGTCGCGACCGTGACGGCGATTGTCCAGTGTAATGCGATTCCTGTGCTGTGCGAGGTCGATGACAGCCTCAATATGGATGCCGCCGACCTGCGAAAGAAGATCACGAAGCGCACGCGGCTGATTGTCGTGGTGCACATGGCGGGCGCCCCGACGAATATGGAAGCTGTCATGCAGGTGGCGAAGGAGCACGGCATCCCGGTGCTGGAAGACTGTGCCCAATGCAACGGTGGGTCCTTCCAAGGGCGAAAGGTTGGTACGTTTGGCAAAGTCGGCATCTTCAGCCTCCAGATCAACAAGAACGTCACGGCCGGCGAGGGCGGCCTCCTTGTGACGGACGACGACCGGCTCTATACGCGTCTGGTGGCGGCCCATGACCTCGGCATACCGTGGAAGAAAAACGCGCCCGACGAGACCAGCGACGTTCAGCTCTGGGGCCAGGGCCGCCGGATGGGCGAGCTGGCGGGCGCGGTCGCGAACGTGCAACTTCGCAAGCTGCCGGAAATCGTCGCGCACATGAGAGCTTCGAAGCAGCGGATCAAAGAAACACTCGCCGACATTCCCGGCGTGTCGTTTCGCAGGCTCAACGACCCGGACGGCGACACGGGGCCATTCTTGGTCCTGTCCTTCGACAACGAATCCCGGGCCCGCCGCACGGTCGAGAGCCTGACGAACGAGGGCGTCAAGAATGTATTTCACCTCTCCGGGTACGGGCTGCACATTTACTGCAACATCGGTTCGCTGGTGAAGAGAGTGCCCTTGTCCGCGGCCGGCAACCCGTGGTCGCTGCCGCAGAACGCCAACAGCGTCTATGATTATGACAAAGGCGCCTGCCCGAAGAGCGATGAGCGGTTTGCCCGCTCGGTCCTCATCACCATTCCGTCGCGCCTCACGGAAGCGCAGGAACAGGAAATGGCGCAGGCGATCCGCGCGTCCGTCACGAGCGCCGCCGCCCGCTGAAAGACGTGGGAGTCGAATTTGTGGAATTAAATGCTCTCGATTACCTTGTATTCGCCCTCTATTGCATCGCCGTACTCGCCGTCGGGTTCTGGGTCGCGCGCGGGGAGAAGACGGCACAAGACTACTTTCTGGCCAGCCGTCGTTTGCCGTGGTATGCCATCGGCTTTTCGCTGATTGCTACGAGCATTTCCACCGAGCAATTCATCGGCGAGGTCGGCTTCGCCTACCGTCACGGGCTGGCCGTGGCGAACTGGGAGTGGGGCGTCTTTCCGGCGATGACCGTGATGATCCTGTTCTTCGTCCCGTTCTACGTGCGTCGGCAGATCAGCACGATGCCGGAGTGGCTGGAGCACCGCTTCGGCCCGTCCACCCGGCTCACCCTCGCCGTCATCATGGTGCTGTCGTACGTCTTCATCAATCTCGCCGGTGTCCTCTATGCCGGCGGCCTGGCGCTGCACGCGATCTTCGATATCAGCCTCTGGCGGTCCATCCTCCTGCTGGCCGTAGTGACAGGCGTGTACACGGTGATGGGCGGTCTGCCCGCCGTCGTCTGGAACGACGTGATCCAGGCGTCCCTGCTGCTGGCCTCGGGTCTGCTCGTCTTCTTTCTCGGCCTGCACGAAGTCGGGGGCTGGGAGGCGATGCGCGGCACTGGCGACCGGGCGCACCTGATGCTGTCCGCCAGTCACCCCGACCTGCCCTGGACCGGCATCCTGGTGGGGATGGTCTCGACGAACCTCTGGTACTACGCGACGAACCAGTACATCAACCAGCGGGTTCTGGGCGCCCGCAACGAATGGCACGCCCGCGCGGGGGTCATCTTCGCCGGCTTCCTCGGCATTTTCCTGGCATTGGCCGTGTGCTTTCCGGGCCTGATTGCGTACCGGCTGTTCCCGAATCTGGAGAATCCGGATGAGGCGTATCCGAGGGTCGTCAGTCACCTGGTCGGCCCCCTCGGGTACGGTCTGCGCGGCCTGGTCTTCGCCGGGCTGCTCGGGGCCATCATGTCCACCCTCGATGCCCTGATGAATTCGTGCGCGACCATCCTGTCGATCGACTTCTACCAGCGGCTGTGGAAACCGTCGGCGAGCGACCGCCAGATGATCCGGGTCGGCCGGATCACCACGCTGGCCGTGCTTGTGGTGGGCATGCTCTGGACGCCGGTCGTCGGCCTGTGGAGCACCCTGTTCGGCTATTTCCAGGAATGCTGGTTCTTCATGGCGGTGCCGATCGTGGTCGTGTTCGTCTCGGCCCTGCTCTGGCCGCGCTCCAACAGCTTCTCGGCCACCGCCACGCTTCTTTTGTGCATTCCCATGACCCTGCTGCCCGCCGTCCTCCAGGCCCTACACTGGAAGGTCAACTCCTTCAATCTCGCGGGCCTCCTGCTCGTACCGGTCATCGTCTTTCACGTGGTGATGGCTTATCTCCAGCCCGGCCCGCCCGCGCCGGTCGTCGCGAAATGGATCTGGAGGCCCCACATGATCTTCCTGGCGGCGGGGGAAAGGGCCGGCTTATACCCGTGGTACCGGAATCTCGTCCTGTGGTGGGCCCTCGTGGCCGGCATCTATATGGTTCTGTATGCGCTATTCTGGTAATGTACGCCGATGCGACATTGGCCTCGTGTCCGTCGGCCCCGGCACTTCCCTGGCCGTCGGCAAGCGGAGTCGTGCCGCGGAGGTCGCAAGCCTGGTGACACCGTCTATCGGAAAAGTGGGCGCGGAAAGCCGGATTTCCCTTTGACATTCTGGTCCCACGCATTACAATTGGTTGGTGAAAAGCGCCTCACTTCAGGAAAAGCTGTGCAGGACTCTCGGAACTCGGTTGGAGGAGAAGGGGATGAAGACGCTATCGGTTGTGATGATCTCGGTTCTGTGCGCAAGTGGCATTGCGTGGACGGAAGAGCCCGTCCATTTCGCCGACCCGAGACTGAAGGCCGCCGTGGAACGCGAACTGGGGATCATGGACCCGACACCCACGAATATGCTGGGGTTGCCCATTCTCGAGGCGGCCTCCAGCCAGATTAGCGACCTCACGGGCCTGGAATACGCGAAGAATGTGCAGGTACTGAGCCTGACCTCCAATCAGATTACGGATATTTCCGCCTTGTCCGGCCTGCACAACCTGGAAACGCTGATTCTGAACGCCAATGAAATCTGCGACCTGTCGCCCCTGTCCGGCCTGCTCAGGCTGGAATCCCTGGATCTTCATCAGAACAAGCTCACCGATCTCTCGCCCCTGTCCGGCCTGCCCAAGCTGCGGACCCTCGCTCTGCGTGAGAATCCGCTCAGTGACATTTCGCCGCTATCCAGCTTGAAGAACCTGGGGAGCCTGTCCATTCTGAACACGTCCGTCAGCGATCTTTCGCCGTTGGCAAGTCTGACTTCGCTGCGCTCTCTCGATGTGCGCGGCTGTCCTTTGAGCCAGGAGTCCTTTGACGTCACCATCCCGCAGATCAAGGCTAACAACCCGGGCATACGAATCGAGATGGACGCACATGCCAAGCGACTCCTTTCCCTCTCATCCGGGGCCGGCGGCTCCGTCATCGATCCGGGGGAGGGAGACTTTCTCTACGAGGACGATGCGCTCATCGTCATCGAGGCCAGGCCCCATCCCGGCTTCATCTTCGCCGGCTGGACCGGCACCTACCCCTCGTCACGGGACTCCATCTTCGTCAGGATGGACAAGGACCTCCAGTTCCGGGCGAACTTCCAGAGCATCCTGGACGTGCTGCACGTGGACGACGATGCCGCCGGCGACCCTGGACCCGCAGATCCTACCCTCAGCGACCCGAACGAAGACGGCACGCCCGGGCATCCCTTCGACCGCCTCCAGGAGGCCATCGAAGTCGCCGGCCCGGACGTGTCCATCGTCGTTCATCCGGGCCTCTATCGAGAAAACATCGATATGTTGGGCAAGACCCTCCACCTGATGGGCATCGATCCCAACGGCCCCAACGCCGGACCGGCGGCGGTCCTCGAGGGCATCGGCGCTGGTCCCGTCGTCCGCTTTGCCGGCAGCAGCCTGAGCAGCTCACTCACGGGCTTCGTCACCAGTCGCAGCGGCTCCAATGGCACCTTCACCGGCTTTGTCGTCATGCAGGGCCGGGATTCCTCCGCCGGTGCCATTCTCTGCGACAACAGCAGTCCGACGATTGCCAATTGCCTGATCGTCGGCAACCGCTCGACCGACCCGGACGGGGCCACTATCTGCTGCATCGATAGCCAGGCGGTGCTGACCAATTGCACGATTGCCGACAACTACAATGGGCCGCAAGGGGCGACGCTAATCCTGTTCGACAGTGATGTGACAATGACCAACTCCATTCTCTGGGGTAATAGTCCCCGGGAGATTCTGATCAAAGGTCAGAGCGATCCCCTGATCCGCTACTGTGATGTCCAGGGCTGGTGGCCGGATTACGGCAACCTCAGCAGCGATCCCTTGTTCGCCCGGCGAGGCTCATGGGTCAGTGCCGGCACTCCCCAGGAGCCTCTCTCTCCTGCGAGCAACCAGGCGGTCTGGCGAACGGGCGACTATCACCTGCAATCCCAGACGGGTCGCTGGGAGGCGGACGGACGTACCTGGGTGCAGGATGGAACCAGCAGTCCCTGTATCGATGGCGGTGACCCGAGCAGCCCGGTTGGGGCGGAGCCGGCCCCGAACGGCGACATCCTCAATCTGGGCGCTTACGGCGGCACGACCCAAGCCAGTAAGACGTCTGGGAAAACCGCCTCCCCATAAGGTAGGCGCCACGTGCGGTTCTGGCGAGAACCGTCCTCGTTCGAGATAAGAGTGTGCGTTGCACTTTGCGGAAGGGAATAACATGAAGAAGCTGTTGTTTGCCGTCGTGTTCTTATCGTTTGTGTTCCGCCCCGCATGGGCGGAAAACCCCATTGATTTTGAAGACGGGAATTTGAAGGCCGCCATCGAAGATGCGCTATGGGTATCCGACCCAACGCCGGCAGATATGCTCGGCCTGGTGACCTTGACCTATGTTGGCGATCCGGACCGGGGAAACCAGATCGAGAGCCTCTCCGGCCTCCAGTATGCCACGAATCTTCAGACGTTGACCCTTCGATGGCATCTGATCAGCGACATTTCTCCGTTGTCCGGCCTGAGCAATCTGCAGACGTTGGCTCTTGAGGAGTGTCCGCTCAGCGATATCTCGACCCTGTCGGGTCTGAAGAATCTGAGGTCAGTGAGTCTTCACAGGGACGAGGTCCGTGACATCTCCGCCCTGACCTCCTTGACATCCCTCGGAGAGCTCGACCTGCGCATCAATCCCTTGAATCAGGAGGCCTACGACAGCTGCATTCCCCAGATCTGTACCAACAATCCGGGAATATGGATCGCGTACGATTCGGCCGGTGTCCGGCGTGTGTCGATTGAATCCTCGTACGGCGGGCGTGTCACCGATCCGGGTGAGGATGTATACTTCTATCAACCGAATGAGAAGATCTGGCTGATGGCGGAAGCGGACCCGTACTTCGTCTTCGCCAACTGGTCCGGCTCCTACTTCACGCCCGCCAACCCCGCCTACGTAACGGTGGAGGGAGATTGGCGCCTGCGGGCGAACTTTGTAAGTATCCTGGAGACAATTTATGTGGACAAGAACGCTCCGCTGGCCTCGCAACCCGCAGATCCAAATGTGAGGAGTTCCGGCGCGAATGGAACGGCCGAGCGCCCCTTCGCCCGGATTCAACAAGCTATCGATGTGGCGGCCAACGGCGCGGTCATCATCGTCCGCCCGGGCGTCTATCGTGAGAACATCAATCTGCTGGGCAAGCGTATTCAACTGACGGGGATCGATCCGGATGGTCCGGGTCCGGAAGGCTACCCCATCATCGAAGGCTATAACAAGAGTCCGGTCGTGAGTTTCGTCAGGGAGGAAGGCTCCAACTGCCGGTTGACAGGATTTGTGATTACAGCAGGCAGAGGGGAGCCGGGCGCGGCCATCCGTTGTTCTCATAGCAGTCCCACGATTGCCAATTGCCTGATCGTCGGCAACCGCTCGACCGGGCGGAGTACGGCCGCGGTTCACTGTGCCGACAGCAATGCCGTATTCGTCAACTGTACCATCGCCGACAACTGTGCCGGCGAACACGGGGCGGGCCTCGTAGTGGTCAACAGCCATGTGGTGCTGGCCAATTCGATCCTGTCGGGCAACGTGCCAGGCCAGGTCGTCGTGGATGGTAGCGAGCTTTCGGTCACCTATTGTGATATTGAGAGTGGATGGCTCCCTCCATCGGGCAGCGGATCGGCGGCCCCAGGCAACATCGATGCGGACCCCCTGTTCGCCCGGCGGGGCTCGTGGGTCCGTGCGAGCAATCCCAAGGAGAATCTCTCTCCCGGGGACAGCCAGGCGGTCTGGCTTGGGGGCGACTATCATTTGAAATCGCAGGCCGGTCGCTGGAATGCGGAGGGACATACCTGGGTGCAGGACGCCGTCGGCAGTCCCTGTATCGATGGCGGTGACCCGAGCAGTCCGGTTGGGGCGGAGCCGGCCCCGAACGGCGGCATCATCAACATGGGTGCTTATGGTGGCACGATCGAAGCCAGCAAGACGTATAGGAAGACCACCTCTCCATAGGGTAACCGCCGCCATAGGTATGCCTGTGGCGATAAGGTCTGATAAGAATAAGGTAAGTAGTGTGCGAGGCACGGCATCCGCCATGCGTGGTTGCAGCGGAATTCCGTGGAGGGCAGCGCTCGCGAGGAGCCATTTTCAGGCGTCACCCGGCCCCAGACTTTACCCAGAGGTCATATAATGCCTATATTCACAGTTTTGATTGAAATTCATGCCCTGCCTGGTATAATCATGAGGAGGCCCGCGTGCCGGACAAGGGCCGTGCTGTACCCGTGAAGGAGGGAACAATATGAAGAGAATACTGTTGGTAGCGATGCTCTCATGCCTCGGATTCAACTCCGCATGGGCCGAGCAACCTGTGTATTTTGCGGATCCTAACCTGAAGGCCGTCGTCGAGGAGACACTGGCCATACCGGATCCCACTCCCACAGATATGCTGGGCTTGACCTCATTAAACGCGGCGGACCAGGGGATAAAGGACATCACAGGCTTGCAGTACGCCAAGAATCTGCAGTCATTGTGGATTCGCTGGAACCGCATCGGCGGTCTCTCGCCCTTGTCGGGCCTGATCAACCTGCAACACCTGGATGCTCATGGGAACCGCGTCATCTCGGACGTCTCGCCCCTGTCCGGCCTGACGAATCTCCGGACGTTGATCCTCCGGGACAATGCGATCGGCAGTGCGGATCTCTCGGGCGCAACAAAATTGGAGAACCTTCATCTCGAATGGAATGAGGTTAGCAATATCTCCGGTCTGGCCGGCCTCAAGAACCTGCGTGAGCTGTACCTTCAGTACAACCGAGTCAGCGATGTCTCGGCACTGTCCGGGCTGACGTCTCTCAAACACCTTAACCTCGAAGGCAACCCGTTGAGCAAGCAAGCGTGTACCGTCTACATTCCCCAAATCATCGCGAACAATCCGGGCATAGATATTTCGTATGACTCGTGTGGACCGCGCCGGGTCGTGATCTCCGCTACGTGCGGAGGATCCGTGATCAGTCCGGGCGAAGGAGAGTTTATCTACGACAACGGAGAGATCATCCGTCTGGAGGCCAAGGCCGATCCCTATTTCATATTCGTGGGATTTTCCGGGGGTTACGCCGCACGATCAAATCCGACATTGGTCCCTGTGACCGGAGACTATGACATTCGGGCGAATTTCCAGAGTATCCTGGACGTCCTCCACGTGGACGACAATGGCTCCGGCGACCCCGGACCCGGAGATCCCGCCCTCAGCGACCCGAACGAGAACGGCACGCCCGAACATCCCTTCGACCGCATCCAGGAGGCCATCGAGGTCGCCGGCCAGAACGTTTCCATCATCGTTCATCCGGGCATCTATCGGGAGAACCTCGATCTTTTGGGTAAATCCCTCCACCTGATGGGGATCGATCCCAACGGCCCCAACGAGGGACCCGCGGTTATCATCGAAGGCACCGGCGACGGTCCCGTCGTACGCTTCGCCGGCAGTAATCTCACCAGTGCCTTCACGGATGTTGTCACCGCCAATGACGTCTTGAGCGGCACCTTCACCGGCTTTGTCATCCTGCAGGGCCGGGGCCGGTCGGCCGGAGCGATCTTCTGCGACAGCAGCAATCCCACGATCGCCCAGTGCCTGATCGTCGGCAACCGCTCGACCAACGTAGACGGGGCCGCCATCTACTGCACTAACAGCCAGGCCGTGCTGACCAACTGCACGATTGCCGACAACTGCGGCGGACCGCAGGGTGCGGCGCTGGTCCTGCTCGACAGCGATGTGACGATCACCAACTCGATTCTCTGGGGCAACAGCCCCAGGGAAATCCTGACCAAAGGCAAGAGCGATCCGCTGGTCCGCTACTGTGATGTGCAGGGCTGGTGGCCGGACCTGGGCGATCTCAATGCGGACCCCTTGTTTGCCCGGCGGGGCTCGTGGGTCAATGCCAGCAACCCCCAGGAGCTTCTCCCTCCCGGGGACAACCAGGCGGTCTGGCTGGCAGGCGACTATCATCTGCAATCGCAGGCGGGTCGCTGGGACGCGGACGGACATACCTGGGTGCAGGATGCGGCCAGCAGTCCCTGTATCGACGGCGGTGATCCGAGCAGTCCGGTCGGGGCGGAGCCGGCCCCGAACGGCGGCACCATCAACCTGGGCGCCTACGGCGGCACGACCGAAGCCAGTAAGACCTATAAGGGAAACATCTCAGGACAATAGCACATGAATCAACCATCGAGGGAGAGTGGTCTGGGGATGTGGGCGAGGGTGCTGCTGGCAGTGGTTTTTTCAACCACGGCGGCCGGTCAGACGATCGCGCCGTCACCATACTGGAAGAACCAGATTGACTTTCCGTATGATGCGTTCAGCTCGCTGGGCTCTTCGAAAGAGAGCATCAAGTGGGCGAAGTTCACCGTCCTGCTGGCGCCCTACGATCCGAATATCGTGTACTTCCAGGACAGCCGCAAGTACGTGTTCCATTACACCTTTGCAGTCGAGGTACTCGAGCCGTTTCGGGGGATGAGCACGCAGCAGTTCAATGTGGCCACCCTGTTTGAGCGGAATCAGCAGGCGGTCCTGGGCACGGTCATTCTACCACCGGCAAGCGGCTGGCCCCCGCAGCCCCAGTTCCAGGAGTACGGCATCCAATTCGTGCGTCAGGACCCTTTCACCCGGGAGCAGATCCGGGACATGTTTCATCTGGTGAAGTCGAAAATCACGGCCGGGCCGGAGGTGCAGGCGTTCTACTTTCCCACCTACGAGCAGCAGGCAGCGGCCGCGGCCGATCGTGACTGGTTCGAAGCGCAGGGCGTCCTACTCAGCTCGACGGCACGATGGGCCAAGGGCAATACCTGCTACTCGCCGGGATGGGCTTTGGGGAAATTGAAATTCTTTTCAGGCGGTCAGATCTCTGACTCGTATCACAGCGGCCTGTTGGAGCCCAACGACATTCTTCTTACGGACGGCGTGCCGGCCGAGGTACCCTTTATCGCCGGTATTATCTCCCTGGCCCCGTCCACACCCAATTCCCACGTGGCGATTCTCGCGCGGGCCTACGCCGTGCCGTTTGTCCACCTGGCCCTTGCGAATGATGTGCAGAATGCCCAGCAGCTCGTCGGACACCGCGTCCTGTTGAGCGTCTACGATAACGAGGACGGCACCTCGGAGACGAAACTGACCGACACCGATGACCTTCTGGACGAGGCCACCGCGGCACAGATCCTGCGACTCAAACAGCCCGCGCCTCTGAATATCGCGCCGATGACGCCGTATGGGGCCCTGGGGGTCTCGACCGAGGGATTGCTGCCATCGGACATCAAATATGTCGGTGGCAAGGCGTCCAACTTCGGCATCTTGTGGCAGGCCGTGCCCGAAAACCATCCGAAGGCTATCGCGCTGACCTTCGACTTGTGGAACGCCTTTCTCGACCAGCCGCTGACGCCCGCGCCACCGATCCTTCTGGGGCCGGGAGAGTACATCCTGTTCTGGGCCGATGATGACGAGGAACAGGGGCCGGCGCATACGAGCTTTGGATTGAGCAGAGCCGGCGAGTCCGTCGCCCTGTTTGACATCGACGGCAAGACGCTTCTCGATTCAGTCCGCTTCGGACCCCAGGCAAGCGACGTTTCCTACGGCCGATCCGCCGATGGCGGGGACACCTGGCAGTCCTTCACGACGCCCACGCCGGGGCGATCCAATTCCGGCGGCGACGCCACGAAGGGCCGGAGGCTGGTCATCAACGAGGTCATGGCCGACAACAAGAGGACAATTCAGGACCCCTGCGGGGCCGGCGAATACGCCGACTGGATCGAATTGTACAATGGCTCCGACAACGCCATCGTCCTGAACGGAATGTACCTGACGGATGACGTGAACGATCCGACGAAATGGCAGATCCGCCCCACGGTGGAAGCCCCCACGTTGCGCGAGGAAATCGCACGCCGCTTATCGAAGTATGGCTCCTATCCACCGGGCGACATGCAGATGCTTGCGCGGGACCTGGCCTCCATCCGCAGCCTGTTCACGAACGCCGAGATCGCACCGTTCCGCAGCGGGCTTCGTGACGCCCTCATCGCCACGTTGACCGATCCCAACTACGGCTTCGACCCGAATGCGATGCTGCGGTTCCGCAGTTCCACCAACGTCGAGGACAGTGCTGATTTCATCGGTGCGGGTATGTACGACAGCTTCAGCGGCTGTCTGGCCGATGACCTGGACGGCGGCAATGGTGGCCCTTGTGCCTGCGACCCGAACAAGCAGGATGAAGGAGGCGCTTTCCAGGCGATTCGGCGTGTGTTTGCGAGTTTCTACAATGATAACGCCTATCTGGAGCGGCTGCGCCATAAGGTCGATGAGGCCCAGGTCGGCATGGCCCTGCTGGTACACCCCTCGTTCCCCGACGAGATCGAGCTGGCCAATGGCGTGGCCACCGTGGAAAAGAAAGGGACCGACACCAACACCATCCTGCGGCTCGTCAGTCAGCAGGGTGCGGTCTCGGTGACCAATCCGGAAGGCGGCTCGCTTCCCGAAGAGGTCACCGTCATGATCCTTCCCTCGGGTAGCATCGTGCCGCCCAAGATCCAACAGCCATCCAGTCTCCTACCGCTGGGCGCCACGGTGATGACCTGGCCCACGGACTACACGCATCTGACGGACCTGTTGATTCAAATCACCAATGCTTTCGGCAGGATTACCGGCAAAACAACGTACACCCTGGATCTGGAATACAAGAAAGTGGCACCCGGCAGCCGGGCCCTGCCCGCCGGTGGACTGGTCATCAAGCAGGTTCGCGAGGTGCCCAGGCCGGACGACCTGCAGACCCCCTTCCTGGTCAGTGAGCCGATGGAATTCGAAGTATATACCGGCGAGCTCGATATCGTATTTGACGCTACCGACGTCTTTGCCGATCACCGCTTGAAATCCCGCTGGAAACTGGAAACCCGCAGCGGAATCCTGGACAGCAATACTCTGGACGAGAGCCTCTACGGCAGGATACAGATCGAATACCTGGATGACGACCAGATTCGTACGATCTCCGGGGAAGTGGCACTGCTGCCGTTTGCCGAACACGACTTTGATGGAGAGAACACCACCACGGATAGCTGGCAGTTGCGTGACCTTGAGAACCCCCGTACCCTTCATTTGCAGACCACGAACATCCCCACCGCCGTTTCCTCCTCGCAGCGACGCGTCTATACGCTCGCGGACTTCGGCACGCAGGGGTACAATGTTCCGTTCAAATGTCTGACGCTGAACGTGGAATATGAGCGTCCCGTCATGTCTTGGCACCAGAAGGTATTCGAGCAGGACCCGCCTTCCGGCCTGCGTTTTACCACGCAGAACAAGGTGCACCTGTGGCCTTGCACGCCGCCGTCGGACAAGGACGTAGCACAGGAGAGGTCCTTTTCGTCCAATGGGGTCTCCATGAGAACGTGGTTCTACTATCCGCCTTTGTCAGACAAGGTGGGCGAATGGGGTTTGCTCGGCGGGAACACCGGGCCCCTGAAGCGGTGGGACCACACCGTCCTCGAGGGCCTTACCAGCCAGCCCATCGTTCTCAAGGGATACTACTCCCAGACGTTCCGGCCGGAGCATCACAACCTCATCGAGCATTTTCTTTTCGAGCCGAGGCTCGAGCCCGGCCTGTCCGCGGAGATTCTGAATGAGCTGAAGAACAAGGATATCCGGTTCATCCACGTGATCGTGGACAATACGGGGACCGGTCAGTCGCAAATCAGAACATACGGCTTCGATGAATGATGGAGGACGAAGAGTCGCACTTCACGGGCGCCTGCCCATCAGACCTGTAATTAGCAGAATGATGAATATCACGATGAAAATGATGAACAATACCTTCGCGATCCATGCCGAGGTGGCAGCAGTCACGCCGAATCCGAGAATCGCGGCGATGATGGCCAGGACCAGGAAGATCAGTGCCCATACCAACAGTCCCACGTCCTATCCTTTCCAATTGAAGTAAGCCGGTACATTTCTCCTCTCGCAATTCCCAGCCTGATGATGGGGGCTCCTGCTGGTACGCCCGGCCGTGAATCCTCATGCTGCTCGGTCGATGGTACGGGTTTTTCCCCTTCACGGCCGGGCGCCGTTTGTGTCGCTCTGCGCCGATGCGGGTCCGCCCACCGTCATGCAGCGACCCCTCGCCCGCCGAGCAGACCCATGATCAGCAGAATGATAAACACCACCAGAAAGATAAAAAACAGAATCTTCGCTATGCCCGCCGAGGCCGATGCAATTCCGCCAAACCCC
>Ga0315291_10006551_pt1 | contig 14459 bp, 5 predicted proteins | sample YL17G12_20_MG_FD_203070 | JGI IMG/M metagenome (GOLD analysis project Ga0315291, IMG submission 203070) | Sediment microbial communities from Yellowstone Lake, YNP, Wyoming, USA - YL17G12_20 | ecosystem: Environmental > Aquatic > Freshwater > Lake > Sediment | place: USA: Wyoming | collected...
AGCAAGTCCTCCGTCAAAGAAGGGATGTCTTTAAGCAAGCCGCGGCCTTGTTTGATAGGATCTTGCATGGCAGGGATAATAGACAGCACGCCACCGTAATCCACAACCACAACTTCCGTGCCTGGTGTGAGACGATATTTTTTTCTCAATTCAGCAGGGATAACAACCCAGCCTTTCTGGGAAATTGTCACATTCATTTTGGCCTCCTTTCGTTATACATTATATGCGTAAAGTATAACACGTTTTATCCTCAACACCAACCTCCCCTCAAACACGGAGCGGAGCACCGCCTCCCATGCGGGGTGTGGGCGCCCCTGTGGGTGTGAAACGCCCCTGCGGTGTAATTCTCGCGGTACTTTTTTCCCCTGCTATCCCTGCGGGGTGTGAGGCGCACATACACGGCAGGTAGAAACCGGCTAGAAAGAAGATGAGAAGATCTAGTGAAACCATTCCCCTTTGCGGTATAGACCTGCGCGCAAGGCCGACCAGCTCAACTGGCAGAGCAGTTGACTCTTAATCGGTTCAGGGTTTGCCCAAAGCGTACGCTGCAAGTCCCTGGTCGGTCAAAGAAGCCCCCGAAAACGGGGGCTTCTTGCATTTTACTTAAGAATTGTTTCATCCAATTTCAATTCCCATCTGCCTGAACGCTTCTTTCACCTTATCCTCGTACTCCTGCTCAGTTAGTTGACCCTCGCCCACATTAACTGAGAGTTCGAGCCGGTTGTATCGGCTTTGTAGATAATTGAGCACACCCATAAGGCTGGCAACCTTGCCTTTTGGAACAATAAACTTCAAGCTTAACTGCTGGTATTTACCAGTAACAGGCGGTGTACCCGTAGAAGTTCCTGGGGGCTGAGGAGTTTCTGGTTTGTCTTCAACCTTCCCACCAGGAGGTTGGGTTCCGGGAGGATAGTGAGTTTCCTTCTCGCGTTCAGCCCATTGCTTTTCACAAACTTCTGCTTTGATCAGGATTTCGTCATTGGTAAAGCTGATCGAAGGCTCTTCCTTGTAGTAGCGGCAAATCGGCTGATCTTCTTTGAGTTCGCCCAGGCCAAAGAGACCCTTGCGTACACCTTCGGCGATGCCGGCATCCCAAGCGGTCTGGTTGAGAGCACGCGTCTCGCCAGGGGTTTTTAGGCTAGCCTGGTAGAGTTGAGATGTGGAAACCCAATCGCGATCTTTGAGATATTTTTCCTTAATGACCAGTGGGGCAATCTTTTCCAGGATCTCGCTGTCCATGCGTAGGCGGTCGTAGACTTCCTGGTCGAGCGACTTGATGTCGCCGACAGTGGGCAGGCCGAGGTCAATCTCTTTCCAGCCAGTGCGGGCAGGCAGGTAGAGTTGCCGGTACAAGCGCCGCACGCCTTCGGAAAGATCTCCATCCAACCGCTTCAGGCTGTCCTTGATCTCCTTATGCTGTTCGGGGGTCAATTTCAAGGTCTGGTCAGCCGATAAGCCCGCGAAGGCCAGGTGTTTGCGCACCAGGTTAGCGAAGGCAATGCGCTCGTTGGGCATGGGAACCAGGAAGAAAATGGTATTGCGATGGACGCGCGGGGTGCTGCCTTTCTCTTCGAGCATGGAGCGCATACGGGCCTCGTCCGGCTCAGAGAAGAGTAATAGCTTCAGGTCTGGTGTGTCGGGGATGTCGCTGGTTTGCTCACGCCAGATATGAACTTTCAACTTGTCGCCCTTGATGCACCCCCGCAGCAGGGACCCTTCCACTTCCGTGATCTCCGGGTCGTGGATATTCTCCATGCGGGTGAGCAGCAAACGGTTGAGGTTGGCCTGATTGGAGAAGAAGTACTTGCCGACCTGGTTTTGGATGAAGAACAGGCGGCCTTTGAGTTCCTCGACCGCCTCGGCCACGACCGCGGACGGGTTCTCCAGGGTGGTGGCATTGCGCTTGATCTCGGCCAGGGTGGCGCCGCGCTCGACGCCTCCGGAAAAGGAATACATGAACGTGGCGGTCGTGACGCGCTCGCCCAGACGCAGGCCCTGGTAGGCCTTGCCCAGGCTGGCGCTGACTTTCCTGGAGCCAGCATCGGGCGAGGTGATGTCGGCGGCAATGACGCTGTCGAATTCGGCGCCAATGTGCTTGAGCAGCTCGCGGCGGATATCCTGATTGGCCAAGTCGAAATCCGCCAGGGAAATGTAAGGCAGGCTGCGGTCTTTCAGGGAATGGACAACCAGCGCTAGCAGGCGCAGGACGCCGCGGGTGCGCTGGAAGGTGGAGAAGCTGCCCCAGCGCTGGTAAAGCACATCCACCACGTCGGGTAGGAACGGGTAGGAGGTCTCAAAGCGCTGACGGTACTCCGAGGCTTCCACGCCGGCCGGCAGGAGCGACTCGCGCCCGGCATATTCCATGAAGGCGGCAATTTCCTTCGCAGCGGCTTTCTTGTCTACAGACGAGAACAACCGGCAACGAATGACCTGGGTGATCTCGTTCTCCTGCACCGGGGTGTAGATCTTTTCCACCCGCCCGGAGACGCGTTGCAATTGCTGGAACAACTGCTCGGCGCGCGCGTCGAAGTGCTCCATCATGCTGGACGGCAGGGAGACGACCAGCGCGACCTTCTCCAGCGTGCTGACCAGTTCGGTCAGTTCCTGCATGAAGGCGATGGTCTGGGTAGCCAGGGTGCTCTCGGCCACATGGACGCCGGCCGCCTTGGTGACGTATTCCAGCAGTTCGTCGAGCAGGATTAGCACCGGACCCTGGCCGGCCAACAAGTCGCGGAACTCTTCCGTGCGGCCCGGGGAAGTCAGACCGGCGAACTTTTTTTGTTTCCCGGTCAACTGCTCTTCGAGCAGTCCCCAGAGTGTATCCTTGGCGGACATGGCTGTGCCGACCATCACGACGCACTTGGCGCCCCATCCGGCGGACTGGTGGTACATGGCGATCAGGGCATGCGTCTTGCCGCCGCCAAAGGGGGTTTGCAGTTGTAGGACAGGATCGCCGCCCTTGCCCTGCAGGCGCGACTTGACCACATCCAGCAGCGTCTTCAGGCCTTCGGTCTGGTAGGTCTTCTGGAAGAACAGGTCGGCGCTTTTGTATTCGTCGCTGCCGCGTCCTTTAAAAACGTCCCATAGGTCGGCGGCGAAGACGTCCATCGTCAGGCGGTCCTGCAGGATGTCGTCGTGGGGAATGGCAATCGTGTGAAAGGCGGTCATTTTTGTTTTCCTATCCACCAATTTTTAATTTTGGTACAAGTTGACGCACGAAGGATGTTGCATTTGTCAGGTCGGTGGCTCCATAAGGCATTTTGTCATGAGCGGCAGCAGCTGTCATTACCACGATTTCTTCTAGGCGTTTAGTCGCATCAGGGGCTTTTGCTGAAACGATATCTTTCACACCTTGTTTCCACATATACTCTGCTGTAGCATTCCGCCAAGAAAGATGGTCGAAACCTTGCTCTCCATGTTTAATCCGAATCAATGTATATAGCCGCTCAACGGCTCTACGAACTGCTAACCAGGCTTTTTCTAAGTCGCCATTTTCAACATATTTGTCCGCCCTTTTCAGTCTTTCGGAAACTCGCCGACTTCCTTCTTCTACGGTGCAACCTAGTTTACGTGTATGATCGATTGACATTGTTACATAATAATCATCATCTTTGTCGCCCCATGCAAAGCTTAGTTCACGCGCGAATGTTTCGTTGTGCGTAAGTATGATGACCTGACCATTTTCTCCTAGTAACTCTGGCAACAATTGACCACAAAACGTCTTAAAGTGATCTTCGTCCATCGATTGCACAGGGTCATCTAAAACGATAAGCCGATGCCCGATAAGTTTAGAACGAGTCGCAAATGCGGCGATGCCCAAGATATTTATTTGAGACTCACTAAATACCCGCAGAGCATCAACTTCTATTTGCCGAGTCCCATCATCAAGTATAGCTTTGATCTCAATCTCGAGAGGCAAGCCTTTTCCCTTAGCTGGAGGGATAAACAAACGGCTAAAAGAAGAATAGGGATCTGAGCGCAACTTTCTCCATATCCCGGTCATACCATCGCTAAACGCAATCCGCCGCGATTCGATTATCTTTTCCCTGGTAGCCAATAGGAAGAGCCTAATTTTTTCAAGCTCTTCCTGTGCTTTCTTTTTTGATTGTTCCCAAAGAAAATCGGACGTAATACCATCAATGTTGCCGACAAGTGAAAGCCAAACCTCCCGCAAATTGTAATCGGGGTCTTCACGAGCCTGTTTTCCCACCGCATTTTCTAATGCCGTAAAATTATCTAAATACTCATGTGCTTTATCAATCACGATTCCGAGAGAAGCATTGAGGTTGGCGATATGGATTTTTATTTTGGGAATCTCATGATTGCGAGGCATCTCACCCGAAAGTGATGTTATTAGCGCCTCACAAACCTCATCGAAAGTTTTTACACTGATGATGCAGCCTTGCAACGCCATTCCACATTTAGAAGCAGCTTCTTTAACCGGATCAGAAGTGCAATTAACTGCCTCAGACCATTCGCTTTCAATGGGAGGATCAGGGATTAATCCTTCTCGGGCTGTAACAAATTCATTAATTTTTATTATTAATTCACCCACGCTTGATAGGTACTTAGTTTCAGCATCCTGTTCTGCCTGTTGGATTGGTTGCCAGGAACGAATTTTATTGATTCGCTCCTGTGTAAGTGTCGGAGTATCATACTCACACATTGGGCATGACTGGTTTTCCGCCTTTTCAACCACCACTCCGATTTCCGATAGTTGCTCAAGCGTTTGGGAAATTATAAGTTGGGTTGAGCCAATCTTCTCGGCGGCTTTGTATGTTTCAATAAGTACCTGATGCCGTTTCTCCAAATCATTGACATCTTGTTCGGTGCTTTTCTCTGAAAAAAGAGCAAGTAATTGTGGATCAATTGTCTTCTTAGGCCTGAGAGCTTCGAGCAATGGGAAGCTTATCGCTCTTTTTTGTTGCTGGATCAATTCAACTGCTCTTTTAGTTTCGTCAAAGCTGAGTGTTGTATCCGTAATCCCAAACAATGCCCGAGCTAAATTTGTAAGCGCCGTTTCGGTATCTGGTGTGATGGATTCTCGCGATGATTGCTCCACGCGCTTAAGTGGTCTTCGATATTCCTGCGGAACCCGAGCCTTTAAATCTTCCCATGCCTTCCAAGCGACACTACCTAACGGACTTGGAAATTCAATTAGCCTTGCATCCCCCACCACTGTTTTTTCTATTAAGTCTGCAATTTCGTCAAGCCGCAAGAGGCGTTCAAAATAATCTCTCCGTTGGCGAGGAGTACTAAGCACGAATGTGCGTAGAGAGTGTTGCATTAGTACGGGCGGGATTCCAGCAAACAATTCATCAAGGAAGGTTTCTTCCTCCTGTCGATTCAACATCTTATCGTTTACATAGAATTCGGACTCGGCCATTGATGATTTTTCTTTGCCATAGTCCTGAATAAGCAAACGCTTAATTTTAAATGGCTCATCACTTGTAGTAAGAAAATGGGTTTCTACCCACGTTTGTTCGTCTTCAGGTTTTAATTGATTACCGATGCAACTCTCTAATTCTTTTGCATCGCCCATATCGCTAAAAGACCTGCGAACAAGCTGGCCGTTCAATAGCCATTCAAAGGCTTCGGCGAGACTCGTTTTTCCTGTACTATTCCTTCCCTCGATTACCACAAGTTTGCCTGTAAGGTTTGTTGGGTTTGGTGGATTCTTAAATCCCCGAAAATAGTGAGGCCAAAGCGACACGATTGTAACGGGTCGCTTTACAACACTAACTTGGTTAATAATGATACCCTCTAGCAGTTCATCCAGATTTGTTGAACTTATTTCTACCAGTTCTGGATGTTCAAGAAGGTATTTCGTTCTCTCTAGAAACCAGTCTTCAAGCCATCTAGGGTTTACGTCTGTTCTATTTTTACTAGGGTAACGCCTAACATATTGGCCGATTATCCCCTCAACATTTGAGAGAACATTTAGAACTTGATCGTTTGTAGGGTGGACATAATCGTTCATTCAAACAACCTCCCTTGCTCTGCAGCCTTCTCCACTTCCTCTTGCACCCGCTCCCTGCCAGCCAAAAATCCATCCAGCAGCTTCTTCTCCTTGCTTTCCAGCGGAAGTGTTTCCGAGATCGCCTGGGCGACTCGGTAGAACGCCTCGCTTTTGCCGTGACCCTTCTCCGCCAGCACTTGGACCATCTCGGCGCGTTGACCCTTCTCCCACAGCAGCAGGGACTTATGCAGCACGTCAATCAGGTCGCTCGGGTCGCCCAAGTCATCCAGCTTGCGCCCCTGTGGACCCAACATGCGGACAAATTCCTTTTCCTTGCGGATAACACCTGTCTTGCTCCATGCTTCCGAGATGTCAATGCCGCAGGACTGGCTCAGTTTACGGGCTTCGTCGAAGGGGACGATGGCTTCGCCATAGTTCCAGCGCCATAGGACGTACAGCCGGGTGAGACCGGAGATCTCGGCCGCGAAACCGTTGTGCAGGATCTGGCGCACAGCGTAATCGGTGGCGATCGTGCGGACTTCCTCCAGCAGGCGGTCAGCGCGCACGATGGTACCTTCGTAATCCATCACCTGCTCATACTTGCCAAAGACTTCGATGGCCGAGCCGATGGCGGCGATAAAGAAATCTGCCCCGCCAATGCCTTCTTCCCACAGACGGTGAAGTTTGGCATCTAGGTGTTGCTGTAATTCAGTGCGTACATCGTTGTAAAAGCCTGTAGGCTGACGCGGCATTTTGCGAGCGACAATATAAATGGATGATGCAAGTGCCGCTGATTCACTGGCTCGTAACCGCGCTTTCATTTCGGTATTTATCGGATATGCTCCAGTAACAATTAATCCAGAGTCAAGTAAAGCGTTTATTACTGTTTCCCAACCCTCCCTTGACTTATGAGCATATACTATTATGGCTATGCCGTTTGGTTTTAAAATCCTTTGAATTTCTATGAATGCTTCTTTTAAGTTTTGCTCGAAGAAATTTTTATCTTTGTTGCTATACCTTACGGGATCCCAACCCGCCATTTCTGTAATTTCTTTGTCTTTTGGAACAAGAGGCGTACTGAATAGCTCGGGGTATATATGACCAATTATTCTTTTTAGCCACACATAGAAAAAGTCGGACAAATCAGCGTATGGGACTGAGTTGTAATATGGTGGGTCAGTAAGAATGGCATCGAAGTAATTAGCAGGGTAATTGATTGATGTCGCTGATGACTGTGTCACAGTTGCATGTGTGGTGTCAAGTGAAATGAGATTGAAACCATCTAAAGTTCTCTTCAACTGACTTTGCCATGAACCCGTGAATCCAGAAATAGGATTTGCTTCTGCATAATCCCATAGCATAGGTATTGCTTGCCTAGCAAATAGGTGTCTTGGAGATTCTACATCGGCTTCCCATTGACAATACGATGTATTTAGGTCTGCCACTTTATCGAAAACAAAAGCAATGTAAGTAATTACGGCTTTTGCAAATTCTTTGTTGCTTTCCTGAGAAATGTGGTCATATGCTTTACGGACTATATCGGCAAACACAAGCAAACTTAGGTTCTGGCGGTTATTAAACAATTCCCCCCAAGTGCTGATACCATAAATTGGCGCGTTAAATACACCGCTCATCACTGGTAATGATTCGTCGGGAACGGGCTCCATCCCCCAATCTTGGAGTAATTTTTTTCGTTTTTGGGTCAATGTAACTATAGCATTTTCAAAATGAATTTTGTCTTCTTGACTTGCTACTCGATATAATTTTCCGTCGCCACGTCCTAATGACATTATTGCAGCCACCATCGTTTGACCAGATTTTTTCGCTTGAAATAACTTTCGAACTGTGCCATCGTCAATTACTGCACCGCAAACCGGGCATGCTGCAACAGCGCGCGAAACAGTTCCCTCTTCTGGATCAAAATCGTTTGGAAAAGTATCGTATCCTTTGCCGACAATTTTAAATTTCAACTTTTTTGCGACTAGATAAGGATAAAGTGCAATTTTACGATTAGCTTTTTTTGCTAGCCAAAATGAGCGCATGAGCGGAATATCTTGACCGCACGTTGGATTTTGGCAAGGAATCGTTCGTGCCCAAATGTAACCAACGGGAATACTACCATCGGGGTCGGGTGGGTAAAACTCAGCCAATTCCTTGCGCGCTTCTTCCAAAACCCACTCACCCCAGTAGCGTACAGAGTTCAGAAGGGGATTGAAGGATTGAGGATTGTTGATTGCTGATTGGTCGAACAGGTCGGGTTGAGTTTCCGCGCCTTTCTTTCCCTTGCGCCCTGGTGTCTCTGTTCCTTTACGTTGAGGATTAGCCCATACAGGCATGTTCTCGAACGGCCGCCCGAACTTTTGCGGGTATTCCAAGGTGGCCTTCTCGATCAGCACCGCCACCGGGTTGTAATCGTTGGCGTAGGATTCGCAGCCCAGGCGCAGGGCTTCCAGCGGGTACGAACCGCCGCCCGAGAATGGGTCGAGCACTTTGGGTGGCACCCCGCCGTTGGCTTCCAAAATCTCGCGCCGGGCGCGTTCCAACAGGGTCTGGTTGTTCGAGTTCTCTAATTGGCACAACTGGATGATAAAATCGCGCTTTTTCTGCCATTCTTCGGCGTCTTTGGGGGCGGGCATCAGAGCGGCATAAGCCGTGGCGCGGCTGGCGGCTAAGGGACGGCGCGCCCACCAGATGTGCAACGAACTGATGTTACCAGTGCGGATATTCTTCTCCCGCACGGAGGCTTCGCCCACTTCCTTAACCGGGAAGGATTCTTCGATAAAACGACGAAAATCTCTTGCGTCTTTCTGGACTTTCGCCTGCTTGCCGTTGCTCATGCGCGTTCTCCCTTGGATATAATCTCATTCACCGATACCAGATAGCGGACTTCCACCTGCTCTTCGGGCTTCAACAGCGCGGCAGGGTTTTGCACCCGATACAACGTGGGCGCTTTGGAGATGTTCAATACCGCGTATAGATAAAACTCATCTTGAAAACGCTTCGCCTTGAACCATTCGTTCTGCGTCAGCGCCACAGGTCCCATCTCAGCCCTGGTTTTCACTTCAATATAACGTTTGTACCCGTCGGGCGATGTCGAGCGCACGTCAAATCCCAAATTTTCCTTCGACACATCCTCGGGCATCCAACCCTGCTGGCGTTCGTATTGCATCGTCACATCCATGCCGACCTGCTCTACTTGCGGGTCAGTGACCATCTCGTCCGCTCCCGCCGCCGGGACGACGCGGACAGCTCCCAGGAAACGCGGCGTGGAAAGGGTCAGGTTGCGCTCGCGCTCCAGGGCCTTCTTCAGGTCAACCGAGGCCTGTTCGTAGTGCTGCTTCTGTTCTTCCTTGTTGCGGATGACCAGGTCCACGTTCTCGCCCCGGTCACGCCGGTCGTAGAGCGTGATCAGGTCGCCGTCCAATTTCAGGATGAGCGTCTCCAGCGACTTCAGCCCGTATTTTTCCTTGATGGCCGCCTGGCGCTGGCGTTCCTTCAGCAGAGACTGGCGGTAGGCTTCCAGTTCGGGCAAGAGAAAGCCGAGCGTCCGGGCTTGAAGCGCATCGAGTGCCTGCGCCTCTCCGCTGGCTTTACCGCCCTCCTGCAAATCCCACAGAATGGCCGGGTTGACCGGGCTAAAGGTCCCGCTGGTCCCGTCTGCATACATGGCGAACAGGCGCGTGCCGGCAATCTCGTTCTGTCCGTCGCGGATCTCGCCTTGATAGAAAAGCAGCACACCATCCATAACGCCGTCCGGATCGGTGAAAACGGCTCCTTCCTTCAGAGCGATATCCAGGGTGCGTTCCACCCAGGTCAACAGCGCCTCGAACAGCGGGGCCCCAAAGGTGACCAACTCTGCCTGCGCAACGCGCATCGAAGCATCCTTGTCGAAGGTTGCCAGCGGGTAGCGTCGCAGGATTGGGCCGAACTGTTTCTTGAAGATCTCTTCTTCGCCGATCTGCCGCAAAGCGGGCGGAACGCTGTCGATGCTCAGGAAGTGGCCGGCTGGGTAATCGGTGACCGTTTTGGGCAGCCATTTGCCGCCCAGCGTCTCCATCGCCCGCTGGAAGAAGCCTTCGGTATACTCCGGGATGAGCCGGTGCTCGCGCGCCTGGTCGGCCATCTCGTGGATACGAGTGTAGTCAATGAAACGAGTGGCCAGGCTCTCGCCCAATTCCTCGCGCACCCGGGCAATGTAATCCGGGTCCACCTTGACCTCGATCTCGCGCAGGATCTCATCCATACTGCGGGCGCCTGCAGCCGCCTCCACCAGCAGTTGACTGAGGTCCTTGCCCTGGATGATATCACCTAGCACATCGAAGACCTTGTCGCTGCCGAGCGCCTCCCGGATTTCTTCCAGTTTCTTGAACAGGGCATTCAGCACCTGGCCCTCGCGCGTATCGGTGGCCACCAGGTTGAAGATAAAGACTTCGCGTGTCTGCCCATAGCGGTGGATGCGCCCCATGCGCTGTTCCAACCGGTTTGGGTTCCACGGGATATCATAATTGATCATCAGGTTGCAGAACTGCAGGTTGATGCCTTCGCCGGCCGCCTCGGTCGCCACCAGCACCTGGGCTTCGTTCTTGAAGACCGACTCGGCCCGGATGCGCTCCTCCAGCCCCATCCCGCCGTGGATGGTGCAGACACTGTAGTTCCAGCGGCGCAGGTTCTTCTCCAGATAATCGAGCGTGTCGCGCGATTCGGTGAAGATGAGAATCTTGGCGCCAGGATACTTGTGATTCAGGTCCTCCAACGCCGACTTCAGGTGGCGCAACTTGGCCTCAATCGGCGGGTCAGAGTTGGCGATGACCCTGGCCTGGTCAATCAACCCGTCCAGCGTGTGCAGTTCTTCTACGAGTTCTTCGCGGTTCTCGGCCACGCTAAGCGTCTCCCAGACCTCTTCCTGTTTCCAGCGTTCTTCCTCGCTCAGGTCTTCGACTTCCTCGAAGTCGTATCCTGAAGGTTCGCGTCCCTTCTGTTCCGCACCCTGAAACAACTCCTCCAAGCGCTTCTTGCGCCGTTCGAGCGAGCGGAGCAGGGCGAAGGTACTGGAGGCCAGCCGGCGCTGCAGGATGACCAGGGCAAAAGCCACATTGTGGCGCTTGTCCTTGCTAAGGGCTTTGCCGTACTGCTCGTTGACGTAGCGCGAAAGGGCATTGTAGAGATCCTTCTCGGGGAAACTTTCTACGCCCAGATTGAACGGCTTCGTAATTACATAGCGAGGCAGGAAAATGTCACGACCCTCGAAGTCCTTCATGTCTTCCTTGAGCCTGCGGATAAAGAGCGGGTTCTCCTTCTGGCGGATGGATTCAGCCACCATTTCGGTTGTAGCAAAGAATCCCGGTTCCAGCAGGTCGAGGAACAGGCGGAAGTTCTCCGGGTCGCCGCGGTGCGGGGTGGCCGTCAGGAACAGCAGGTGCGTGCAGATGTCCGTAAGACTCTCCCCTAGCCGGTACCTCTCCGTCTTATCCAGCTTCTCGCCATAACGGAAAGCGGACATCTTGTGCGCCTCGTCCACGACAATCAGATCGAATTGCACCGACGCCAAACCAGTTAGGATATCAGTTTGTTTTACGAAATCAATCGAGGTGATAATTTGTGGTTCGCGTGCCCAGACATTCTGCCCATAGAAAGCCCCCATAACTCCCCGATCCACGACCGTGAATGTCTCCTCAAAGCGGTCCTTCATCTCCCGCCGCCATTGGTCCTTGAGATGTCCTGGGGCCACAATCAGGATGCGCTTGGCCAGGTGGCGCAGTTTCAATTCCTTGATGATCAGCCCGGCCATGATGGTCTTTCCTGCGCCGGGGTCGTCGGCGATCAGGAAGTGGATGCGCGGCAGTTTCAGCACATGTCCGTATACTGCCTCGATCTGGTGCGGCAGCGGGTCCACTTTGGAAGTGTTCATCGCCAGCAGCGGATCGTACAGCGAGGCGAAGCGGTAGCGGTGGGCTTCCATGGCTAGGAATACGTGGCGCGGGTTAGCGGTAAAATGCGCTTTGATCTCCCCGCTTTTCATCTTGTCCAATTCGGACTTGGGCAGCACCTGGTCAATGTGGGTGCGCGAATTCATCGTCGCGCCCACAATCCGGACATACTCGCCGAGATCTTCGACCAGGTCAACCTTGATCGGTTCAGGCCAGCGCGGCCCCTGGATGATGCTGCCGATTAGATGATCCATGCGTTGATGAATACCTTCCCAGTAATCACACTTTTTCAGAACAACCGTTAGATAAAGTATACAACGAAATTGATGATATCATTTGCCATCTTTAGCCCCTTTACCCCGCCGGCCCTCCGGCCACAACCGAAACCCTCATCCGTTGACCAGTCGCCACATTCGTTTCCAGCATTTCCTGCCGGAGGATGGGTCGTCTTGCGTTAATTATCTTATCCATTTCAAATTAACATTCAGTGGCAACCTCTTGACTACCCAGAACAATTGTTCTATAATCACCTCCGGCACGGGAGGATCACGCTTCCCGTTTTTTTTTTTTTTTTTCTTGACTGCCTCTAAAAAGGACATCCATGGCCTTTCCTCTTGCCCCGCCTCCCCTCGCTTCTCCTCCTGCCCCCATGCTCTCCCGTCGCCGGCGGGGGGGCCAACCCGGCAACCGCAATGCCTTCTGCCGCGGCATGGTTTCTGCTCGCCATCCCTCTTCTCTCGCTGTCGTATCTGCTTTATCCATGCTCCTGATCGGGTGTTCATACCATGAACATGGCATCCCCTGCGACGCCGGTTCGTTCCGCGGGAAAATAAATAAAAGTGACCTAAAATCGTCCCATCCCTCGGGATTTTTCTACCCTTCCTGGAGGAACCCTTTAGCACGTACACCCCGGGTCGCCAGAGGGCGGTCATCGAACCCCTCATCCCCCTGCGCGAGAAGATTATTCGCCGGAGGCCGCTCTCCCGCCCCGCCTCCAGGTCTGCCCGCCCGGGGCGCAGGACCCTCCAGCCTTATTCGTTCCTCCTTCGTTCCTCAGGAACAAATACCTCGCACCTTAACAAGTAAATACAGGTTCAGAAATGAATTTAAATGTGCCTGTGACCATATCCGCAGAGGAACTTCGCAATTCCCAACGCCCGATCCGTTTCTTTCTCTTGCCAATCCTCCCGCCTTGGGGTATCCTTATCGCCGGGAGTGGTTAGGTCCCGGAGGGCTTCCCGGTCTTCAAAACCGGCGGCGGGTCGCGTTGCGGGCCGCGGTGGGTTCGACCCCCATCCACTCCCGCCTTTTCTTTGTCGGTCATCACTCATCACTCGTCACTCGTCACTCGTCACTCGTCACTCGTCACTCGTCAATCGTAAATCGTAAATCGTAAATCCTATGCCCCTTCCCCAACCCGAAATCCTCACCGCCATAGTCTCCCGCCTCTTCCGCATCGAAGAGGTCACCTGGGGCGATCCCCAGAAAACCTTTATCGTGCGCTACCGCGGCGCCCTGCTGACAGACGACTCCGCCGCCGCCTACGACCAACTGGCCGAGGCCTTGCGCCCGCTCGATGTCACGCCCCTGTTCCGGGTCGAGGCTGGCCAACAGACGGTTATCCTGGCCGCAGGCGTGCTCCGTCCAACGCCGGGCAGGATTTCCATCAATATCGCCCTGTTCATCCTCACGCTGTTGAGCGTATTATTCGTCGGCGCGATGTCTTCCTACACGGGCGAAATGCCGGCTGATCTCTTCGGCCAGATCAAAACGCTGCTGCTCAACCTATGGATCGGCTGGCCGTTCGCGGTCAGCCTGTTGGCCATCCTGCTGGCGCACGAGTTCGGGCACTATTTCGCCGGTCGCTATCACAAAACGGCGGTCAGTCTGCCCTATTTCATTCCCTTCCCGTTCGGCTTCCTGGGCACGATGGGCGCGTTCATCAACATGAAAGAACGCCCCAGGAACAAGCGCATCCTGCTGGATATTGGCATCGCCGGGCCGCTGGCTGGTCTGGTGGTTGCCATCCCGGTGTTGATCCTGGGTCTGACTCTTTCCAAAACCGATACGCTCCAGAACACCTATTACACCAAACAAGCCGGCGTGGCAGACGTTTGCCCAAATAGCGCTCTGGTCGTACAAACCTACTCCTGCCCTGAGGACAACCTGCTGGAAGGCAACTCCATCCTGTACCTGGGACTCAAGTACCTGACCCACGGCCAGTTGCTGCCCGCTCCTGCCCATTACGATACGCCGCCGCTGCTCTATTGGATGCGCTACTTTTTTACGGGCAGCCCCATTCCACTCGGCGGTAAAGACGTGATGCTGCATCCGGTCGCCTGGGCTGGCTGGGCTGGCATCCTGGTCACTTTTCTGAACCTGATCCCGGCCGGCCAGCTCGACGGCGGCCATACTCTTTACGCCCTGTTCGGCAAGCGCGTCAATCGAGTATTGCCAATCATTTTGATCGCCATCCTCGGCCTGGGTATTTTCTGGTCTGGATGGTGGTTTTGGGCAGCGCTCATCTTCTTGTTGGGCCGCGCCCACGCCGAGCCGCTCGACCAGATCACCGA